>LDZS01000057.1_pt1 | contig 13198 bp, 15 predicted proteins | sample 615471 | NCBI WGS metagenome assembly LDZS01 (sample SAMN03408295, study PRJNA278302) | terrestrial metagenome | isolation source: oil reservoir sample K3 | place: USA: Alaska, North Slope, Kuparuk formation | collected 2013
TTCCTTCTTCTTAAAAACTCAAACATTGGATCACCTCAGGTGGGGATAAAACGTCGTCATCATTCGGCTGGGATGACACTCATCATCGGCACGTGATTTCCACCCTTCTAAAGCCCCCAATCTTTGGATAGCCCCCTTAGCGAGGACTTTAAGTCATCGGAAATTACTCGTCATACCATATGCCCAAAAACTATTCCTAAAATTAGGCTTAATAAGCTTTCGTTTCAAAAATAAATGGGTCTCCAAAAGATTAAGTTTTTAGTCATCGGATATCGAAAAAAGAATTTAAATATTAGTACCAACAAGAGAACAGGTGTGATTATGGTAGAGATCATTGAAAATAAAAAAGATGAACTTCACATGAAACTCCAGTCCTGGAAAAGTACTGTTGAAACGAAAGGCAAGAAAAATTCGCACTATGACCTAACTAACGATTCTGAATGGCTCAAAGTAATCGAGAGATTGAACCGACTTGTCGAGCAACTTAGAAACACTTCTGATGTTGAGGAGATTAGAAAGATAACACAAGATATTTTCACAAATAAAGATCCCAAGCTTTTATGGGCATTTAAGCCTACGATATTTCAAGAGTTCCTTAAGAGTTCAGACGAAGAGACATTGCTTAAATTTAGAGATCTCCTTCTAGAGATAAAGGAGGCTGAAGAATTTAACGAAAACTGGATCTACGATGTTTATGACTTAATTAAATCCCACAACCCTCAAGGGGTTGTTAAGTTTGGTGAAGGCAGACTAAAGTCTATCCTGTTAAATATTTTGTGTGAACTCTACGGGAAACTTCACATAGACGCTTCACCAATTTACAACACATGCGCTAGAGATTTTGTAAGGCAATATTTCAAATTTAACGAAAAAAGCTACCATGAGTTCAAAGATGCGTTTGAAATTCTAAAGCAGGAGTATCAGAATACTGTAGGAAAACTTTCCGAAAGCAAAATCCCCTTGAACCTTGAGATCGATATGATGTTTAACTATTTTTACAGGGCAGATTGGAAAGTTGAAAAGCTATTGTCCGCTATTAAGCCAATAAAAGAGAAATACTATCCAACCTGGAATACATTCAAAGAGGAGTTAATGAATCATGTAGAAAATGCAGCAATTCTTCTGAGAGAAGTTCTATCGAAAAACGATATCACAAGTGAAGACATATCCAAACTTTATGAAGTCATTGATAGTCTTGAGAGTGATCATAGGTGGGCAGGGATTTTCCAAAAAGGTTACACTGTAATGTACACAAAAGACGGAGCTCAAACAAAGGAGCTTCTATCTGATAAATTCCTACGTGCCTTTGCCAGTGAACTTTTAAATACGGACTCATTAGAAGACATCCTGAAAAGTAAGGTATGGAAAGAAGCATGGAAAGCAAAGAACGCTGGAGGTACTGTTCTGACTAGTATTGCATCAATTTTACGGCCCGATCTTTTCTTACCGGTACATTCAGGTACTGTAAAAGAGAACCTAGCTAAAGAGCTCGAAGTGGACACTAAATTCTACTATCCGCATGGCAATAAATCCATAAAACAAACTTCAGAATTCTTAATAACAGCGTACAAAGCTGCAGGGACATTAGGAGTCGAGAATATGCTGGAAATGGCATTTTATCTCTCCAAATACCAAGAAACAAAGCCCTCTTCGGGATCTCTGGAGGAATCAGAAGATGAAACAGAGTTAGGAGGTTCAAAACCAAGTAATGAACACCCAATTTTCGCTAAACTTGATAGATTGCTCGCTAGAAAGGACCAAGTAATTCTCTATGGACCTCCAGGAACTGGGAAGACTTGGATTGCTTCAGAGTATGTAAAAACCAAAGTTCCCGAGGGATTTCATAGTTTTGGCGAAATTTCTAGCCTCAGAGATGATATCAAATACTACATTCTCGTCATGAACACTGCGAAGTATGACATATCTCTCATTAAGGAAGGTCTTGAAGAGACGTTCTCTGGAAAGTTGCAACAAGCTTTTGACGAGATAGAAGAGGGAGATTTGGCCTTCGTTTACTTAGCTCGACCAATCAAGAGAATAATTGCTCTCGCAGAGTGTACTGGAAAAACGGAAGAAGGTACAAAGTTCAAAATAATCAAGCTTGTGAATGGCCCCACTTACGACGAAATGAAGAGTGAAGAACCGATAAAGAGCTCACTAGCTCTAAGAACAATGCTGAGGGGAACTTTATTCCCTCTCTCCTCTGAAGAAGCTTCTTGGATAGCCTCAAAAATCGGCTTTGAGAACTTGATGGACATTGGTATCCTAATCCCCAACACTGCCCGAAAATTCAAAGCAGTTGAGTTTGTTACATTTCATCCCGCGTTCTCATATGAGGACTTTATTGAAGGAATCAAGCCAGAAACTTACATTGACCCAAAAACTGGAAAGAGAGAACTTCTGTTCAAAGTGGAAGAGGGTGTCTTCAAGAGGATTGCGAGAGAGGCGTACAATGCCCTCTTATCCTGGGCGGGAATCAAAAAAGAGTGGACCGAAAATTCCGGAGTACCGGAGTTAACTCCTGAGGAACGAAATATTCTACAGGCTAAACTTAAGAGAAATCACAAACAAGTTCCAAAGTTCTACTTGGTAATAGATGAGATAAATCGTGCCGACATTCCAAAGGTATTTGGAGAATTGATAACACTCTTGGAAACCGACAAGAGGCTCTTTATGGATCACGAAGCAACTACAACACTCCCATACTCCAAGAAGACTTTTGGAGTGCCACCGAATCTTTACATAATTGGAACTATGAATACCTCAGATAGAAGCATAGCACTCATTGACGTGGCTCTCAGACGAAGATTCGGATTTATTGAGTTGATGCCTGATTATGACGTCCTCAGGAAGCAGATTATTGACAAAGCTAGCAGGGATGTGAAGCCAATTGCAGGCATTGCAGTGAGCGCCTTGAAAATACTGAACAAGAGAATAAGAAGAGAGTACGACAGGGATCACCAAATAGGCCATAGTTACTATCTCCGCCTGAAAGAATACTTGAACGATAAGAATGCATTCCTAGAAGAACTTAAAATGATCTGGTTCCATGAAATCCTTCCACTTCTTCAGGAATACTTCTACGATTCACCAGAAAAACTCAAGAACGTCCTTAAGTCAAATGATCCAACAAGTTCATTCCTTAAAATAGAAAGAGACGTCGAAGATATTGTTGAGCTTAAAGACGAAAAAGAATTCTCAGATGAAGCATTTCTCCAAGCATTGAAGTCACTAATCGAGGCCGAGAGTGAGTGAAAGTGCCATTGGTAGATCTCTTTGAATTTACTCCAATTAGGTACACTATTGGGGGATCAACAGAGTTCGATGAGGAGTCAAAAACGTTAACTCTGAGAGAGAACCAGTTAATGATGCTAGAGAAACTTAACGAAAAGTATGGGTTCCTTGAAATAGGAAGAAAAACCATCAAGCCTAAAAACTTAGTTGGGGTTGTGAAAGTTGGTAATTTGACTCTCCAGATTTTTCCAAAATTGCTCAAAACCAGCTCTTACGAGGAACTCGAGTCCAATAAAACCCGCATAATGGGTAATCTATTTAAAATGCTTGCTGTTGGGGGAAAAATCCCAGTAAAATCCGCTGAGATAGCTAGTGTTGTATCAGAGAGGGCTCCCTTTCTGGAGATCTTGATCTCAATTTATTCTACAAAACTCCTTGAAACATTACGGTACCATAGGTACTACACTTACAGAAAAGTTGAAGAGGATCTGAATCATGTGAAAGGTCAGATAAACTTCGCAATGTATGCCTCGAGATGGCACAAAAGACACATAGTCTCCGTGAGATACAATAATAGAACCATGGATAACCTTCTAAACAGAACCTTAAAATACGCAGCTTACTTAATGGCTCATATCACGCGCTCTAACGAGAATTATCGGCGCTTAAAAAGCGCAATGGAGATACTCGAGGGAGTCTCAACAACCCCCGTAACCCTCCAAGAGACTTATCAGATTCACTTCAACCGGCTTAACGTAGTCTTCAAGCCTCTAGTGGAGCTCGCAAGGATTTTTATTGCAAGCACAACAATCCAACTTCAATCAGGGAGAATTGAGACGTTTACCTTCCTCATACCAATGGAGAAGGTGTTCGAGGGTTTTATTGCAGGATTACTCACAAGCGAGGAGTACTGGGCTCTACCAAAAGAACTTGAGGGGAGCACCATCAAATATCAACACAATATTGGTACCCTTCTAGTTGAAAAAGAATTTCATCTAATCCCCGATGTCACAATTAAAACAAAAACTGGGAAAAGAATAATTCTAGACACTAAATACAAACTCCTTAACGAGGAGGACAGAAAGCTTGGTGTTTCTCAAACTGACTTGTATCAAATGTATGCTTATGCTTCTCACTGGAATGCCGATATTGTAGTTCTATTGTATCCAACTATTTCAGGCAAAATAATGAAAGAGTGGCATTTTAGGATCCCAGTAAAGGACGGAATTAAGATTGTTCCCCTCTTTATCAGAAGTATTAACCTTGGTTACAATTTCCTCAACCAAGAAGAATGGAATTTTTTCATAGAAGAATTTAAAGACCTTATGAGCAGTATTCTCACGCTTAAATAACTATGAGTATTGAGAAGTCCGACATTTTCAAACTGAGAAGTATTTGTGTACTTGCAGTTAATTCTGAGCGGCAATATCAAGCAACTCCAATAACTTGCTGAATAAAAACAGAAAAGAGTTAGCTCAGGCTTTCTTTTGAGTATCTTCTTGTTTTTTCTGAGGATTCTGAGGACTAAGCACAGGCACAGATGTTACAAAGTTTAAGAGGGCCTCAAAGTCCGAGGAAGACGGAGGCTCCATGAAAGATACTGGAATCTCGATCCCCATATCCCTGAGCTTTTCAGCTTTTGAGAGCAGCAATCTGTATTGTTTAAACACCTTTAAATACCCCAAAACTTCGACATTATTCCGCTCGAATAACTTTTTGTTCATTAATACTAACGCTGCGCTAATAATGTCCGAATATGAGAATGACTCATTGAATTGTTTTTTTAAAAGCTCTTTAGTCACTGAAAGACGGTCAAAGGCTTCTTTCGAAATTGTTAAAGTTGAAGTCCTTTGACTTTTCTTATCTTCAGTGTTTTTAGAATGCTTTTCCATTGTTATCACCAAAGTATTGTATGTTATTAAAACCTATTAAAACTTTTTCCATGATTTTGTTTTATGAAATTTTTTAATTTGTATCCGAGCAAATGGATAAGTTGCAGAAAGGAAGATAATGTTTAGACAATTGGACTTGGCAGTTATGAGGGCTTTCACGAAGTCGTAGCGCTGGGTATTGGGAGTCACATTATGGGCCTCATCAACAATGAGCAATGAGCGGTTTCCGAGTCCAGTAAAACACCATCTCCCAGTATGGAGCCCGGGCACGTCCCTTCTCTTTCTTGCTCCTCTCGTTGATTTCTCTAACAGGAAAATCAGTGGTCTCAATAAAACGTCTTTCACCTTCCATACCATAAACAACTTTAAATACGGCGGTGATTAAATATGTTTCGAAGAGGTGAAGCCTATGAGGGACTTCGGAGATAATCTGAGGTTCGCCGAGAAACTAATGTGGGTTCTCGTTGGGATGACAATAACAAGTCCACTCTGGTTGTATTATTTGCTCGTTAAGAGCGTTCACACTTACCTGCTTCAAACACTTGGAATCTCTAATGATCCAATTGGATTCATCAGACTGTCGAGCATTTTGTTGGCAAGTTTGGGAATGCTAATCCCACTCTACGAACTCACTAATGTGTTGAACGATATAAGTGGCGCTTGGGAGAGATATGGGAGGTGAAACAAGTGCCAAAAAAGCACATGAATGAGCTTACTACTTTTAGCTTTTTCGTTGCCGTTGCTTCAATAATAGCAACTGTTGTTTATGGCATGCTTGAAGACCCCAATTTGACAAACTCAAATGTTAGGTTGATGCAAATACAGAACGAATATGTTTTCATAGCAGTTTTCTCCCTGTTCATGGCTATGTCATTTGCTTTGGGATACGTGTATGCCAGGGAGGAGAGATTAAATAATATCAAAATGAACAAGATCGCTGGTGCGTTCCTTGATGCGTTTTTGGCTCTATCAGTTTCAGTTGTAATAGCAAGGTATCTATTCAATAACCCCGAAGATTTTGTCAACAAGCTTTCTCAGGTAATAATAGCATTTAGCGTTGCATTTTTCCTGATTATTTACTCCATTTACAGGGCAGAGGGGCTGAAGCCGAGATTATCTCATAGGTTAAATTTATCTTCAAGTGTTTGGGAAGACCTCGGTGTAGGTATTAGTCTAGTTGTTTTTCTCATTGTTTGGTTTTTTAAACTTGGAATTTTTGTGGTATACTTGATTCTAGTTGTTATTCTTGGAATTGTTGTTCTTTTGATGATTTTATTGCATAAGGCTAAGTCAGTAATTCTTGGTGTGGCAATAGTTTCATGTTACATTATTTTAGCTATTAGCTCCGTGAGAATTTCATTGATCCCCGGATTCCTCTTAATGTTTTTCATTAAACTGTTCCTAGACGATGTTATTTTTGGTTCATCAGAAGCAAATGCTGAGAGTTCAGGGGACACCAAAGCTACGACCGAGAATAAAACTAAAGATACAAACAAGGATTAAGCACTCAAGAGACGACAAATCCCTCATAAGCTTTCATCATAGAAACACCTAAATATGAGTTAACAAAAGGAATATTAAGAGAAACACTTTCCCGTAACTGGTGACAAAGATGGTGGAAAACTTTAGCGAGGACGACATCGAGGCCGTTGAGTACTTGATACTCTTAATCCTAGGCAAAGCAGGTGGTAGGGTTAGTGTTCTCCATCTCCAAAAGATGTTTTTTCTCCTTTGGAAGTTCCACCCTGTAGTTAGACAACTCGTCCAGTTCGTGCCCCACTTCAAGGGTCCATACTCTCAGGATCTCCAAGACATAATAAAGAACCCCACCTATGTTATCGACTGCTGGACTTACGTTCTCCCTCGAAGGGGTTCAAAGGTTGATAAAATAGTTGGTGGTTACGTAGAGATTACCCCTAAGGGCTGGAATGTTTACAAGCTCTTAGTTAAGGGACTTACAGAAAAAGCCAAGGAGGATAAAGACGCACTTAACATAATCTCCGCCGTTGATTTGATAGTTCCACTTTATTCAAAATTAAACTGGGATGAGCTTCTTTTCCTGATTTACACCGACGAAACTAATAAGGAATTCTCTACTCGCTCCGAGCTCTCAAAGGAGGTTCTCGCAAGAGCAGATATCATCGTCAATAGGCTCGTCAAGAAAGGGGTGATAACTGAGGACATGAAAGACGCCCTCTTGGAAAGGGCAAAACGCTCGAAATGGATTGTTTCCGATAATCGTTCATCCGCAGACCCCGTCATAATAGACGTTCCAAGAAGCTCATGAGGGACAGCCTATGGAGAGAGAAACAGTCGTAAGTGACAGCACTTTCTACATTGCGTTCTTGACAGAAGAAGAGATAAATGACCCCCAAGCATTAATTACATTTCTTAAATCCTATCGATTCATTATGGGTCATGTTATTAGAAATGAGATCCGAAAAAGGCATGCCAAGCTTGTTGATGAGCTTGGAATTGAAAACCTCGTTGAAATCGAGGATAGCTATGACTATGCAGCCCTTTTGAGTCCCATTGGTGACAGAATATTTCAGAAGGGTGAGTACGAAAGCATGGCCATTGCCTTTATCAAGCTTTATGAAGGTGTCCTCCATTCGCTGGTGATTGATGATAATAAAGCAAGGAAGTGGCTTGAGAAGAACCTTCCCCAGCTTTCGAACTACCTTAACTACAGCACACGATTTATTGTAAATTCCTGTATCGTCGATAGAAAAGTTAGTAAAGGTGATGTTCTTAAAATATTACAGAGAATTAAACGATCCATCGAGAGGGGTGCCCGTCCATTCAATTTAACGTGGAAGCAGTTGGATAAAATTGAGAATTTAATAAAAGAGGTGGAGGAGTTTGGTAAGGATTGAGCTCCACACAGAGGTGGAGGAGGTAATTCCCGCAGAGGATGTTCCTGGTTTTAGGGTAAAGAGAATTGACCTCGGTGGAATTGAGCTGGAAACGCCAGTTAGACCACTTTACACTGGAACCGACATTCCATCTCATATCAGAAGGGAAATATTGAGTCTCAAAGACAAAAAGAAAACTCTTTTGGAAGTTAACAGGACTATTTACCGGGATAGAAGCTATTCATCGCTTGAAAGGGCTTTAGAATGGGGAGAAGGTGTAAAAGAACACTTCAAGGTCAATGAAGAATTAGCCAGGGAGAATTTGGCGATAGTTCTCTCCTTTTCAAGGTTCCCTAATATTGCCCTAGGAAACAGCTTTGAAGAGCTTTTAGATTATCTCCATGCGTACTCTCGAGTGGTTTTTGTGCCCCATGTTAGATTTAGTAGTAAAAATGCAAAAACCTCCTTAAGGTATTCTGCCTCTGAATTTATTAAATATGTTGAGAAATCGCTAAAGATACTAAGCGAAAGGAACGCAAAGTCTCTATTCGTACCTCTGGATATTAACTTTGATAAAAAGACCCGTGACGAAGTCATTCTCCACTACGCCAAAAACGGATACACTAACATATGGATTGACCTCAAGGGCCAGGCTATTACTTCGTCCCAGATAGCCAAGCTTAGAGGAACCCTGAGGGTGATTGAGAGGGTTTTTGGCCGTAAATCTCACCAGGTTGTCATTTACATCGCCAATGCCAAGAAAGTCCCCCGTGGCCTTACCAGGGACATAAAGCTCACTCCTTCAGATGCTCTCGGTCCATTTGTGTATGGAGACATCGTGGGATCCCCGTGGAAAGGTATTGTGGGCTTCTCTCAGGAAGACGCTGAGAGCTATTGGGAAAAGAAGGGCTTTTCGAGCGAGAGGGAATACAATTTAGTGCTGTTCAAGAGAGATACTAGTGTTCTTGATATTGGAACTTACTATTATTGGCACCCTGATGTAGTCAGAATATCCGACTCCAACCTTGAAAAGTTAAGGGAAGAGATGCTCTCCCTTGGCCCAAGTAACAGAGACAAGGCCGAGAAAGTTAGCAACGCAATAAATGGAACAATACATCTAAGGGAATTAGGGATGATAAAAAAATATGTTGAGAAAGAGGGATTAATAGCTCCATACTTGTCTGAAAAGGCGTTCTTCAGGGAGACTAATGAGGGTAAAGGACTCCTACAGAAGATAGTCTCTACTTCGAAACAGGAGGCTTCCACGAGAAAAACAAAAAGCTTATTTGATTTTATGAAAAAATAGAGAAGCACTAAGCACTAGAACTCCAAGATAACTATGTCATCTTGGTATCTAAGAACTTCAAGTAGCTTGTCTTTCATTGCATGTACTCCATCTTCGAAAGAATCTTTTACATAGTAGTTCTGAGCATCTAGGCCTTTTAGTTTTGCAATACTGTGATTCACTATCAGTTCTTGTGCAATATTTTCAAGAAGGTGTTTAACTTGCTTTTTTAATTCTGAGTTCTCTTCTAAAAACATCCTAATTTCTGTGTATGCAACTGCTTTTCCCATCCAAAATGAAGCATCTACTTCTTTTTGGTGCTTCTCTTGAGGAGTATCTGAATTTAGAGCTCTAACTGTTAGAGTTTTAGACCGTTCTAGGGCTTCTACTTCTTTTAGCTTGACATACAACAGACAATCCTCCATAGTATTCACCAATAAATAAATGAGAGAAGACAATATTGAAGCTGCTGAATCAATTGAAATTTTAGTTAGAACATTGAAGTTTATTATTTAAAAGCGTTCAATCTAAGAACGTGAAATGATTTAATGTGTCTCTTTCTTTTGCCGCGAATCAAGTTTATGTGACTCATTTTGAATAAACACTAACTTTGCAACACACCTAGAATAGAGCCAAGAAAGTAGTCTAAAACCTTTCATATCCCCCTCAGCTAAAGTCAATATTAAAAAAACCCTCACTTGTACTTGGAGGTGGTCTATTGAACTCGAATTGTGCTGAGTATCTTACATGCTTCGAATACAAGATACACACAAAACAATTATGCATAAAAACTTGCAATAACACTGAACTGGAAAGACTCTTAAGACGACGACATCTTGTAGAAGCATCGAATATTTACGTCAAACAGGCGATTATCAAGCTAATCGAGATAGAACTGCTTCGCAGGGGCAGGATCAATGAGGCTGGACTGTTAGAGGCAATATTACATGAGTGCCCAATAACAGACGTTAAGGTGCACTACAACAATACCTCTTTGCTAGTTGCCATTAAAACGTTTTTTATGATAGACTGTCTTCTGAATGATTAGCTTTTCTATTTTTCTTACCCCAAGACTTCTAACAAGAGAAATATTTCTTTCTCTCAAGGCAAAATAATAAAAATGAAAAATTTTAGAAGAACATTAGATTCATCGCTGTTTCTGGAAGATACCTCAAGGAGAAAGAATACAAGGAGATCTTGAGAAACGCGGGGGCTCTGATTTTCCTCTGTTACTTTTTAACTCCTCACAAAATCAAATAAATTTTCCATAGAAAAAGAGAAAAAGGAAGGAAAGTCGTCGTCGAGCTGTGTCAGTAAAACTGTATCAAAGGTTCTATCTCTTCCTTGAACTCTTCATGGATATCGGCAAACTCTAATATCGGGGTTACATCTCTAACAGAGATTGAAAACTCCACATCAACCAGAATTGATCTCGGCATGGTTTTTATTATCTTGAAAATTTCCTCAGCGTTTTTCAATAGATAGCAGACCCCCTCGTACTCTTTATCCCCGTTTATATCCCATTCTTCAATCACCAAGAACAATTCCTCGTTAGCGTCTAACACATAGTAGGTAGTGGTCTCCGTTCTAATTCCATAATAGAACCCCGAACTGAAATCTTCATAAATCAACCTCATGCTTTATCACCTTGGAAGTCAGTTGTACTTATATTGGTTATCTTTCGAAAACTTCTCCTTTAGGGCGAGGTAGTCACTTTCATGGACATTTTTTAAAGGAGGGGCTGTTACCACTCAGGAAGTGGTTCGAATGGGCACTTAATAGGGTTATCCCCGTAAAGAGGGAGTAATGAGAGTCTTCTCTAATGGCTTTCCTTGAAGTAACCTCTTTGAGGTTCAACTATGCAATAGAATTTAAAAAAATTTCGATTAATTAGTTGTAATTCTCAGATTAATGTACCCGACCTAATGGGAGGCTTGAAAATGAAGGATACTATAGTTTCCAACTTTACTATATGAAAGCCTCACCCTTCAACACGGGGGGGCTAGAATCTTTCTGGTGATGGCAAAGCTTTTTATTTTAATACCATCAACTCTGCCCTAGGCTGGAGGTGAGAGAAAAATGAAATTCTGTCCAAAATGCGGGAATATAATGCTTCCAGATAAGAAAAGGGGAGTTTTTGTATGCAGAAAATGTGGCTACGAGGAGCCTCTTGACCTAGAAACCGCAAGCAAGTATAAAATAACTCAAAAAATTAAACACGATAGAGAAGATATCCCGGTTATTGAACAGGATGTAGCTACACTTCCAAAAGTAAAAATAACCTGTCCAAAGTGCGGTAACGATGAGGCATACTGGTGGGAATTGCAAACAAGGGCTGGAGATGAACCATCAACCATCTTTTACAGATGCACAAAGTGCGGGTACACATGGAGAGGTTATGAATAATGGTGGAATTTATGAGTGAATTTGAGTTAGAAGTGCTTAAACGCCTTGCAGAAAAAGCTTTAAAGGAATTAGACGAAGCTTATAAGAGGGTACCTGATGTGGATAATGGAAAAACTTATTTATTGAGAGGTAAAGAAAGAGTTAGATTAATAGCTAAAATTCTCAATAATATGGAGGGGTGAAGATGCCATTTGAGATAGTTTTTGATGGGGCAAAAGAATTTGCGGACTTGATAGACACAGCAAGCAATTTAATTGATGAAGCTGCGTTCAAAATCGCTGAAGAAGGTATGTCAATGAGGGCAATGGACCCTAGTAGGGTGGTTTTACTTGACCTCAATCTTCCCGCTAGCATTTTTAGTAAATATGATATTGATGGGGAGGAAACGGTAGGAGTTAACATGGATCACTTCAAAAAGGTTCTTAAAAGAGGAAAGGGTAAGGATATCCTTGTTTTGAGGAAAGGTGAGGAGAACTTTCTTGAGATCACTCTAGAAGGCACTGCAAAAAGAACTTTCAGACTCCCATTGATTGAAGTCGAAGAGCTTGAACTCGATCTTCCAGAGCTTCCATTCACAGTGAGAGCAGTTATACTTGGAGAAGTTCTGAAAGAAGCTGTAAAAGATGCTTCTCTTGTTAGTGACAGCATAAAGTTCATTGCGAAGGAAAATGAGTTCATTATGAAAGCTGAAGGGGAAACCCAAGAAGTTGAGATTAAACTCACTCTTGAAGATGAGGGGTTACTTGATTTGAATGTTGAAGAAGAAACCAAGAGTGCATATGGTGTCAGTTACCTGGCTGATATGGCCAAGGGAATTGGAAAAGCGGATGAGGTTGTACTCAGGTTTGGAAATGAAATGCCCCTTCAAATGGATTATCCAATAAGGGATGAAGGAAGACTCACATTCTTGTTGGCTCCTCGTGTTGAGGAATGATTTTTTAACATCTTTTTAGGTGGTCAGCTTGGATCTAGCGAAACTTAGAGAACTTCTAGAAATGGAACTATCTTCAAATGAATTAACGGACTTAGATGAGGAATTCTACGAGGAATTTGATAGCCTAATGAAAGCTTTAAAGATTAAGGCAGAGTCCTCTAAAGAAAGAGGGGAGGAGATTGAGCAGCAGTTGTACCTTTCAGAATTAGGCATTGCAGAAAAATTGGCTAGGGAAATCATTAGGGCCAGACTTCATAAAATAGTTGACATGGCCGTAGAAGGTCGTCCATTCAATCTTGTTGGGGATGAAAAGAAAATCTTTTCCATCATAGCAACGTTTATTCACAGAGAGGAAATACCTGTACTTGAGGAAGAGATTCAAGTGAAAGAAACGGAGGAAGTCGTTTTTAAGACCGATAAAAGAATCTTTACCGCTTATCTAATGCTTCAAGATATTCCAAAAATTTTGGATGAGCACCTGAGAGAATACGGTCCATTTAAGGCCGGTGACCTTGCAACCCTTCCCAGGACATTAGGGCATATCCTGACTCAGAGAGAAGCAGCTAGGCGAGTATCAATATCTTATTAGGTG
>LDZS01003796.1_pt1 | contig 13133 bp, 12 predicted proteins | sample 615471 | NCBI WGS metagenome assembly LDZS01 (sample SAMN03408295, study PRJNA278302) | terrestrial metagenome | isolation source: oil reservoir sample K3 | place: USA: Alaska, North Slope, Kuparuk formation | collected 2013
AAAGCTTAATAATGGGAGCAATTGGAATAACCCTAGTGTTTGGTGCAGTTTATGGACTTGGAAAACTAGTAAAAGGTGCCTAAATTGTATCTCATTTTCATTTTCATCTATGCCTTGGTAATAGTTACAAGAACAAGCTTAGCTGAGCTGTTTTACTTTCTTCCGATATTGATGGTATTAATATTGCTTTTCAAACCTAAAAGAATGCTTTTTAAACACTTGGGATTCCTCTTAGGCTTTGAAGGGTTTCTGTTTATTCTAGCGTTGTTTACACCAGGAGATCCCCTGGTGACAACTCCCCTTGGAACAATAACCTCCGAGGGCATTCAAAGATTTTCCCTCTTACTTGGGAAAGCGTTTCTTTCTTCTTCTGCCGTTGTTGTAATCTCAAATTCTCTTGGATTTCCATACCTATTAGGTGAGATGGAGGCCCTTCGCTTTCCCCGAATACTGGTGCTAACTCTTGCATTCACCTACCGGTATCTCGAGCTTTTTGAAGAAGAGGCTCTTCGGATGAAAAGGGCACTAGACTCCAGGGCATTCAACATTGGAAAAATAGAGTACTACAGAAAGCTGGGGGCACTCATAGGAGAAACGTTTGCCAGAGCATACATCCGGAGTATAAAAATACACTGGGCAATGCTCTCCAGAGGTTTTGGAGAATTTCCCAAAGTAACTAAGGAAAGAAGAGTTGAACCCCTAATTCTAACCTTAATTGCATTGGGGGTGGCGTTGCTTTGATAGAACTTGTGAATGTCCATTTTTCATACAACAACCGAGAAGTTCTGAAGGACATTTCACTTAAGATAAACGATGGAGAAGTATTTGGAATCTTAGGCCCAAATGGAGCAGGAAAATCGACATTGATACTGCACTTGAACGGAATACTGAAACCCAAAGAGGGAAAGGTCATAGTAAACGGTATAGAGGTTAACAAAAAGCCAAAGGAAGCTAGAAAAATAGTGGGAATAGTATTTCAAGACCCAAATGACCAGCTCTTCTCTCCCAAGGTATTTGATGACGTTGCCTTTGGTCCATATAATTTAGGCTTACGTGGAAGGGAGTTGGAGGAGAGAGTTGTAAAAGCTTTGAGGCTTGTTGGCATGGGAGATTACATATACAGAGAAACAAAAGAACTTAGCTTTGGAGAAAAAAAGAGGGTAGCGATAGCAACGGTGCTTGCAATGGAACCAGAGATTTTAGTGTTTGACGAGCCCTTCGCTAACCTTGATTTTCGAGGAAAGAAAATGCTAAGGGAGTTAATTGAAAAATTCAGAGGAGAAAAGACCATAATTTTATCTTCCCATGAAGCTGAATATCTTACACTCTGTGATAGGATAGTCCTTCTAAGCGAGGGGAAAATTGTAAAGATTGGGAGCCCAGAAGAGATTTTAAGGAATGCTGGACTTCTCAGAGAGCACAATTTAGATGTGCCCTCTTTGATAGATTTATTCTCAAGTCTTGGGCTAGAAATACCCCGAAGCCTGGAGGAAGCTAAAAGAAAGCTTAAAAAAGTTTTAAGGTGAATTTTATTGCTGTTCTCTTTTTTCTCCAAAATCCTTATAATGTATCACTGCGAATGAGTAACAAAATCTTGGCACTCACGGGGTGATGATATGGAGGCCGTTATTAATCAGATAAAATCAAAACTCCCGGAAAATTTAGAAGGGCTTTTGGACTTAGGATATAATTACTGGTGGAACTGGAATAGAAGGGCCACAAAACTTTGGGAAAAAATAAATCCTGAACATTGGAGAGAATATAAGAATCCCGTCAAGCTTCTTCTTGATACTCCTGAGGAGAGACTAAAAGAACTTTCAAAAGACGATGATTTCATAAATCTGTATGAGCTTGTTATTGATCAGTTTAGACACTATATGGAATCTGAAAACACTTGGTTCTCAACGAATTGGCCCAAATGGGAAGAACCTGTTATATACCTGTGCATGGAATACGGAATAAGTAAAAGTCTTCCTATATACTCTGGTGGACTTGGAATACTCGCAGGAGACCATTTGAAAACTGCAAGCGACTTAGGGCTTCCTTTTATAGGTATTGGTCTTCTTTACAAGCATGGATACTTTAAACAACAAATAGATAAAAATGGAAACCAGATAGAGGTATTTCCGGAGTATGACCCTCATGAAATGCCAATAAAACCCTTAACAACAAAAAAGGGAAATCCAATTCTCATAGAAGTTCCAATAGAAGATAGAACAGTTTATGCGAGAGCTTTTGAAGTTAATGTTGGTAGGGTAAAACTTTATCTTCTTGACACAGACGTTCCTGAGAACTCCCCAGACGACAGGACAATTTGTGATTATCTCTACAATGCCGAAATTGATAAACGAATAAAGCAAGAAATTCTCCTTGGTATTGGTGGGATGAGGCTCTTGAGAGCATTAGGGATTGAATCAGCAGTGATCCATCTAAACGAAGGGCATCCCGCCTTTGCAAATTTCCAAAGAATAGCATGGTATATGGAAGAAGGTTTGAACTTCTTAGAGGCTCTAACTATTGTAAGAGCAACTACTATTTTTACAACTCATACGCCGGTACCAGCTGGCCATGATAAATTTCCCATAGTAGAAGTGGAAAAAAGATTGGCTAAATTCCTTGAAGGAATTCCAAAAGAAGAATTTCTTAACCTAGGTCGTGAAGGTGAAGAATTCAATATGACTCTTCTTTCGATAAGAACTTCAAGCTACGTGAATGCCGTAAGCAAACTACACACTGCCGTCACCAAAGAAATGTGGAAAGAGCTCTGGAAAGGCGTTCCTCCTGATGAAATGCCTGTAGAGGGCATTACAAATGGAGTCCATACAAAAACATGGCTACATAATGAAATAAAGAAGCTCATTGATAGATATATCGGAAGAGTTTGGAGAGATTATGCTGAGTTGGAGGGCCTTTGGTATGGCGTAGAGAGAATTCCCAATGAAGAACTATGGGAAGCCCACCTAAAGGCAAAAAAAGAGCTCATAGACCTCATCAAAAGAAATATGAAAGAAAGGAACAAAAGACTTGGCATTGAAGAGCCTATACCAGAAATAAACGAAAATGCATTGTTAATTGGCTTTGCAAGGCGTTTTGCAACATACAAACGCGCAACAATGATCTTCAATGATTTAGAAAGACTCAAAAAAATAGCAAACAATCCAGAAAGGCCGGTATATATAATTTTTGGAGGAAAAGCGCACCCAATGGATACTTCAGGTAAAGAATTTCTAAAAAGGCTCTATGAAGTTTCCCAAATGCCAGAATTTAAAGGCAAAATCATAATATTCGAGAATTATGATATGGGTTCAGCTAGGGCCATGATATCGGGAGTGGATGTATGGCTCAATACTCCCCGACGACCTTTAGAGGCTAGCGGAACGAGTGGAATGAAGGCAGGCCTTAATGGTGTCCTCAACCTAAGTGTTTACGATGGCTGGTGGGTTGAAGGATATAACGGTAAGAATGGCTGGATTATAGGAGAGGAGAGCATTGAACCAGAAACTGAGGGAGATGATATAACTGATGCAGAAAGTCTGTATGAATTACTAGAAAATGAGGTTATTCCCACATATTACGAAAATAGACAAAGATGGATTTACATGATGAAAGAGAGCATAAAGAGTATTGCTCCACGCTTTAGCACACACAGAATGCTTAAAGAGTATGTGAACAAGTTCTACTCAAAGGCTTTAACTAATGCCGTTCTCCTAAAAAGAGACAAATTCAATACAACTAGAGAGATCGCCACATGGAAAGCAAAGGTGCTTAATTCATGGAACAAGGTTAATATAGAAAGGATTATCACTCATGATGCCATTGCTACTGAAATAATAGTAGACTTAGATGAACTTGCTCCCGAAGATGTAAAAGTTGAAATCTACTATGGGGTTAAAGCAGAGGGATATGCTATAGAAAAGCCGTATATAATAGAACTCAAACGTCCTCAACACCTAGGAGATACAAAATGGCTCTACAGATACAAAGGGAATGCTCTCAAGAACCTTGGAAATCCGTGCTGGCACTATGCAGTGAGGGTTTATCCATACCACGATAAATTGCCCCATAAATTCTTGCTCGGTCTTATTAAGTGGAAGGGTTTCTTTGACTTTTAACCCTCCAAATCTATTTTTGGAAAACGTTATAAAGCAAAGTTCTTCAATTTAAGGAGGGTTATCATGAGAATAGTATTTGATATAGGTGGATCTGTTCTAGTCCCAGATGAGCCTGATGTAAAGTTCATAGAGGAAATTGCCTACCAACTGACAAAAATCAGTGAAGATCATGAAGTAGCTGTTGTAGTCGGAGGAGGAAGAGTTGCAAGAGAATATATTCAAGCAGCAAAGTCTTTCACACCAAACGAAACTTTCAAAGATTATATTGGAATCCACATAACAAGAGCCAATGCCATGCTCTTGATTGCAGCTCTCAGAGAAAAGGCATACCCCTTTGTTGTAAGTGACTTCAGAAAAGCTTGGGAAGTTATGCAGCTCAAGAAGATACCTATAATGGGAGGAACTCATCCAGGACACACCACAGATGCTGTAGCAGCACTGCTGGCAGAGTATCTTCAAGCAGATCTCTTAGTAGTTATAACAAATGTTGATGGAGTTTACGACAGCGATCCAAAAAAGAATCCAAATGCAAAAAAGTTGGACAGAATTTCAACTGAAAAACTTGTAGAAATAGCAATGCAAAGTGAAAGCAAAGCTGGAGGAAGTGGAGTCGTTGATGCATTGGCAGCGAAGTTCATTCAAAGAGGAGAGATAAAAACCCTAATTATTGGTAAAGATGATGCAAGAACTCTTTTTGATGCAATAAAGGGCAAGCACAAGGGGACATTGGTTGAACCTTAATTTCACAACCTTTTTATATTTATTAAGGTTTCTCTTATATGGCGATGTTACAATGAAGATTGTAGTGATTGGTTCTGGAACAGCCGGGAGTAATTTTGCACTCTTTGCAAGAAAGCTTGATAGAAAAGCGGAAATCATTGTAATAGGAAAAGAAAAAACAATGCAGTATTCCCCCTGTGCATTACCATTCGTTTTAAGCGGAAAAATCCCAAAGCTAGAAGATATCGTTGTATTTCCCAATGAATTCTATGAAAAACAAAAAATTCAAATGATGCTTGAAACCGAGGCAAAAACCATAGACAGAAAGAGAAAGGTTATAATCACAGATAAAGATGAAGTCCCATACGACAAACTTGTATTAGCTACAGGCTCCAAAGCATTCGTTCCACCAATTAAAGGTGTTGAAAAGAGAGGAGTCTTCACATTAAAAGAAATGAGAGACGTGAGAGAAATACAAGAATACATAAAAGAAAGAAAGCCAAAAAAAGCCGTTGTAATAGGTGCGGGCTTAATAGGGCTTGAAGGGGCCGTTGCATTTAGAGAACTTGGAATGGAAGTTCTCGTTGTTGAACTTCTCGAGCATCTACTTCCAACAATGCTTGACAAGGATATAGCCTCAATAGTACAATCCCATCTAGAGGAAAGGGGAATCCAATTCAGATTTGGAGTTGGTTTGAGTGAGATTATCGGAGATCCAGTAACGGCCGTAAAGATAGGAGAAGAGAAAATTGAATCTGATATAGTCCTTGTAGCAACTGGTGTAAGAGCGAACGTGGATCTTGCAAGAGAAGCTGGATTGGAAATAAAGAGGGGCATTGTTGTTGATGAATATCTGAGAACAAGTGATCCAGACATATATGCTATCGGAGACTGTGCTGAAGTCTATGATGCCGTGACTGGAGAGAGAATACTAAGCCAGCTAGGTACAACAGCTGTTAGAATGGCAAAAGTAGCTGCTGAGAATGTTTTTAATAAAAACGTGAAGTTTAAACCAGTGTTTAATACAGCCATAACAGAACTTTTTGATCTGGAGATAGGCACTTTCGGAATAACACAGGAAAGAGCAAGGAAAGAAGGGATTGAAGTGGTAGTAGGCAAATTCAAGGGATCAACTAAGCCAGAGTATTATCCTGGAGGAAAACCAATAACCGTGAAATTGATCTTTAGAAAAGATAATAAAAAGCTAATAGGAGCCCAAATAGTTGGTGGAGAGAGAGTATGGGGAAGGATAATGGCTCTAAGCTTTGCTGCCCAGAAAGAGGCTACAGTTGAAGATATTGCCTATGGAGAAACAGCTTATGCACCCCCAATAAGTCCGACTATTGATCCAATAACTGTTGCAGCAGAAATGGCTCTTAGAAGATTTAAATAACATTTGCTCTTTTTCCTTCTTTTTTGACTCTTTTTTTGATTCTAAAGGACAAGAGTCAACTTTTTGTCATAATGACAAATAAGGTTGGAAAAGATTTTTATAGATGTCCTCCATTCTAATACGTTGATGCACTATGATATTCAGGAGTGAGGGTTTTTGGGAGTATAGTTGGTGAACCTTTTCTATACGTGGGTTATTTAGTAGTCCCTAACTCTAATTTCGACGTTTCAAAACTGTTTGGAGGTGTAGTTTGTGGCCAGAGAAACTTGGGGAAGTAGAGTAGGTTTTGTTGCAGCATCTATAGGAAGCGCAGTAGGTTTAGGAAACATCTGGATGTTTCCAATGAGAGCCGGCCTTTATGGAGGAGCTGCGTTTTTAGTACCCTATTTGGTATTGCTATTTACAGTAGGAGTTGTAGGACTTACTGTAGAATGGACTTTAGGAAGATCAACCAAAGGAGGCCCAATAGAAGCGTTCGCCAAAGCACTACCCGGAGGAAAGTACCTTGGAATACTTGTCAACATAATAATGATAATGATATTTGCCTTTTATTCACTAGTACTTGGATGGATACTTAGATACTTTATCGCCACCCTTACAGGAGAATTAACAAAAGCTAATCCAGGTGCATTCTTTGATGCTCTTGCCTTTAGTAAAGAGGCACTTCTGTGGCAGTTTATAGTAATAGCAATAACCGTAGGTATAGTGGCAATGGGTGTTCAAAAGGGAATTGAAAGAGCCAACAAAATCATGATGCCAGCCCTTTTTGTGCTTCTTATCATATTAACAATAAGAAGCGTTACACTTCCCAACGCCTATGAAGGACTCAAATTTTACCTTTTACCTGACTGGAGCAAAATGATGAGCGGAAAAACATGGATGATAGCACTATCACAGATGTTCTTCTCTCTGAGTGTTTTGGGTACTACAATGGTAGTTTACGGAAGCTACCTGAAGGAGAGCGATGACATTCCTCTATCAGCAATAGCAACAGCTTTCGGGGATACAGCGGTAGCAGTCACAGCGGGTTTCTTAATATTCCCTGCAGTATTTTCCTTTGGAGTCGAACCCACAGCAGGACCAGGACTAGTTTTTGTAACACTCCCCATGGTATTCCAAAAAATGCCTGGTGGAATATTCTTTGGGATGTTGTTCTTCCTCTTGTTGATATTCGCTGGATTGTCCTCAACAGTTTCAATGCTCGAAGTCTACGTTGATTCAGCAATTACAAAGCTCAATATGAGTAGAAAGAATGCCTCGGTTCTCCTAGGTCTGGCGACCTTCCTAGTTGGAGCCCCCTCTGCACTAAGCCCCTCATACTTTGATTGGATCGCAAACATCTCTACTGTTTATATAGGCCCATTAGGAGCCTTAATAGCAGCTTTAGCATTAATAAGGCTTGGAATAGAGAAGGCCTATGAAGAACTCAGAAAGGGGGCCTTAATAGAAGTCCCAGAAGCCTGGAAACCTTGGGTAAAATACCTTTACCCAATAGTGATAATAGTCATATATATCTCACAGTTTGTACTGGGGTGATAAAATGGACATAGTCTACCTCATAGCAATATTTGTAGTATTAATAATATACGGTCCCTTGATATGGGCTCTCTACCGGCTTTCAAAAGCTTCCACCTCTTAATTTCTTTTTTTGGTGAGTCCCTATGGCAATAAAAGACGTTAAAAATATGGGAAAAGATTATGGAAAGGATTTGCCAAAAGGAGACTACTTAGACTGTGCCCTCGCACATAACCCATTTGGATGCCCTACGCTGGTGATTGAAGAACTCAAAAAGCTTAGTTTTCATGATATACACTTGTACCCTAATAATGATGAAAAACTCAAAGAAGCTCTTGCAGAATTCTGGAATGTAAAAAATGACCAGATTTTCCTCGGCACAGGCTCTATGGGATGTCTTCAGAAAATTAATAAGCTTCTCACTCCTGGTTCAGTTGTTCTTGGCTATTCTCCTCAGTTCCTTCCTTATATTAACGACGCCCGTTTGAACGGAGCGGTTTACCACTATGTACCCCTACTGAGGGAGGAAGATTTTACTATAGATGTTTCCAGAATAATTGCTCAAATCGATGAGAGAACGACCTTCATCTACGTGGATAACCCAAACAATCCTACCGGCCAGATCTTCAAGCTAAAGGAGATTGAAGAACTTGCGGAAGAAGCTGGAAGAAAGGGGGCTATTCTAATCGTTGATGAAGCATTTGGAGAGTTTATGGAGAAAAGGAATTCCGCAATAAACCTCGAATATCCAAACGTTGTGATCACAAGGTCATTCTCAAAGGGCTTTGGGCTGGCCGGCCTGAGAATCGGATACTGCGTGGTAAAGGGCAAGGAGATGAAAGAGTTGCTTTTTAAGGTCGATTTTCCATTCTCAATCACAAACATCTCAATACGAGCCGCTCTAAAAGCGCTTGAGGATACAGAATTTTTAAAGAAGACTATCAAGAAGACCAAAAAGAGCAAGGAGAAAACTATAAAGGAGCTTGGAAGAAGGTTTCATATAGCAAAGACCCACAAAACAACCCCAATCTTCCTGTGTGGTGGTCAAAAAGATACATATGGCTATTTTCTTCAGAAAGGAATCCTCACAGTCCCAGGAAGTGAATTCATGAACCTTGATGATTCGTATGTCAGAATAAGAGTGCCGAAAGATGTAGATGAGCTTCTAACAAGAATCAATCTTCCATCACCATAAAAAAGAAGAGCAACACAGGAGGTTTAATCTTCATTTTTCTCACCTAAAGCTTTCCGAGTAGCATTAATATTCCAAAGAGGATAAACAGCACTCCTGCTCCCTTGTGAATAAGCTCAAAAGGTAAGGCATCACCTATTTTGTCCCCCAATATTGCCCCGATCAAATTAACGGAAACCAACCCTAAAACCGCTCCTAGAAATGCCTTTACCCATCCATATTTAGAGGCAAAAGCAATTGTCGCTAGCTGGGTCTTATCTCCCAGTTCTGCAAGAAAAATTGCTACAAACACATAAAGAACTTCTTTCAAAAGATCCCCTCCTTTAAAAAGATAATTAAAAAATCAAAGCTCCTCAAGAGCTTTTTTCATCCTTGCCATTGCTTCCAATAAGTTCTCTTGGCTTGTAGCATAGCTGATTCTTATGTAACCCTCACCGGCGGGTCCGAAGGCAGTTCCTGGGATAACTACTACTCCAGCCTTATCTAAAAGCCACTCTGCAAACTCCTCACTCTTCATTCCAGTTCCCGTTATGTTTGCGAAAACATAGAACGCACCCTTGGGTTCAAAAGCTTTTATATGAGGCATTTCTTTCAAATGCTCTAAAACCAATTTCCTTCTCTTCTCGTACTCTTTCCTCATCTCCTCTACAGCCTTCCAGCTTGCTTCTTCTCTAAGTGCGGCCACTCCGGCAATCTGGACAAATGAAGCAACGTTTCCAATGATGTAAGCATGGAGCTTTATCATGTCTTTGACGACATCTTCAGGAGCGATTGTAAAACCTAATCTCCATCCGGTCATTGCAAAAGTCTTTGAGAAACTATTCGCCAATATAGTGTTATCTGGAGCGTATTTAATCATCGGCACATGCTTTGCTCCATCATAAAGGAAGTGCTCATACGGTTCATCACTAAGAATGTAGATATTATAATCCTGGGCGATGTCTGCCACAGCCTTAGCAACTTCCTCATCCAAAGTTGCACCAGTTGGGTTATTCGGGTAGTTTAAGACTATCATTCTAGTTCTCTTTGTGATTAACTCTAAAAGCTCGTCTGTATCTGGTTGAAATTCATTCTCTTCTTTTAATGGCAACCGAATGTACTTTGCTCCAGAAACTTTTGCATCCTCAACATAGCACACAAATGCCGGGTCAGGTATTATGACTTCATCTCCTTCCTCGAGCAAACTTTCAAATGCAAGATAGGTAGCTTCATAAGCTCCAGCCGTTACAAGAACATTCTGGGGTTGAATTCTCATCCCATAGTGACTGACATAATATTCTGAAATTGCGTTTCTTAGCTCTGCAATTCCAGCATTTGGGGTGTAGTGTGTCCATCCCTCATCAAGAGCTCTTTTTGCAGCTTCCTTTATATTTTTAGGTGTATCAAAATCAGGTTCTCCTATTCCAAGTGAAATGACATTTTTCATTTTTGATGCTCTTTCAAAAAGCTCCCTAATCTTTGACCTCTGGATTAGATTTATACGATCTGCAACGAAATATTTATGCTTTTTATAACGCATTATCCATCCCCCCAATAGCACTTATGAATGATGGAGATATTCTTATAAATTTATCGAGAAACGTTCAAAAACGAAGACAAAGTACAAGAATTCTTCGGGATTTAAACAATGAACCAACAATTTGAGTAATGTTAAAGGACATCAACCAGAGCAATCTGTTCAACGGATTCCTTCACTTTCTCTTTCTCACAATTCGTAAGCTGGAGTTCCTTTGCACCAATTTTCAATAGAACTTCCGCCAAATCCTTCTCAGCATTTTCACCAAATGCTACTATGAAGTTTTCACCCTTCTTTGCCCCAACCAGATTAATAGCATCCTTTATTTGAAGATTACCACTAACTCTTAAGAGAATTTCTCCCCTGATAGTTTTGGCTTTGTTTGTACCTCTTTCGAAAGATTTTAATGCCAACACTGTAGCAAATACCACTTTTTCCCAACATTCCACATTCAATATTTGAACGTTATTAGGAAGTATCTCAAAGATTTGAGTAATGTTCTCAACTAAGATTTTTGCAATTGCAATTCTTTTGCTATTGTAAATCAATACTCTCATTACATCTCCCCTAAGTGATTTATTCGTTATTTATTAAAGTTTTTGCGTATATAGAAGCATGTGATTATTCAAAATATTTGAGTTTTTCTCTATCTTTTCTAAAAATTTTTGGATATTAATAATATGAGAATATTAAATCAAAAACAAAAAGTATTTAACTAATTAAAACAATATATTCATTAGCTACGCTCATGCATATGGTGAAACTGCCATGGCCAAAATGAAGATCATTAGTGTACAACTACCACAGGGGCTCATAAATGCTCTTGATGTATTAGTTAGAAGAGGAGTATACCCCAACAGGAGCGAAGCGATTCGAGAAGCTATCCGAGAACTGGTAAAGAGAGAGCTTTATGTCATGGAGTCAGAAGAAAGAGAAATTCCAGAATACGTGGTAAAATAGGAGTGTCGGAGGGATTAGGAATGGTATTTAAAATATTAGAACAAGCTGGTATTGATTTAGATATAAATAATAACGGAAATAAAATTCAAGAAACTCTCAGTGATCTTGATACTTCTAAATCTGTCATTAAAATCGCAATAATCGGCATTGGAGGTTCAGGAAACAATACGATTACTCGACTCTATGAATTAGGCGTTGAGGGAGCAGAGTTAATAGCAATGAATACTGATGCCCAACACCTAACTCAAACAAAAGCTCACAGAAAAATATTGCTTGGGAAAAATATAACTCGCGGTAAAGGTTCTGGTGGGGAACCAAGAATAGGGTATTTGGCTGCAGAGGCCAGTAGAGATGAAATTGCTGAGATTGTTAGGGATGTTGATCTCGTATTTCTAACTGCCGGTATGGGCAATGGAACTGGAACTGGAGCTACCCCTGTAGTTGCAAAGATCATAAAAGAAGAAGCAAGAAACGAAGGAAGACTTCAAGAGCCACTCATTGTAAGTGTTGTAACATATCCATTCAAAAATGAAGGCACCAAACGAATTGAGAAAGCAAAAACGGGAATAAAAGCACTTCTCAAATATTCTGACACGGTGATAATAATAGAAAACGATAAACTTCTTGAACTTGTACCTAAATTGCCAATATCTGCCGCATTTAGATTCGCAGATGAAATAATAGCCAGGATGGTTAAAGGTATCACAGAAACCATAATGCTTCCATCAATGGTGAATATCGACTTTGCTGATGTTTATAGCGTAATGAAAAATGGTGGAGCAGCCTTAATTGGAATTGGAGAGAGCGACTCCAACAGAAGAGCTATCGATGCGATAACCAATGCATTGACCAACAAAATGCTTGAAGTGGAGTTTGGAAGTGGTGAATCGGCATTGGTTCATTTTACCGTCGGCCCAGACGTAAGTCTTGGAGAAATAAACGATGCAATGCAACTAGTCTATGAAAAATTAGGGGCAAAATCAGAAATAAAATGGGGCGCAAGAATCGATAAAGAGCTTGGAAAAGTAGTCAGAGCAATGGTTATAATGACAGGAGTTAAATCTCCACACATTCTCAGCAGTGATGTGCATGCCCTTAAGGAGGAAGACAACATTATCATATCCAATCCAATTCACAGAAGAATAAACAGAGACTCAGAACTTGAAAATCTCTTTGATGCAGTCTCGGGAGAAAATAGAAACTCTATGAGAAATCCAATGGCCGAAAAGATTTTGGATAGTGTCATAGATTACGACTTAAGTTAAATCTTTATCCCTTTATAATCACATAAGTTGAGTAAAATCAGATTGGCTTAAATCATTCGCAAAATATTTCTACTATTTTTTCAATTATTTTGCTGGTTTTAGCAACATCACTTTTATATGCGTATGGAATTCTTATAACTTCAGCATTAATACCGTTTTTCTTAAGTTCTTCCTTAAGAGCACTTACATCAAAATTTTGATCTGGCCCTAAAGCAATGATATCTGGATTTAACTGTTTAACAATCTCAAAACTTATACAATCTGGTTCTCCAATGACAACCTCATCCACCATTTTAAGAGCTTTTAAAACTTCTGCACGCTCGTACATAGAATTTATGGGCATTCTCCCTTTTCTTTTCTCAACAGTTTCATCATGAGCCACTATTACTACGAGCTCATCTCCAAGCTCTTTTGCTTGTTTCAGAAAATGGATATGTCCTACATGTAATATATCAAAAA
>LDZS01001723.1_pt1 | contig 13089 bp, 15 predicted proteins | sample 615471 | NCBI WGS metagenome assembly LDZS01 (sample SAMN03408295, study PRJNA278302) | terrestrial metagenome | isolation source: oil reservoir sample K3 | place: USA: Alaska, North Slope, Kuparuk formation | collected 2013
AAGCTGCGATGGATAAAAGCTTTTTTATCTCTGGGTCACGCACCACCACAAAATGCCAGGGCTGGAGATTACCGGCTGAAGGTGCCCAGGTAGCAGCTTCTAAAATAAGCCTTAAATCCTTTTCTGGAATAGGGTCTTTTTTAAACGACCGGATACTCCTTCTGTTTTTAATTACCTCAAGTACTGGGTTTAATCCCATTTTTTCCTCCTTAATCACAGAACTTTTAATTACAGCTTACGTATTTGTTTAAAATATTTAAAAAAGCTCCTGCTGATTTAAAACCTATCATCTTTTCTATCACCTTACCCTCTGGGTTTAAAAGGTAGGTGGTAGGAACTTTAGAAAAATCTGGAAAAATCTTGTTAAGGTTAGCTGGAGCAAAACCAACCTCATAAGTTAGTTGTTTAGAGGTCACCAATTTAGGAAGAAGATATCCTGATTCTTTGTCTACCATAAGAGACACCACCTGCACCTTAGAAGTAGGACAAACCTTAGATACCTTGTTTAACGCGTTTAATTCTATCATACAAGAAGGACAGTAGCTCGCAAACAGATTAAGCAACACATACTTTCCTCTATGGTTGGTAAGACTATGTTTTGCTCCTGTATAGGTATAATATTCAAAATTAAGGGATGAGGTATAACCAGAAGAAACACCAAGAAATACACACAAAACTAACACCATCAAACCTTTCCTAAACCTCATTTTTCAATCCTCCTGATATAGGTTTTTAATTTTTTATATTTATTAATATAACATCTCAACTATTTTATCCAAGGGGTTTGTTTTGTTAGCTAACCTCAAAAATTTTTCCGTTTTCTAACTTTACGATCTCATCTCCAACCGTAAAGGCAAAGGGACTATCGTGAGTAGCTATAACTATGGTAGTGGTTTTTTGGTCTTTGATCTTAATTAAAAGTCTTTCGATAAGTTTTGTATTCTCAGTATCTACAAAAGCTGTAGGTTCGTCTAAAAAAAGAAACTCAGGTTTTATCACCATCGCCCTTGCAAGGCCCATCCTCTTTGCCTCTCCACTCGAAAGGGTTAGTGCATTTTGCTTTTTTTTATGAGAAAGTCCTACAAAATCAAGCACTTCTTCTACTTTAGAGTTTATCTCTTTTTTGTTAAAACCCCTTATTTTTAATCCATAGGCTACGTTATCAAAAACTGAAGTATTGAAAATACCTACCTCAGGAAATACATAGGTAATTTTTCTAAGAAGATTAATATCTTTAGGTAAGATTTTATTGTTTGAATCATAATAATAAATCTCCCCTTTATCAGGTGTTTCAAGTAAAGCACAGATTTTTAAAAAGGTAGTTTTTCCACTTCCATTAGGCCCCATTACTACGTAGACCTTTTTCTCATCAAACACATAGGATAGGTCTTTTAAAACGGTTTTGTCCCCATATCCCTTCCAAAGGTTAGAAATTACCAGTTTTAAACTCATGGGTTGGTTCTTATTTCTTTTTTTTGAATATAGTACAGCAAAAGATTGATCAAAAAAGAGATAGAAAGAAGGATTATACCTAAAGCAAGGGCAAGCTCGAAGTTTCCTTTATCGGTTTCCAAAGCTATGGTGGTAGTCATAACCCGGGTATAACCGGCGATATTTCCTCCTACGATCAAAATAGCTCCTACTTCAGCCATTACCCTTCCTAATCCACCCAAGATCCCTGTAAATATCCCATAGCGGGCTTCTTTTATCAAGGTCAAGGTAATCTGGAAAGGAGTAGCTCCAAGGGTTTTGGCCGTAAGTTTGATTATAGGGCTAACCTTTCTTACAGAGGCTTGAGAGATAGAAGCCACTATAGGAAAAGCCAGGATAAACTGTGCGATTACCATAGCGGTAGGGGTATAAAGGAGGTTTAAAAAACCTAAAGGCCCACTTCTTGAAAAAAGCATATAAAGAAAAAGACCAACCACCACAGGAGGCAGCCCCATCCCGGTGTTTAAAAAAATTATGATAAAACTCCTACCTGGAAAATCTTTAATCCCTAAGAACGCCCCAAACGGGACTCCCAAAACAGAAGCTAATAAAAGCGCTGAAAGAGACACCTTTAAAGAAAGCAAGATGATCTCAAGAAGTTCTCTATCTAAATTAACGATAAGAAAAAAGGCCTGTTTAAAAGCCTCTATCAAAAAATCCATGGCTACCTATACTTAGGGATAAAAAGTACGTTTCCCAAGTTATCTTTAAAAGATCCTATGAGTTTTTGTCCCTCAGGAGAGGTAATCCAGTCTATAAATTTCATAGCCCCTTCATAGTTTACATAAGGATGCTTTTTAGGATTTACAGCCATAACGCTGTATACATTATAAAGAAGAGGATCCCCTTCAAAAAGGACAGTTAAATATTTTAAACGGCCTTTCGTAGCAAGCCATGTTCCCCTATCAGTAAGGGTGTAAGCGTCTTTTTCGTTAGCTATAAATAAAGTCTTTTCCATCCCCTGACCAGACTCCAGATACCAGGGTTTTCCTTTAGGATTAAGGCCTGCTAATTCCCATATTTTCAGTTCTTTAAAATGGGTCCCTGACCTATCTCCTCGGGAAACAAAAAAAGCTCTGGCTTGGGCAATCTGTTTAAAGGTAGAAACCACGTCTTTAGACCCTTTTATCTTAGCTGGATCATGCTTAGGACCAACGATGATAAAATCGTTATAGCACACCTCTTTTCTATTAACAAAAAACCCTTCTTTTATGGCTTGAAGCTCAAGGTCTTTTGCATGAACAAACACTGCATCCACATCTCCCCTTTTCCCCATTTCAAGCACAGCCCCTGTGCCTCTGGCAACCACCTTTACCTTTATTCCGGTCTTCTTTTCAAACTGAGGTAAAAGATAACTTAACAGTCCTGAATTTTCTACAGAAGTGGTTGTACCAAGAATCAACATTTTTTCTTTAGCAAAGACAGAATCTGTAAAAAATAAAAGCAAAAAAACAACGAGCAAAATAGCTTTTATTTTCATGTTATCTACCCCATTGAGGTTTTATTTTTAAGTATTTTTTGTATAAATTCAAGAAGGCCTTCTACCTTTATAGAAAAATCTAAAAAAAATAGGTTTTCAGACCATGGAAGTTTAACTCCATCTTTTAAGGTGGTGAGGTAGTTTTCTTTAGACGATAGTTCAAAGGCTCGATAATCGTAATGGTCTGGGAAAGCAATAAAGCGTTTGATTCTAAGACCTAAACGTTTTATAGTATCTAAAAACTGGGTATTATCTCCAAGCCCACAAAAGGCTATAAACTCTTTTTTTGGAGGAGACACAGGCTCTAACCTGTAATTTAAAACCTGCCAGTTTTCTCGGTAAAGCTTAAACACTGGTTTTTGGTCAAACTCAAAATCAAAAGGGAAAAGTTCTTGATAGGTAAGGATAAAGGCGGTAGCTCTTTTTAATCCTGAAAGAGGTTCTCTCAGTTTCCCAAAAGGTAATACCTTTTGGGTCAGGTCTTCTTTTTTTAAAAGCACAAGGTCTATGTCTCTAAAAAGTCTTCTGTGTTGGAATCCGTCATCAAGAAGGATAAGGTTTGCCCCAAACTCTTTAACCGCTCTTCTGGCCCCTCTTACCCTATCTTCGTCAACGATAATCACCAGGTCCAAACCTTTTTTCTCAAACACCTTAGCCAAAAAGTAAGGCTCATCCCCTGCCTTTTCCACCGGCTGAAGAACTTTTTTTTGAAAATAAACTAACTGAAAACCCTTAGATCTCCTTTTATAACCTCTTGATACTATGGCTACCTTACCTAAACAAGAAAGCTTTTCAGCCAGATACCTTACCAAAGAGGTTTTTCCACTCCCCCCTACAGAAAGATTCCCAACCGAAATAACCGGGACCTCTAACTTAAAACTTTTAAAAACTCCCAGATCATAAAGAAAATTTCTTAGGGTTATTAAATAACAGTATGGATTTAAAAGATTTAGCATTCCTTAAAAAAAACTATGTTTTGTTTGAGAGTTCTTTTTATTTAAAAGGTCTTTTGTACCCATCACAAAAAAAATGACTCCACCTATCATAGCACTAAGATACTGGCTGAGTATTCTCCAAAGCATGGCAAAGATCCCTATGGACTCAACAGTTAAAAAATCTTTAAAAACTACTATAGCCCCTAATTCTCCTACCCCACTTCCTCCTGGGGTAGGGCTTATAAAGATAGCATAGAGTAAAGGGAGTTGGTTTGAAAACAAAGCCCAAAAAGGAGCTTCTTGATGAAAAGCCTTAACTAAAAAAATTCCTACCATAAGAAAGGAAATGTACATAAAAAGACTAAAAAGAATGGCTAAAAAAAACACTTTTTTATGGATTTTAAAGAAATTTTTACAAATAAGTAAATATTTCAAAAAATTAAACTTTAACCTAAACAAAAACGAACCAGAAACAATCTGAGGTCTTTTTTTAAAAATAACCTTTTCTACTATAAAACCCAAACCAAAAATAGCCAACAAACTTCCTATTATCAGTAAAAGCTCTAAGGCCTTTTCAGGATGCTTTACGAGATTTTCTAACATAAAAGGGAAAAACAAAAGATAAAAAACTAAACCGGCAAAACCTTTGAGGGTAATTACACTCAGAATCTGAGCTATCTCACCTCCTACCCTTCTTAAAGTATAAAAGGGAAAAATCTCACCACCTAAATGAGCAGGGGTTATGGTAGCTCCAAAGGTGCTTACCAAAGAAACCTGATATCCATACCAAAAAGGATACCTAAAACCCAGAGCCCTTGAAATAAAAAACACCCTTAGGTTATCGAAAGTATGAAAAGAAAACAAGGATAAAAAGGAAAAAAGCAGATGCTTCTTGTTTAAAGAAAAAAGAACCCCTTTTAAATTAGGCGGAATATGTCTGAGAAATATGTATAAAAAAGAAAGACATACTACCAAAAGGGTTAAAAATATTCCGTAAACAATATTTTTATACATATAAAGTTATAAATATCAAAACCTAACAATTTACAAACGTTTATTTTGTGTTATGATTAGGTATTTATCATTTTACCCTTAAATTCGTCTTTAGAAAAGGGGGAAATATGGAACGAAAAATTTTGTGGGCTCCCTGGAGAGGAGAATACGTATCAGGTAAAAAAGACCTTGGTTGTATTTTTTGCCCTCCTGAAGGGAATCTGCCTGATGAAGAAAGACTCATACTTTATAGAGATCCTTTTGTTTTGGTTATCATGAACAAATTCCCTTATAATGCCGGGCACCTTCTGATAGCTCCAAAAAGACATGTGGCTGAACTCGAACAACTAACCCCTGAGGAGGTCACCGCTTTGATGAAAATGGCTCAAGAAGCCATCAAGATTTTGAAAGAAGTCTTCAAACCCCATGGGTTTAACGTTGGGTTTAACTTAGGGAAAGTGGCAGGAGCTGGATATCCTGACCATCTACACCTACAAATAGTCCCCAGATGGGAGGGAGATGTTAACTTTTTGGCTGTCCTTGATGAAGTAAGGGTAATCTCCCAACATCTTTTAACTCAATACCGTATCTTATTCCCTTATTTTCAAAAAATTAAGCTTTAAAACTTTTTTTAAAGTTTTATAACATCCTTCTGTCAAAAATTTGACTTCCTAGTACAAACACTATTCATAGTATACTAACCTTTTAAAACAAAAATTTTCTAAGCTTTTTAAACGGTATGTTTTTTGATAACTAATGCTATAGTAAAAACATTAGATCTTTATTTTGGAGGAAATAATGCTTACCGTTCAAGCCAAAACCAAACTAAGTTTTGAGTTTAACGGTTATCAATTTAACCTAAAACCTGGGGAAAAGCTGCTTTTTGCTAACGATGTGTTTGGTCTTTTACCTGCCAACCTTCAAACTCAGTTTGAGAAAACCTATTCTGTCCTTCCTCCTTTTTATGATGGAGAGGACCTAAACGGAAAAACCCTTTTTGTGTTTATGCAAGGTGCCATAGGGGATGTGCTTTGTTCTACGGTGGCTTTACGTGAAATCAAAAGACGCTATCCAAAAAGTAAACTCTGGGTAAGTGTTTCTGGAAGGGCTCGTATAGTCTTAGAAAACCTGCCTTATATAGATAAACTTTTACCTCATCCTGCTCCTATAAAAGAGGTGGTAAAAGCTAACTACATGGTTAAGGCAGTAGAAATGGTTAATTCCCCTCATTTTGATAACCTAAACATGGTAGAATGGTTCTTATGGAAGTTTAAACTTTATTTTGCTGAAGACGAAACCCCTGACGTTTGGGTTGACTTAAACGTGGTAGAGGAGATAAAAAAAATATTTGAAGAAATCAAAAAGGTTTCCGGAAAAGACAAGATACTGCTTTTTCACTATCTTGCTTCTTCTATCCACAGAACCCTTCCTCCTAAACTCCTTAAAGAAATAGAAGACCTAATTTCTAAAGAGTTTGTTCCTGTTATTTGTAGTCTACCTGACGAAGATTTAACAGTAGAGGTAACCCTTGATGTTTACGGGATAAAAGCAGCCAACCTTTCTGCCTTAATGAAAGACCTCAGGTATTTGATAGCTGCTGTTTACTTATCTGACGCAGTCATCACTGCAGATACTTCTACTTTACACATAGCAGGAGGCCTTAAAAAACCTACAGTTTTTATAACCGGTCCTATTGAAGGTAGACTGAGATCTGACACTTATCCAACGGTTATTCCAGTTCGTCCTAAATACACAGGACAAACCTGCAAATCTCCCTGTGGAATCCATGCTATTAATGAACCCTGTTCAGAGGCTAAGGTTAAGCATCAGTTTTACAGCCCCTGTATCGAAAGCATCCCTCCTAAAGTGATTTATTTTGCTTTAAAAGATGCTCTGTTAGCCTGTCAAGAAAACTATAAAAAACCAGAAAGCTGCCCCTTGTGTAGTTTTAAAGGACCGTTTAGCCTGTTTGAGGTCATAAACCAGCACCGCATTTTTGAATGCCCAAGCTGTGGACTTCAATTTGGTTATCCTCGTAAAAGTATGGACTATGATATAGCCTATGAACAAAAGATTGATGACCTTTTAAGTTTTGGAGATACAGCTTACAAAAATTATCAACAATTAGAAAAAGAGGAGGACAAAGAACTAAAAAAATGGAAAGGTCTTCCCAGGTTTAACGTATTGCTTCCTATTTTAGAGGTTTTACCTAAGGGTAAACTTTTAGACGTAGGATGTTCAAGTGGTAATTTTATGTTGATTGCTAAGGCTAAAGGGTTTGAGGTTTACGGAATAGATGCAAGTGAAAAAGCGGTTGAACTTGCCAAAAAATACTACAAACTTAGGGTAGCTAAAGCCTTAACCTTTGAAGAACTCCCTTCAGATTTTAAAGGCCCCTATAAGGTAATCACAGCCTTTGAGGTAATCGAACATGTAGAAAACCCTTTAACCTTTCTTAAGGAAATCTACGAACTTTTAGAAGAAGGGGGAGCCACCATTATCAGCTGTCCTCCTTATTTTGCTTTTAAACATTTAGCCAAATCCTATCTAAAATACCAATGGTGGGGCAATGACTACCCACCTCATCACCTAAACCGTTTTAAACCCTGGACCTTGTATTACGGTTTAAAACTTGCCGGGTTTGATGAGGTAGTCATTTTTACAGAACCTTTAATCCCAGGGACCGTGCTTGAAGGAATAACTCCTAAAAGCGCCGAGGTAGAGTTAGATGAAGGACAAAGACTTTTCATTCCTTCAAGATTTACGGCTAATCTGGTTTTAGCAAACCTCACCCCTCTATACATAAACGCACGATACTTAGGAAACTTTCAGTATGCTATAGGAATAAAAGGAAAAAGTGGGCTTAACTGGGAAAAAATTATTCAAAGGGCAATAAATATTTCTGCGGTAGACATACTGTGGAAGGATGATAAAATCTAAAAAGGAGGGTTAATAATGTTTACTCCGTCTCAACTTTTTAAAAATCCTGTTATCCTTGAACCAGAAGAACATAAAAATTTAAAGGTTCTAAAACCTGATAACTATTCCTTTATGGAAGGGGTAGAAATCATACCCCTTGGCTATTCAGAAATACTTCCGGCTACGATGTATTATCCCGTGTTTTTTGGTATGTCTGAGGGGATGGTTTTTCCTTTTGCTGTGCTTGGGGTCCAAGGCAAGAATCCTTATTTAACCAAGGAGGGAAGTTTTAAGATAGACTATATTCCCAAGTTAGTAAAGTTTTATCCCTTTGGGCTGGTTTATCTTAGAGAAGAAGGGAAAGAAAACTTTCTGGTTGCTGTGGACGAGAGATTTACCACAACCGAAGAAGGAGAGCCCCTTTTTACCGAAACAGGAGAAGAGACTTCTTTCTTTGCTGAGGTAAAGAAAAAACTCACTGATTTAGCTTTAGACTTAAAGAAAGCTCTAGAGTTTAGTCAGGATCTTTTAGTAAAAGGTTGTATCACCCAGACATCTTTTGTGATGAACGGACCTTTAGGAAAGGTTGAGTTTAAAAATCTGTTTCTTGCAAACATCGAAACCTTAAGACGTCTTCAGCCTGAAAAACTTTATTATCTAAACACTTCAGGATACCTTCCTGTACTTTATGGAGCCTATTTTAGTGTCAGAAATTTTAAGATTTTTGAACTATTGTATAGTGTAACCATAGAAATTTATTAAATTTTTATCCGCTATCCTTGTTTTGATTCTTTTGGGCTAAGGCTTTTTCTATTTCTTCGGCGATCTCTATACATGTTTTTTCAGGAGAAAAGGCTTCTCTGATAGGTCTTCCTATCACAAGATAGTCTGCACCAGAAAGGATGGCTTCATAAGGGGTGACTACTCTTACTTGGTCGTCCTTTCTTGCTCCTTCCAACCTAATACCCGGGACCACAGTAAACAACTCAGGATAGACTTCTTTTATTTGAGATGTTTCTTTGGCTGAACAAACTATCCCATCACAACCAGCTTTATAAGCAATCTTGGTTAACCTTAAAACCAAGTCTTTAACCTCCCTTACCAGTTCAGCGTTAAAGCCTAATTCCATAAGGTCTGCTCTCTCAAGTGAGGTTAAAACCGTAACAGCTAATATTTTTAGGTTGTTGTAAGCGGCACTTACCGCGCTTTTTAAACTTTCTGCCCCAGAAAGAGCATGAACGGTTATCCAATCAACCCCTAAATTAGAAGCTACCCTTATAGTCCTAAGTACAGTGTTCGGGATGTCGTTTAATTTTAAATCTAAAAAGATTTTGTTATTGCATCTCTTTTTTATCTCTTCTATTACTTTGGGGCCACAACTTGTATAAAGTTCAAAACCAACTTTAAAGACCCCTACCAAGTCCTTTAGTCTATCTACCCATCTTAAAGCCTCATCTATAGTTGGGACATCTAAAGGGAATACTATCCTATCACGAGGGTTCATCATGGTTCAACTCTTTTATTTGGGTTAGAAATTCTTCTACGTCTTTAAAGTCCTTATAAACTGAAGCAAAACGTATATAAGCCACCTTATCCCAAGCCTTTAAAGCCTGCATTACCCGTTCTCCCAGATATCCAGAAGGCACCTCTTTTTCTCCCCTTTGAATAAGGTCAAGCTCAAGCTCGTTTACAAAACTTAAGATAGCCTCTTCGCTGATAGACCTTTTGTGACAAGCCTTTCTTATGCCTGAAATAAGCTTTTCCCGATTATAAGGTTCTCTTCTTCCATCCTTTTTAACTATCATGATATCTAACTCAAGTTTTTCATAGGTAGTAAACCTGTATCCACAATTGGTACATTCTCGCCTTCTTCTTATGGTATACCCTTCTTCTATAACCCTTGAGTCTATGACTTTGGTTTCTAAGACCTTACATCTTGGACATTTCATAGAGAATTATTATACTTTATTTTGAAAATTTTTAAATTATACGTATCTGTTAAATAAGCTAAACTAACTTGATAATTTTAGCGACAAAAAAGCCTACGGCATCTATTTTATGAGTATAATACCTTTTAGTAAGCCTTAGGTCTGGATGATAAGGTTTGCCTTCCCATTCAGTAACTCCTTCATGATAAGGAAGAGGAGAAACCCAATCTACCAGTTTAGCCTGTCTTTTTCGCAAAAGATAGTCTACTACTTCCTCGTTTTCTTTTGGGTTTATCGTACAGGTGCTATAAACCAACACCCCTCCTGGAGATAAAAGGTCAAAGGCCCTTACTAACAAACCTTTTTGAATAGACTGGAGGTTAGTTTTGCCATATCCTTTTTGATAAAGGATTTCACCTTCAAGACCCACCCTATATCTTCCTTCTCCAGAACAAGGGGCATCGACCAACACCTTATTAAAAGGAATCCCAAAGGGGAACTGTTCTCCTCGATAACGGGTAGTTATGGCAGAAGCAACCCCTAAACGTTTAAGATTGGCTACCAAAGCGGTTAAACGGTCTACTCTTTTGTCGTTAGCTACCACGGTAGCTTTATCTTGGGTTAAAATGGCTATAAGACAAGTTTTCCCTCCTGGAGCAGCACATAAATCAAGCACTAAATCTCCTGGTTTAGGATCAAGGGCTATTACAGGAAGACTACTCGCTAAGGTCATAGAATGGATTAAACCTAAACTATACTCCTCTAAATTTCCTAACGAAACCTCTTCGTTGTTAACCACCCTATAAAAAAAAGGAACCTCTTGAACCGGTTCAAACTGAATATTTTTTTGTCTTAAAATTTCTAAAAGACGCTCCTTCTCCTCGTGAGTTCTTATCTTTAGGGTGTTTATACAAAAATACTGACGATGCTGTTTTTTTAAACATTCTAAAAACTCTGAATAATCAGGGATCAAATCCTGATATTGTGCAAAATACTCTTTATAGTCCAAAGGTCTGTGGTTTTTAACCCTTTCCTTTCCCATTCAACAAAACCTCTTTAAGCTCGGTATGGTCTTTTACTATCAGGTCTGCCAACCTTAGGTGTTCCTCAGGTAAGGTGGTAGTAATAGCTACACAAAAAAGATTTGCCCTTTTGGCTGAAGTCACTCCTGCAGGAGAATTTTCTACCACCAAACCTTGTTCTATCGAGACATTAAAAGCCTTTAACGCCTCTAAATACGGATCTGGATGAGGCTTTCTTTTCTTTATTTTATCCCCTGTAAGTACTACCGAAAAATAAGAATAAAAACTCTTAGGTAAAACTTTCTCTAAAATTTCTGCATGAGAGCTGGTAACCAGGGCTAAACCTTTCTTTTCTTTTTTTAAGGTTTCTAAAATACCTGGAACCTCAGGAAAAGGTTTGACTTTCGAGGCATAACGACTAAGAAAAATAGCCTTTTGTTTTTTAAAAAGGTTTTCAAAAAAATTTTTGTCTATGGTAAACCCTTTTTGCAAAAAAATATCTCGGACCATCTCAAACTCTATAGCCCCTTCGTATAGATACACCTCTTCTTCTTTAAACTTTATACCATATTCAGCCAGAGCCTCTATCCAGGCTTTAGCATGATAAGGCATACTGTCTATTAGAGTTCCGTCAAGGTCAAAAAAAACAAAGGGCTTCATATATGGTCCTTTTTTAATCCCTGTCTAAAACTTTTTTGACATAAATCTCAAATTGATTGAGATCAAGCCCTTCCAAGTTTACCAGTTTTTTAGGTTGAGTTTTTCCTTTGAGAATTTTTATCTGCTTCTCTGAAATGTTAAAAATTGTGCTCAAAAATCGGATTAAGGCTTCGTTAGCCTGGTTATTTTGAGGTTTGGCCTTAAGCTCTACCTCTAAAAAATTAGGGAGTTTATAACCTGAAATACGGTCTTTCTTTTTTTCTGGATGAACCTTTATCTCTAACACCATAACAGGAATTTTAGAAAAATAGATATCTGGTTACTAAGTACTGCATCAGGTTTTGAACAAAGTAAATCAAGAAAATCACCAATATAGGGCTCAAGTCTAAACCAGCTATCGGTGGGATAATCCTTCTTGCTGGCCCAAGCACAGGTTCAGTTACCCTATATAAAAACCTTACTACCGGATGATAAGGATAGGGGTTTACCCAAGAGATAATACACCTTGCGATGATAATCCATACATAAACACTTAACAAAAGGTCTATCACCTGGTAAAGAGATTTTAATAGAATGCTTAGCATTTAACCTTTCTTCTCCTTTTGTTCTTTTTTTTCATAGGCCTCTATAATTCGTTGAACGATAGGATGTCTTACTACGTCACTCTTAGTAAAGTAAATAAAAGAAATACCTTCAATACCCTCAAGAACTTCCATAGCCTCAAGAAGACCTGATTTTTTAGGATCAGGCAAATCTATCTGGGTCACGTCTCCGGTGATAACTGCTTTAGAATTTTGCCCAAGACGGGTCAAGAACATTTTCATCTGCTCAGAGGTTGTGTTTTGAGCTTCATCCAAGATGATAAAGGCCTCATTCAAGGTTCTTCCTCTCATAAAGGCTAAGGGAGCTATCTCTATCGCCCCTTTTTGAAACAACCTTGCCACCTTATCAAAGGAAAGCATATCATAAAGAGCATCATACAAAGGCCTAAGATATGGATTAACCTTTTCTGCAATGTCACCAGGTAGAAAACCTAATTTTTCTCCTGCCTCTACCGCAGGTCTGACTAAAATAAGTCTGTTAACCTCTCCTTTCATCAGGTAAGAAACCGCCATAGCAACAGCCAAATAAGTTTTTCCCGTACCAGCAGGTCCTATCCCAAAAACTATTTCAGACCTTCTGATGGCCTCTATATATTTTTTTTGCGTAATACCCTTAGGGGTAATAACCTTACGCCCTGAGGTAACAAAGATGGTATCTAAAAAAATCTCCTTAAGGTTAGCTTTTGGGTTTTCAAGGATAATCCTTGAGGCATATTCTACGTCTGAAGGATAGATGGTATATCCTGATTTTATTAATCCATAAAGCTCAGCTATGGTTTTTTCCGCAAGCTCAAGGTCTATAGGCTCTCCTTTGATAAAGATGTGATTTCCCTTAAGAGAAATCTGAACCCTAAAAAAATTTTCTAAAATTTTAAAATTGTTTCCCCTTTCTCCATAAAGGGTTCTAACAATAGGATAATCCTCTAAAACCACTTCTTTAACGCTTAATTCTGGTTTTACTTCCTGTAAACTCATCAATCCATTACACCTCAACTTTAAAATTTAGTTAGTTAAATAATAAATAATAAATCGAGATTTTCAAGTGCTTAAAAAGAAACC
>LDZS01000059.1_pt1 | contig 13087 bp, 14 predicted proteins | sample 615471 | NCBI WGS metagenome assembly LDZS01 (sample SAMN03408295, study PRJNA278302) | terrestrial metagenome | isolation source: oil reservoir sample K3 | place: USA: Alaska, North Slope, Kuparuk formation | collected 2013
AATGGGGTGTTGGCATATGCTTCCACAAACCCACCCCTTTTGATATTTCCGACCGAGATTCTGCATTCCTGCTTTCTTTTATATTACCTGTTTTGCCAATATTTTTCTACATCTGAAAAAACATGATCAGGCTTCAAGCTTTTTCAGATAAGAAATACCCGGCTCCCAGTTTCCCGTGGTACCACCCATTACCAACGGCACCATCTGCTTTTTTCCTGGGCCTCCGTTGACGGCGAAGAGATTGGCTGACGATATCGTAGTGGCCGGTGTCCGTGCAAACCTGCCCCTCCTACAGTACTCTACATATTCCGGTTACGCTACAGGCTTTCCCTCAGGAGTAAAGTATTTACGTGAAAATGCCAGGGCCACGTTGACAAGGCCGATCATCACAGGCACTTCGATCAGCGGGCCGATGATGGCGGCAAAGGCCTGCCCCGAATTGATTCCGAATACGGCTACCGCCACCGCGATGGCCAGCTCGAAGTTATTGCTGGCAGCAGTAAATGAGAGGGATGCGGTCTGGGCGTAATTGATTCCTGCCCTCCGGCTGATGAAGAAAGACACGAAGAACATGATCACAAAATAGAACAACAGCGGGACGGCAATTCTTACAACGTCCAGGGGAAGGTTGACGATATATTTTCCCTTTAGTGAGAACATGATAATGATGGTGTAGAGCAGTGCAATAAGTGCTACAGGGCTGATCTTCGGGATGAAACGCTTCTCATACCAATCCTTCCCTTTTGCCGGCATCAGGGTAAATCTGGTAATCAAACCTGCCAGGAAGGGAATCCCCAAATAGACAGCAACACTTTTGGCGACTTCGGCCATCGAGACGTGGATGACGGTAATGTTCTCGGATAAATGGAGCCACTGGGGTAACAGCGTAATGAAAAAGTAGGCATAGAGCGAGTAGAAAAAGACCTGAAAAAGGGAGTTAAAGGCCACCAGGGCGGCGGCGTATTCATTATCCCCGTGTGCCAGGCTGTTCCAGACGATGACCATGGCGATGCAGCGGGCAAGACCGATCAAAATAAGTCCGACCATATACTCGGGGTACCCCCGCAAAAAAACGATGGCCAGGATAAACATCAGGACGGGGCCGACGATCCAGTTCTGAACCAGGGATAACCCCAATACCCTGGTATTTTTAAAGACCTTGCCCAGTTCTTCATATTTAACTTTGGCAAGGGGCGGGTACATCATGACAATCAATCCTATGGCGATGGGAATGGAAGTCGTACCGATGGATAACCTGTCAAGCAATCTGGCGATGCCGGGAAAGAGATAGCCGCTACCAACACCCACGATCATTGCCAGAAATATCCATAGGGTTAAGAAACGATCCAAAACTGAAAGCCTGGCTGATGTTCCTTCGGTCATTAATATTCCCTCCTTGCATAGAATGCGTAAGAATCACGGGCATCGTTTCATTGTCGGGATGCACTCCTGTTTCCGAAAAGATTTACTTTAACAGGCCGGAGATTGCTCCGGCGATCATGTCAAGGGAAAAACCGCCGTGGAATCTGGGCTGCCCGTTCAGTACAATCAGTGGAAGTCGCACCTTATCCAGTATTTTGAGAATATCCGGATATTCCTTCATCTCTTCACCGAAGACATCTACATAACTGAAGTCCACCGCCGCTCCGAATTTTTGAATCAGGGCCTTTTTTAAGTCTTCAGCTTCTTCCTGCATGGTCTTTGTAGGGCCGCAACATGCGGCTTCCGACGTCGTCCCTCACCCGCAACTGTCTACAGGCATATTGGTCCCGAACACCGTCACCCTGACCCGGCTCATTCTATTGTTCCCCCCTTTCCTCTTCATCTTCACAGCCCGGGTGCCGCTTCGATAATCCTTCGCCGGCAACTTGCGCGTTCCCGGCAGGAAGGAAAATCTTATTCTGTAAGAGCTCACCCGCAGCCTTTATAGCAACAGGATTCAGAGAATAGTAGATCCATTTCCCCTGCCGTCTATCTGTTATCAACCCGGCCTGGCGCAAAATCTTCAGGTGGTGCGAGACTGCCGGCTGGGAAAAAGGCAGGGCATCCATGATTTCGCAGACACATTTTTCCCCCTCCTGGAGCATGCCCAATATGGCCAGCCGATTCTCATCAGCAAGAGCCTTCAAAATACAAACCAGTTTCCGCAACTCTTCACGACCAGTCTGCATCGTTCCCGGCAAATGTAACCGCACGCCTCCTTTCCAGGAGCGCCTCGCTTACAAATATTTCTGGCAACCACTTAAAAACCCTTCTTCCGACCCTTCTCTATTAGATGAGCTGCATTAAACCATCACGGCCTTCAGGAACTTTGGTCTGCCAGGGAACGCAAACCGCTCTTTTGGCCAGCGTTTTGACCACCTTATCAATCCAGGGATTCTCAAGCAGGGATAAATTCCTGAGCACAGGATCAGCAGTGGGCACCCCTGAGAACGACTGGTTTAAAATCCACCAATCCGGTTCAATGCCGGCCCGTCGCAGGTCTTCCTGCAGTCGTGACGCTTCCAGCACAGGGGTTGCCTGGGGAAGAGTCACCAGCATGACGTGAGTCAGTTCGTGGTCGCGCAGGCGCGGCAAAAGCCGCCGCACCTCCTCCGGCATATTCTTGATATTGCGCTCCACTTCGCGGTGGTATGAGAGGGAGCTGTCCAGCAGCAGGGTATGGCCTGTGGGCGCGGTATCAAGAACCACAAACCCTTCCTCAACCATGCCTACAGTTCTTGCAAACGCCCGGAAAACAGCGATCTCCTCCGTGCACGGAGTAGCAAGATCCTCCTTAAGCAAGGCAAGGCCGTCCTGGTCGAGTCCCGCGCCAACAGTTTCCAGGACTTCCTTGCGGTATGTGGCCACTTCTACAGCGGGATCGATGCGGCTTACGGTAAGACTCCCCCTCTTCTCATCCCCTGCACTGTTCAAAAAAAGAACTAGATGTGCCGCCGGGTCGGTTGTTGAGAGGTACACCTTCCGCCCATCCTCTGCCAGGGCCAGCGCCAGTGCGGCTGCAACCGTCGTTTTACCGACACCGCCTTTACCCATGACCAGCACAATACCCCGTTCCTTGCGTTTCAAGTCGTCCACTATCGGCCTTAAACCCTTATTAACAGGCGGCAGGATGGTATGGCCGGGAAAATCACCTGCAGGCCCGGTCATTCTGGTGGCCAACTCTGTATTCGCCTCCGTTTCACCAACCGACCTTCGCATTTCCTCAGCAAGCGCTCGCAGGTTTTCTATGCCCACAAGGGATAAAGGCAAAAAGGGCAGCATGCGCCTGTTAATCTTTTTCAGTTGCTCTGGCATTTGGTCCAATGCCTGCCTTTGCTGCTGCTTGAAAGCAGCAGCCACCGGGTCGTCACCGGATGTTCGTAGAACGCAGTTGACAACCAGCTGCTGGTTGGAGAGGCCGAGTTCCTCCAGTTCGCTGCTGGCACGCGCTGCTTCTATCAGGGCGGGCCGATCGGGTTTTGTGACAAGAACAATGGTCGTCAGGGTGGGGTCAGACAGCACGGCTACGGCCTTCTCGTACCGTTCCCTGTTCCCCTTCAGGCCGGCCAGGATCCCGATGGCGGAGGTTCCCAGGGAATTGGTGCTTATATAATCCGACCAGGCTTTTGGCAGTGAAAGCAGCCGCAGGCTGTGGCCCGTCGGTGCCGTATCGAAAACGACATGATCATACTCCGGAATTTTCCCGGTATCTGCTAAGAGCTGTGAAAAGAGATCAAATGTGGCGACTTCCACAGTGCACGCACCGGAGAGTTGCTCCTCAATGGAAGCGATCACATTATCAGGCAGAATCCCCCGGTAAGAACCTACCACCTGCTCGCGATAAGCACGCCCGGCTTCCTCAGGGTCAAGGTTGAGAGCCTGCAGGTTGTGAATGCCGGGTATCTCGATGGGCCGGGGTCCTATGCGTACCTCAAGTACGTCGTCCAAATTGGATGCGGGGTCGGTGCTGACCAGAAGCACCTTTTTTCCTTGCTCGGCCAGATTGATGGCCGTTGCGCAGGCCACCGAAGTCTTCCCTACACCACCCTTGCCGGTAAAGAAGAGGTAGCGCGTCTCAGTCACCGGGTGTTTCCTCCTTTTCGATTTCCTTCATCCATGCCGCGAACTCCTGCTTCGTAGGATAACGCCCTGTAAACCGGATAACGCCGTCAACCATGATTATCGGAAGAACATCCGTACCTTTCTCGAAAAGGAGCCTGCGCACATCCTCCTGCCGGGCAAAGGCCCCCAAGTCCTGGGAAAGCCCGTAACGCTTGACAATCACTCCCATCTTCGCCAGGAGATTGAGCTGGCTTGCCACTTCAATCATCTCCTGGCTTGGGTTCGCCCCGCAGCAAGACGGCGGTTCATACAGGACAATTTCTTTCATTATAAAACCTCCCGGAGCAATCGTATTAATATATTTATATATGTTTATATTTAATCATATGATTACTGTAGGAAGGTGTCAAGTAATAACATAACGATAGCCATCCCGTCATTCGGTATACTTATACCCTACTGCTTTTTTCAAAAATCAGACCGGCCCCCGCATTTTCTTGCTGTCGATATCCTGGCGTTTAAACATCAGGTGTTGGTATGGAGTCAAAGGTTCCCCGTCCTCGTACATGATCTCGGTAAAATAGGTGCAGTCGCCGCTTGCCTCTATATCCGCCTGTGTGAGTATCTTCTTGAACCAAACACATTCTTTTTGCACGGGCGAAAAGAGCCCACACTGCACGCATTTGCTCACAAGCAGCACCCCTTTCTATCTTCTTCCGTCCAGACAGCTTATCTCCTTTTTTATCTTAGGCCAGAGGACAAACTGCAGGTATTGCCAGGCTTCATCCCCGTCATGATCCGTGAGAATCCCCTGCAGCCTGACTATTTCCTCCGGTTCCAATACTATAAACACCTTTTTCATAAAGGAAATTCCTCCCCTCTGGGCAGCAGAGCTTCAAGATATTCCTCGAGTTGTCTCTCAATGGCCGCTTTCTGCCGACCATATGAAGGTTCTTGAAGAGCCGGACATTGTTCCAGTTTGTATTGTCCTTGAATAACCCCAACCGCAAAGGCAAGGCAGGTAAGCTCTCCACACTTTCTGCAGTTGGTGCGCGGCAGGTGTTTGTAGAAGGAGAAAGGGCTGAGTTGAATCTGGGGCTTTGTGCTCGGAACTATCCTGTCCCTCTCTGCATAAACCTTGTTAAGAATCTTGATGACGGCGTCAAAGACCTCTTTTGCCTTTGCCAAATCTTCCGTTTTCCCCAGGGTCATTTGAGTGGGTTGCAGCACAACAGGGCGACCCTCATAGGAAAAGGTGAAGCTCTTCTCCTCCTGGTTGTAGTTCCCCCGCAGTACTGTGTTCAGGTAAGGGAACAGCTCCTCAATATTTCTGGGGAGTGAGGCCACAACCCGGATCTTCTTCGCGTCGGAAAAGCACGGCGAGGTCTGCCGGATCCTGTAACCTGTCAGGAAATCCCCCGTGGCAGCCTTTTCTTCTGCATGAGAAGCCGGATGCCCCGCCTTCCCAGCTATTTCCCGTATAGCCTCGATGAAGTAGTCGATTTCTTCCGGAGTGTTGAAAAACCCGGGGCTGACCCGTACCGTCCCCCGATCAATGGTTCCAATGGTTTTATGGGCTTCCGGGGCGCAGTGCAGGCCAGTTCGGACCATAATCCCGAATATCTCGTCAAGCACTGTTCCCACCTCTTCAGGATTGACGTCCAGCACGTTGAACGATATCACACCCACCTGACGGTCGGAGTCAAGAACACCGTAAAGTTCAATGCCGGCAACCCCTTGCAGCTTTTCCAAGATCATGCCGGTAAGCATCTGTTCTTTTTGCCTTATAAGCTCTATTCCCGTCTCTAAAATGAATTCAAGAGCCGCACCGAGGCCTGCTATGCCGGGGCCATTAAGTGTTCCCGTTTCAAAGCGGCCCGGGAGAAACTCCGGTTGAAAGGGTGACAGCGAACTGCTGCCGGTACCTCCTTCCAGAAGCGGCTCCAGTGTCAATCCCGGCGAAATGTAGAGGGCACCGGTCCCCTGGGGTCCCAGCAGCCCCTTATGGCCGGGAAATGCCAGTAAATCTATATTTGAAGATCTGATATCGATGGGGTAAACTCCCGCCGTCTGTGCGGCATCCACGAGAATAACGGCGTTGTGCCGGTGGGCGATTTCCGAGAGTTCGGCAATGGGGAAAAGGGTCCCTGTAACGTTTGAGGCATGGGTGCAGACAAGCAGGCGCGTGTTCGGCCGAAAGGCTTTCTTTACCGCATCCAGACTGATTTCCCCGTACCGGCTGCAGACCACTTCAGTTAAAGAGATAATCCCCTTCTGTTCCAGGGTCTTTAAAGGTCGCCAGACCGAATTGTGCTCCATGCTGCTGGTGATCACATGATCCCCCCTGCGTAGGATACCTTTGATCGCCAGGTTCAATGCCTCGGAGCAGTTTTTTGTAAATACAAAGCGGGAGGGATCATCAACATTGAACAGCCTTGCCAGCCGGCTGCGGCATCCTTCAATGATACCGCTCGCCTCCAGGCTGCGGCGGAAGCTCCCCCTCCCCTGGCTGGCGCCAAAATGACGCAAATATTTATCAACCGCCACGTAGACTCTATCGGGTTTAGGCCAGGAGGTGGCGGCATTGTTAAGGTAAACCTCCACGGATTGCCCCCCTTTTCAATCCATAGCAGGCTTCAGAGATGTTGCGGCCAACCACGGAAAAATGAGTTCTCCCCGGATGGGTTAGCTGATCACTTTGCTCCGGGGTTTAAACATGCCGCTAGTTGTTCGATTTCTTCTTGCTTCTCCTGGAAATCATGCATGATCACCCGGTCAATGCAGGCGAGGACATCTTTAATACACCGCGTCCGGATCCGGTACAGTATTCTTGTTCCTTCCTGGCGGGAGGTGACAAGGCCGGCGTTTTTGAGAACGGCAAGATGCTTGGAAACGGCGGGTTGCTCGCAGCCCAGAGCCTCCACCAGTTCGCAGACGCACTTTTCCACCTCCGGGTCGAGTTGATCAATGATTTTCAGCCGCAGCGGGTTGGCCAGGGCCTTGGCGACCTGTGTGCGAAGATCGTAAATGTCTTTTGCCATACCGACCACTCCTTTCCCCAACGATGTCGGCCATAACCGTTATCCCTCTTGTTTGCCATGCTTTGAACATGCCCCAGAATCGTTTCCGGCCACTCCTCCGGGATGGCTACGTGGGAAGGTGTCATTTTCTCGTAGCAATTTCCGTCTCCCGGATCAGCAGGTACTGGTAGGTGCTGTATTCTTCCTCCGGGATGATCTGGCTGAAGTAGCGGCAACCCCAATCCCATGCTGTTTCATCAGGCTTCCTGAGGCGGTTGTATCTGAGACAAAGATATGTCCCTTCAGGCTCCATTTTCTCGGCAAGAGCGCACACCCGGCAGGTTCTTTCCATCGCCCTCATCCCTTTCCAGGTTACTTATTGCTTATTTTCCTATATGTTAATATTAACATATAGATCATCAAAATCAACAATCTTTTATAATATTTTCAACAAGTGTGTTATGGCAAGATTCGTACTATATGACCTCATTCATTTTGATGCTATTACGGCTATCGTTACCGCCCTTTAACAGCAAGAAAAAAGGGATAGCTCTACAAAGCTTATCCCTACTCTTGTTATAAATCTAGCATTGAGAATTAAACGCTTATTGCGTCTGCGCCTTGAACCGGAGCAGCCGGATCCCGTTTAGCGTCACCAGCACCGAGGCCCCCATGTCGGCGAGAATGGCCAGCCAGAGGGTCAGCCAGCCGGGGAAAACCAGCAGGACGGCGCTCAGCTTGACAATCAGGGCAAAGGCGACATTCTGCTTAATTACTCTCACTGCCGCTTTGCTCAGGCGGATACAGAAGGGGAGCCTGGACAGGTCGTCCGCCATGAGGGCAATATCCGCCGTTTCCAGGGCGACGTCCGTTCCCGCCCCGCCCATGGCGATCCCTACGGTGGCCAATGCCAGAGCAGGGGCGTCGTTGATCCCGTCACCCACCATGGCCACCTTGCCGTATTTTTCGATCAGCTTTTTCACGGCATCCACCTTGTTTTCAGGCAGCAGATCGGCTTCGAACTCGTCGATCCCCAACTGCCCCGCAATGGCTTTGGCGGTGGCGGCATTATCGCCGGTCAGCAGGACGGTTCGCACGCCGGTTCTCTTCAGCTCCCGGACGGCATTTTTGCTCGTCTCCCTAACCTTATCGGCTACTGCGACGACCCCCAGGATCTCTGTTTCGGTTCCCAAGATCATCGCCGTTTTCCCCTGCTCCTGGAGCCGCTCCAGGAGCGGTTTGATCCGGCTCACCGGGGCCCCGATCTCCTCAAACAACCTGGAACTGCCCATGTAATACACCCTGCCGGCGACCTCCGCCCGGGCGCCTTTTCCGGCGATGGCCTGAAAATTCTCCACCCGGGACAACTCGAGCTTCATCTCCCCGGCCTTTGCCACAACAGCTCTGGCAAGGGGATGTTCGGAAAGCAGCTCGATGCTGGCGGCCAGGGCCAGCAGCCTGTTCATATCCTGCTCCCCGGTGGGGATCACGTCCGTCACCACCGGCTTCCCGACCGTCAGCGTCCCGGTTTTGTCAAAGGCAACCACAGCAAGGGCACCGGCCTCCTCCAGGTGAATACCGCCTTTAATCAACACCCCGTTGCGTGCAGCATTGCCGATGGCCGCTACCAGCGCAACCGGGGTTGATACCACCAGAGCACACGGGCAGGAAACGACAAGGAGGGCCAGCCCCCGGTAAATCCAGGGGCCCCAGGACTGTCCGAAAGCAAGAGGTGGTACCAGAACAATACCCGCCGCCAGGGCCAGGACGATAGGTGTATAAACAGCGGCGAAGCGATCCACAAAGGCCTGGGACGGGGCTCTCTGGGTCTGCGCTTCCTCGACCATGTGAATGATTTTGGCGATGGTTGTATCATTGACAAGCTTAGTAACCTCAACCTCGATGGCGCCTTCCTGGTTCAGGGTACCTGCGAAGACCTCGTCCCCTACCCCTTTTTCTACCGGAATTGACTCCCCGGTAATGGCCGCCTGGTTGACGGCGGAATTTCCTTTGATTACCTTACCGTCCATGGCGATCTTTTCGCCGGGCTTAACGATCATGATGTCGCCCACCCGGATTTCGTCGACGGGAAGCAGGATTTCTTTGCCGTTACGCCTGACCAGTGCCTCACTGGGGGTAATGTTCATCAACTCCCGGATCGATTGTCGTGCCTTTTCCATGGTATACGACTCCAGGGTGTTGGAGACAGAGTAGAGAAAGGCCACCACCGCACCCTCGGACCACTCCCCGATCGCCGCCGCGCCGATCACCGCCACGGTCATCAGCACGTTCATGTCGAATCGGAGCTTTTGAAGGCTGAACCATGCCCGCAGGGCTGTGGCCGCTCCCCCGATCACCATCGCCGCCAGGAAAAAGGCTATGCTGACAGGGCCCGGAGTGCCGGCGAACTTCGCAATCCAGCCCGCCAGGAGGGCGGCCCCAGACAAACCGGTGATAAGGAGGCGCTTGTTCCGCTGCCAGAAGGTTTGTTCAACGGGAGTTTCCCCTTCCGGCCGGGCGATGATGTCATGCCTTGCGCCTTCCCGGGAGACCGCCTCGGGGTCAAACCGTCCCTCTACCGTCAACCTGGAGGCGCCGAAATTGAGTTCCGCCCTGGTAACTCCAGGGATGGCTGCCACGTCTCTTTCAAACCTGGCAGCGCAGTCCATTCAGGTAAGGCCGGAAAGCTTGAAAACGATCTTTCCTTCCTTTTCGGGCGCGACCTTGAAGGCATCTGCCGTCATCATTCCAGGCCCCCTTTGAGTTGCCGGATGATCGTCTCTATCAGTTCCGCTATCTTCCTGTCCTTCAGGCTGTAGAAAACGATTTTCCCTTCCTTGCGGTATTTGGCCAGGCCGATATTCCTCAAGAACCGGAGGTGGTGAGAAGCGGCCTGGACGGTGGAACCGATCAGGTTGGCCACATCGCAGACACAGAGCTCCTCCTTGGAAAGGGCATAGATGATTTTCAACCTGGTATCGTCGGCCAGAGCCTTGAAAAAGAGGGACATGCCCTCCGTGACCGCCACTTCTTGCTTCAACCGGTTGACCTTTTCGGTATCGGAACAGAAAATTTCACAGACATCCGGAGTAAAACCTTCCCTGACAAACCGGCGATCGACCATGGGATCACCTCTGCTCAAGCAATATATCATTAAAACAATTACTTTAATATTACAATATTTGATCCGGTAAAGATTGTCAACGGGGAAATGACCCGGATTAAAAATCACCGCCACCACGCAGCAGGGAGCAATCCAGATGAAGAAAAAAACCGGCTCGTCAGAAATGAGCCGGGCAAGAGCAGGATTTGGTTCTTGATTTAACCATTTGATTTCCATTCTCCAACAATTAACCGCCCCGTCTCTTCTGAACCTCACCGGTGAAGGAGACGCACTTGGCCATGTGCTCCGCCAGCCCGGCTCCATCCCCTTGGCCAGGACCCGGCAGCAGGTACTCCGGTGGCGACTTATCTGCTTCAATGCGATCATAAACATTCGCCACTGCTAATAACTTACCTTGAAGACAGTTTTTCTTTTTGAAATATACTATACGGCTACTCTTGACACTGCCTTTTGGGGATGCTTATAATATCTCCATATACAAATGTTTATTAAAATTATAATCTTTGTAAACTTTAGGTCAGTTTTTATGCCACCGGTGTCAAGCTTTCACAAGGAGATTTGCTAAACCTTTTTTAAAATGGAGGAGACCCCATGATTAACAAGAGCCGTTTTGCAACCCTGGCCGTCCACGCCGGACAGGAACCGGATCCCACAACCGGCTCGCGGGCGGTACCGATTTACCAGACTACCTCTTATAATTTCCGCGACGCCGAACACGCGGCCTCCTTGTTCGGCCTGAAAGAACCCGGCAATATTTACACAAGGATCATGAATCCGACAACGGATGTCTTTGAAAAACGGATCGCAGCCCTGGAGGGGGGCGTGGGAGCCCTCGCCACCGCCTCCGGCCAGGCGGCGATCACCCTTGCCCTCTTCAACATCGCCGGTGCCGGGGATGAAATCGTCTCTTCGAGCAGCCTTTACGGAGGAACCTATACCCTCTTTTACCATACTTTCCCGAAGTTCGGGGTTACCGTAAAATTCGTGGACCCCGGTGAACCCGAAAATTTCCGGCGCGCTCTCACCGATAAAACGAGGGCCTTTTATGTGGAAACCATCGGCAACCCGAAGATCGACGTCCCCGACATCGAAGCCATTGCCCGGATCGCCCATGAAGCGGGCATCCCCCTGATCGTCGACAACACCTTTGCCACACCCTACCTCTGCCGCCCCTTTGAGCACGGCGCCGACATCGTCATCCACTCCGCAACCAAATTTATCGGAGGTCACGGCACCTCCATTGGGGGAGTGATCGTCGACGGGGGCAAATTCGACTGGTCCAACGGTAAATTCCCTGGGCTTACGGAGCCGGACCCCAGCTACCACGGACTCAGGTATGTTGAGAGTTTCGGTAACGCCGCCTACATCACCAAAGCCCGGGTTCAGCTCCTGCGCGACATCGGAGCCTGCCTGAGCCCCTTCAACTCCTTTTTGTTCTTGCAGGGTTTGGAGACCCTTCACCTGCGCATGGAGCGGCACAGCACAAACGCCCTGGAGGTGGCCCGGTACTTAAAGGACCACCCCCTGGTCAACTGGGTGAGATATCCCGGGTTGCCCGGCGATCCCTCCTATCAAAACGCCCGGAAATACCTGCCAAAGGGAGCGGGCGCAATATTAGCCTTCGGGGTGAAGGGAGGACGGAAAGCCGGGGAGCGCCTGGTCAACAGCGTAAAACTCTTTTCACTCCTGGCCAACGTAGGAGATGCCAAATCCCTGATCATCCATCCTGCGAGCACAACCCACCAGCAGTTGACTCCGGAACAGCAACTGAGCAGCGGCGTAACGGAGGATCTGGTACGGCTCTCCATAGGAATCGAGGACGTGAACGACATCATCGAAGACCTGGAGCAGGCCATTGCCGCCAGCCAGGAATAATACCGTTGCAGTCAGTCTATCACCCAATTTTAATCAGAAAGGAAGACCCCAATGCCGATCAAGGTACCCGACAATCTACCGGCAGCCGAAATTCTCAGCAATGAAGATATCTTTATCATGCACGAAGAGCGGGCGGTTCACCAGGACATCCGTCCTCTCAGAATCGCCCTGCTGAATCTGATGCCGACGAAAATCGCCACCGAAATCCAGATCTTAAGACTGCTTGGAAACACACCGCTGCAGGTGGAGATGGTCTTTCTGCACCCGGAAAGCTATACGTCAAAGAATACACCGCAGGAGTATTTAATCAGGTTTTACAACACCTTCAGGGAAGTAAAGGGAGAAAAGTTCGACGGCCTGATCATCACCGGAGCCCCGGTGGAGCAGATGGAGTTCGAAGAGGTGGCGTACTGGGAGGAATTAAAGGAAATAATGGACTGGAGCGTGCACAATGTCTTTTCAACCCTCCATATTTGCTGGGGGGCGCAGGCCGGGCTTTACCACCATTACGGAGTTCCAAAATATCCGCTTGAGAAAAAAGTATTCGGTGTTTTCCCCCATTATGTCACCAAAAAGAACGTGAAACTGCTCCGGGGCTTCGACGACGAGTTCTACGTCCCTGTATCCCGGCATACAGAAGTAAGAAGAGAGGACATCGAAAAGGTGCCGGAACTGGAGATCCTTTCCGAATCCAAAGAGTCCGGGGTTTACCTCGTCACGGCGAAAAACGGCAGGCAAATCTTTGTAACCGGGCATGCCGAATATGATCCCCTGACTTTAAAATGGGAATACGAACGCGATCTCCAAAAAGGCCTTGATATCGATATTCCGAAAAATTACTTTCCCGGCGACGACCCGAATCAATTACCCAAAGTGAACTGGAGAGGCCATGCCAACCTGCTATTTTCCAACTGGTTGAACTACTACGTATACCAGGAGACACCCTATGATTTAAACGAAATTGAATAAAAACATTTTTGGATAGCAATATCAGGTAGGAGGGGGCGGCTAACCCCCGTCCCCC
>LDZS01002390.1_pt1 | contig 13087 bp, 10 predicted proteins | sample 615471 | NCBI WGS metagenome assembly LDZS01 (sample SAMN03408295, study PRJNA278302) | terrestrial metagenome | isolation source: oil reservoir sample K3 | place: USA: Alaska, North Slope, Kuparuk formation | collected 2013
GCCTTGCAGATCAAGCTTTCTGCCCAATTCACAGCACCAGCCTTGGCATACCAAACCTTAGACTTTGACATACATCCACCTCCCACAAAATTTCCCCCCGAACACCCCTCCAACTTTTGCTAAAGAAATGAAGCAAGAAACATGCCAAACGCTGTTCAAAGAAAAAGCCTTGATTTTCAAGGCTTTTCTTGCTGCTAAGAAAACAAAAAACTTACCACACTTGTGGTAAGCTAACAAAAATGTGAGGGCTTTTTAAACAAAATTAACAAAACCGTGAAAATGGTGGGATCAGATTGTTTTTTCTCGATGCAAATAGCGAAGATTGCGGGGGCTAGCTTTCAAGAGTTCTGCAGCTTTAGGGTAGCGTCCTTTTGCTAGTTTCAATGCCCGTTCAATAAGGAGACGGGCAGCATAAACCTTTGCTTGTTTGAAATTCTCCAAAAATTGCGGGAGATTAAAACCATTTTCCAGGTCGACTGTCTCAACAAAAAGTCTAATTCTCTCCAACAGATCAGCAAACCATTCCTCCTGAGAAGAAATTAGCGGATAAGCTTCTTGATCATTATGTTCAACGAAAGATTCTCTCGGCAAAGGATGCCCCACCCGATCACCAAAAATTTTAGGTGGCAGGTGTTCTTTGAGAACAGCAGGCCCCTCACAAATCGCAACCACTTGAGCAATAACATTCGCCAACTCTCGGATGTTGCCTGGCCAGTCATAGTTTTCTAGAGCTTGCAAGACCTCGGGCCTGAGTTTTGGTACCCTGTCTGGTGGATAATGACGAGAAAGGAAGTATTCAGCAAGAAGGGGAATATCTTCTTTTCTTTCTCTCAAAGGAGGTAATGTCAGAGTAACGACATCCAGCCTGTAAAAGAGATCCTCTCGGAAGCGCTTCTGCTTTACCAGTTCCTCAAGATTAGCATTAGTCGCCGCAATGACGCGAACATCAACACGGATCGGTTCTTCTCCTCCAAGCCGCATAATTTCTCCGGTTTCCAGCACTCTTAAAAGCTTGGCCTGGACAGACAAGCTGGCATCTCCAATTTCGTCGAGAAAAAGGGTTCCCCGGTGAGCCAGTTCGAAAATCCCTTTGCGGTTTGTCACCGCTCCCGTAAAAGCACCTTTCTGATACCCAAACAATTCACTCTCCATTAAATTTTCAGGAAGTGCACAACAATTAACAGCAAGGAAAGGCTGGTGGGAACGTGGGCTCATCAAGTGAATGAAGCGAGCTAACAACTCCTTTCCAGTCCCTGTTTCTCCACGCAGAAGAATAGTAACATTCTTTTGTGCAAGCTTTTCAGCGATTATGAGCAATCGCTGAAATTTTTCGCTTTTTCCAGAAATCAACCCAATTGCACGCAAAACCTGCTCCCTTTTTTCGGAAAAAATCTCTTTCTTTGCCGTGGCCCTTATGAGAGCCCGATTAATCACCTCTTCCAATTCAGAAATATCCTCAAATGGTTTCTCCAGATAATCAAATGCCCCAATCTGGATGGCTTCAACCGCAGATCTGACGGTAGAATACCCAGTCATTATCAAAACCTCACATTCAGGCTGAACTGCCTTAAACTCACGTAACAACGTCAGACCATCAGTGTCTGGAAGTTTGAGGTCAACGATGGCAAGATGAAAATTTTCCTTACTAAAAGCTTTCCGCGCTTCAGCACCGCTCACCGCCACTGCTACCCTGTGGCCTTTAGATTCCAGAAGGTAACTAAAAAATTCCCCCATTTCCTTTTCATCATCAACAACAAGAATAGATGCATTCATTTCCAGATACTCCCTTCGTGAGAGTCGTTGACTTTCTTCAGGAAAACTCTTCGTCATCGCGCAGCACAGGTATTTTTACTGTAAAAACACTACCCTTCCCTGGTTCGCTCTCTACTTCGATCATGCCACCATGGGACTGAACAATACCATGGCTCACCGAAAGACCAAGACCTGTTCCCCTATAGTTTCCTTTGTCTGTAAAAAAGGGGTCAAAAATATGTAGCAACTTCTCAGGGGGAATTCCGCATCCGGTGTCACTAACTCTTACAAAAACACGGTCGGTCTCAGAGTCATAACCGGTGACCACCTCTATCCTGCGGCACTCACCTTTGGCAGCTTCAATAGCCTCCTTGGCATTAAGCAAAAGATTGACCACAACCTGCTCTAATTGTTGACCATTACCCTCAATCAAAGGCAACTCTCTACTCAAATTCACGACCAACTCAATATTAGAAGTCTCAATATGGTAGGAGACCAAATCAAGAGCACCGCGAACCACATCATTTAGAGAGAGAGGTTCGAATGCATACTGCTCCTGGCGGGAAAATGCCAAAAGCCCCTGAACAATGTTTTTGCAGCGATGAGCACAATTCTTAATATTCTTCAGGAGTCGCATTTGTTTCTCTTCACATTTAGACTCACGCAAGAGAAGCTGAGAATTTCCTAAGATTACCGCAAGGGGGGTGTTCAGTTCGTGGGCAACACCAGCAGCCATTTCCCCAAGAGCAGCAAGGCGGGCAGTCTGCAAAAGTTGGGTCTGCATTTTCATTTTTTCAGTGATATCTCTACCAGTAATAACAACAGCAGGAACATGTTCACTGAAAGCAGGGAAGGCGTAAAACTCCATAATCCGGCCATCATCGAACTGGCGTTGGGTTGAAACTGTTTCACCTGTTTTCAGGGCATCACGAACGATACATTGATCACAATTTCCCTTTACTGAAGAGCAAAAAAGTTGACAACACTTTTGTCCAACCAATTTTTTTTCTGGAACTTGGTAAAACTGCAAAGTAGCAGGATTGACCCTTAAGATTTTAAGGTCATGATCAACAACAATAATCAAGTCTCTCACAGCTTTAAACGTCGCTTCCCACTCCTTTTTTGCCTGCGCCACCTCGAGAAAGAGCTTCTGGTTCCAAAGTGAAAGCGCAAGCTGATAAGCAAGCTGTCGCAAGAAAAAAAGATCAGTTTTGTCATATTCCACCCAATCATAGCTGGATACCACGAAAAGACCCAGCACTTTACTTTGCACCACCAGTGGGTTGATCACAGCTACCTTGACCCCAAGAGTCATCATGTGCCGATCTTCGATCCCGTCCTCCGCATCCCATAAGACCGGCTTAGCATGATTGACTGCATACCACAGAATCCTGCCCCATTCAGGTAAAATTTCCATGCCCTTCTGGCAAAACCCGTCTGGTGGGGAAAAACTATCAAGAAATAATCGTCCGTTTTTTAGTGTCAGAATACTAACACGGCTGAAAGGAATAACACGCTTCAGTTCGTTATTTACACCTTCGATAATTTCATCAAGAGATGTCTGCAGGTTAATCTGCCGCGCGATTTCTGTTAATATTTCTAACTGGAGATTCCTCTTCGAAATTTCAGCTATTTTTTCCTTAAGTTCAGTAAAATAACTAAGTTTAGAAACATGAACTCCAGTCAACTGTTCTAAAAGCTGCAACTTCCTCTCAATAGGAAACACTCTTAGAGCCCCCCTAAGACCATAACTGGCATGCGATTTGCATATGAAACATTCGCGGTTAATCACGGTTCTTCTACAACGATTCTTCCTAATCCTTCATTTATAGGAGGCTTTACGATGCCGAGAATTGAATTAAGAGGGTTCGCAAATCTCTACAAAATCTTCCGTGAGCGAAACTGGAGCTATCCCCACCGGATGGAAGTCAACGAAGGATGCACTCTTAGAGACTTACTGCATCTTATCGACATCAACATAGATGAAGTAGAAGCCATTCTTGTAAACGGAAAGGTTCAAACACTGGACTATAAAATTCGTGATCGCGACCGTATTGCTCTCATACCTCCAGGAACACCTGGTCCCTATAGGATGCTCCTCGGCTTCTTAAAAACTCGGGACCCCCAAAGAAATAGCCAAAATCTCGGAGAGCATGCCACAAAATTGTAACCAACTTCTAACGCAAAAAATTGCCCATTGTCAATATGTTACCATTTGACGAGGTGCAACAACTACTGCCGGAAAATTAGGACAATCAGTTCACCAAAAAATGTGAAACCTATGGGAATGAAAGAGGAGAGAAGACCATATGGGGGAATTCGTTCTTGAGTTCGGCCGGATTTTAGCCTTCGTCTGGCAGCTTTGTGGAAATGGTAGGTAACTGGCGGGAGCGTGTGGGAATCGAACCCACCGGAGACAATCCCCATGCCTCCCACTGGATTTGAAGTCCAGGCAGGCCACCAGGCCTAATCCGCTCCCGTTCAAAATTTTATCACATCACCAAAAAACTCGTCCAGGTCATCTCCTAGCGAATCGTGGCATGTCCCTTCCAAGCTACTGATCTGACGTTGATTCCTTCGTTTTCCAGAGCAGCGACAACTGTTCCCTTTTCCTCACTTTGCAATTGGATGACAAGGCTGACCTTCCCTTTTTGAGTGCGGAAAACGGCAATGTGAGAAATAACTCCTCCCTGTTTCCAGATGATCTCGACTGCTTTAACGAGCATCCCAGGCTCATCCTCGAGTTCGAGTTCCAGACGCATTCCTGGCTCCCGAAGCCCCATTAGCTCGATGAAGGCATCGAAAATGTCGCTTTCGGTAATGATCCCCACCAGCTTCCCGTTTTCTACCACGGGAATCGCTCCAATTTGGTTGTCCCTCATGATCAGGGCCGCCTCTTCGAGATAAGCATCAGGCTCAATGGTGATCACTTGCTGCTTTTTGATGATTTCACCAATCTTCGTGCGAGCCAACAGATAATTCAATTCGAAGATGCTCAGAGAAGTGGCCGGAGATGGAGAAACTTCGCACAAATCCCTGTCGGTAACAATCCCCACAAGCTTTCCTTTGTCAAGAACAGGAAGGCGTCGGACCTTGTTTTCACGCATCAGGTCGAGGGCCTCGGCTACGGTCGTCTTCGGTGTGATCGTGATCGGGTCTGGGGTCATCTTATCACGTACCCGCACAAAATTCACCTCCTCAGAATGCTCAAAAACCTTGACTTAAAGAACTAGATACTCCAAAACCGGCAAACAGCCTTAACCCCCCAGATATGCCTTTTTCACTTCGTCACACTCAGCGAGTTCCTGAGCCTTACCTTCCAAAACGATTCTTCCTGTTTCTAAGACATAAGCCCTGTCGGCAATCTGGAGAGCCATTCTGGCGTTCTGCTCGACCAGAAGAATAGTCGTCCCATCCCGATTGATTTCCCTAATGATCGCAAAAATCTCCTTCACCAGCAAAGGTGCCAGCCCCATCGACGGCTCATCAAGGAGCAACAGCCGCGGCCTGGTCATCAAAGCCCGCCCAATGGCCAGCATCTGCTGTTCCCCTCCACTGAGGGTCCCGGCAACCTGGTTTTTTCTCTCTCGGAGGCGGGGAAACCGAGTAAACACGTAATCCAGGTCGTTCTTGATTTCCTTCTTATCCTTTCTGATAAATGCTCCCAGTTCCAAGTTTTCAAGTACTGTCAGATTGGCAAAGACCCTCCTGCCCTCGGGAACCTGGGCAATCCCCAGTTTGACGATCTCATGAGCGGGAATCCTGGTAATATCTTCACCTTGAAAGAGGATCCTTCCCGAAGATACCTTTACAATTCCCGAAATTGCCCGAAGGGTAGTGCTCTTTCCAGCACCATTAGCCCCGATCAGACTGACAATCTCACCTTCATTCACAGTAAGGTCAATTCCCTTGATTGCCCAGATCGCACCATAATAAACATTGACACCTTCAAGTGCAAGAAGCTGCTGCTGGTTGTTCATGAAGCCACCTCCTCATCCCCGAGGTAAGCTTCAATCACCCGCGGATTTTTCCTAATCTCTTCTGGGGTTCCTTCAGCAATGATCGAGCCATAGTCGAGCACCACGACCCGTTCACAAACACCCATCACCAGGGACATGTCATGCTCAATGAGAATCACTGTCAGCTGGAACTGGTCCTTGACCCATCTGATTAGGGACTGTAGTTCTTTCGTTTCCTGAGGGTTCATCCCTGCTGCCGGTTCATCAAGCAAGAGGAGACGCGGCTTCGTAGCCAGAGCACGGGCAATTTCCAGCCTTCTTTGTTCACCATAAGGGAGGTTGGCAGCGCGTTCATCGGCCCGCTCCCGCAAATTAAAAATCTCCAGTAACTCAAGGGAAGCCTCTTCTATTTCTTTCTCCCTCTTCTGAAAAGGAGGCAGCCGGAAAAGGGCAGGAATCAGCCCGTAGTAATAAGCGCTCTGGTAAGCAATCTTGACATTATCTAAAACAGTCAGATTCCCAAAAAGCCTGATGTTCTGGAAGGTCCGAGCTATTCCCATCCGAGTTATCTGGTGGGGTTTCTTACCTCGAAGGTCCTTTCCCGCAAAACACATCTTTCCCGATGAAGGAGGGTAAAGACCAGTAAGCAGATTGAAGACTGTGGTCTTTCCGGCACCATTTGGCCCGATTAATCCAACCAACTCCCCTTGTTCAACAACAAGGTTGAAATTGTAAAGGGCAACCAGTCCTCCGAAGCTTTTGCTAAGTTTACTCACTTCGAGAAGTGGCACGAAAAATCCCTCCCCACCTGGACAGCAACTGAGCCGAAATCTCTTTGTCTCCTAAAAGGCCTTGAGGCCGGTAAATTGCCGAAATAATCAACATTACAGCATAAAGAACCATCCTGAACTCTGGAAAGTTTTGCAGCAGTGCTGAGAGCACAGTAAGCAGCAGTGCCCCCACACAAGAGCCGGTAAGACTCCCCAATCCACCCACCATAACCATCACGAGGATGTCGAAAGAAAGCAAAAAAGAAAACTTAGAAGGCTGGATCACGTAAAAATAGTGAGCATAAAGGCTCCCTGCAAGACCCGCTCCGGCAGCACCCAAAACAAAGGCAAGAACCTTGTAGTAGGTGGTGTTCACCCCCATCATCTCTGCCGCCAATTCGTTTTCTCTGATAGCCAGGCAAGCCCTTCCATGACTAGATCTCACGAAATTGCGGATCAGAACCAGAGTAAGCACTGTGCTCCAAAAGAGCCAGGTCCAGTTGACGATTCTGGGAATACCCAAGATCCCAGTGGCACCTCCAAGATACTCGATGTTTACCAGAACCACCCTGATGATCTCACCAAAGCCCAAGGTGGCAATTGCCAGGTAATCACCCCGGAGCCGCAGTGTGGGCAACCCAATAATAAAACCCACGACAGCCGCAAAAGCCATCCCTGCGAGGACAGCCAATGGAAAAGGATAACCCAGCTTCATTGTCAAGACAACGGAGGTGTAAGCACCAACAGCCATAAAGCCGGCATGGCCAAGGGAAAGATGACCTGTAAACCCGTTGATTAAATTGAGGGTTGCCGCAAGGATGATGTTGATGCCTGCGAGAAAAATGTTTGTTTGGTAGTAATCAGAAATCAAGTTGTTGCTGATACCTAACTGGACAACCCCGTAAATGGCAAACAAAACCACAAATATGATCAACGTATGGAACCGGTTTTTCTCCTTCATCTGTTTCACCTACACTTTCTCCTCGACACTGGTGCCTAGCAATCCTGTGGGTTTTATGAGAAGAATCAGAATCAGGATGGCGAAGGCGACCGCATCCCTGTACATTGAGCCTCCATAGCCACTGACAAGGGCCTCGGTCATTCCCAAAAGGATCCCTCCGAGCATCGCCCCAGGAATATTTCCAATGCCTCCTAAAACTGCAGCCACAAACGCCTTGAGCCCTGGCATCAACCCCATTAACGGATAAACCGCATTAAAATAAATACCTATAAGCACCCCGGCGGCAGCAGCAAGGGCTGAACCGAGGGCAAAAGTCACCGCAATCGTGGAATCCACATTGATGCCCATTAATCTAGCAGCATCTTTGTCGAAAGAAACTGCCCGCATCGCCTTGCCTGTTTTTGTCCTGTAAATGATGTACTGGAGAAAAACCACCAGCACAAGAGTTGTCCCTAAAATGAGAAAGTCCTTTGTGGCAATCCTGATACCGTAAAAATTATAGATTTTATCAGGCAAGAGCACAGGGTATGACCGCGTCCTTGGTGAAAAAACCGCCATCATCCCGTATTCCAGAAAAAGAGAAGCTCCAATAGCACTGGTAAGTGCAGCCAGGCGACTGGCATTGCGCAGCGGCCTATAGGCCACCCTTTCGATGAGCACTCCCAGTAGGGCACAGGCAAGCATTGCCACCAGAATGCTTGGAACCAGTCCAAACCCTGCGAGAGCCATTCCCAGGCCAACATAGGCCCCTACCATGAGTACATCTCCATGAGCGAAGTTGATCAACTGAATGATCCCGTAAACCATTGTGTAACCTACTGCTATCAAAGCATAGATACTCCCCAGTGAAAGCCCATTGAGCAGTTGCTGGAAAAGTTCCTGCATCATTATCGCCTCCAGTTACTCCTCATACTGGGAACAGGAAAAAGGGAGGGCCAAAACCCTCCCCCTTCCCGCTTCCACAAACATTACCTCTTAGGTACCAGCTTCGTTACAAGCTCTTGTTTGCCATCGACCATCTTGATAATGGCAACTTCTTTGATCGGATTGTGCTTTTCATCAAAGGAGAGCTTACCAGTGATTCCCGGAAAGTCTTTGATATTCTCAAGGGCATCGCGAATCTTCTGGGGATCAGCCGATCCTGCCTGCTTAATTGCCTCGGCCATCAACCTGCCGGCATCATAGCCTAAAGCAGCAAAAGAGTCCGGTTCCACACCGTATTTTTCTTTGTAGGCCTTGACAAAGGCCTGAACTTCAGGTGAGGGATCTTGAGAAGAATAATGGTTGGTAAAGTAGGTGTTGTTCAAGGCCTCGGCTCCAGCAATGTTCACCAGTTCAGGAGAGTCCCAACCATCGGCTCCCAGGAATGGAACATCGATACCCAGTTCCCGCGCCTGCTTGACGATCAGGCCAACCTGGTTATAGTAAGCTGGAATGTAGATAAACTCCGGATTCTTTGCCCAAATCCTAGTCAACTGGGGCTTAAAGACAGTATCGGTATCTACAAAACCTTCTTCAGCAACAATCTCTCCACCCTTGGCTTCGAAGTATTCCTTGAATTTTTCAGCAAGTCCTTTGCTGTAGTCATTACCTGTGTCCATCATAATAGCGCCTTTTTTCAACTTCAGGTTGTCCCAGACGAAGTCAGCCATCACCATTGCCTGATCAGGGTCAATGATGCAGATCCGGAAGATGTAGTCCCGAACCTTGTTCTTTTCCTCATCAAAAGTCACTATCGGAGCAGTTGCTGAAGTGGTCAACAGCGGAATCTTGTTGTTTGTGGCCACAGGTTCTGCAGCCATTACATCACCAGTTGTCGCCGGTCCGATCATGGCCACAACTCCCATAGAGGCTAGCTGTGTGGCTACATTAACTGATTCCGCAGTATCTGATTTGTTGTCCCTGACGATCATTTCGATCTGTTTTCCAAGAACTCCCCCGGCCTTGTTGATCTCCTCAAGTGCAAGCACTACTCCGTTTTTACAGCTAGTCCCATAAGTCGCCACCTTACCGGAAAGCTCGTAATTGATCCCGATCTTGATTTTTTCCGCCTCGGCCTGTTGTTGTGGAGCACCGCAACCAGAAAACAATACTCCTAAAAGAAAGAAAACGGCAGTAACCAAGGCATAGTAACGCAGTTTGCTCAACGAAACTAACTTCACCACCTATCTCCCTCCCACATTTTTGTTTTTTTGTTAGATTGAGGTGTTCCCCTTTCTCCCCCCTAAATTCTCACCCCTTTCTTAGTGATTTCCACCATCACCTAATTCGTCAAAAAACTCGATAATCCTCTCTTTTTATTCACTATTTGCTTTTACTTTGTAAAGGACCCTTTTGTCACCAATTCTGCGAGTCCTTTTCTCCCGATCAAAGTATTCCAGAAGGGGGATACAGTAGCGGCGTGTAGTTCCTAGGAGATCCCTCGCTTGGGCAACGGTGATTTCTTGATACTGTTGCAAGTGGTTTTCGATAACCTCCCAGGCTCGAGCAATGGCTTCCTTCGAAAAATAGAGCCCCTCGCCAAGTTTCACCAAAAAGCCTTTCTGGAGGGCATACTGGAGCAGTTCACTGCCATCCTTACCCAAAAGAGTCATAATTTCTTCCTCACTAGGTGGAGTAAAAGGGATTTCCTTGAACCTTGCCATTAACTTCTCAAATACCCGTTCCTGCTCTTGAGTCAAGCTGGGGGAAAAACCAGGGAGAGCAATGGCCTGATCCCGGAAAACAAAAGCACTCTCTTTTTCCCAAGCTTCTAAAAGCAGTTGGTAGAACCGCGGAGGAAGAAAATCGAAGAAGCGGGTACGCAACTCTTCCTTCGGCATCCCTAACCGTAGGGGATACTGCCGGTGATATTCTTTAAGAGCGTTAACAACAGTCTCTTTCCATTCCCTGATTTTGGACACGGAAACTAAAAAAACTTCTCCAGAGACTTCAAAAACACCAATGTTACCTTCCCTCTCCATCCTGGCAGTAGCCTCTTTCACTTCTTCAGGAGGTACCCCAGTTCTTGTTGCCAGTTCTTTTACAGTCACCGGTCTCTTCAACCTTTGCAACTCCGCGGCGATTTTTTCCTCAGGGGCACCTGACATCTTTCTTTCGAGGTGCTCGATGACCCAGGTTCGGAAACGACGGTAACGAGGTCCCCCGATTTCAATGATCGTGCCACCACCAATTGTGGTAACCGGAGAATATGCACGCAAAACAAAGCGGTCACCAACAGCAGCCACTACCGGTTCCTCAAGCTCAATTTGCACAAAACCATCCTCACCTGGCCGTAATTGCTGGTGGTCTAACAACCGGACACGTCCAAAAGTTTCTTTTGTGCCCAGGTGAAAGCGGACACGTTGCCAATTTTCTAAATTTCTGTTGACACGCGGAAGTAAATGTAAAAATGCCGTTAAGCGCCTCTCACTAATAAAGGCATCTGGAGTTGTGACCACATCTCCCCGGGAGATTTGGTGCACGTCAACACCAGTGAGGTTGACGGCAACCCGCTGACCAGCACAGGCCTCGTCCACTTTTTGGCCGTGAACCTGGAGAGAACGCACCCTCACCTGCAAACCATGAGGCAAGATCTCCACAACGTCACCGAGTTTGATCTTTCCACTAAATAGAGTTCCTGTAACTACAGTGCCAAAACCGCTGATCGAAAAAACCCGGTCAATCGGTAAGCGGGCAGGACCGGAAACGGGCTTAGGTTCCACTTCTTTAGCCAACTGCGCAAGGTGTTGCCGCAATTCGTCCAGCCCCTGACCTGTAACCACAGAAACGGGAACCACTGGCGCACCTTCCAGGCGGGTTCCCTTGAGCAGTTCACGCACCTCTTCCTCAACAAGCATCAACCATTCTTCGTCAACGAGATCGACCTTGGTAATCGCCACGACTCCCTTCTGAACATGTAAGAGTTGGAGAATGTCTAGGTGCTCTCTTGTCTGAGGCATGACTCCTTCATCAGCAGCCACAACGAGGATCACCAGATCAACGCCACCGGCGCCAGCCAGCATGTTCTTTACGAACCGCTCATGTCCAGGGACATCAACGACACCAGCGAGAATTCCCCCAGGCAGGCGAAGGGGAGCAAACCCCAAGTCAATAGAAATGCCCCGCTCTTTTTCCTCTTTAAGCCGGTCAGTATCAACTCCAGTAAGAGCCTTCACCAGTTCTGTTTTTCCATGATCAACATGTCCCGCAGTCCCGATGATAATAAAGGACTTCACAACTGCCACCACCTTCAAATACCCTTTCATTTACTTCTTTGATGACCCCTTAACTGCAGTTGCTACTGCTTCCATAAGAAGTTCTTCCTCTCCTTCACCAAGAGTCCGGGGATCAATGAGCACACTATCAGACTGTAAGCGTGCCAATACTGGTGGCTCACCCTGGCGAAGCAAAGATAATAGGTTTGATGCGCTTATTTCTCTCGGGCGCAGAACAACAAGAGCTGTAGGAAGCTCTGTTATCGGGAGAGCCCCTCCTCCAACCCGGGAAAAACCTTTTTGCACTTCCACATCACAGGAATCGCCAACCAGGATTTCAAGCCTATTTTTAAGCTGTTCTGCCCTGGCAGCAAGCTTTTCTTGAGATAAAGTGAGCATCCTCAGGACGGGTAGAGACTCAACATGGTCTTGGTCCAAGTATTTCTTAAGAGTGGCTTCAAGGGCGGCAATTGTTAATTTACCAACCCGTAATGCCCGCAAAAGGTGATTTTCTTTCATCTTTTGAAGATACATGCTGCGCCCGACGATGATCCCTGCCTGGGGACCACCAAGGAGCTTATCTCCGCTAAAGGTAACCACATCTACACCTGCTTGAATACTGGCTTGAACAGTTGGCTCAGTACCAACCCCGTAATTCCTGAGGTCGACCAAGCAACCACTCCCTAGGTCCTCGAGAACAGGAACCCCATGTTTGCGCCCTATAGCCACCAGTTCTTCCCTCGTAACCTCATGAGTAAAACCGAGGATTCGGAAGTTGCTGGGATGAACCTTCAACAGAAGGGCAGTCTCCGGTCCAATAGCTTTTTCGTAATCTTTAGGGTAAGTCTTGTTCGTTGTCCCAACTTCTACAAGGCGGGCACCACTCTGAGCCATTACCTCAGGAATGCGGAAAGACCCGCCAATTTCCACGAGTTCACCCCGGGAGACCACCACCTCCTTGCCGCGGGCTAGGGTATGGAGAGCGAGGAAAACAGCAGCAGCATTGTTGTTAACCACCAGAGCGGCTTCGGCCCCAGTCAATTTTTTGAGGAGTTCCTCGACATGGCTGTAGCGCCAGCCTCTTTTTCCTGTTTCCAGATTTATCTCCAGGTTGCAGTAGCCTTTGGCAATGTTCTGAATAGCCTCACAGGCTTCCTCACACAAAGGAGCACGCCCCAAGTTTGTGTGAATGACCACACCTGTTGCATTGATCACCCTGCGCAGGCTCGGAAGAAGCTTCTTCTTCACCCTTTCCTCAGCATCGGACATAAGTTTCTCAAGCCCTGGAGGTTCTTTTCCTTTCTCCTGAATCAGGGAGCGCCAATCGTCAAGAACCTCACGGGCAGCTTCCTTGAGAACCGCCAGCGGATAATTGGGACACCTCTCCCTTAAGAGGCTCAGCAGTTCGTGAACCGCAGGCAGGTTGCGAAGCAAGTGCTTTCGTTCCAA
>LDZS01002153.1_pt1 | contig 13053 bp, 10 predicted proteins | sample 615471 | NCBI WGS metagenome assembly LDZS01 (sample SAMN03408295, study PRJNA278302) | terrestrial metagenome | isolation source: oil reservoir sample K3 | place: USA: Alaska, North Slope, Kuparuk formation | collected 2013
GCGGTTGTGGTCATCCATATGTCGATCCCGAATCTTGCAACGTCCGTGTTCCAGATCTCTTTTGGCTTTCCCAGGTAAATCTCGAGGAGCTTTCTTCCCACACCGAAATCCCCACCAATGGGCTGGCGCACCTTTTTACCGTAGAGAACAGCCGTCATAGGAAAACACACGTTGTTCGTGATCGTGCCGTCGAACCTGTGCCTCAGGTAGAAGGGAGTGACGTAATCTGCCTCCCCTTTCAAAACAGGTCCTGCGAGTCTTTCGATCCACCAGGGTTTGACGCTTCGAAGATCCGCGTCGAGAAAGACGACCGCCTCCGCATCCTGCTTCAGGGCAAACTCCATGATCGCTCTCATCGCGCTTCCCTTTCCGGGAATACCTTCATAAACGAAGCTCTCTTTGGGAAGACCGAAAGTATCGGTCTCCATGAAGCGCTCTCTTGTCCCATCTGCCGATCCTCCATCGGAGTTCACGATCATACCATCACCATCGAAGAAATCTACAATTCCCTGCGCCGCTGTTCTCGCAACGTGAGAAATCGTTTCGGCGTTATTGTAACTTGGTATCCCCACAACGACCTTCATGGTAATACCTCCCTGCTCAGTATGTCTTCCAGTCTCTCTAAACTGAAGTATTTCTTTCCCACTTCGAAGTTGTGTTCGACAGTCTCCCTGTAAAGAGACGGATCGAAGAGGAGACGAGAAATTTCCTCGACGGCCTTTTTCAAAATCCTCTCGTCCACCTTTACAAGGTCGTTCTCTCTGAAGCATCGATCTCCAAGACTGACGTATTTCAGGCCGGCTGCTTTTATATCTGATTTGAAGACTTCGTACTCGAAAAGCACCACGGGCTTTTTGGCTGCGATCGCTTCCAGAAGCTGATTCCCCCATCCTTCGAGTATCGATGGATACGTGACAAAATCGGCGGCGTTGTAGAGCTTCCAGAACAAAGAGGTGTTTTTTCTCACTTCCTCGCTCAGGACAAGAAGCGATACTCCTTTTGAAGAAGCGTATTCTTTGAGTTCTTTCAGATACTCTTCGTCTTCGCAGATACCGGAAAAGAGAAGGATCACTTCTCCGCTGTATCTCTCTCCGTTGTAGAGATCAGCTTCTTTTTTCGATGTCAGTGTTTCCTTCAGAAGTGACACCACATCTATCGAAAGTTCGATCGCTTTTCTTCTATCGATTCTGGTTGCCTGGAGGGCCACAATCGTGCCAGGCGCTATCTGAAGTTCTTCTCTCACCCTGTGGTACATCTCTTCAGAAGTGATGGGAGAGCTGAAATCCATGACGTTTGGCACCACGACAGAATCGATGTTTCTGCGGCTTTTAAGCTCCCTTTGAGCGATCGTGTTTATGACAACGTGTTTCACGTTTGGAAGATCTGGAGGGAAGTGTTTATCAAGGATCTCCCTGAATCTTCTGTTTTCCGGAATCAGATGTTTCCTCTCCCACCAAAAATCGTGGTGATGCGCGACGAAGTTCTTTTCCAATCTCGAAAGGGCAAGACCGAGGGGTGAAAAGAGTCCAAGGGACCAGATGTTGTTTGGAACGATGAGATCGTAATTTTTCAAGGCTTCGTTCAGGATGTGGAAGAGCTCTTCCTCTTTTTCTTTCAAGAAATCGAGAAACTCTTTTTCACTGAGGAAATCTTTTATTCCTCCGAAGAAGTTCCTGTTCACCCTTTCAAAATCTGGATTTTCAAAACCGATCTCCTTTAGAGTGAGATCGACTCCCTCTTTCTTGTTTCCGGCAACGATGTGGACTTCGTGGCCCATCTTTGTGAGAACCTTCTTCCACTTTTCCATCTCGAGTGAAACACCATCCATGAGACCTCCCCGGTAGTGAATGAGCGCTATTTTCATTCTCTCTCCTCGCTTTCAAAGAGTTCCACCACGTAGTCGTAGGTTCTTCTCTTCATTCGAAGCTCGTTCAGCTCTCTCGCTGTTTTCTCGACATCTATCAGATACTGAAGGGAAAGTTCTATTTCCTTTTTCGTTCTCAGAAGAGAGAAGAGCCGATGCTTCGATCGAGGATCGTCCTTTCCCTCAAGATCGGTAATTTCATCTTCGAGGCTGGAGAGCGTTTCTTTCAAAAATTCGATCACTTCACCTTCCGGGTTCTTTTCCACGGAAACAACGGGAAACTCCGGGAAATTCAAAATGTTCAGTCTCGAAACAAAGCATTGTTTCTCTGAGAGAGACTCTATCGATTTCTCACCTATCTGAAGCGGTCTCAGACCTTCTATTTCTTCGAGGTACGGATTGTACACCCAGAGGTGATACCGATCCTTCACACCGGCCCAGGGGAGAGAAGAGAAGAAGAAAGTTTTCTCCTTTTCGGTGCCGTCAGCTTCAACATCTAAAAGAAGAGGAGGATTATCGAAGAGAAGGTACCATCTGAAGAACTCTTCGCTACGTGGATGAACCGGCAGTTCCATGAACGCAAGATCCACTGTGAAAACTCCTTCACACTTTGCCCCCGGAACATACATCATGGGTCCCGCGTCACCAACTCTGTTTTTAACCTCTTTTGCTATCCACTCAACGGACCTGCTCAAAGTGACGTGTACTTTTCCTTCTTCCATCCAGTACTCTCTAAGACCTCTTGCGAGAATAGTCTTTGAACTTCCTTCACTCCAGACGGACACAAACCCCTGAAATGGAAATTCCCTCACTTCACCTGTTTCTCTTGCTGCAAGCAAAATCCCTTTCAGTTCCTCAGGAGGTGTTTCAGGAAGAAGGTAGGAGTCTTTTTCTTTCCTTTTCACCACGTCAAAAGGCATCTTCGCGAAGATTTCGCCACTTCCCGTTTCATAAACCATTGAAAGCTTGTAGTTTTTCCCCTTTATCTTCAACGCGATACGCCACTTCACGAGCGGGGTTTCATCGAAGATCACGCGTTCTTTCGTCTCGATCAGGCATTGCGAGGAACGTATCGTTCTTTCCAGTTCCACCACCATCGAGTGTTTCGTCTGCAAAACTGTTCTCATCTTCTCCAGAGAAATCGAAAAATCAGTTTCTTCAACAGAGGTGGTGTAAGCGTCACCATCTTCTTTGAACAGTTTCAAAACACCCGCTTTCCTGTTATTCAGAACGAGTGTGCCGTCTCCTTCAAAATAGGCTCTGTAGTATTCGTTTTCCCAGGTGAGTTCCTTCACTTCTTTCTTCTCGTCGGCAACTTCTGTTTTGAACAGCCCTGCACCGTTTGTTTTCAACAGGAATGTCCTCTCGCCATCGCAGAAGTGATGGTTGTAGGAAAAGGGCGATAGAGAGAGTGCGTAGGTTCCCTTCTCAAGACCTGAACGCTCTACAAGGTGCCTCAGCCTGGATTCAACAGAAGATTTCACAAGGAAATACACGTTTCTGTACGTTCTCTCCATTTTTTCGTGGACGGGGTCAGCACAGACACCGCAGCTGTTGTCGTGCGCGAGAGTTTTCAGGTAATCTCTCCAGAAAAGATCACTTAACTCCTCTCCGTTCAAAACAGAGAGAAGATCGTTCATTTTCAAAAGCCTCTCTACAAGATCACTTTCAAGCTTCAGATAAGTCCTCGTGGAGAGTGTTCCTGGAAAGACGCAGGCGTACCTTCCAGAAAGGAGCTCTCCAGAGAGGGTGGGGGCATTTTCAGGGAATCTCTCGGGAAACTCTTCTGGTGAGACAATCTCAACGTTCAGATAATCTTTGGGATCCTCGGGAGAGAGATCTATATCGTATCCGTCGAGAAGAAGAATTTCTCCAGATCTCGAGAATTTTGCGAGTTTTTCCACTTCGTGTTTCAGTCTCTTCTCCGCGATATCCCGCGTTTCCTTCAAATTGTAGAGGTTCCTGTATCCTCCCACGAGGAAAACACCCTGGACAGCCGTTCCATCGCTTCCTTTCCAGAAAAACTCCTGGGAGATCCCGTCGTTTTCGAAGGAAATTCCCCTCCACAGAAAGACCTTTTCTATTCCAAAGATTCTGTGCAGTTGAGGTTCCTGTGATATGTGACCGAAGCTGTCGAGAAGCCATCCGGCGTTCATGCATCGTCCAAAACGATTCGTGTCTTTTTCTCCTATCTCGAAGTTTTTCAAAATGGAAGCTTCACCCGGAATTCTCCAGTCTATCTGGATGTAATACGGACCAACAAGGAGTCTTCCAGATCTCACAAGCTCTTTGAGATCTTCTTCGAGGTCCGGATGGTAAACGAGGAGATCTTCAACCGCAGCTGTTTGGCCATCCAGAACGTACACGAATTCTGGATTCTTCTGAACAAGCTCTTTCACTCTGAAAAAAACTTCTTTCAGCCATTTAGAGGTCACTTCAGAAGAGGTGAACCACTCTCTGTCCCAGTGGTTGTGAACAACCACCTTCACTTTCATGAGATTCTCTCTCCCGTCTCAGGGTGAAAGAGATGGATCTTTTCAACGTCCAGGAAAAACGTGATCTTCTCACCGCTTCTGAAATCCACATCCCCTGGAATTTTTGCGACGATCTTCTCACTTCCAACGTTGAGATGGAGAATCGTATCCGACATGAGTTTCTCGGCGAAATAAACCTCTCCTTCCAGCTTCAAAGTGTTCGGCTTTTCCTCCAGATAGACGTTCTCCGGTCGAATACCAAGGATCACCTTTTTTGCACCTGGATCGGTCTTCGCGGGAATCTTTATCTCACCGTTTTGGAGGACAACGCTATTTCCTTCCGATCTCACTTCCATCTCTAAGAAGTTCATCTGCGGTGATCCCACAAAACCAGCGACGAAGATGTTCACCGGATGGTGATAGATCTCAGAGGGCGTTCCAACCTGCTGAAGCTTTCCCTGGTTCATCACCGCGATTCTGTCTCCCATCGTCATGGCCTCTGTCTGGTCATGAGTCACATAGATGGTGGTGACTCCAATTCTTTCCTGAAGCTTTTTCAGCTCGCTTCTCATCTTCACCCTCAAAAGTGCGTCCAGATTGGAAAGAGGCTCGTCCATCAGGAGTACTTCGGGTTCGTGAACGATCGCTCGGGCAACGGCAACCCTCTGTCTCTGACCTCCGGAGAGCTGTGCGGGGTACCTGTCGAGGAGTTCGGAGATGTGAAGGAGATCCGCTGCCCACTTTACCCTCTTTTCTATCTCCTCTTTCGGGACTTTTTTCAGTTTCAGAGGATACGCGATGTTGTCGTACACCTTCATGTGGGGCCACACCGCGTAGCTCTGGAAGACCATCGAAATGTTCCTGTCCTTTGGAGGAAGGTTCGTCACGTCGCGATCGTTGAAAAAGATCTTTCCCCCGGTCACCTGTTCGAGACCCGCTATACACCTCAGAAGGGTCGTCTTTCCACAACCAGATGGACCGAGAAGAACGAGGAACTCCCCTTCGTTCACGACAAGGTCGATTCCATCGAGAGCCCTCACATTCCCGAAATATTTCTTCACTCCGTCTATTTTCACCTGCGCCAAGATCGATCACCTCTCATTTCAGGGTGATACCCCACATGCTTACAAGATATTTCCTTATGAAGAATATGAAGACCATCGCAGGAACGGCCATGATCGTTCCCGCAGCGAACTTGAAGTAGTCCGGTGATGCCATGGCGGTGTTCAGAATGTGTGCTGGAAGTGTTCTGTTCGTGAGTGTGAGGATCGAAGAAGCGAAGACTTCGTTCCAGGACATGATGAAGGCGAATATGGCAGATGCGGCGAGGCCAGGAAGAGCAAGAGGCAGCGTGATCCTTATAAACGCCTGGAATCTGCTGAGACCGAAGACCATCCCCGCTTCTTCGTATTCGACAGAGATTCCGGAGAAAACACTGGATGTGATGAGAACGACGAACGGAAGTATCATGGAAGCGTGAGCCAGTGCCACACCAAGCGTGGTATCCGCGAGGTTAAACCTCATGTAAAGAACCACAAGAGGTACCGCCACCACAATCAACGGAATCGATCTTGTCATAAGCATGGAAAGTCTGATGATGTTTTTTCCCGGAAACACGTACCTTGTGAGGGCGTATCCGGCTGGAAGCCCCAGCAGGAAAGAGATTCCTATCGAGATGAGCGCCACCTGCACACTGACCAGAGTGGCTTTCCCACCTCCGAGGGTGACGAACAGCTTGTAGAGATGTTCCAGTGTGAGACTACTCGGAAAGATCCTGCTGGGATTGTAGTAATCCGAGGACGGTGTTAGAGACGCAAGAACAATGAAGAACACCGGTGTCAGAAACCACAGGGAAATGATCACCGAAAGAAAAATTATGAAAAACTTCTTCATCATCGAGCCCCCTCTAAATGTTTTGCACTGAGGAAGGTGATGTAAAACCAGCTAACCACGATGGTGACAAGAGCGATCACGAGAGCGTACGCACTGGCCATCTTTGGGTCGTTCATGAAGGTGTACCAGTAGTAGGTCTCACCAGCGAGAACGGGAATGTCTCTTCCCGCAAGAAGCCACACCACACCGAATATCTGAAACGCGAAGAGAGTCCTCAGAAGGAGCGCCGACATGATCGATGGTTTCAAGAGCGGGAGTATGATCTTTGTGAATTTCTTCCATCTTGAAAAACCGAAGAGATCTGCAGCTTCGAGATACTCTTTGTTTATCGACTGAAGACCCGCCAGGAGGATGATGAAAACAAGGGGAGTAGCCCTCCACACCTCCGTGAGAACGATCACCCAGAATTCCCTCGCTTTGAACATGTATCCAAAGAAATAAATGGGTCTTTCTATCAGATGCAAATTCATGAGAATTTTGTTGAGATAGCCGTTCGGCGAAAATATAGTGTAACTCATGAGTGCTGCTGTCACATCACTCAGAGCCAGTGGGATCGCTATAAAGTAAAGTACCGTCGTGTAACCTTTGAACTTCTGATTGACGAAAAGAGCGAGTCCCAGTGCGAATATGAGCTGAAGGGGAACGATCACTGCTGTGAGAAGAATGGTGTTTTTCATGGCGTTCCAGAAACCACCATTCTCCACAAGGCGCTTGAAATTTCCAAGAAAACCTTCATCGCTTGTAAAAGCGAGTCTGAACGTTTCGAAGAGAGGATATCCCATCAACAAAACGAGATAAAGAACAGCTGGAAGGATCAAAAGAAAAGAAATCCATTTCCCTCTCATGGCGCACCCCCGGAAAAGGGGTGGGGATCCCCACCCCGGGTATCAGAAGAGACTTGCGTCGGGTTCTGGAAGTTCCGCTCCGGATTCTTTGAACAGCTGTCTGATTCGCTCACCGAGTTCCTTCACTACCTTCGCTGGGTCTTCACCCTGGAAGACGATCCTCGTGAAGGCCATTCTGTAGGTTTCGGTGAACTCTCCGCTCTTTGGTCCAAGACTCGGTATGAAGGAAACGATAGAATCCTTCGTGGCGGACTGATTTATCACACCTTCTGCGAGCACTTTGAGGGCACCTTCTGGCACGGCACCAACGGCTTCCTGAACCACTGGGAAGAAACCGACGTTCTTGAGGATTTCAACCTGCATCTCTGGAGAAGTGAGGAAGTCTATCACTTTCGCGGGTTCTTCGAAGTCCGCACCCTTCGGTATGGCAAGGCCCACGAGCACTATGATGTACCCTCTACCCATCGGTCCTCTTGGGATCGGTACAACAACGAAATCGTTAGGCTTTTCAACGATCGCGGGTTTGAGTCTTGCAGTGTGATCCCAGGCGATCCAGACTTCTTCTCTCAGGAGAGGATCGGCCATCCCGTCCCAGGTGGAGCTTGCCGGATGTACGTATTTGAAGAGCTCCTTCAGATAGTTCCACATTTCAACGGCCCTCACACTGTCGAACTTCAGAGCCTGCGCTCCCGTGAAGGATGGATAGATGTAGCCGTGGAGGAACCTGTGCCAGAGTCCCTTCGGTCCGATCGGGAAGCCAAGAAGGGGTTGTTTCGTCTTCTCATAGATGTTCTTTGCCCACTCGAGCAGAGCGTCGTAAGTCCACTTCTCCGTCCCCCTGATGACGTCTTCTTTCGAAAGACCGCGCGGCAGGTAGTCAAATGCCTTTTTGTTAACGGCCATCACGTAAGTTGCCTGGAGCCAGGGAATGAACACCTTTTCACCTTTCACATAAGCGAACTTCTCAAGCGTCTCGATGAAGGTTTTTCCTTCGAATTTGAGATCCTTGAGATCGCTCAGAAATCCTTCGGAAGCCATTATGTAGAGGTTTCCCTGGAGGTCTGCAATCAGGTTCAACGTATTTTTACCGGCTCTGATCTCCGCCTGGAGCCTGCTGTAGAGCTGTGGATACTCGAAGTTGAGGAACTCCACATCGATACCGCTCTTCTTCGAAAATTCCGCGAGTTTGTTGAGCATGAACTCCCTTTCAGCAGCGGGTGTCATCTGTGTGGACGCGAAGTTCACCTTTCCGAACATGAGACCCGCAACGATCAGAAGAACCATGAAAAACAACCACTTTCTCACCTTGAACACCCCCTTGAAAAGATTTTTCAAAATTGGATATGTGATAGAAAATTTTCTACATCCATATCATAATAAAAAATTGCTCCCTTTGTCAAGAGGTGTTAACATAAAAGGGATATTCGTCCTTTTGAACACTCTATGGAGGGTTTTTTAAGATGGGAGTCTGCAGGATTTGTGGTCTTTCACTTGATGAGATCAGCGATTCGATAGGTGTCTGCCTGGAGTGCCTGAGAGAGGGGAATCTGGATTTTGCAAGGAAGGTCCACAGAAGATGGAGGGAAGAGATCGGTCTTCCCGTTGAAAGGTGGGCTCGTGAAGAAGGAAAGGTGTGTTTCCTCTGCGTCAATTCGTGCGTGATACCGGAAGGGAAAACAGGATTTTGCGGCGTTCTCAGAAACGAAGGAGGCAGGCTCTCCTATATAACAGGCTCTCACAGGAAGGCCTTCCTTCACTGGTACTACGATCCCCATCCAACGAACTGCGTCGCACTACCTATCTGTCCGGAAAGAGAACACAGGGGCTTTTACAATCTCGCAGTCTTCTTCGCAGGATGCAACCTCGACTGCCTCTTCTGTCAGAACATAGATCACAAGTACATGTTGAAAGACGAAAGGATATCCGAAGGAAAGATCGTGGACATCGACGAACTCGTTGAGATAGCTATGAAACCACGCGTCTCCTGTGTGTGCTTTTTCGGGGGAGATCCCACTCCCTGGACTGTGTTTGCACTGGAGTTTGCCGTGAAGCTGGGAAATCGCCTAAGGATCTGCTGGGAAACGAATGGTCTTGCTCATCCCAGGATCATGGAGAGGATGGCCAGAGTCAGTCTTGAAAGTGGTGGCATAGTCAAGATAGACTGGAAGGCCTTTTCACCGGAGGTTTATGAAGCGCTGACCGGAGTTGACGGGAAGAGTGCCGTTAGAAGAATCATGGAGAACGTGCAGCTGGTTTCCTCCATGGGTAAGGGAAGAGAAATACCACTTCTTGTTATCAGTGTTCTTGTAATACCTCACTACATCGACGAAAAGGAAATAGAAGGAATCGCAGGGTTCATTTCATCGGTGGATCCAGAAATTCCCCTTGTTCTCCTTGCGTTCGCTCCTCAGCACCTGATGAGCGATCTTCCAACCACCAGAAAACATCACATGGAGAGAGTGAAACAGAAGGCATTCGAAAAGGGTCTGAAGAGGGTGTTTGTGGAGAACGTTTGGCTTCTGAGCTAAAGTCTCATTTCACTTCCCACAACTCAACGAGTTCAAGCGGTATTCTGTCAATGAAATTCTCTCCGCTTCTCATGATGAACTTGTTTCCGCGGTATGGGTAGGAGGTTCCGGTGACCTGGTAGGAAATATACAGCTGTTCCTTTGCTCTTGTTATGGCAACGTAGAAGATCCTCTCTTCCTCATCGAGATTCCCTTCGGATATCGCGAAATAATTCGGAAAGTCTCCGGGATTCACAGAGATGACAAAAACGACTCTCCACTCGAGCCCTTTTGCCTGATGAACGGTGGTGAGAGTGACCTTTCCCTCTTTTTGAGAGATTTCTCTTTCTATTTCAACGTTTTCCGTCACAGCAAGATCCGTCAGGAAGGATTCGAGACTTGTGTAGCGAGACGCTATTTCAACGAGCCTTTCCAGATCCATCTCCCTTTCACGGAAATCAGGATACCTCGCTTCCAGATATTCGGAATAAAAAGAAGACAGGACGCGCTCTATCATTTCCCCAGGAGAATCGAGCTTTCTGATCTGATCGAGAATATCGATAAACCTGCTGTACTCACCACTGAAACTCACTTTCTTCAGTTCCTGGAAGGGATCCAGACCTTCTTCCACGTAAGCGCTGGCGAGATCCGCTATCTTCGAAGCCGTTCTGTCACCGATCCCGTAGAAGAGCTTTGCAGTCCTCAACCATGCGGATTTGTCCCTTGGATTTTGAACGATTCTGAGAAAAGAAAGAACGTCCTTCACGTGGGCGCTCTCGGTGAATCTGGGACCAGACAACACACGGAAATCTATTCTACTTCGAACGAGTTCCATCTGAAGCTCCAGAGAGTGCGAATGTGATCTGTAGAGAACTGCGATTTCTTCTGGTTTGAACCCTTCTTCTATTAACTCGAGAATCCTCTGAGACACGAACCGCGCTTCTTCGTATCTATCCCAGGTCTTGACAACAACAGGTTTCATACCATCCTTCTTTACCGGCTTCAGTTCTTTTGGAACGGATTTTTTCGGAAGCATGGCGTTTATGAATTTCACAATACTTTCCGTGCTTCTGTAGTTCGTCTGGATCTTGAAGATTTTTGTTCCGGATACCTTTATGAAATCTTCAACGTTTTCGTACCTTGCCCCTCGAAAGGAGTAAATACTCTGGGCATCGTCTCCAACCGCCAGGACGTTGCCGTGTTTCGACGATAGGTGTTCCACTATCCTGTACTGAACGTAGTTGGTATCCTGGAACTCATCAACGAGTACCCAAAGGAATCTTTCCGCCTCTCGATCTCTTATTTCTTTGTTCTCTTCTAAGAGTCTGTAAGCGTAGAAGAGAAGGTCTTCGTAGTCCACCACATTTTGAGAGCGTTTTTCCTGTTCGTAGAGATCGAAGATCTCCGAGATTTCTTCTTTCAAGTCCAGAAACTTTGGATTCTTCACTACGATACTTTCCCTCAAAGATTTGAGAGTATTTTTCATATAAGAATATATAGCCATCAAAACAGAAGGCTGGGGGAAGTTTTTTCTCTCTTCTTTACTCTTTCTTTCGAGGTACTTGCTTCTTGCATGCCTCATGAGGCTCTCCGCGTCTTCTCTGTCCAGGATAGAGTAATTTCGTTCCAAACCCACGTAAGGTGCGTACTTTCTCAAAAAGTAGTTGCACACATGGTGGAACGTTCCGGCGAGCATCTCAGAAAGCTCTCTTCCGGTCACCGTCTTCGCTCTCTCTACCATTTCCCGCGCCGCTGCTCTGGTGAACGTGACCAGAAGAATCCTGGAAGGATCCACACCGTTCGCCAGAAGATAGGCGATCTTGTACGTGATAACCCGGGTTTTCCCAGACCCCGGGCCTGCTATTACAATGCATCTTCCCTCTGATTCAACGACTGCTTTTCTCTGTTCCTCATCCAGATCTTCCAGAAAAGAAAGATTCGCTTCCTTGGGCCTTATCCGGTATTCTTTCATCTCTTCACCTCACCAAAGATGGAGCCGCGCGGGGAAAATGTGGGCGATGAGCATTCCGAGTCCAAGGCCAGCGAGCGCCTCCAGAAAGTTGTGCCCCAGATCCTTCTTCACAGCCGGTCTCAGAACGATGGCATCCATGAATATGATTACAAGGAGAATGGCAGCGATGGAAGTGTAGGGAGAGTCGAATCCCGTGCTTCGGGCGAGTGACCACGCAAGGCCAGAGACGGTGGCCACATGACCGCTGGGCATACCACCGTAGCTCTTCAGCATCTTCACGTCTCTTTTGATCAGAAACTTTATGAACTGAGCTGTCAGAAAAGAAATAACAGCCGTGGTGAACGGCGTGCTCCGAAAGATCTTCCAGACGTCAAGCACGGAATAGGAAATGGATCACATCCCCCTCTCTTACAATGTAATCTTTTCCATGTGTTTCCACAGCTCCGGCTTCACGTGCTTTTTTCAGAGAACCAAATTCCACGTATCTTTCGAAAGGAATAACTTCGGCCTTTATGAACCCTTTCTGTATATCTGAATGAATCAAACCCGCCGCTTCATAGGCAGTGGATCCTTTCTTTATAGTCCAGCTTCTCGCCTCATTCTGCGTCGCTGTCAAAAATCTTATAAGGTTCAGAAGTTTCAAAACCTTCTCGAAAAACTCCCTCCTTTTGTCACCGAAAAGGTTGTACTCTCTCCTGAAAACTTCCGCCTCTTCTTCCGGGAGAAATTTCAATTCTTCTTCGAGCTTCACGTTTATTATAATGTATTCCTCGTCCTTTTCTTTGACGATTTCTTCTATCAGTTTTCTTTTTTCTTCGTCCAATTCATCGACGTTGAAAACCAGTATCTGAGGTTTATCTGTGAGGAGGAAGAGGGATTCGATCACCTCTTCCTCGAATCTGTCGTGCCTTGGAAATTTCGAGGCCTTTTTACCCTGAGAGAGAAACTCCCGAAGATTCTGGAGGAGTTCTACCTCTCTCTTTGCTTCCTTGTCTCCCGTTCTTGCAACTTTCATCCGCTTTTCGAGACGCTTTTGAACAGTTTCGAGATCCTTGAGTATGAGCTCGGTTTCGACTATTTCTATGTCTCTTTTTGGATCCACGTTCTGATACGGATGAGAAACTCTTCCGTCTTCAAAGAGACGGACAACATGGGCTATAACATCCACCTTGCTTATGTGGTCAAGGAACTGATTTCCAAGTCCTTCTCCTTTGCTGGCTCCCTTGACGAGTCCCGCTATGTCCACAACCTCCACGAAAGGATGAACCACCTTTTTCGATCCTTCGTTCTTCGCGAGGAGCTCTATCCTTTCATCCGGCACAACGAAAATCCCCACGTTCGGTTCAATCGTGCAAAAAGGAAAACTTTCCGCAGGTACGCTGTTGTCGGTCAGGAAGTTGAAAAAGGAAGATTTCCCCGCGTTGGGAAGACCTACTATTCCCACCCTCTCCAAAGTATCACCTCAGTATTCATCTTCTTCGTCAAAGAAATCTTCTTC
>LDZS01001818.1_pt1 | contig 13041 bp, 10 predicted proteins | sample 615471 | NCBI WGS metagenome assembly LDZS01 (sample SAMN03408295, study PRJNA278302) | terrestrial metagenome | isolation source: oil reservoir sample K3 | place: USA: Alaska, North Slope, Kuparuk formation | collected 2013
GCCTTGCAGATCAAGCTTTCTGCCCAATTCACAGCACCAGCCTTGGCATACCAAACCTTAGACTTTGACATACATCCACCTCCCACAAATTTTCCCCCCGAGCACCCCTCCAACCATTTCCTCTAAGCAAGAAACATGCCAAACGCTGTTCAAAGAAAAAACCTTGATTTTCAACCCCTTTCTTGCTGCTGAGAAAACAAAAAACTTACCACATTTGTGGTAAGTTCTCAAAAACACGAGGGGTTTTCGATAAAAAATAACAAAATTATGAAAGGGTCCTCACCGGCTCAAGTCGCTTTTTCTCGATGCAAATAGCGAAGATTGCGAGGGCTAGCTTTCAGAATTTCTGCAGCTTTAGGGTAGCGTCCCTTTGCTAGTTTTAATGCTCGCTCAATAAGGAGACGAGCAGCATAAAATTTTGCCTGCTTGAAATTCTCCAAAAACTGCGGGAGATTAAAACCCTTTTCCAGGTCGACAGTCTCCACAAATAGTCTGATTCTCTCTAACAGATCAGCAAACCATTCCTCCTGAGAAGAAACCAGCGGATAAGCTCTTTGATCATCGCCTTCAACGAAAGATTCGTTCAGCAAAGGTCGTCTCCCCTGATCACCAAAAATTTTAGGTGGCAGGTGTTCTTTGAGAACAGCAGGACCATCGCAAATTGCCGCTACCTGAGCAATAACATTCGCCAGCTCTCGGATGTTGCCTGGCCAGTCATAGTCTTCCAGGGCCTGCAAGACCTCAGGCCTGATTTTTGGTAGCCTTTCTGGTGGATAATGACGAGAAAGGAAATACTCAGCCAGAAGGGGGATGTCTTCTTTTCTTTCCCTCAAAGGAGGCAATGTCAGAGTGACGACATCCAGCCTGTAAAAAAGGTCTTCCCGGAAGCGCTTCTGCTCTACCAGTTCCTCAAGATTGGCATTGGTCGCAGCGATCACCCGAACATCAACACGGATCGGTTCTTCTCCTCCAAGCCGCATAATTTCTCCAGTTTCCAGTACTCGTAAAAGCTTAGCCTGCACGGAAAGGCTGGCATCTCCAATTTCGTCGAGGAAAAGAGTTCCCCGGTGAGCCAGTTCGAAAATTCCTTTGCGGTTTGTTACCGCTCCCGTAAAAGCCCCTTTCTGATACCCAAACAATTCGCTCTCCATTAAATTCTCAGGAAGCGCGCAACAATTAACAGCAAGGAAAGGCTGGTGGGAACGTGGGCTCATCAAGTGGATGAAGCGAGCCAACAACTCCTTTCCTGTCCCTGTCTCTCCCCGCAGGAGAATAGTCACATTCTTTTGGGCAAGCTTCTCAGCGATCATAAGCAATCGCTGAAATTTTTCACTTTTCCCAGAAATCAACCCAATTGCCCGCAAAACCTGTTCCCTTTTTTCGGAAAAAACTTCTTTCTTTGCTGTGGCCCTTACGAGAGCCCGCTCAATTACCTCTTCCAATTCAGAGATATCCTCAAATGGTTTTTCCAGATAATCAAATGCCCCAATCTGGATGGCTTCGACCGCAGACTTGACGGTAGAATACCCAGTCATTATCACAACTTCACATTCAGGCTGAGCTGCCTTAAATTCACGTAACAATGTCAGACCGTCAGTGTCTGGAAGCTTAAGGTCAACAATAGCAAGATGAAATTTTTCCTTACTAAAAGCTTTCCGCGCCTCAGCACCACTTACTGTTACTACCACTTTATGCCCCTTAGATTCTAAGAGATACCTAAAAAATTCCCCCATTTCTTTTTCATCATCAACAATAAGAATAGATGCATTCATTCCCAGATACTCCCTTCATGAGAGTCGTTGGCTTCCTTCAACAAAACTCTTCGTCATCGCGCAGCACAGGTATTTTTACTGTAAAAACACTACCCTTTCCCGGTTCACTCTCCACTTCAATCCTTCCACCATGGGAATGAACAATACCATGGCTCACCGAAAGACCAAGACCTGTTCCCCTATAATTTCCTTTGTCCGTAAAAAAGGGATCAAAAATATGGAGCAGCTTCTCAGAAGGAATTCCGCATCCAGTGTCACTTACTCTTATAAAAACACAGTCGGTCTCAGAGTCATAACCGGTGACCACCTCTATCTTTCGGCGCTCACCTTTGGCAACTTCAATAGCCTCCTTCGCGTTAAGCAAAAGGTTCACCACGACCTGCTCTAATTGCTGACCATTACCCTCAATCAAAGGCAGCTCTTTACTCAAATTGACAGCCAACTCGATGTTAGATGTCTCAATGTGGTAAGAGACCAAATCAAGAGCACCGCGAACAACATCATTTAAAGAGAGAGGCTCGAATGCATACTGCCCTTGGCGAGAAAATGCCAAAAGCCCCTGAACAATATTTTTACATCGATGGGCGCAGTTTTTAATATTCTCTAAGAGGCTTTTTTGCTTTTCTTTTAAGCTACACTCACGTAAAAGAAGTTGGGAGTTACCCAAAATCACCGCAAGGGGAGTGTTCAATTCGTGGGCAACACCAGCGGCCATTTCCCCAAGAGCAGCAAGACGGGCAGTTTGCAAAAGCTGAGCCTGCATTTTCATTTTCTCAGTGATATCTCTACCAGTAACAACAACGGCAGGAACATTTTCGCTGAAAGCAGGGAAAGCGTAAAACTCCATGATCCGCCCATCATCGAACTGGCGTTGGGCTGAAACTGTTTCTCCGTTTTTTAAAGCCTTGCGAACAATACATCGACTACAATCTCCCGCCACTGAGGAACAAAACACCTGACAACACCTCTGGCCAACCAGTTTTTCTTCCGGGACCTGGTAAAACTGGGATGCAGCGGGATTAACCCTCAAGATCTTAAGATTACTATCAATAACGATAATTAAGTCTCTCACTGCTTTAAACGTTGCTTCCCATTCCTGCTTTGCCTGCGCCACCTCAGCAAAAAGCTTCTGGTTCCAAAGTGAGAGCGCAAGCTGATAAGCAAGTTGTCGTATAAAATAAAGATCGGTTTTGTCGTATTCCACCTGATCAAAGCTGGATACTACGAAAAGACCCAGCACTTCATTTTTGACTACCAGTGGGTTGATCACAGCCACCCTGATCCCGAGAGTCATCAGGTGCCGGTCTGCAATCCCATCCTCTACATTCCATAAAATCAGTCTCGCATTACTGACTGCATCCCATAAAACTCTGCTCCAATCAGGCAGGATTTCCATACCCTTACGGCAAAACCCATCTGGTGGGGAAAAACTATCAAGAAACAGTCGTCCGTTTTTTAGTGTCAGAATACTGATACGGCTGAAAGGAATAACACGCTTCAGCTCGTTATACACACCTTCGATAATTTCATCGAGAGATGTTTGCAGGTTAATCTGACGGGCGATTTCCATCAAGATTTCCAGCTGGAGATTTCTCCTGGTAATTTCATCTATTTTAGCCTTGAGCTCGGTAAAATGACTGAGTTTAGAAACATGAACTCCAGTCAACCGCTCTAACAGCCGTAATTTCCTATCAGTAGGAAACATTCCTGGAGATCCCCCCAAGGCCACAACTGGCATGCAATTTGCTTAAGATAATACTGCGGGTTGATCACAGTTCTTCTACAACACATCTTTACAATCCTTCAACAAAGGAGGCCGTGTGATGCCGAAAATTGAATTGCGAGGTTTTGCAGATCTCTACAAAATCTTCCGTGAGCGAAATTGGAGCTATCCTCACCGCATGGAGGTCAACGAAGGTTGCACCCTGAGAGAATTACTGGATCTCATCCAACTCGACATAAATGAAGTTGAAGCCATTCTAGTAAATGGAAAAGCTCAAGCACTGGACTACAAAATTCGCGATTGTGACCGTATAGCTCTTATCCCTCCAGGAACACCTGGGCCGTACAGGGTACTCCTTGGTCTTCTGAAAACCCGAAGCTCTCAGGATAATTAGTACCGAAATTTCGGAAACAGTCCAGAAAATTGTAGCCACTTTCTGGCAGTAGATGAGCTGGGCACCAGAACACTCAAGAGACAAAAAAAGAGGGATAAACTCCCCTCAAAGCAGCAAAAAATTAAAAATACGCTTAAAAACATTGCCAACCTGTTGTGAGTCAACAGAACGCAGTAGCTACTGACTTAGAAAACTCAACTCCCCAAAATTGCAGTTGTAGTGATAACTGGCGGGAGCGTGTGGGAATCGAACCCACCGGAGACAGTCCTCATGCCTCCCACTGGATTTGAAGTCCAGGCGGGCCACCAGGCCCAATCCGCCCCCACTCAAAATTTTATCATATCACTCAAAACCTCGTCTAGGTAGCCTCTCCTAGCGAATCGTGGCATGTCCTTTCCAGGCTACTGATTTGACGTTGATTCCTGCGTCTTCCAGAGCAGCAACAATTGCTCCTGTCTCCTCACACTGTAATTGAATGACAAGAGTAACCTTTCCTTTTTGAGTTCGAAAAACAGCAATATGAGAAATAATTCCTCCCTGTCTCCAGATGATTTCTACTGCTTTGATGAGCATCCCTGGCTCATCTTCAAGTTCGAGTTCCAGACGCATTCCCGGCTCCCGAAGCCCCATCAGCTCAATAAAGGCATCAAAAATGTCGCTTTCGGTAATGATGCCCACAAGTTTCCCCTTTTCGACCACAGGAATTGCTCCAATTTGGTTATCTCTCATGATCAAAGCCGCTTCCTCGAGATAAGCATCAGGTTCAATGGTGATCAACCGTTGTTTTTTAATGATTTCACTGATCTTTGTTCGAGCCAGAAGATAATTCAACTCAAAGATGCTCAGAGAAGTAGCAGGAGATGGAGAAACTTCACATAAATCCCTGTCTGTAACAATGCCCACAAGTTTTCCTTTGTCAAGAACAGGGAGGCGCCGGACTTTGTTTTCGCGCATCAGGTCAAGTGCCTCGGCCACGGTTGTTTTTGGTGTAATTGTGATCGGATCTGGGGTCATCTTATCGCGGACACGCACAACAATCACCTCCTTAGAAGCTCAAAAACCCTGATTAAACAGCCTTAACCCCCTAGATACGCCTTTTTCACCTCATCACACTCAGCAAGCTCCTGAGCCTGACCTTCCAAAACAATTCTTCCCGTCTCCAAGACATAGGCCCTATCGGCAATCTGGAGAGCCATTCTGGCGTTCTGCTCGACCAGAAGAATAGTTGTCCCATCGCCATTGATTTCCCTAATAATTGCAAAAATCTCCTTCACCAGCAAAGGTGCCAGACCCATTGACGGTTCATCAAGGAGCAACAGCCGCGGTCTGGTCATCAAAGCTCGGCCAATGGCCAGCATCTGCTGCTCCCCTCCACTGAGGGTTCCAGCAACCTGGTTTTTCCTCTCCCAGAGGCGGGGAAAACGTGTGAACACGTAATCCAGATCTTTTTTGACTTCCTTCTTATCCTTTCTGATAAATGCTCCCAGTTCCAAGTTTTCAAAAACTGTCAGATTGGCGAAGACCCTCCTGCCTTCGGGAACCTGGGCAATCCCCAGCTTAACGATTTCATGAGCCGGAATCCTGGTAATATCTTCACCTTGAAAGAGGATCCTTCCTGAAGATCCCCGGACAATTCCTGAAATCGCCCGCAGGGTAGTGCTCTTTCCCGCACCATTGGCCCCAATCAGACTGACAATCTCTCCTTCATTTACAGTAAGGTTAATTCCCTTAATTGCCCAGATTGCTCCATAATAAACATGGAGATCCTCAAGAACAAGAAGCGGCTGCTTCGGAGTCATGAAGCCACCCCCTCCTCTCCGAGGTAGGCCTCAATCACCCGCGGATCTTCCTTAATCTCTTCTGGAGTCCCTTCAGCAATGATCGAGCCATAGTCGAGCACTACCACCCGTTCGCAAACACCCATTACCAGGGACATATCATGCTCAATGAGAATCACCGTTAACTGGAAGTGATCCCTGATCCACCTAATTAAGGATTGCAGTTCTTTCGTTTCCTGAGGATTCATCCCTGCCGCCGGCTCATCAAGCAAGAGAAGACGCGGCTTTGTAGCCAGAGCGCGGGCAATCTCCAGCCTCCTTTGCTCTCCATAAGGGAGGTTAGCCGCCCGCTCGCCAGCCCGCTCCCGCAATCTAAAAATCTCCAGCAACTCAAGGGAAGCCTCTTCTATTTCTTTCTCCTTCTTCTGAAATGGAGGTAACCGGAAAAAGGCGGGAATCAACCCGTAGTTATGCCCGCTTTGGTAGGCAATCTTGACATTATCTAAAACTGTCAGGTTTCCAAAAAGCCTAATGTTCTGGAAGGTCCGAGCTATTCCCATCCGAGTTATCTGGTGGGGTTTTTTCCCTCGAAGGTCCTTCCCGGCAAAAACCATCTTTCCCGATGAAGGAGGGTACAGACCAGTAAGCAGATTGAAGACAGTAGTCTTGCCGGCGCCATTCGGTCCGATTAATCCAATCAACTCCCCCTGTTCCACAGCAAGGTTGAAATTATAAAGGGCCACCAATCCTCCGAAACTTTTACTGAGTTTACTCACTTCGAGAAGTGGCACGGAAAATCCCTCCCCACCTGGACAACAGCTGAGCCGAAATTTCTTTGTCTCCGAAAAGACCCTGAGGCCGGTAAATTGCCGAAATAATCAGCATCACAGCATACAAAACCATTCTGAACTCGGGAAAGTTCTGCAACAGTGCCGAGAGGACCGTGAGCAACAGTGCTCCCACACAGGAGCCAGTGAGGCTCCCCAATCCGCCTACCATAACCATAACGAGGATGTCGAAGGAAAGCAAAAAAGAAAACTTCGAAGGCTGAATCACGTAAAAATAGTGAGCATAAAGGCTCCCGGCAAAACCTGCTCCGGCGGCACCCAGCACGAAGGCAAGAACCTTGTAATAGGTGGAGTTCACCCCCATCATCTCTGCTGCTATTTCGTTTTCTCTGATAGCCAGACAAGCCCTTCCATGGCTAGATCTCACAAAATTACGGATCAGAACCAGAGTAAGCACCGTGCCCCAAAAGAGCCAGGTCCAGTTGACAAGTCTGGGGATACCCAGAATTCCGGTGGCACCCCCAAGATACTCAACGTTTACCAGAATCACCCTGATAATCTCACCAAAGCCCAAAGTGGCAATCGCCAAGTAATCGCCGCGAAGCCGCAGTGTGGGCAACCCGATAATAAACCCCACCACAGCAGCAAAAACCATCCCTGCAAGGACAGCCAAGGGAAAAGGATAACCCAGCTTCATCGTCACGACAACAGAAGTGTAAGCACCAACAGCCATAAAGCCAGCATGGCCAAGGGAAAGATGACCCGTGAACCCGTTGATTAAATTGAGGGTTGCCGCAAGGATGATATTGATCCCTGCGAGAAAAATATTTGTCTGGTAGTAATCAGAGATCAAGTTCTCGCTGATGCCTAACTGGACAACCCCGTAAACGGCAAACAAGACTATAAATATGATCAGCGTCTGGAACCAGTTTTTCTCCTTCATTTATTTCACCTACACCTTTTCTTCAACTCTGGTGCCTAGCAACCCTGTAGGCTTTACGAGAAGAATTAAAATGAGGATGGCGAAGGCAACTGCATCCCTGAACATCGAGCCTCCGTAGCCGCTGACAAGGGCCTCGGTCATCCCCAGAAGAATCCCACCAACCATCGCCCCAGGAATATTTCCAATGCCTCCTAAAACCGCAGCCACAAATGCCTTGAGCCCTGGCATTAACCCCATCAACGGATAAACCGCATTAAAATAAATACCTATGAGCACCCCGGCGGCAGCAGCAAGTGCTGAACCGAGGGCAAAGGTTACCGCAATCGTAGAATCGACATTGATGCCCATTAATCGGGCAGCATCTTTGTCGAAAGAAACAGCCCGCATCGCCTTACCTGTTTTTGTCCTGTAAACGATGTACTGGAGGAACACCACCAGCACAAGAGTTGTCCCTAAAATGAGAAAATCTTTCGTGGCAATCCTGATCCCGTAAAAATTATAGATTTTATCGGGCAAGAGCACAGGGTATGACCGTGTCCTTGGAGAAAAAACTGCCATCATTCCGTATTCCAGAAAAAGAGAGGCTCCAATAGCGCTAGTAAGTGCAGCTAAACGGCTGGCATTGCGCAGCGGCCTGTATGCCACTCTTTCGAGGACCACCCCCAAAACAGCACAGACAAGCATGGCCACGAGAATACTGGGAACCAGCCCAAACCCTGCAAGAGCCATTCCTAAACCAACATAGGCTCCGACCATGAGCACATCTCCATGAGCGAAGTTGATCAGCTGAATAATTCCGTAAACCATCGTGTAACCTACAGCTATCAAGGCATAGATGCTCCCCAGTGAAAGCCCATTGAGCAGTTGCTGGAAAAATTCCTGCATAACTAATCGCCTCCAGTTACTCCTTATCCGGGGAACAGGAAAAGGGAGGGTTTCAACCCTCCCAATCCCGTTTCCACAACATCACCTCTTGGGAACAAGCTTCGTTACCAGCTCTTGCTTACCGTCGACCATCTTGATAATAGCAACTTCCTTGATCGGATTGTGCTTTTCATCAAAGGAAAGCTTACCAGTGATTCCCGGAAAGTCCTTGATTTTCTCCAGGGCATCGCGGATCTTCTGAGGATCAGCTGCACCTGCCTGCTTAATCGCCTCGGCCATCAACCTGCCGGCATCATAGCCAAGAGCAGCAAAGGAATCAGGTTCCACGCCGTATTTTTCTTTGTAGGCCTTGACAAAAGCCTGGACTTCCGGCGAGGGGTCTTGAGAAGAGTAGTGGTTAGTAAAGTAGGTGTTGTTCAAAGCCTTGGCTCCGGCAATGCTCACCAATTCAGGAGAATCCCAACCATCGGCTCCTAGGAAGGGAACATCAATACCCAGTTCGCGCGCCTGTTTGACGATCAGGCCGACCTGGTTATAATAAGCAGGAATGTAGATAAATTCTGGTTTTTTTGCCCAAATCTTGGTCAACTGGGGCTTGAATACAGTGTCGGTATCGACAAAACCTTCTGTAGCAACAATTTTACCACCTTTAGCCTCGAAGTACTCCTTGAACTTCTCAGCAAGTCCTTTGCTGTAGTCATTGCCTGTATCCATCATAATGGCACCTTTTTTCAGCTTCAGGTTGTTCCAGACAAAGTCAGCCATCACCATTGCCTGATCAGGGTCAATAATACAGATGCGGAAGATGTACTCCCGAACTTTGTTCTTCTCCTCGTCAAAAGTCACTGTCGGGGCAGTCGCTGAAGTGGTCAACAAGGGAATCCTGTTGCTTGTGGCCACAGGCTCGGCAGCCATCACATCACCGGTTGTCGCCGGACCAATCATGGCCACAACTCCCATAGAAGCCAGCTGTGTAGCCACATTAACCGATTCCGCAGTATCTGATTTGTTGTCCCTGACGATCACTTCAATCTGTTTTCCAAGAACTCCGCCAGCCTTGTTGATCTCTTCAAGGGCAAGCACTACTCCGTTTTTGCAACTGGTTCCATAAGTTGCCACCTTACCCGAAAGCTCGTAATTGATCCCGATCTTGATTTTCTCCGCCTCAGATTGTTTTTGCGGAGCACCGCAACCAGAAAGCAGTACTCCTAAAAGAAAGAAAACAGCAGTAGCCAAGGCATAGTAACGCAGTTTTCTCGACGAAACTAACTTCGCCACTTTTCTCCCTCCCACACTTTTATTTTTTTGTCTGTTGAAGTGTTTCCTTGCCTCTCTCCTAAATTCTCACTCCTTTCTTGATGACTTCCACCATCACCTAATTCGCTAAAAAACTTGATATTCCTCTCTTTATTTTTTATTTACTTGCTTTTGCTTTGTAAAGGACCCTTTTGTCACCAATTCTGCGGGTTTTTTTCTCCCGATCAAAGTATTCCAGAAGAGGAATGCAGTAGCGTCGCGATGTCCCCAGGAGGTCTCTCGCCTGGGCAACGGTAATTTCTTGATGCTGTTGTAAGTGATTTTCGATAACCCCCCAGGCTCGAGAAATAGCTTCTTTCGAAAAATAAAGTCCCTCACCAAGTTTCACCAGAAAGCCCTTCTGAAGGGCATACTGCAGCAGTTCGCTGCCCTCTTTGCCCAAGAGAGCCATAACCTCTTCCTCATTGGGAGGAGCAAAAGGATTTTCCTGGAACTTTGCCAGTAACTTCTCAAATATCTTCTCCTGCTCTTGAGTCAAGCCGGCAGAAAAATCAGGGAGAGCAATTGCCTGATCTCGAAAAACAAAAACACCCTCTTTTACCCAAGCCTCTAAAAGCAGTTGGTAGAACCGCGGAGGAAGAAAATCGAAGAAGCGGGTGCGCAACTCTTCCTTCAACATCCCTAACCGCAGGGGATAATGCTGATGATATTCCTTAAGAGCGTTCACAGCAGTCTCTTGCCACTCCCTAATTTTGGACACAGAAACTAAAAAAACTTCTCCAGAGACTTCAAAAGCACCAATTTTACCAACCTTCTCCATCCTGGCAGTAATCTCTTTCACTTCTTCATCATTCATCCCGGTTCGTGTTGCCAGTTCTTTTACAGTCACCGGTCTCTTCAACCTTTGCAACTCCTCGGCGATTTTATCCTCAGGGGCTCCTGACATCTTCCTTTCGAGATGCTCGATGACCCAGGTTCGGAAACGACGGTAGCGAGGTCCCCCAATTTCAATGATCTCGCCACCACCAATTGTGGTTACCGGAGAATAAGCCCGCAACACAAAACGGTCACCCACGGCAGCTACCACAGGTTCTTCAAGCTCAATTTGAACAAAACCATCCTCACCTGGCCGTAACTGCTGGTGGTCTAACAAGCGAACACGGCCAAATGTTTCCTTTGTGGCCAGGTGAAAGCGGACACGCTGCCAGTTTTCTAAATTTCTATTGACACGCGGCAGCAGGTGTAAAAATGCTGTCAGGCGCTTCTCACTAACAAAGGCATCCGGGGTTACGAGCACATCTCCCCGGGAGATCTGGTGCACCTCAACACCAGTGAGGTTGACGGCAACCCGCTGCCCGGCACAGGCCTCCTCTACTTTTTGGCCGTGAACCTGGAGAGAACGCACCCTCACCTGCACGCCATGAGGCAAGATTTCTACAACGTCACCGAGTTTGATCTTACCACTAAATAGAGTTCCGGTAACTACAGTGCCAAAACCGCTGATCGAAAAAACCCGGTCAATCGGCAGGCGAGCAGGACCGGAAACAGGCTTGGGTTCCACTTCTTTGGCCATCTGCGCAAGGTGCTGCCGCAACTCCTCCAACCCCTGACCTGTAACTACAGAAACGGGAACCATGGGGGCACCTTCCAGGCGGGTTCCCTTAAGCAACTCGCGAACCTCTTCCTCAACAAGCATCAGCCATTCTTCGTCAACGAGGTCGACCTTGGTAATCGCGATGACTCCCTTCTGCACATGCAGAAGCTGGAGAATATCCAGGTGCTCTCTTGTCTGAGGCATGACTCCCTCGTCAGCTGCCACCACGAGAATCACCAGGTCAACGCCACCTGCACCAGCAAGCATGTTCTTCACAAACCGCTCATGTCCAGGTACATCAACAACCCCAGCGAGAATCCCTCCAGGCAGATGAAGGGGTGCGAACCCGAGGTCAATAGAAATGCCTCTCTCTTTTTCCTCTTTAAGGCGGTCAGTATCAACTCCAGTAAGAGCCTTTACCAGTTCGGTTTTTCCATGATCAACATGTCCTGCAGTCCCGATGATGATAAAGGACTTCACAATTACCACCACCCTTAGTTACCCTTTCGTTTATCTCTCTCACGACCCTTAACTGCAGTTGCTACTGCTTCCACAAGCAGTTCTTCTTCTCCATCACCAAGAGTCCGGGGATCAATAAGCACACTATCAGACTGCAAGCGGGCACATACCGGAGGCTCGCCCTGGCGAAGCAGAGATAATAGCTTTTCTGCACTCATTTCTCTCGGGCGCAGGGCCACAAGTGTTGTCGGAAGTTCTGTTAACGGCAGGGCCCCTCCTCCAACCCGAGAAACACCTTTTTCCACTTCCACATCACAAGATCCACCCACCAGAGCCTCAATCTTTTTTTTCAGCTGTTCGGCCCTGGCAGCAAGCTGTTCCTGGGATAACGTCAGCATCCTCAAGACAGGTAGAGATTCCACAGCACCTTGGTCCAGGTATTTCCTAAGAGTGGCTTCAAGAGCAGCGATTGTCAATTTATCAACCCGCAATGCCCGTAAAAGATGGTTTTCCTTCATCTTCTGGAGATATACACTACGACCCACGATGATCCCAGCCTGGGGACCGCCAAGGAGCTTATCTCCGCTGAAGGTAACCACATCTACTCCAGCTTGAATACTGGCTGGCACCGGTGGCTCAGCACCAACTCCGTAATTCCTGAGGTCGACCAAGCAACCACTCCCTAAGTCCTCAAGAACGGGAACCCCATGCTTGCGTCCGATAGCTACCAGTTCCTCCCTCGTAACCTCATGGGTAAAGCCGAGGATCCGGAAGTTGCTCGGGTGAACTTTCATCAACAACGCAGTCTCCGGTCCAATAGCCTCCTCGTAATCTCTTGGATAGGTCTTGTTCGTTGTCCCAACTTCGACAAGGCGAGCACCACTCTGAGCCATGACCTCAGGAATGCGGAAAGACCCGCCAATTTCCACGAGTTCACTCCGTGACACCACCACTTCCTTGCCGCGCGCCAGGGTATGCAGTGCCAGGAAAACAGCAGCAGCGTTGTTGTTAACCACTAAAGCGGCTTCTGCCCCAGTTAACTTTTTGAGGAGCTCCTCAACATGACTATAGCGCCAACCCCGCTTTCCTGTTTCCAGATTGACCTCCAGGTTGCAGTAGCCTCTGGCAATGTTTTGGAGAGCCTCACAGGCTTCCTCACACAAAGGAGCACGCCCCAGGTTCGTGTGAATGACCACACCTGTGGCATTGATCACCCTGCGCAGTCTCGGAAGAAGCTTCTTTTTCGCCCTTTCCTCAGCCTCAAACACGAGTTCCCCAAGCCCCGGAGGCTCTTTCCCCACCTCCTGAATCAGGTTCCGCCAATTGTCAAGAACCTCACGCGCAGCTTCCTTGAGAACTGCCAGCGGATAATTGGGACACCTCTCCCTTAAGAGGCTCAGCAGTTCGTGAACCGCAGGCAGGTTGCGAAGCAAGTGCTTTCGTTCCAA
>LDZS01000061.1_pt1 | contig 13029 bp, 10 predicted proteins | sample 615471 | NCBI WGS metagenome assembly LDZS01 (sample SAMN03408295, study PRJNA278302) | terrestrial metagenome | isolation source: oil reservoir sample K3 | place: USA: Alaska, North Slope, Kuparuk formation | collected 2013
GACATTCCTGCCTGCGGTACATAATGGCAGGAATGTTTTTTTATGGGTGAAAAGGCCTGTTTTATGCCTGCGGCAGGTTTGCCGGAGGTGGTGAGCATGAGCTTGCGCATCGTTAACAAGGCTCTAGTTGCCGGCTTGATTCTGATTTTTATCCTGCTGGTCGGCTTTATGCTGTTGCAGGCCGCCAAAGTGTTGGTAAATCTAAACCTGATGTCCGTCACGGTGGACAAAGTGGTCGTGGCAGGCCGACTGCACGACTACGTACTCAAGCAGTCGTATGCCATGAACTGCTACATACTCTACCAAAAACCCGCCTACCTGGAAGAGTTCCGCCATTACGCCAGCCTCAGCCGGCAGGAAATAGAGGAGTTGCAGCAGGTTGTCCGGCCGGCGCGAAAACCCCTGGTAGAGGAAATTCTGTCCCGGCAGCAAAAGTACACCGAACTTTGTGAGAAAAAGATCATTCCCCTGGTAGATCGGGGGGATATTGACGAAGCCGCCCGCGCCAGTCTGCAGAGCGGCGCAGTAGCCATGATTGATGAAATGCTTGAACGGATTGATAACCTACAGAGGATGCGGGTGGCGGACGCCTTCGCCATAAACAGCCAGGCCAGCAGCTATATCAGACAGGCCCTCTGGTGGGGATGCTGCGGCGGACTGCTCGCCCTTTCCTCAGGCCTTGTACTCTGCTTCCTGGTAAACCGCAGGCTGGTCCTGGAAAACCTCATCTACCGGCTCATCCTTTTGAACTCCAGAAACGCCGTGATCGTGGTGCGCCGCAACGGACGCATCCACCTGGTCAACCGGGTGGCCGAAGAGATCTTCGGTTGCAGGCGCGAAGCAGTGGTGGGGCTACCCTTTGAGGCTGTCTTTACCGGCCGGCAACAACCGGGCGAGGTGGCCTTCAGCTACCCGGTGGCTGCAGTTCTGGCTGCCGGTGAGGACGCCCGCAGTGTAGAGAAAAGCTACGTCACAACCGGCGGCCGGCAGTATAGCCTGCTCACCGACTGCCTGCAGTTGCGCGATGAGGGCGGGAAGTCGCACGGCGTGATGCTGATCATCAGGGACATCACCGAGCAAAAGGCGTTAGAAGAAAAACTGAAGAGCCTGGCCGTGCGGGACAGCATGACCATGCTTTACAACCAATCTTACCTGAAACAGGCATTGGAACGCGAAGTAGCACGGGCACTCGAACAGGGCGGCCGGGTAGCCTTCCTGATGATGGACGCAGACAACTTCAAAGACTACAACGACCTGTTCGGCCACCCCGCGGGTGACGAACTGCTCAAAAAACTGGCCCGCCTGCTGGAAAAACACGTGCGCCAGGTGGATATCGTAGGGCGCTACGGCGGGGACGAGTTTGCCGTAATCCTGCCCGGCGCGGACCAGGCGGTAGCGGTGGAAGTGGGAGAGCGTCTGCGCAGGGCGATTGCGGAATACCCCTTTCCCTATCAAGAGCTGATGCCCGGCGGCAGAATCACTGTCTCCGCCGGGGTGGCCTGTTTTCCAGACGATGCAGCCAGCGCTGCTGAACTGATCAGGCACGCCGACGAAGCGATGTACAACGCCAAGCGCAATATCAAAAACAGGGTGGAAGTCTGGTTTTCAGCCTTCAAGGGACTCGAGTCGGACTGGCCGGGCGAACGGGACTTGTTGTACAACATCGGCGGTCTCCTGGCCATTGTCAACAACAAGGACCGGTATACCTACGGCCACTCCGAAATGGTGGCCCATTACGCCACCGCTTTGGCTCAGGCGGCGGGTCTGGCGCAGGAGGAGGTAAAAAAAAATCAGATTGGCTGCCTTCCTCCACGATCTTGGGAAAGTGGATATCCCGGAAGAAATCCTGAACAAGCCCGGGCCGCTGAGCGACGCGGAGAAGGATGTGTGCCAGCGCCACCCGGTTACCGGCGCCGACATCGTGCAGCAGATCAAATCCTTAGAAGAAATAGTGCCCCTGATCCGGCACCACCACGAGCGCTACGACGGGCAAGGCTACCCCGACGGCCTGGCCGGCGAGGAAATCCCTTTGGGCGCCCGCATTATTGCCCTTGCCGACAGTTTTGACGCCATGATCACCAACCGCCCCTACCGCCGGGCCAGGACGTACCAGGAAGCCGTAGAGATAGTTAAAAAAGAAGCGGGTCGACAGTTCGACCCACACCTGGCCGAGCTTTTTGTTACCAAATGTGTTGACGTTAAAGCAATCGGCACAGGGTGGGAGACGGAGTCCATTCAAGAGGAGCCCACGCAGCCCCCCTGGCAGCAACTTTCATGACCATGCCGCCTTTTCAATCCCGGCAGTTCGACTGCCCACGAACTGGTAACTTTCGATATCTTGGGGTTTAGAATTTTATTATTTGAAGTCATATCCATACCCCTACTTTCAAAATCCTACGAGTAAGCATGCCTCTCCTAGAACCATGGCATTGCCCACCAATTTCTGGTACCATTATATCATAGATACGGGAGCTGGGAAAGGGCTGCTCTTTTAAGGTGTGGTAGTTATTACAGATGTGGTTTTAATAGCGCCTGCCGGGTAAACTGGAAAAACGCTGGTACTATATCACAATACCGGTGATAAAATGTCACTAAAGTGGTGAGTATCACGGCTTACGAAGAGGGAATTCACCCAATAGGGTCTCAAACGTGGTATTGACCACTTGATTTCAAAAGGCGTGATTGAGGCCCCGGGGAGCTACATTTTCGTGGAAGCAACGTTCAAGCAATACATTTTGCATGATTTTCAAAGGCTCGTCCGCTGTTTCTTGGGTAGACACGACCCTGTGGGGTGCCGTCCCGTCGAGCAGGGCCACGCCCAGGGCGGGAACAACCAGCGCGTCCAGGGATTCACTGTCCGATGAGCACCAGTGGTACTCCAGATCAAAACCCAGCTCCAGCAGTTCCGCTGCGATTTTCTTCATAAAGGTGGACTTACCGACCCCCGGCCCCCCTTTGAGCACAAAGATATGGGCCGCCTTCTCATCGATAATATTGTCGTAAAAGGAATAGAATCCCCGACAGGTATTCCCCCCGGGAAAAAACATCTTCACTTTCCCCTTTTTCATCCCACAACCTCCCCCGGCTGTCAAGTATTAAACAAAAAAGGCATCCCTTCGAGACGCCTTGCCTCTATACATCTTATTTTATTTAACTGCCGCTCTAATTATTACACCGGAGGAAACCGCTGCGTCAGTCCCTCCTCCCACGAGGCACCCCGCAAGGAGGCCAATCGTGGTTCCGACACCCCGGGTGTGGAAAGACAGAAATGGTTGTCACTCCAGGAATCCTAATACTTAAACGAGGGAGCAGGAATCCCGGTACCGTCGGAGAAGAGGATATATATACGCCGGGCTGAACAGCAGAAAATAAGGAGGTAACCGGGTTGAAAAACAACCGCACTATTATTTTCAGAAAAATAAACTCGGCAATTTTAAACGGTGAGGCCAATGAGGTGGCCCGACTGATTGACACAGGATTGAAGATGAGCATGAGCGCGGAAGAGATCCTGGAGGAGGTCTTAATACCCACCACAAGGCAGGTAGCCGCACAATTTCAGGGCGCGGACTTCAACATCCCCGATGTACTGCTCGCCTCCCGCGCCATCAAGGCCGGACTTCACGCCCTCAAACCCTACAAACGGCCAGCCGGGGGAAAAAGAATTGTCATCGGCACGGTGGCCGGGGACATTCACGACATCGGGAAAAATATGATCGCCCTGTTTCTCGAATTCGCCGGGCATGAGGTGATTGATCTCGGAGTTGATGTCACCGCGCTCGATTTTATTCAGGCCGTAAAAAAGTATAAGCCCAACCTGCTCGCCATGTCCGCCCTGCTCACCACCACCATGGGGGAGATGTCCAACGTCATCGAGATGCTTTACATCCACCAACTGCGTGACTGCGTCAAGGTAATCGTTGGGGGTGGCCCCGTCACCCAGGAATTTGCCGTCTCCATCGGGGCAGACGCCTACGCCGATAACCCCCATGAAGCCATCAAGGTGGTGCACAATCTATTAAACAGACACACCAACTGAGCGCAAAGTCCCGACCTGTTATCGGATCAAGAATTTTTTCCTGTATTCATTAGGGCTCAAACCGACGACCTGCTTAAAAATCTTGCAAAAATAAGTGCGATCACTGTAGCCCACACTTCGGGCGACTTCACTCATCGTCCTGTCACGATCCTGTAACAGGATCTTGGCCCTGTCGATGCGGACATTTCTGATATGCTCCATAAGTGTATATCCCTTTTTCTTTTTGAATAGTCTGCTCAAATAGGCAGGGCTGATATAGCAGTTTTTCGATATCTCTTCGAGGGATAGGTCTGGAGAGCTGTAGTTGTTCTCGATGTAGGCCACGGCCTTTTTGATCACGGCCTCGCCTTCGTCTTCCTTTTGCCCGGCAAGGAGATCGATGTAGGCGTTCCCGGTGGACAGAAGCCACAGGAAAACCTTCTCCACCGTATCGGCATCCTCAAGCTCATTCAATTTCAGCATATCGTACCTGAATGATTCCTCGAATTTAATTCCGCATTCCGTAGCCAGCCGGGCCAGCGAACCGATGAATTCGATGCAGGACCCCTTAATGACTTCGATCTGCCCCTTGCTGCGGGTAAACAATTCCAGAGCAAGGCTCTCTAGCAACTTCCTGGCTTTTTTGATGTTCGACTGGCGGATCTCTACGAAAATCCGGCTTTCCAGATCGAAGAAACGAGCAGCCGAACCGGCGCCTTCACCCTTCCCGGCGTCTCCACGCCTGGAGTTCTCCACCCAGAGCCAGGAGCCGACTTCACGCAGCTTCTGCTGATAGCCAAAAAGCTCAGTGCCGGCCTTTGCCAGATAATTAGCGATGATAAAGAGCAGGTCTGCGGCCGCTTGCGCCTGAGTTGCCGAAACAACATCCAGCTTGTGTGCTGCGTTTAAGAGAACTTCGCTGTCTTGCCCGAGGTCCTTGATCGACTCTTTCATTTCCAGCCAGAAGAGCTCCTCCGGCTCCCACATCAGGACGTGTCCGCAGATCATATTTCCCACATGATTGTCGTTCATAAGGATAGGGCACGCCCAGGCGATCAGTCCGGCATGGCATCTGAAGAAATAGGGCTCGTTCCACTTTTTCGCCTGTTTACCGGCACGGGCGTATGAACCACAACAGCGTTCTCTGCCGACGGGATCCTCTTTCACCAGACGGCAGAATTCGCAGTCTCCCTGCTTGGATGTAAGTAGAATCTCGCCGTCAACATCGGTCACGGCAACAAAAAGCCTGGTGGCAGTCGAAAAAGAATCTAACAGCCGCTGCAACAACTGTCTTTCAATAATCCTTTCGATGCTCGCCCTGTTACCCGCATCTTCACCTAGACTTGCGAACAAATCGACCTTCCTCCATCCCCTCAGAAAGTGCCCTACTTAGATATTACGCACCTTCTTTTTTATTTCCTCTTCGACAATCAAGGGAACAATATCCACCAGAAAATCAGGCAGCAGAACGTCAAGCCTCAGGAGCAAGAATTCAGGGGAAATTAACAACAGCCAACACTTCCAAAGGATTAGAGATGGAACAGCCTTCCATAACGAGGGCAATTGAAAGGTTGACGTAAAAAAACTCCCCCGTGAAATCGGGGGATTTGGCTGTGATTAGTGGTGTGAGCCTTAGAAGGTCGCAAGTGAACGCTGCTAGTATTTCTACTGGTGTTTTCTAACGTTATTCTATCCGGGAAAAGCGTTTCCGGGTAGTGATTTTTTTTAATAATCCGTTGTTGATATAACCCTGTTGATGTGCACTATTTTGACTTCAAGATAATATTCACCTGAACCCAGTTGTTAGCTTAGGAAGGCAGTTTCTCATTGAAGAGCGCTCTCAGAGCCATTTATTTTTCTCGCTCGCTGTTCAGAAGTTTGACGAGGGAAACGCACATGGCTACCATGATCAGCATAAAGGGAAACGCCGCTACAATTGAGGCCGTCTGCAGACCGGTTAGGCCGCCTGTATACAACAGAACGGCAGCGGCCAGCCCGCTAACAACTCCCCAGATCACCTTGGTCGTCTGGCTCGGCTCCAGATTGCCCTTCTCGCTGAGCATTCCGGCAGTGAAAACCGCAGCATCGGCAGAATTGATGTAAAACGAAGCGGCAGCAATCACGGTTGCAATAGAGGTTAGAGCAAACAGAGGATAGTGCTTCAGCAAGAGGAAAATAGAGGAGGCAACATCCTGCCGAACCGCGGCGGCGAGCCCGGCATGGCGGAAGATCTCGAAATAGAGACCGCTCCCTCCGAAGACGCCAAACCAGATCATGTCAAAAATCGTCGGAAAGAACAGAACTCCGACCATGAACTCTCTGATCGTGCGCCCTTTGGATATCTTAGCAAAAAAAGGACCTACAAAAGGTGCCCAGGCCATCCACCATGCCCAATAGAAGACCGTCCAGCTTCCCACCCAACCAGTGCCCCGCAGCGCATCGGTCCAAAAGGACATGGAGATTATGTTCTGAACGTACGAACCCACCGACTGAACGAACAGTTTTAAGATAAACCCGGCAGGGCCAAACACGAAAAGAAAAACCATCAGAGCTATCCCGATATAAAAACTCGCCTCGGAGAAGATCTTGATACCGCGGCTGACACCTCGAATGGCGGAATAGGTGAAAAGAAGCGTAGAAAGAACGATGATCAATAACTGCACATTTTTGTCTGCAGAAACGGCGAACACCTCCTTCAGCCCGCTGCTGATTTGCAGGGCTCCCAGGCCGATGGATGTGATCACCCCACCAATGGTCGCGAAGGCTGCGAAGGAGTCGATAATCTTGCCCAGCGTTCCCCAGGCTTTTTCCTTGAGCAGGGGGTAGAGGGTGGCGCTGATGGAACAGGGAAGATCGTATTTGTACGTGAAGTAGCCTATCGTCAATCCCACTACGGAATAAATAGCCCAGGGGTGCAGGCCCCAGTGAAAAAAGGTATAGCGCATGGCCAGTTCCGCCGCTTCCGGAGTGTTGGGCGACCCGAAAGGAGGAGCTACATAGTGGTAAAGCGGTTCAGCTACGCCCCAGAACAGCACTCCGATACCCATTCCCACACTGAACAGCATTGCGTACCATTCCGGCAGAGTGTACTCCGGCTCGTCCTCAGGTTTTCCAAGCTTTCTGCTGCCGAACCGGCCGAAGGCCATCCAGACGGCGAAGATCACGAAACCCGCTGCTGACAGCAGGTAGCACCAATCAAAATAGTTGGTGAAAAAGTTCAGGCATCTATCGAGCGCCCTCTCAAAGCTCTTTGAAGCGATCACTCCCCAGCTGATAAAGGGAAGGAGCATCAAAAGAGATATTGCCAGCACCTTTTTATCCAAGCCTTTGTTTTTGATATCACCAGGAAGGTCCTCGGGTATCAGAGCCATTATCAATCTCCTCGCTCTTTTTATAAGCCCCAAGCCGGATCTCCAACGAACCTAGCACGAAGAAAGTTTCTCATCCCAGGAAATTGAATCACGGAAATCGAAAGAGTAAGAAGGCGCCCCCCCCAGGGGCGACTTCTTACCGCTTGAAGACGATCTTACTAAAGCCCCAGGAGTCTGTTGCAGAGGGCTACCGCATCGTTTGCAGTCTCCGCCCAGCCGTCCGCCCCGATCTCGTCGGCCCAGTTTTGGGTGGTCGGACCGCCACCTATGATCACCTTGTATTTGTCCCGCAAACCTTCCTTCTTGAGGTAGTCAACCAGTCCCTTCTGCTCGCCCATGGTCGTGGTCAAGAGGGCACTGGCCGCAATGATCTGGGCGCCGACTTCTTCTGCTTTGTCCGCAAATGCCGCGGCGTCCTGGTCGAAACCGATGTCGTAAACGTCATATCCGGCCGCAGTCATCATCGCCGCTACGATGTTTTTCCCGATGTCGTGGATATCCCCCTTCACCGTCCCGATGACGATCTTGCCCTTGCCTTCTTTTGCGTTGCCGGCGGCCTTTGCCTTGCTCAGTTCAGGCCCAAGGATGTCGAGGCCGGCCTTAAGGGCGTCTGCCCCCATCATGACGTCCGGCAGAAACATTTCTCCCTCGGTCCACAGACGACCGATCTCCTCTATCCCTTTGATCAAACCGTTTTCTACAGCTTCCACCGGGTTTACTTTTTGATCCAATACCCTCCGGCACAGCTCTTCGACAAGCTCCCGGTCACCTTCCATTACGGCTTCCTTCAGTTCCTCCAATATCATTGCACTCTCCCCCTTTATTTTGTAATTTCCTTTTTACGGGCTCCGATGTAATCCTGGAGTTCTTTCTGTAAGGCCTCATCGAGGCCGGGATCTTCGTATGCGGTCAACATCTGCTTCCATACCCGGTTTGCCCGTTGTTCGGTTGTGAGCTTCTCCTTGGACCAGCCTTCATAAGACTGCCTGTCACTTAACAGGGGCTTCCGGATTTCGGTCTTGTGGCTCCGCTTGGTGTGAATTTGGGTCAGGAAGTGGCCGCCGGGCCCCACTTTCTTGATTACGTCGAAGGCAAGGGTGTTCTCGTTGACGTCGATGGATTTCTTAAATCTCTTGATCATTCCGGCTATTTCGGCGTCCATGACGAATTTCTCGTAGGACATACACAACCAATACTGGAGGATGCCGGCGGTGTGCAGTATGAAGTTGACGCCTGCTGCTACCGGGGACAGGAGCATCAGGGCGGATTCATACCCGGCCTGCCCGTCAACGGCCTTGGAGTCGGTTAGCCCGCCCCCGGCACGGCAAGGGATACCGTAGTATCTCGCCAGTTGGGCGGTCGCAGCTGTAAGGAGCGCCGCTTCCGCATTGGCGATGGATACCGAGCCGGTGCGCATGTCCGTAATCGAGGAGGCGCTTCCATAGACAACGGGTGTCCCGGGATTGATCGTCTGGGCCAGGGTTATTCCCGCCAGGACTTCGGCATTCTGAACCGCCAGGGCTCCGGCCAGGGTTACCGGCCCGGTTGAGCCTGCCATGACAAGGGAGGCAATCACCATGGCCTGCTTCCATTTGGCGTATTCCATGAGGGCTCCGGTCTGCCGGGCGTCCAGCTTGAGGGGGCTGATGGTGTTGATGAGGGTGATCACCACAGGCTTCTCTTTGATGGCGTCTTTGCCGCCGAATACGGGGGCCAGCAGCTCAATTGTGTCCCTCGCTCCGTCCGCCCCGTAGCTCGATCCCATCAGGCATTTGGTGCTGTAGCGGATGTGGGCGTAGAGGGCGTCCAGGTAGCGGGTCCGGTCGTCCAGATCGTTCGGTTCTACCAGCATCCCGCCGCTCAGGTCCATTTCTTCGCATACATGGGCCAGTTTCAGGAGGTTGAGGTAGTCCTCCCAGGTAGAAGGCCTCCGGTTTCCCCCCGCTTCGATTACGAAGGGAGCGCCGTAGCCGGGCACGTAGACCACATCGTCCCCCCCGATATGCACGTTGTGTTTGGGGTCGCGCGCGTGCAGTGTGAAGTCGCGAGGGGCTTCGGCTATTTTCTTTTCCACATAGCCGGGGTCGAAGTAGACGCGCCCCCCTTCTACTTTCATCCCCGCTTCTTTCAATACTTCGACGGCAGGCTCGTATTCTACTTCAATTCCTACCTCCTGCAGCAGCTGCAGGGATGTGTTGTGAATCTGCCTGATGTCTTCATCGCTCAAAACTTCCAGGAGTACTTTTGACACTTGGCTCACCTCTTGAATTTAAATTAATCTTCCCCGCACCACCCATTCTTAAGCGGGCACTGCGGTAATATCCTGTACCCAGCCGTAACAGATGACGAGCATGTCTCAAAAGAGTGCCGGTATCATCAGCGGCGGTTAATCCTTAAAAATCTTATACAAGGGATGCCCTTTGTCCCGGATGCGCACCCCTGTTGCCTTTTTCCCGTAGGCCATGATGGCATCGGCACTCGCTACCGCCGGATAGACCCAGCGGGCATTACCGATCGGCCCGTACAGCAGGAAGTCCGCTCCGTTGATGACAGGGTAGGCGAAAACTACGTCTGCCACTCCTTCGAAAACGGGGGACCCTTTGCTGCGCATCTTTTTCCATAGGTAAACAGAGTTGGAGGGGGCGCAGCCCGCCGGCAGCCCAAGCTGTTCTTTGACTTTGCGAATGGTTATAGTGGTCCACGCCAGGCTCGCCACATCCAGGACGCCGGGGTCTACCAGGAATTTCTCGATACCCGCCTGTCTGGCCTTCTCTAGTAATCCACCAGGTCCGGTCAGCAGTTGCATGCGCTGTTCCGGCATCAAGGCCATCTTGTCAAAGGCCAAAATGACTGCGCTCTTGATCCCGTATTTGGCGATCATGTCCAGTTCCTCATCTGTGCTGTTGGGATCCAGTGAATTGTAAATGATCCTGTCTCGCAATGTAGCATCGGGCTTCAGCAGCTCCAAGGCACCGCTTCTGGCTTCGGGAGTTAGGCTGTCGAACAGGATCGGCGAATCGGTCTCGCTCAAAACAAACTCGGCATGGCGGGCGAGAGCTTCTGCAGTATCACCGATGACATCGACAATCCGGGGGTTCCCGGTTTCGGCCGAGATCTCGGCCTCTTCCTCAAGGAGCGCCCGGGCGGCATCCCTGTCAAAGTCACCCTTCAGATTGTCTCTGACGATTTTGTGCCCCCTGAAGAAGATGCTTCCACAAAGTACCGTTGCCCTTTCCCCGGGCTGTCCGCCTATTTTGACTCCGGCAATCTGATAAATTTTTTGCTCAACTTCAAACCTGTTCAAACGACATCCCTTCCTTCTTCAAAATCAAATTCTTCAGTCAGCTATCGATAAAGCCTTCCAGTCATTTCTTTTGGTTTTAAGTGCCGGCAGTGTATTCCGTAGTTTTTAAATCCAGAGGGTGATCCTGCCGGAGGGCGCGGTAAATGCTGTAGCACATGACCAACATAATCAGCATGAAAGGAAAGGCGGAAGCAATAGAAGCGGTCTGCAAGGCTTTTAATACTGTGGTACCGCTGGCAAGAACCAGGATAATGGTAATGGCACCTTGCAAAACCCCCCAGAAACCGCGCAGTTTTTTGTCCGGGTCCATATTTCCCCCTGAAGTCAGCATGGCCAGCACAAAGGTTGCCGAATCCGCAGCTCCAACGAAGCAAGCTACGATAAGAAGAATGGCCAAAGGTGCCGTTAGCGAGTACAGCGGCAGCTGCTTTAAGGTGACAAAGAGAGCGGTGGTATAGTCCGTATTAACGGCAGCCTGGATGACTCCGTTGGTGATTTTATCAAGGTGAAAGGCTGCGCCACCGTATATCGCCAGCCAGATAAACGAAAATCCGGCGGGAAGCAGCGTTACTGCCAGAACGAACTCCCGTATTGTACGGCCCTTAGAAACCCTGGCGACAAATTGTCCGACGAAGGGAGCCCAAGCAATCCACCATGCCCAGTAGAAGACAGTCCAGCCCTTCAGCCATTCGGGATTGCCCATCCACAGAGTCTGCCCTATAAAGTTCTGCAGATAGCCGCCCAGGGCATCGGTGAAGTTGTTGAGGATAAAAACCGGGCCGCCGAAGATGAAGATGAAAACCATAAAGGCGATCGAAAGCAAAACCTTAAAATTGGCCACAGCCTGCATGGCCTTTTTCAAGCCGGAGATCGTGGCAAGGGTGAAAATGACGGTCATTATTGCAATGATTACAGAGATGGTAGTAGGTGTTGCCTTGACGCCCCAGATGTACTCCACACCGGTAGCTATCTGGCTGGAGCCAAGCCCCAAACTGGTGGCTACTCCGAACACCGTAGCAAATACAGACAGAATATCTATGGCCTTACCGATGGGGCCGTAAATTCTGTCACCGAGCAGAGGATAAAAGGCAGAACTTATCAAGAAGGGCAATCCTTTGCGGAACTGGAAGTATGCCAGCGCCAAGCCTCCGATAGCGAAGATAACCCACGCATGGATACCCCAGTGAAAAAAGACGATCCGCATGGCTGTTTGCATGGCTTCGACAGTACCCCCTTTTCCAAAAGGAGGTGCCATGTAGTGGAAAATCGGCTCGGCGATCGACCAGAATACGAGACCGATGCCCATCCCGCCGCCAAACAGCATGGCAAACCACTGGAAATTGCTGAACTCAGGCCGGTCATCATCCTTTCCCAGCTTAACCTGCCCGTAGCGGCTGAAGGCAATTCCGAAGGCGAAGACTATAAAAACAGCGACCGCCATCAGGTATAACCAACCGAAATTGGTCGTTAAAAAATCGAACACGGCATTAACGATACGCCCCATCCCCTCAGGCAAGAGCATACCGAAAAGTACGAACAACAGGACTATGAGAGAGGAGACGTACAAAACGGTCCGATCTTTCAGGCCAGCACCGCTCACCATTAATTGATTCCCCCTATCTCAAGACTTTTTCCAAACTGTTTCCTTCAAAAAACACTGTTCTCCAACGGCGTCGGCTTCATCAGAACTACCTGCTCTTCGTTCGCCGCACTTAAACGCCTTCAGCCAGCGCCCATCCGCCACCCGAATGCTGGTTTCCTCCCAAGATGATTTCTCAACAGCCCTGAAGAACCCTCATCTTAGCCTTTCACCCCTTTCTTTTATCTCTGTCGACAGATCAATTACCCACCGAGCGGCCAGTTTACCTGTGAAATTTCTTGACGCCCCGTGCGTTGAGCAAATCAACAGGTGTGCAGAATATTGACCGGTGAATCACTCAAAAAACAAAAAAGACCGGGCGCCCAGGTAGCGGCGGCTGCAGAAAACCTCCAGGAAGGAGGCTCAAACCGAAACTATTTTGAGATCAGTATTGAAAATGCTGAATATTGCTGAATCACCGGACCTATCGCCGGCTCTCGTGGTTTGCAACCGGATTAGACATTGTATAGCATTATAAATAAGCAATAACAACTTTTATTCATTAACAAGTTGTCTGGATACGAATACTAAGGTAGATGCAGATGCGGAAGACAACAGCCATCAATGCGTTAACCAATAATAAATAATATAGGAGGTAACCATGGGCTTTAGCGGCAAAATGCTGTTCCTCTCCGTCCACGGGGATCCTCTTGCCAAGCTGGGCAAGATTCAGTCCGGAGGCCAAAATGTCTACGTCAGG
>LDZS01003682.1_pt1 | contig 13028 bp, 11 predicted proteins | sample 615471 | NCBI WGS metagenome assembly LDZS01 (sample SAMN03408295, study PRJNA278302) | terrestrial metagenome | isolation source: oil reservoir sample K3 | place: USA: Alaska, North Slope, Kuparuk formation | collected 2013
ATGAGAACGTATTCCTCGTTGAGTATCCTTTCCCCTTTATGGGAACATTTGAAGAAAGATTTTTGTCGCTTCCCGAGGAAGTCCTTATTACTGTTATGATTCATCACCAAAAATATTTTCCCCTAAAAGACGACTCGGGGAAATTGCAACCTGCCTTCATCGGAGTGAGCAATAATATGGCTACCGATATGGACGTTGTAAAGGAAGGAAACGAAAGGGTTCTCCGGGCAAGGCTTTCCGATGCTGTCTTTTTCTATAACGAGGACCTGAAAAAACCGTTAGCAGCAAGGGTTAACGAACTGCAAAACATAGTTTACCAGGAATCTCTCGGTACATTGTTGGATAAGGTCGTTAGGGTTAAGGATATAGCCCTTCATTTATGCAAGGAGTTAGGCTATGGTAAGGAAGTGGCCGATCTGGTGGAGAGAGCCGCTTTTCTTTCTAAGGCGGATTTGGTGACAAATATGGTCTACGAATTCCCCGAACTTAGGGGTGTGATCGGTAGGGAGTATGCAAAAGCAAACGGTGAACACGAAAGAGTGGCCCGTGCCCTGCACGAACAATACCTCCCTGCCTTCGTGGGAGATGTCTTGCCAAAGGATGTAATTGGAGCGATCATCGGTGTAGCTGACAGGATCGACAACATTGTATCTTGCGGCAAAATGGACTTGCTTCCAACAGGATCTCAAGATCCATACGCCTTGAGAAGGACCGCAAGGTGTTTAAACGAATTGATAATTGGCCTAGAAATGGACGTAGACTTAGGAAGCCTTGTCGAGAAAGCTGCCGTTATACTGAAATGTGAGGAGAACATTGGGCAAAAGGTTATGGATTTTTTAAAGCAAAGGCTATATGTGCAGTTGAGGGAAAAGGGTTTTTCCCACGACGTGGCAACGCTTTCCCTTGCCGTAATAGGGCAGAGACCCTTGCAGGCCTTGAAGCTTGCCGAAAAGCTGGAATCGGTAAGAAATGAGGAGTGGTTCCAACGTCTGGCTACCGCTGCCGTTAGAGTAAGAAATATTTTGGCAAAGGCCTCCGCTCTTGACACTGGCAAGGGCAAGGTTGATGAAAGTTATTTTCAAAGCGAGGTCGAGAAGGAGTTATATCATAAAATCAGCGTGATAGCTCCGGTTTTGCGGGATGCTTTGAAAAGCTTTGACTGGGATAGGATCATTAACTCGCTCTTGGAATTAGAACCTATTATATCAAGGTTTTTCGAGGAAGTGCTGGTGATGGCCGATGACCCCCTTCTCAGAATGAACAGGCTTGCTTTGCTTGCGGAATGCGACGCTTTATTCCGCTTGATCGGCGATCTCGGGACTATAAGAGAATAAATCGGGTGAGACTGATATGGGTGTAAAAATTTTCATAGTGTCTGATTTTACCGGCGAGACGGCTGAGCATGTGGCTAAGGCGGCAACGAGTCAGTTCAACGGAAAGGATAGCGAGATGGTGCGTTTCAGATATGTGAACAATCAGGATCGCCTTATGGAAATAATAAGAAGGGCTCAAGGGGAGAATGCCCTGATCATAGCCACATTAGTCGATCATCAGTTGCGAAATCTGCTGGCAAAGGAGGCGAAAATCCACCATATAGATTTTATAGACGTCCTTGGCCCCATTCTTGGGACATTAGAAAAGAAAATAGGGACGCCGCCAAGGGAAACTCCCGGTCTAATGAGGAGGATGGACGAAGAATATTTCAGAAGAGTGAAGGCCATCGAGTTTGCCATTAAATGCGACGATGGCAAAAGCCCCGAGCTCCTTAAGGATGCAGATATAGTCCTTGTCGGGGTTTCAAGAAGCGGGAAAACGCCCTTGGCAATGTATTTGGCCCATAAGGGCTTAATGGTCGCCAACATGCCTTTGGTCCCCGAAAGTCCTCCCCCCGGCGAGCTCTACGAGGTTGAAGGGGAGAGAATAATAGGGTTGACCATTGATCCTGCAAAGTTAAGGAGAATTAGAGAAGAGAGGTTGAGAGTTCTCGGGTTGGATCCCGGCGTGTCTATGTACGCCAGACAGGAACGAATAGAAGAAGAGCTCGGTTACGCAAAGAAAATAATGGAAGAGCTAAAGGCGAAGATCTTCGATGTAACCAACAAGGCTGTCGAGGAAACGGCTCAAGAAATTATGGATTATCTAAATCTATGAGGTGTTAGAGAGTTGACTTCAAGAGAAGTTTGGGAAGCGACGGAAAGACAGATATTAGCCCCTTACGCTTCCAAAAGCGCCGAATCCAGAGGAAGAAGTGTTCCAGAATCGCCCTGTCCAATAAGGACGTGCTATCAAAGGGACAGAGATCGAATCATCCATTGTAAGGCCTTCAGGAGGTTGAAATATAAAACGCAAGTCCTGCTGCTTCCCGAAGGTGATCATTACAGGACTCGATTGACCCATACCCTGGAGGTTGCTCAGATCGCTAGGACGATTTCCAGGGCTTTGCGATTAAATGAGGACTTGACGGAAGCAATAGCTCTGGGTCATGACCTCGGGCATACGCCATTTGGTCATATGGGAGAAGAGGCGTTGGACGTGTTGGTGCGGGAAAATGGGTTAAAGGGATTTCACCATGCCAGGCAAAGCTTAAGGATTGTCGAAATTTTGGAGAGAGATGGCAGGGGGCTAAATCTCACTTGGGAAGTCAGGGAAGGGATATTGCAGCATAGCAAGGGGCAAATAGATGTACATAAGGGTTTGGAGTTGTCAACCCCGTCGACTTTGGAAGCTTGGGTTGTGAGGGTGAGCGATTCTATCGCTTATTTGAATCACGATCTGGATGATGCTCTAAGGGCTCGCTTGGTTGCCCTGGAAGAAGTTCCAAGGGACGTGATCTGTATATTGGGCGATAGGCATAGCCAACGGATTGGAACCTTGGTCACCGACGTAATTCAAAATAGCGGCGAAAGTGGCGTTTATTTTAGCGACACTGCTCTGGAAGCAATGGAATTGCTCAGGACGTTTCTCTTCAATCGGGTATATTCCGGGCCTCAGGCCGAGAAGGAAAGGCCCAAGGTAAGGTACGTTTTAAGCGCTATATTCAATTATATTATGTCGAACATTCAAATTTTGGATTCCATGGAGTTCACCGACGCGGAGGCAAACAAAACAACACGTGTCATAGATTTTATTTCAGGCATGACCGACAGATATGCCCTGGCTTTCTTTGAAGCCATAGCGGTGCCCACTCCTTGGCCTCTCGATATTAATCTACCAACCCATACTCCTTGAGCAATTCCTGATATCGTTTTTCGATATCTTCCGGAGTAGGTTCGTGGGGTACCTTCTTGATTTCCTCAGAGGGCGGTTCGCCCTTGGGTTCAACTATTTGAGGCTTGGGAATCTCTGAAGGTGACGGGAAGGACTCCCTTTTCGAAGCGGGCTCATCGGTTCTTGGGAAAGATGCGTAGAAAGGCGATTTCATCCCGTATTCCGCAAGTAACAGGTCATCTCCGGATATGAGATAAAGCTTTGGTTCGTTAGGATCGTAGGCTTCTAGAAACATACTGCTATAATCTCCGTGATAAGGACAGTTTCTTGTAGGTATTTGATCGACGGGAAGCAAAATCGTTGCCCCCTTTGGGCAGCCCGGACTTGCAGGATATCCAGTTTCACGACATATTTCCACCTGCAAAACCTTTTCGCCTATTATCCCCGCAAGGGAGAAATGTCTTTGCAGATCGGCAATCTTTACGGCTTGGGACATAAAATCCTTCCATACGGGAGCAGCTACGCGACCTCCGGTATTACCGTGACCAAGAGTTTTATGGTCGTCATGTCCGGCATATACGACGCAGACCAGACCGGGGACTCCTCCTGCAAACCATGCGTCATGCCACTCATTAGTAGTTCCCGTCTTTCCGAAAACTTCGTAATCGGGAATTTTGGCCGATCTCCCAGTTCCGTTGTTTACCACGTCCATCAAAAGAGATCGAAGGGATACAGCTATCGAGGGGTCTATGGCACTCACCAGGTTTGGGCCCTTTGACTCCAGGGTTTTTCCCCTGAAATCGACCACTCTTTTGATCGAGAAGGGTTCTATTCTATATCCGCCGTTAGCGAAAACACTGTATGCCGTTGCCAGTTCCATTGGCGTCACGCTGGCTGACCCAAGAGCTATCGACAGGTCGTAAGGCAGATAGGGGCTTTCTATGCCCATCTTTCTTGCCGTTTCGATAATTTCGTTTATACCTATCAGTTGGGCAACGCGAACGGCTACCGTGTTGTAAGAATAGGTCAGCGCGTCAAGCAAGGTACATTCTCCGCTATATTTGTTTCCATAATTAGTTGGTTGCCAACCATTTGAAAAGGACAAAGGAGCGTCAAGAGCTCGGTCTACAGGTCGGATTCCATTGCTGAGGGCAGCCGTATATACGATGGGTTTAAACGCTGACCCCGGTTCTCTGTAAGCTTGGACGGCCCTGTTGAATTTGCTTTTGTCGAAGTCCTTGCCTCCAACCATAGCGAGAATCTCGCCGGTATTTGGATCAATTGCCACGAGGGCCCCTTCGCTTTTGAGTTTAGATACGGCGCTTTGAGCAGCCTTTTGCAGCTCCAGGTCGAGTGTCGTGTAAATTTTCAAACCGCCTTGATATACAACTTCCGGTCCATATTTTGGGAGCAGATGATTGAATAGTATATAAGAAACGAAATATGGAGCCGGATTTTCGTTTAACGTAGGTTGCCTTTTTTGGGTGAAAGACAGTTCCGTTTCAAGAGCCCTGTCGACATCCTCCGAGGCAATTAATCCCAGTTCTTCCATTCTCCTAAGTACGTAAGACTGTCTTGCTTTTGCCCTGTCGGGGTGCCTTAAAGGGGTGTAGTATTCCGGTCCCGGAAGCAAACCGGCTAACATGGCTGCCTCGGGTAACGTCAAAGTCAAAGGGTCCTTTCCTAAGTAGTTATAGGAAGCGGCGTATATGCCGTAAGTTCCGTGTCCCCAATATACAGTATTGAGGTACATCTCAAGGATCTGGTCCTTAGAGTAAAGCCTTTCCATTCTGTAGGCCAATATGACTTCCTTCATCTTTCGCTCCAATGTCTTCTCTCTGGAAAGAAATAAATTCCTTGCAAGTTGTTGGGTGATGGTACTGCCCCCCTGAAATGTCCCCTTTTTTGTCAAATTTACCCACGCAGCCCTGATAATTCCTTTTATATCTATTCCTCTGTGATTGTAGAAATTATCATCTTCTGCAGCTAAAACAGCCTTTATCAGCCAGGGAGATATCTTCTCCAACGACACCCAGGTCCTGTTTTCCTTAAATAACCTGGCAATCTCCTTTCCGTTTCTGTCATATATCACTGTGGACAGGCTCGGATCGAAGGCGATAAGCTCCTCTGATGAAGGTAAATCGAAGGACAGCTTCAAAGCCCACCCGGCGCCGACAATAAAGAGGATGGAAAACAGAAATAGCAGACCGTATATTACGATGAGGGCAAATCGACCCTTTCTCGCATCCTTGTCGGTTTTTTTCATTTAATCAAACCTCCTAAACACCTCTTCCTCATAACAGAAGTGATTATAACATGTTTGATATTATGGGGTTAACAGAAAGGCCTGCGAGGCATATTTGACGGGAATAAAGCTGAATGTATTTTTTGTAAAAAAATGCTATATTTCCGATTGACACACCCCCCTTGGGGGTTATAATGTAATCCGCTCTTAATTAAAGGAAGGAAACTAAAAATTCAAGCAAGGAGGGTATGCCCAATGCTACCAATTCCAACGAAATTTACCCTGGTGGTTGGCCATGGAGAAGGTGATAAGAAGTTGACCGCCTTCGACGCCGCTCTTCTGGATGCTGGCATAGGAAATATGAACCTACTTCGGGTTAGCAGTGTACTGCCTCCGAAATGTGCCTTTGAAAATGTTTTCAAACTACCTGCCGGCTCGTTGCTTCCTATAGCATATGGATCTTTGACGAGCGATGTTCCCGGTGAAATCATCTCGGCGGCAATTGGCGTTGGGATTCCGGAAGATCCCTCTTCTTTTGGAATGATCATGGAATTTTCCGGCTTTTGCACTAAGGATGAAGCGGCGCTTAAGGTGGAGGAAATGGTCCGTGAAGCATTTGCAATGCGCAGTTTGGCCTTGAAAGAGGTAAAGGTCAAGTCAATAGAGCATAAAGTAGAACGATGCGGTTCTGTAATCGCGGCATGCCCTCTCTTTTATGAAACTACAGGTGGAGGATATTAAACGATGGGCGCGATGGAACGCAGGGTAGCAGATCTGTGGTTTACGGAATATCAAACGCCGAATCTAAGGCTTGGCCTGAGGATCAGGGATGTGCTTTTGAATAAACAATCGCCCTATCAGCACATATTGGTAGTTGATACGGATCAATACGGCAAGGTCTTGGTTTTGGACGGAGCGATTCAGCTCACCGAAAACGATGAATTCTGCTACCACGAAATGATGGCTCACTTGGTGCTATGCGCACACCCCTGTCCTGAGCGGGTATTGGTCATCGGAGGTGGGGACGGAGGAGTTGTGCGCGAGGCAATAAAGCATGAGGCCGTGAAAAAAGTTACTTTAGTGGACATTGACGAAGACGTCATTAATACATCGAGGACCTTTTTTCCAAATGTTTCTTGCGCTTTAGAGGACGAGAGAGTCGAAATCAAGCCCATGGATGCCCTTCTATACGTAAAAGAGCGTTTCAACGAGTTCGATATCGTAATAATCGACAGCACCGATCCCGTAGATTTTGCCAGCGGTCTTTTCGAACCCGAATTTTATAGGGATGTTCACAAGGCGTTAAAGGACAATGGGTTAATGATAGCTCAGACGGAATCCCCCTTTGCTGAGCCCAAGTTGCTCAGCGAGGCCGTTAAGGGTTTAAGGAGCGTCTTCGAAAACGTTTATTTGGCTTGGGGTGTTGTACCAACCTATCCCACCGGTTTTTGGACCTATTCAGTGGGAAGCAAAAATATAGATCCCAGAATTCAAAGAAGATCGGCACCAAAAGGTACAAAATATTATAGTGATGATATGCATTCCTTAGCCTTTAAGTTGCCTCCCTTTGTTTGGGAAATTATAGATGGGGACAACTTGAAGGAGGCAAAAGCGGATTGACTCGATTTTTGGAGAGCGGGTCTGGTTTCGCTAGTGCCGAATGGGTTATGTTTGGCGCTCCCTCCGATGCGACGGTGTCGAGAAGAGGGGGAGCTCAATATGCTCCTGATGTCATCAGATGTGAATCCCATCACATCGAAAGCTATTCTCCGTCCCTCGATGGAGATCTTAAGGATGTATCCTTTGTTGATCTGGGAAATGTCTTTCTATCGCCCGGCGATGTGCAAAGCTATTTGACGAAAGTCGAAAAGGTGGTCACTTCCTTTGCAGGCAAAGGAAAAAGGATTTTGATGATCGGAGGAGATCATCTGGTAAGTCTTGCCGGGGTTAGAGGCGTGATTTCAAAGTATTCCGATCTGCACGTCCTTCATTTCGATGCCCATGCCGATCTGCGCGATTTTTATTTAGGAAGCAGATACAGCCATGCTACCGTCATGCGAAGGGTAGCCGAATGTTTGACCAAGACAAAAATGTTGCACCAATTTGCGATACGTTCTGGTTCTATGGAGGAAATCGAATGGGGGAAAAGAAACACCGATCTTTATTTGATGCAACTGTCTGAGCCTTTGAGGAAGGTGAAAGACGAAATTGGCGATAGCCCAGTATATGTAAGCCTGGACATAGACGTACTGGACCCTTCTGTAGCTCCCGGAACCGGCACTCCTGAACCGAACGGCATAGGCGTTTCAGATCTTTTCGACGTACTTAGGGATATCAAGGGATTGAACGTAGTAGGCTTTGACCTGGTAGAGATTTCTCCCCCAAATGACGTGAATAATATAACGTCTTTATTGGGGGCAAAAATTGTACGCGAGGTTTTAATCACGTTGGGAGGTGACAGCGTTGACCAATAATCAAGCGCTTGGAAGACATATTTTGATGGAAGCTTACGATTGCGAGTACGATGTGCTCGACGATATGAGGGGAATTCAAAATGCCATGATCGAAGCAGCAGAACGTACCGGTGCCACTGTAGTGGATGTGGCATTCAGGAAATTCGAACCTTACGGTGTTAGCGGTGTTGTGGTGATTTCGGAATCGCACCTGGCCATTCATACCTGGCCGGAATTTGGTTACGCTGCTATTGACCTCTTCACTTGCGGTGATAAAGCGGATCCCTGGAGAGCATTCGAATATTTGTCCAGTCATTTTAAACCGAAGAAGATCACGACAATGGAGATAAAGAGGGGTAATCTCATAGCCTCTGATAATAAAAATTGCGTATCGATTGATTCAGCAAAAGAGGCCGTCAGCGGCGAATGAAATAACAGTCCGGATAAGAAGGACATCGACGGTGAGGGTTTTGTACTATTGATTTAGCGGAAGCGCCCTTTTAAGCTCTGAATAAATATGATAAACTTTTGAGGTAAGTTTGTTTATTATATTTCATCCGACGGTGGTGAGAGAAGTGGATGACAGCGGCAGAAAATTGTATGTAGGCTCGGAAATTGGAAAGCTTAGAAGGGTGCTTCTTCACAGGCCCGGTTTAGAGTTGTCCCGTTTGACCATCGATAACAAGGACGAATTGCTCTTTGACGATATCCTTTGGGTGGAAGAAGCCCAAAAGGAGCACGATGCCTTCGCTGATCTGTTACGGGACAACGGCATTGAGGTAGTTTATTTTCGTAATTGTTTAGCTCATATATTGAAAGAAGACGAAACTCGCAAGTGCCTGCTCGATGAGGTGCTAGCTTTGGAGGCGCTGGATCATCATTTGAAGGAATCCCTTACCAAGGCTTTGTTTGAGATGCCTCCAGCCGATCTTTCCGAAGTACTCATTGCCGGCTTGACCGTTTCCGAAGCCAAGGATCTCGTAGGTAACGTAAAAAGCCTCTGCTTATTGACGGCCGAAGAGACTGATTTTCTGATCAAACCCCTTCCGAATGTCCTTTTCCAGCGCGACCCCTTCTCTTTCATAAAGGACGGAGTCGTTATAAGCGTCATGCGTTTCGAAGCTAGAAGGAAAGAGCCTTTATATGCAAAGTACATATTCAATCACCATCCCTATTTTTCGGGTTTGAAGATAATTTATGGGGAGGAAACGACCAATGTACACCCCTATTTCATAGAAGGCGGAGACATATTGGTTTTATCTGACGAGGTCATAGCCATTGGGATAAGCCAGAGAACAACCCCCGGGGCAATACAGGTAGTGGGGCGTAAGCTTGCAAAGGAGTTGGGCATAAAGAAAGTCTTGGCTGTTGACATTCCCAAGGTTCGAGTCTATATGCATTTGGATACAGTGTTCACAATGGTAGATAGAAACTGTTTTGTGATATACCCGGGCATTAGGGACAGCGTGCGAGTCTGGGAAATATCCTATGACGAAAATGGAAAGGTAGTAGATTTGACTGAATCTGAAGATCTTTTAGAGACCATGAAACGCAACCTGCAACTGGATACGATCAACTTCGTTCAAACCGGTGGCGGTGATCCCATTGCTGCCGCAAGAGAACAATGGAACGATGGCACAAACACCTTTGCTATAGCGCCGGGAGTGGTAGTGACATACAGGCGAAATACGGTCACAAACCAAGAGCTTAGAGCCAATGGGATAAAGGTGTATGAGATTAAAGGGGCAGAGCTTGGGCGCGGGCGAGGCGGACCTAGATGCATGTCCATGCCTTTGCTTAGAGATTAATTTGAGAAGGGGGTTGTGAACCATGCCTGTTAACTTGCGTGGACGCCATTTGCTGTGGTTGAAAGATTATCAGCCTGAAGAGATAAGGTTTCTTTTGGATTTAGCCGTTTCGCTGAAGGAAAAGAAAAGGGCAGGTGTCAAGGGCAATTTGTTAGCCGGAAAAAACGTGGCATTGATCTTCGAAAAGCCCTCAACGAGGACCAGATGCGCCTTTACCGTGGCCTGCCTCGACGAAGGAGGTCATGCCGAATATCTGGGCAAGAATGACATCCAACTTGGCCACAAGGAGGATGTCAGAGACACTGCCAGGGTATTGGGCAGGATGTTTGACGGAATACAGTTTAGAGGTTTTAAGCAGTCTACAGTGGAAGAGCTGGCCAGATTTGCCGGTGTTCCCGTCTGGAACGGGCTTACCGATAGTTACCATCCGACGCAGGCTTTGGCCGATGTGATGACAATCCAGGAAAATTTCGGTGACGTAAAGGGATTGAAACTTGTCTACGTTGGAGACGGAAGGAACAACGTCGCCAATTCTTTGATGATAATTTCCTCCAAGTTGGGGATGCATTTCGTTATAGCTGCCCCCAAAGAGCTCTATCCTGACGAAGCGCTGCTTAAAGAGTGCAGGTCGGAAGGAGAAAAGCACGGTGCGGTTATAGAAGTCTTTGAAGATCCTCGTGAAGCCGTAAAGGGGGCTCATGCGGTCTATACTGACGTTTGGGCATCCATGGGAGAGGAGGAAAAACTTGCCGAACGCATCAAGTTGCTGAGGCCCTATCAAGTAAATAGCGATTTAATGAGTCTTGCTGACAAAGACGCCATATTTTTGCACTGCCTGCCGGCGGTCAAGGGCAATGAGGTTACTGAAGAAGTTTTTGAATCTGCGCAATCGAAGGTATTCGACGAAGCCGAAAACAGGCTTCATACTATAAAGGCTGTAATTGTGGCAACAATAGGCAATCTATAAACAATAAAGGGCATAAAAACGCGAGCAGGATACCTGCTCGCGTTTTTTCAAAGGGTTGCACTTGAGGTGCTTATATATTTACCATTGAAGTTCTTATTTCCTTTATCCCCTTTAATGAATTTAAGTCGATCAGGAATCTTTTGATCTCGTCGATTTCTCCTAATAATATGATTGCCTCAAGACAGTTGGAATGATCTATATGAACGTGGGTAGTGCAAACTATTATATGACCGTATTTGTGTTGAATGGATGTAATTTCGGAAACGGCGTCGTGTCTGTGATGGTCGTATATTACCGTTACAGTACCGCTCCCTATTCCCTCCTGGAACTCCCATTTAGATTGGGTTATGAAAGATCGCATCATCTGTCTCAGGGCCTCGGAACGGTTGACCATGCCATGGTCATGAAGCCATCTCTCAAATTCGTCCAACAATGATTTTGGTATGGATATGCTAAACCTAACGAGCTCTTCCATGTAGGTTTGCCTCCCTCGAAAAAAGGTGATCTGGAAAGATGAGAAACAATTTAAGTGTAGCATTAACCGCTTTATCTGTCGAAGAACTCGCCAAAGAAGATTTAAGCAGTACAAATTTGGTTTTTATATGCCCGCTAAGCGTCGAAGGGGAGGAGCGGAACATATCCAACCTTGCCTCAAAAAAGATATGCTGGATTGCCGGTTCTACCGTCGGTCAAGACGGGCTATTGAGGCAATTTCTATATAATGATGCCGGCATTTTGGAAAAAGACAGCTTCGACGTTTATCCATTTTTTTTGTTTGGCAACAAAGTCCTGCTCCTTTCCTACGATGCATTGCAAATCCCATCGAGGTGGAAGATATATAATATGGCCCCTGACTTGTTACTTCTTTCAAGCGTTACGATCGCTGAAGAAATTGCGGAATTGAGGCTTAAGCTTAAAGCTCTGGCGGGAGATTGGAAAGTTAATATCGCCTGCGCTTTTTCCCTTTCGAAGGGAGAGCGACGATTTGGGGCCTTTTCAGCCGAGGGAGAGGAAGTTTGTTTTCAAGATTCCGCACTTGCAGTCTGGAGAGTTTGAATTTCGGTTGTAAAATCGACTTCTATAAAGCTGTAAATATTTTCAAACCTTCAGCAACCTCTTCGTCGTCAATTGCTTCCTTAAGCTTTTCAAAGGAGGCAAAAGGCCTTTCGCTTATTATGCGAGATGCTCGGGCTCTTCCTATTCCGGGTATGGCGGTGAGGGAGCCGGGCGGGCAGTTGTTTACATCCAGCGGGAAGGGGACGGCCGTAAGGGAACGTCTTCCGTAGTCTGTGACAGCTGCGTCAATTACGGTCCCCAGAGGCAAGGTATCATCGACAACTCCAACCAAAAGCGGATATGTAGCAAGTTGCCTGCCGAAGGAAAGATTACCTACCTTTTCCTCGATCCGCAGATTCTTTATTATACAGCCCAATGGAGCCAGGCGCTTTAAAAGGGGTTGGTCGATTTGGCTTCTTACCCATTCTTTCCATTTTTTGTAAGGGTTTTCTTTTATTTTGCTGGGATATTTGTCGATAAGGACTTTAAGAGGGGTGTTTTCAAATAGCATTGGTTTTCTGATGTTTATCCTTCGTAACATTAGTCCTTCTTCAAGGATGCGGGCCAAAAATTCGGCGTGCAGCTCGAGTGATTCGTTGCTGTCTCCTGCAAGCCCTACCAGGAAGTTCAGCCCCGGTAAAAGTTTGGGCAGGCTTCTTGGGGTAGGTCTCCATCCTCCGATTTCGTTCACCACTTTTACGGCAAAGAGGGCCTCATCGAAGTTTACCTTTAAATTGTTGATATTCCTTACGAAGGGGTGTAAATTTTCGATGCCAAAGGAAAGCACATCGCCCTCGGTGTTGTATTTTGATATTATCTCAATAGCTTCTGCTGCCGCATCGGGAAAATCGACTATCGTTCTAGGGTTTGCGTTGTCGGTATGAAGCGTCATCAGTTGGGGGCACGTTTCTCGTGCCTGACTGTAAAGATCTCTCAAGGCATCGGCATTTGGTTTTCTTTTGTTATCATGAGTTGTGCCTTGATATGTCAGTATATTGGAACATCTGCCAAATCTGAAGGCTCTGATGCCAAAATTGTAAAGTGCCCTCATCTCGTCCAAGACATCTGAGATAGGCCTTTCCTCAATTTTCATCGAAGTTCCTTCGGTACAGAAGCTGCAAGGGGTACCACCTTTGTCGCATCCCCTGGATAACTCAAGTTCCGCCATCACCCATGGGTACCAGGGGTGCAGTTTAACAACTTCACTTCCAAAGACGCTCCAAAGCCTAATCTTTTCGTACGTCCTCCTGGCGCGAAGGTCTATATCATTTTTTGTTAAAAATTGATATAGT
>LDZS01002692.1_pt1 | contig 12991 bp, 14 predicted proteins | sample 615471 | NCBI WGS metagenome assembly LDZS01 (sample SAMN03408295, study PRJNA278302) | terrestrial metagenome | isolation source: oil reservoir sample K3 | place: USA: Alaska, North Slope, Kuparuk formation | collected 2013
CCCAATCCCATCGCCTTTTGCGTGGTTGAGTTGCTGGAAGTGAAGGAAAACCGCCTGCTGGTGCGCGGAATCGATGCGCTGGACGGGAGCCCGCTATTGGACATAAAACCGTATTCCTCTGATCTGGACAGCGTTCCCGCGGCGCGCATCGGCTGGTTTAAAAAATAAATTTAAGGAGGCTGGTTATGATGCCCAAGATACTTGTCAGTGGCCGGGGAGGCAGCGGGAAGAGCACGCTAGTGGTCCTGCTGGCCCGGCGGCTGGGGGAAAAGGGAAGGGTACTGGTGGTGGATGCCGACGAGTCCAATCTCGGGCTGGGCGCGATGCTGGGACTTGAACCGCCGGCAAAAACGCTGATGGACTATCTGGGTGGCAAGCCCGCGGTAAGAGAAAAGCTGATGGCCGCAATCCGGAATCAGGGCAATGAAAGTGCACCGCTATTTGCCGAAAAGTTTACCCTGGACAACCTGCCGCCGGAATGTGTGTGCCGGGAGGGATCAGTGGCTTGGGTGCGGATCGGGAAAATTGAACACAGCATGGAGGGGTGCGCCTGCCCGATGGGGGCGGTGGCGCGGTCCTTTTTAAACCATCTGGTGCTGGGAGACGGGCAGTGGGTTTTAGTGGACACCGAGGCCGGAGTGGAGCACTTCGGGCGAGGAGTGCTGGAGGGCGTGGATGCCGTGTTGATGGTGGTGGATCCTTCCCACGAAGCGGTCATACTGGCCGAAAAGGCCGTAGGGCTGGCCCGGGAGGCGAAAAAGGGCCTGGGGGTAGTTCTGAATAAAGTGGACGAGAAAACGGAGCCCGCTTTAAGGGAAATGCTGGCGGCGAGGGGTATCGAGGTAACGGGCGTGTTGCCTTATTCCCCGGACATAGCCCGGGCAAATCTTCTGGGGAATCCTCTGGAAGCAGGCGTCATGCCGGAGGAGGTGGACAAGCTGGTGAACGGGATCGGACTGTGAAGCAGAGGGGGGTGTTGTCCTGCCTCCGGGATATGCGCCGGAGGCGACGCTTTCCGGGAGGAGACACCCCGGAGGAACCGTCAGGTGTCTGCGAGGTTTTTACACAAGTACATTCAAAAACGGGAGGAGAAAGGAATGCGGACAAAAGTGCTGAAGGCAGGGTTCCTGCTCATTGCCCTGCTGGTTAGCCTGGTTGTCCTGGGTGGGTGCGGCGCCAAAACGTCCGGGCAGGATACGGCGGCGCCGCAGAAGGCCGTTGTCACCGACCTGGCCGGCCGGCAGGTGGAAGTTCCCGTACCGGCAAAGAAGGTGGTGGCCATCGGCCCCGGCGCGTTGCGGCTGGTTTGTTATGTCAACGGTGCGGATAAGGTGGTGGGTGTGGAGAACGTGGAAAAGCAGAAACCCCGCGGCAAGCCCTATATGCTGGCCCATCCCGAATTAAAAGATTTGCCCTCCATTGGCCAGGGCGGCCCCGATACCGCGCCGGAAGCGGAGAAGCTTGTCACCGTCAACCCTGATGTAATTTTCGTCGCCTCCCTGCTGGACAGGGCACAGGCGGACGAACTGCAGGCCAAAACAAATATACCGGTAGTGGTACTGAACTACGGCACCGAGGTGCCCTTTGACGAAAAGGTATACGACTCCCTCCTGCTGATCGGCAAGATCATCGGCAACGAGAAAAGGGCACAGGAAGTGGTAGCCTACCTAAAGAACTGCCAGCAGGATTTGTATGAGAGGACAAGGGATATCCCCGAAGACAAAAAGCCCAGAGTCTACGTGGGCGCCCTGAGCGCGAAGGGTGAGCACAGCATCGAAAGCACCGCGCCCAAATACGGACCTTTTATCGCTATTGGTGCTAGAAACGTGGTCGAAGAAATTAACGGTCGCGGAAGCGTAGTGCTCGAAGAGAAAAAGCTCGCAGAAATGGGCCGTGCTCTTGGACGCGGCGTAATGATCGAGAAGGAAAAGCTCCTGGCGTGGGACCCTGACATCATTCTCATCGACGAAGGCGGTTTGGGTTTGGTGCGGAATGACTACAAGAAAAACCCGCAGTTTTACCAGTCCCTGAAGGCGGTCAAAACAGGCCAGGTTTACGGCCAGATTCCCTTTAACTTCTATAACACCAACATCGACACCGCCATTGCCGACGCATACTACGCCGGAAAAGTGATTTTCCCCGAACAATTTAAGGATATCGACCCGGCCAAAAAAGCCGACGAGATTTACCAGTTCCTTTTGGGCAAGCCTTTATATGAACAGATGGCAAAAGATTACGGTGGATTTAAAAAGCTGGATCTTGCCAGCCCGTAATACTCGAGGGGATAGAAAAAATATGCGGCAGGTAGCGATGGAAAACATCCCGGAAAGTTACCTGAGGTATACCCAGAGAAAAGTTTTCATCATTTGCCTGCTTGTCCTTGCAACCGTCCTGCTGGGTGTCTACGCCATCAACGCCGGGTCGGCGGAGCTTTCGCCGGCTCAGGTGCTGCTGACGCTGCTGGGCAAAGCGGAGGGACGTTTAAATATCATTATCTGGAATATCCGGTTGCCCCGGGTGCTGGCGGCAGTCACTGCCGGGGTCGGCCTTTCCGTGGCGGGTTGCGTGATGCAAAACCTCTTGCGCAACCCCCTGGCATCCCCTTTCACCCTGGGCATTTCGCAGGGTGCGGCCTTTGGCGCCGCTGTAGCCATCATTGCCCTGGGGGCGGGGAGCACCCACAGCACCAGCGCTGATGCCGTCATCATCAACAACCCCTACCTGGTCACCATTTCTGCCTTTGTGGGGGCGATGGCGACGACCCTGGTGGTCCTTTTCCTGGCCCAGGTCAGGGGGGTCACTCCCGAAGCAATGGTCCTGGCGGGGGTGGCCCTGGGCTCCCTTTTTTCAGCCGCCACCATAATCCTGCAGTTTTTTGCCAGCGACGTGCAGGTGGCTTCGGTTGTTTTCTGGACCTTCGGCGACATCGGCCGGGCTTCCTGGCGGGATCTGGAAATTATGGCCGCGGTAACCGGCACCGCGTTACTCTACTTTATGGCCAACCGGTGGAACTACAATGCCCTGGACGGCGGGGAGGAGACGGCCAAAGGGCTGGGTGTTGATGTGGAGAGAATCAGGTTGACCGGGATGTTCATGGCCTCCCTGGTCACGGCGGTAACTGTTTCGTTTCTGGGCATCATCGGCTTCATCGGCCTGGTCGGACCGCACATAATGAGGAGGGTGCTGGGTGTCGACCACCGTTTTTTAATCCCGGCTTCCAGCGTAATGGGAGGGCTTTTGCTGCTTGCTTCCGATACCCTGGCCAGGACCATTATTTCCCCGGTTGTTTTGCCGGTGGGGGCCATCACCTCCTTTATGGGCGCCCCCTTGTTTCTCTACCTTCTCTCCAGGGGGTACGGCAAAAGATGATCTTGTCGGTGGACGGAGTGGAATTCAGTTACAACAGCCGGCCCGTGTTGAGGGATATAAGATTTGAAGTCAATAGAGGGGAGTTTTTTTCTATCCTGGGCAACAACGGTGCCGGGAAGTCCACCCTGCTCAAGTGCATTAACAGGATTTTACAGCCGCAAAGAGGAACGGTTTTTGTTGAAAAGAAGGATATTTTGAGACTCAGCCGGCCGGAAGTGGCTCAAAAAGTTGGTTATGTGGCCCAGAGATACGAAAACCCCCGGTTCACCGTTTTTGACGCCGTCCTTTTAGGCCGAAAGCCTTACATTCGGTGGGACGTTTCCACCAGGGACCTGGAAATCGTGCATGGGGTCCTGGGGATGCTCGGCCTGGAGGAGTTTTCCCTGCGCTACCTGGATGAATTGAGCGGGGGAGAACTGCAAAAGGTGGTTATTGCCCGGGCCCTGGCCCAGGAACCCCGGGTTCTTTTGCTGGACGAACCCACCAGCAACCTGGATTTGAAAAACCAGCTGGAGGTTCTGCATATTGTAGGGCGGTTCGTGCGCGAGCAGGGTATCGCCGCCGTAGTGGTCATGCATGATCTCAACCTTGCCCTGCGGTTTGCAGACAAGTTCCTTCTGTTGAAGGAGAGAAGCGTTTTTGCCTGCGGGGGGATGGAGGTCATGACCCCGGAGAACATTGCCTCCGTTTACGGGGTTCCGGTGCGAATGGAAAAATTGCGCGGCGTCCCGGTGGTCGTCCCCCTGGTCGTTAACACCGGCTGAGAAAGCCGGGGCAGGGACGGGCCCCTCTTGTGTAGAAGTTTCAATAATACTAACCTTGAACTACTACGGGTGAAGTAGATGTGTTTATAAAGGAGTTTTATGCCTCCGGTCGGCCGGTCGTTTCCTTTGAAGTTTTTCCTCCAAAAAGCCCCAATGCCGTCCGGGTTATTACGGATACGGTGGCCGGGTTGCAAAAGCTGAACCCGGCTTTTATTAGCGTCACCTACGGCGCGGGGGGTAGCACCAGGGAGGGCACCATCCAAATCGCCTCGGTCATAAAAAACCGGTTCCGGATTGAGGCGCTGGCGCACCTGACCTGTGTCGGCCACACCGTTGCCGAAATCAATGTCATCCTGGACCGTTTGCAGGCCGAAGGCATCGAAAACATTCTGGCGCTGCGCGGGGACCCGCCGGCGGACGCGCGGGACTTCGATTACAGCGCCTGCGATTTTCGTTATGCGGTGGACCTTGTCCGGCATATCCGGACCAGGGCCGGCGTTTGTATCGGGGCCGCCGCCTATCCGGAAGGGCACATATCTTCGCCGCGCCTGAGTACCGATCTGGCGTACCTGAAGGAAAAGGTGGACGCCGGGGTTGATTTCCTGATCACCCAGCTGTTCTTCGATAATCGCGTTTTCTACAATTTCCTGGAAAACGCGCGGCGCATCGGCATAACCTGTCCCATTGCGGCCGGTATCCTCCCCGTCCTCAATGCAGGCCAGATCAAGCGCATTGTCAGCCTGTGCGGGGCGTCCATACCGGCGAAGCTGTGGCTCATGGTCGACAGGTATGCCGACAGCCCGGAAGATTTGCAAAAAGCGGGCGTCGAGTATGCCAGCGCCCAGATTGAAGACCTGATCGCCAACGGGGTTGAAGGGGTGCATCTTTATACGTTAAACAAGGTGGAACCGGCAGCCGAGATCCTGAGAAACGCGGGCCTCGTGGGAGAGGAGACCTGCTTACGGTAGCCAGCCGCCGTCCAGGCGCAGGACGTGCCCGTTGATAAAAGAGGCCTCCCGGGAAGCGAGAAATACACAAGCGGCGGCGACGTCTTCAGGCCGGCCGAGGCGGCCGGACGGGATGGCTTCGGCCAGGACTGCGCGCTCCGCCGCGCTGAGTTCGCGGCATAACATCTCGCTTTCGACGGGCCCCGGCGCGACCGCGTTGACGATTATACCGGCCGACCCCACTTCCCGGGCCAGGGATTTGGTGAAGGCGATGAGCCCGCCCTTGGCGGCGGCATAAGCGGCTTCGCAAGCGGCACCCGTAAGCCCCCAGACGGAGGCAATGTTGATAATCCTGCCGTAGCGCCGCCGGATCATGCCCGGCAGCGCGCGGCGGCAGCAAAGGAAAGCCGCCTTCAGGTTTACGTCCAGCACCCGCTGCCAGTCTTCCTCGCTGGTGTCCACGACCAGTGCCCGCAGCGAGACGCCGGCGTTGTTTACCAGGATGTCTACCGGGCCTAATTCCCCTTCCGCCGCGGCGAAAAGCCGCTCGACTTCTTCCGCGTCTGCTACGTCCGCCTGCACCGCCACCGCGCGTACGCCGCTTTCCCGGCAGGCGTTAGCAACCTGAGCCGCGGCTTCCGCGGAAAGACGGTAATTCACCGCCACGTCCGCGCCGTGGGCCGCAAGGGCACGGGCAACGGCCGCACCGATACCCTTGCTGCCACCGGTAACCAGGGCCACACGTCCGGTCAGTCCCTTAGCTTCCGACACGGATGCCACACCTTCCGAACAAACCTGTCACGTCGATATTTTACCGCCGTTCTGCCCGCGTTCCAAGCTTCTTTCCGCTCCAGGCAATATTTTTGGGTTGACAAGTTAGAAAGGGGCAGAGCATCATAAATAGGGTGAGACCAAAAGGGGATGCGTGGTCGAGAATACCGGCCGGATAGACCAGACATTCGGCCTTTTATGTCTTAATGGGTGCAATTGGCACTTACGCAAGCTAACCGGTATGTTCCCCGCTTAACAAGTGACTTATAAAGGAGCTGTAACTGTGGACGGGAACAAGGAACCGGAGGTCATCGGTTTTCTATGCAACTGGTGCAGCTACGCGGCTGCGGACGCAGCCGGTTCCGGACGGCATCAGTACCCCACCAACATCCGCATTATCAGAGTGCCGTGCTCGGGCCGGGTCAACCCGTTTTTTATTCTGAGCGCGCTGCGGTGCGGCGCCGACGCCGTTTTAACCGCGGGGTGCTATCCCGGCAACTGTCACTACGGCACCGGCAACCTGGTTGCCCGGCGCCGGTTTGCGATGCTGAAGAGCCTGCTGGAGTTTACCGGCCTGGAAGAAGGGCGCGTTAACCTGGCGTGGATGTCCGCCGCAGAGGGGGGTCACTTTGCGCAGACGGCCGCGCGCGTCGTGGACAAGGCCAGGGAACTCGGCCCGTACCGGGGTGCACTCCGGAAGTGAAGCGAGGTGCCGGACAATGAACAGAGAAGAGGTTTTACGGGCAACCGCCCGCAAGCTCCTGGATGACGGGCAAGTAAGCCTGGTAATCGGCTACGGTGCCGGTACGTTGCCTCTGCGCACCACACCCGTGTTCGTTCGCACGGCGGAAGAGGCCGATCTCCTGGTCTGGAACGGCCTTTGCGAGTATAACCTGGTAAACTACCTGCCCCGTTACAGCAACGATAGGGTAGGAATCGTAGTCAAAGGGTGTGACGCCCGGGCACTGGTGGGGTTGTTGCAGGAGAACCAGGTGCAGCGTGACCGCGTGTATGTTATCGGCATCCCCTGTGAGGGCGTTATTGACCGCCGGCAGGTGGCGGCCTTGGTGGGTGACCGCGAGATAACGGCGGTAAAACAAACCGCCGGGAATATTGTCGTCCGCGGCCACGACTTCGAGAAGGTGATCCCCAAAGAAGAGGCACTGTTCATCTCCTGCCGGGGTTGCAAGTACCCGAACCCCGTGGTTGCCGATATCCTGATAGGCGACAAGGTGCCGGCGAGAGAGGACGCTTTCGACGACATCGCTGCGTTTGAAAGCCTGCCGCCGGCGGAGCGGGAAGCATACTTTGTCCGCGAAATGAAGAGGTGCATCCGCTGTTACGCCTGCCGCAATGCGTGCCCCCTGTGCTACTGCAAGCAGTGCTTCGTGGATGCCAGCACACCGCAGTGGCTCAGCAGGTGGGTGGGCGCCGCCGATAATCTCTTTTTCCACCTGGGGCGCGCCCTTCATCTCGCGGGCCGCTGCGTGGACTGCGGCGCCTGCGCGCGCGCCTGTCCGGTAGGCGTGGACCTGATGAAACTGAACCGGAAACTCATCAAGGCCGCCGAGGAGTTGTTCGGGTACGAGGCGGGGCTGGATCCCGAAGGGCGCCCACTCTTGGGAACGTTCAACCCGCACGACCCGGAGCCGTTCACGATCAGGGGGTGAGCCGGTGATTATCAACAAGAACGACGTAGCGGCGTTCCTGGACGGTTTGCGCGCTGAATACCGGGTGTTTGCACCTGCGGTGACGGATGGGGTCGGCGGTTACAGGATTCTTGCCGCCGGCGGTGATCTGGCGTGGGGAGGGGTCAATACCTCCAGGCCTCCCAAGGAGGTCCTCTTCCCCCAGTCCGAAAAGTTGTACAGCTACAGGCTGGGTGCGGACGGCGTGGAGATACAGCCGCATTACGATGACGCAAGAAATATCATCTTTGGCATCCGTCCCTGCGATGCTAAAAGTTTTAAGCATCTTGACAACGTGTTCCTCGGGCAGGAATACCGGGACGTATACTACCAGAAGCGCCGGGAGAACACCCTGCTGATCGGCATGGCCTGCCTGGAACCCGCCGGCACATGTTTTTGCACCTGGCTCGGGGGAGGACCTTTTGCCACCGACGGACTGGACCTTTTGTGGGTGGACCTGGGAGACCGCTACCTGGTGCAGGTGCTTACACCGCAGGGAAAGGCGTTGATTGAAGGCAGGCCGTTCTTTTCACCTGCCACCGAGGCAGACCGCCGGGCGGCGTCGGCGGCGGAGGCGAGGGCCAAGGACCGGATGCGGCCGGCCCCGGATCTTTCGCAGGTAAAACCGTGGCTTGCCGCCGGCTTCAACGCCTCCTTCTGGGAGCACGTCTGCGAAAAATGCATCGGGTGCGCGGTGTGCAGCTACCTGTGTCCGACCTGTCACTGCTTCGATCTCAGCGACGAGGCTGCGGGCAGCCAGGCCCTTGCCGGGGCGCGGGTCCGGACCTGGGACACGTGCGCCTTTCCGCTGTTTACCCTGCAGGCTTCGGGGCATAACCCGCGCCCCACGGGAAAGGAGCGGTTCCGCCAGCGCATAATGCATAAGTTCTGTTATTTTGCCGAAAACTGGGGCGAAGCCGCGTGCGTGGGTTGCGGGCGGTGCATCATTAACTGCCCGGTGAACCTGGATATCAGAGAGGTCCTGGCACAGATTGCCGCGCAGGCTGCCGGGGCGGGGATGAGCCAATGAAGAACCCGTATTTGCCGATGCCGATGCGTATTGACCACATCACCGTGGAAACAAGCGATGGCAACATAAAGACTTTTACATTGAGCTTCATCCGGGACGAAGACCGGCAGGCCTTCCGCTTCATTCCCGGCCAATTTGCCGAGGTTGGCGTGTTCGGCAAGGGCGAGGCGCCGTTCGGCATCGCTTCTTCGCCCCTGGAGACCGAAAGGGTCGCTTTCACGGTAAACAGAGTTCCGGGCGGCGTGGTAACCACCGCCCTGCACGCTGCCGGGGTTGGCGACATCGTAAGCATGCGCGGGCCGCTCGGTAACGGCTTCCCGGTGCGGGCGATGGAAGGGCACGACGTGGTGATTATCGGGGGCGGGTTTGCCTTCACCATTTTGCGGTCGCTAATGAACTATCTCACCCATCCCTCCAACCGGGAACGCTACAGGCGTATCCGCGTGGTGTACGGCGCCCGCGAGCCGGGCCTGCTTCTTTACAAGGATGAACTGGCGGCCTGGCAAAGGCGACAAGACCTCGAATTGACGCTTACCGTCGACCGGTGCACCGTGGCGGACGAATGGACGGGATGCGTAGGCGTCGTACCCAGGATCGTCGAGGAAATCAAGCCGGAGGCGGCCAACGCCTTTGCTGTGGTCTGCGGCCCACCGGTGATGATCCGCTTTACCCTGCCGGTTCTGGAAAAGCTCGGCTTCGCGCCCGAGCGCGTGTTGCTTTCCCTGGAAATGCGCATGAAATGCGGCATCGGCATGTGCGGCCGCTGCAACGTCGGCCACAAATACGTTTGCAAAGACGGGCCGGTTTTCACGCTGGCCGAGCTCAACGCGTTGCCTGCCGAATACTAAATAATCTGCCGGGGCAAGGTGATAAGCGTGGACACAAAACTAGAGCAGCTGGCGGCGGCAATCGAGAGGGCGATGTGGGCCGACTACACCGAAGTGGTGGTCGACCATGCGCTCAACCCCAGAAACGTCGGCCGCATTGAAAATGCCGACGGTTTTGCGCACGTCACCGGCGGCTGCGGTGATTCGATCGAAATCTGGATTAAGGTGACAAACGATACCATCACCGAGATCACTTTCTGGACCGATGGGTGCGGTGCCAGTATCGCCGCCGGCAGCATGGTCACCGAACTGGCGAAGGGAAAAACGGTAAGGGAAGTGTTAAGAATAACAGGGCTGGACGTACTCAACGCCCTTGGCGGGTTGCCGGAGGAAAGCGAACACTGCGCCGTGCTGGCGGCGAATGCCCTGAACGCGGCCATCAAACAGTATCTAAAAGGGGCCAAATAGTAGAGCGCCTCCGAGAACGGAGGCGCTTGGCTCGCAGCGACTCCCCGCGTCACCGGGCGACCTTCTTGCGCTAGTGCGGGTGATCGTGTTCGTGATCGTGTTCATGCGCGTGCGCGTCTTCCGCTCCCGGCAGGTGCTCGTGCTCGTGGGTGTGGGTCACGGCAGGGTGAACATGCTCGTGCTCGTGCACCACGTCGCCGTGACGGTGCGGGTGCGTGTGCCGGATTGCCGGGTGCGTGTGCTCGTGGGTGTGCCTGATCCTTTCATCCATAAGCGTTACCCCCTCCTTGAAGGTTTTGCTACCGTCCCTCGGTAGCGTTTCCTGATCTATAGTTTAACACTTGCCCGATAATCAAGTCCACACAAAATTAAGAATTTCCTACCTGTTTTCGAACTATGCCGTAAACGCGGGCCACCGCCCTGCCCATCCCGGCGATTCTCTTCCAAAATCACACCTCCCGCCGGCATCCGGGAACTCCCGGCAGCGCGCAGGGTTGGCCTTGAGGCTCCGGATGCCTTCGGCGGCGAGGAGGCAAAGCGCAGATAAAAAGTCCGCCCTGAACAGGGCGGGGGAGGGGATGGTGCGCAAATTAAAAGACCACGCGGCTTCTTCTTTGCCGGAAGACCTCCGTGGTCTACTTTTTCTTGTGTAAGTTTTTCGTATAAAAAGTTCCGAAGGTATTGCCTGCTTGCTTCGTGCAAGCGTAAGACGTCCCACGGTATTAAATAAACTACGTCGCCGGGTCTCAAATTCCTGCCCGGGGAACGCAAAATTTTTGCGGCAGCTCCTCAACCCTGACGGCGTCCACACCTTGGCCATGCGACAAGCTCGTGTCAGTCACATATTTCCTTAATGTTTTCGTGGGTATTGCCAGGAAAACCAGGCCATGCTAAAATAATCGGTAAATCTGGGCGGAATGGAGCCGCTCGCCACATAAGGCAGCAAGCTGGAGAGAGCTTTATTCCGGGAAGGAAAAGAGAGGCCACGGAGGCTTCGGCACCGTGGTTTCTTTTTTGTTGCTGTATCGTTATTACGCATCGGGAGGAGGAGAGGAGATGGTTGTGGCATTCGGGCGGCGGTTCTGGGGACCGGTCGTTGCGCTGGCGGCCCTGCTGGTTCTGCTTGCCGGGTGCGGTAAGCAGGAAGGCAAGCAGCTCAAGGTGGTTACGGGGACTTCGCTCATCGCGGCTATCGTGCGGGACATCGGCCAGGACAGGGTGGACGTGACCAACATCGTACCTCCCGCGCAGTGTCCCGGTCACTTCGACCTCAAGCCGTCTGACGTCGAGAAACTGGCCAACGCCCGGCTGTTTTTGCGCCACGAGTGGCAGGGTGAGATGTTCACCGAGGACCTGATCGCCTCTGTGCACAATCCCGAACTCAAGGTCGTGCCGGTGGCCGTGGCGGGCAACTGGATGGCGCCGCCGGTGCAGAAGCAGGCCGTCGAGGCGATTGCGGACGTGCTGGCGCAGGCGGACCCGGCCAATAAGGGATTTTACGAGGAAAACGCGAAGCAGGTGGCAGCCGCGATAGTGGAAAAGGAGAAAGAATTGCGCCGGGAGCTGGACAACGCCGGCATGGCCGGTGTGAAGGTTTTGTGTTCGGAAATGCAGCAGGGCTTTCTCAAGTGGGCCGGGTGCGATGTGGTCGGCACCTACGGCCGGCCCGAGGAACTCACCCCGGAGGTAATCCGCCAGCTGGTCGAGCAAGGCCGGGCGGCGGGTGTCCGGCTGGTGGTCGATAACCTGCAGAGCGGGCCGGAGGCGGGCGCCACCATAGCCAGGGAACTCGGCGTGCCGCGGGTAACCCTCTCTAATTTCCCCGGCGGTTTTCCCGGTACCGATAGCTGGAGCAGCGCGGTGGAAAAGAACGTGAACCTGCTCATCGATGCCCTGGCCGGACGGTGAGGGATGCACATTGGACCGTCAGGCGTTGCCCGCAGAGACCGCGGTCATTAAGCTGGAGGACGTGGTCGTCTCCTACCGGGAAGATGTTGCCCTGCGCGGCGTTTCGCTCGCGGTATACCAGGGTGAACTGGTGGGCATTATGGGGCCGAACGGGGCCGGGAAGACCACCATTCTCACCCTAATTAACGGGCTGGGAAGGCTCTTGCGGGGCAAGGTATACGTCCTGGGGCATGCGTTTACCAGGATTTACCCGCACGGTTTGCGTCGGCGGATCGGCTACGTACCGCAGACGCAGAACATCGACCCGCGCACGCCTCTTAGCGTTCGCGAGGTTGTTATGATCGGGCGTTACGGTCGCCTGGGCCTTTTCCGGCGCCCGACATCTGCAGACTGGCACGCAGCCGACCGCGTGCTGGAACTGGTTGGTATGGGCCACCTGGCGACGCGCCCCGTCGGTCACCTTTCGGGCGGCGAGCAGCAGCGTGTGGCCATTGCCCGGGCACTGGCGCAAGAACCGGAGATCCTCCTTCTGGACGAGCCGACGGCTTCTCTGGACCGCCGGGCGCGGGTAGAAATCATGACCCTGGTCAGTGAGATCCACCGCTCCCGCCGCCTGACCACTCTGATGGTAACCCACGAACCGAAAACGGCGGCAGCGGTTTGCGACCGGTTGATTTTAATGAAGGAAGGACGCATCTGGGCTCAAGGTAGGCCGGAAGAAGTCATGCGGGAACAACTTTTGGACCTCTTGTACGGTGGTGAAAACATATACGTAGAATACGGTCGCCATTAACGGAACGCAATTTTTTAAAACTTGTTAAAGGGGAAAATTTATGGTTGGAAAACACTTGGCGATAGAGGATATGTTTGGCCAGGAGCCATTTGTTGACGTTCAGCCATTATATTCACTCTTAAATAATTGCGCCGTAAATTATAAAGTGTTTTGCCTTCTGTCGGCGGCCGTTGAAATCGGCCTTTTTGACCACCTGGAAGCTCCGCGCCGGGTTGACGAGCTTTCCCGTGAACTGGGCTTAAACCTGCGGATCACCCGCATCGTCTGCAAGTGTCTGGAAAAGCTTGGTTTCCTCGTTGAAGTAAATGGTGCTTATCAAAATGCCGAAATCGGCAACCTTTATTTGCGAACCGGTTCTCCCCTGGCGCAGGAGAACGTCTTGAAAACCTTACGGGGCACATTCCGGCTCTGGGAAAAATTGCCCGA
>LDZS01001819.1_pt1 | contig 12959 bp, 12 predicted proteins | sample 615471 | NCBI WGS metagenome assembly LDZS01 (sample SAMN03408295, study PRJNA278302) | terrestrial metagenome | isolation source: oil reservoir sample K3 | place: USA: Alaska, North Slope, Kuparuk formation | collected 2013
ACATAGACCACAGCAATCCCGCGCTCGGCCGCCTTATACTCGATAAAGGCACCGAGCTGCCCGAAGGCCCAGGAGTGCTGGAGAAGACGTTGCTCCTTGGTAACCCGGATTCGCTCCCTGATATAGCGCAGGTCTTCCATTACGATGACATCACCGGGCTTGCAGGAGCTGACGATGGCTTTTGCGATCCTGTGGTTGAGGTCGGCCATCCAGCGGCGCTCCTTCCCCGACAGCCGTTTCAAGAGGCGTTTCGCCCCCTTCGTGCCTTTGGTCTGGAGCGCCTGCCGCAACCGGGCGTAGTGCCTGCGGATGTGCATGGCCTGCCGCCCGGAAAACTTCAGTCCGTTGGAGGTGGCGGCGAGGTTGTAGATGCCGCGGTCAACGCCTACGATGCTGCCGTCTTTCGGCGGAAATGGGACTTCACGGTTTACTACAATGTTGATGTAGAACTCCTTCTTGCGCCTGTTGTAGCAGAGGGTAGCTGAAGTGGGCTTCTGTCCAGCAAGCAAGCCGCGCTGGAAATTGCCGATGGCAAGCGGGAGTTTGAGCCTGCCTGCTACCGTAGAGATAGAGACTTCCCAGCGCTTCTCGTTGAAGGAAAAGGTGCGCTGGTCGAGGCTCATGCTGGTGGGTTTGAACTTTCTGGGTTTGGACTGCTTCCGCTTCTTTTTGGCAGCTTCGGCCACTCTCGCGATAGCGCGGATTACGAGGTTGGCCTGTAGGCCGTATTTCTCCTTAATCTCCCGGTAGCAGAGGTGCTGGAGTTTAACTTTGTTGGTGGTATGGTTTTCCCGGGAGACGCGGAGGATGTCGTTGCATGCGTCGGCGAACCGCTGCAGGGTTTCCAGAAGGATAGTGGCTTGTTCAGTATTAACTTGGAGCTTGCATTTAACTGATTTCACAAGTTTCATGGCTTCATTTTACATCACATTGAAGGAGGTGTCAACCGCGTCTTCCTCCCCCAGGCTTGAAAGCCGGGGCCTCCGGCGCCGAAAAGGAGAGGGAATAAACTTAAGCGTTCTGCCACCAAAAAGCGGGAAAAAATCAGGGGGTTAAGCATTGACCAGAGAAAAAACCAAATGTAGAATGGAAAGGAAAACAGGAGGGGAAGGTCTTGGACAGATACGGATACGACAAACCGATCCAGGAAGGAGAACTGGTCATCTTCAGGGATGCAGCCGGAAAAAAGGAGATCAAAAAAGTCACCAGCGAAAAAACGATCAAGATCAAGCGCTACCGCAACTGCAAAATTGACCCCGAGACAGTCATCGGGAAAATGCCAGGTAGTGAAACCTCCTCTATCTCGGGGAAGAAGAGCTTCACCATTTACCGCCCCACCCTGAAGGACTACATCATGACGATGCCCCGCAAAAGCAACATCATTTACCCGAAGGACATCGGCATCATCCTGATGTGGGCAGACATCTTCCCTGGGGCGAAGGTGCTCACAGCAGGTGTAGGTTCGGGAGCACTGATGATCGCCTTGCTCGAAGTCGTCGGCCCTTCAGGTGTCGTCCTTGGCTACGACAACAGAATGGATATGTTGGAATTCGCCCTCGAGAACATCACCAATTTCTTCGGGGAAGGCCCCCTTAACATGATCCTGCGGAACGTCGACATCTACGAGGAGATCCCCGACCCCCACCTCGACAGAGCGGTGATCGATGTTCCCGAACCCTGGAAGGCTTTAGAGAACCTCGCGGATGCCCTCAAGCCTTCCGGTCTTGTGGCCTTCTACCTCCCCAGCACCAACCAGGTGGAAAAACTGCAGCAGGAAATGGAGAACTTCCCCCAACTGCAGTACCTGGAGACACTGGAGGTGCTCATCAGAAAATGGCATGTTCAGTCTCCGAGTGTGCGCCCTGAGCACCAAATGGTCGGCCACACCGGATTCCTCACCTTTGCCATGCGCCTCAACAAAAACGGCAACCCCGATTATTAACTAGCGCTGGTCAAGATAAGCAACAGCACTCAAAGCTGCGGTCAAACCTTCGCCAACAGCCTTCCCGATCTGGTAGGGTTTACCTGTGCAGTCTCCCGCTGCAAAGATGCCGGGGATGTTCGTTTCCATCCCCCTTCCGACCACAATCGCCCCATCGTCCAATTTGAGCCCTTCGACAAGTTGCTCCCCTGGCTTGACATCACGAATCACGAAAACACCGGAAACAGGAAGTTCTTCACCTGAAGAAAGATAGAGGGCATTAACCCTTTCTTCCCCCAAGATCGCCCGTGGCTTCTCCAGACGGACCTCCACATTCGAACTTACCTGCACATCTCCTTTGTACAGGGGGAAGTAGTAGACCTTGTGACAGAGCTCAGCGAGGAAATTGACTTCTCCTTCAGCCTCGGGGCTGTCACCAATGACAGCCACATCCTTCCCTTTGTAAAGACCAGCATCACACGTTGCACAGTAACTGACACCCCGACCGAGCAGTTCCTTTTCCCCTGGCAGCAGAAGTGCCTGCCGGACACCTGTTGCCAGAATCACAGCACGTGCCTTGAACATCTGGAAGTCTTTCGTCATACAGGTAAACTCCTCACCAGGATAAACCATCTCCACCCTGGCTTCCTCGATCACTGCACCAAGACCGCGGGCATGATCGAGGAACCTTTCCATGAGTTCCTCTCCACTGATCCCCGAAAGCCCCGGATAGTTGTCCACTTGAGGCGCTTTCCGCAACTTACTGGAGCCGATCTCGGCACCCAAAACGAGCACCTCTTTTCTCCTGACGCGGGCATTGATCGCCGCGGCAATTCCGGCCGGGCCTGCCCCCACAACCAAAAGGTCCCAGAGTTTGCTGGTGTCCTTCACTTTACTTTCCCTCCAACCGTTTTTGATAATTCCCCGTCAATTATTTAAATTTTTCAAGTGCTCTTTAACTGCAGCGACCAGGCCAAAGCAGCCGCTGAGCATCATGTCTCCGTAAGGCACCGCAAAGTAGCCGATCCCCTCGGCAAGGCAACGGTTAGGACCAGTGATGGCAACAAAATCAAAGCACTCCCATCCAGGAGCACCAGAAACCCGGGCGCAACCGTGCCCACCATCATCATAAACCTCATCATTGGTGACATTCCCTTTGACGAAGCGATCCAGATAATCCCGAAGCTTCTCAGGTGTCATCAGACGGGTGTGGTGCTCGAAGATGCCCCAGACGCGCTCACCCCGGACAAGGGCGGCGAGAACGTGCTGGTTGCCGACATTGACCACAACGAGCCCATCTTCCCGGTGAGCGGCAACAGCAGGGTCGAGGAGCGCACCCCAAATCGCCGCAGCACCAGTGTCCATCAGAAAGGCTCCGGGAACAATCTCCTGAATCGCTTTCATCCGCGTCAGGTAAGGCGGGACCTCCCTGTAGAGTAAATCAGAGAGCCGCCCTCCCTCTTCGAGGAAGTGCTCCCAGTGCTCAAAGCGAAACCTTCTGTTGCTCTTCCCGATGGCCTCACCATGGTCCTGGACGGCAACAGCAACTGTCTCCGGAAGTTCGACATCGTAAAGGGAAAGCATCTGACGGAGGTTATCCATGTCAAGGTCCTGGAGGTAGAGCCCGATGCAAAACTTTTGGGGAGCCTCGTCGACGATCTCTACCCCCATCGCCTCGACTTCCCGGAGATCATCGCGGATGGTCTTTGCGGGCCCGGGCAAGGAATAGACCCGCAGTCCAGCAGCCAGGTGACGTTTCAGTGCCCTCACAACCGGCCCCCCTCCCATCAGGCGGCCACACAGAAATATATCCTGGCAACGTTCGGTAGCTTGTGCCACTCTCTTGGCGAAAATCCGCGTCTGGGAAGGAAGCACCATTTTGACGCAGTTTTCCACAGGAACCCCTTGTTCGTAGAGGAGGATATCCTGGGTCCCTGCTCCGATGTCGACCGCTAGTACCGAAAACTTGTCCATTTACACTGAACCCCCTTACAGCTTCCATCTTACACCTCAGAAAAAATCCTGGCAACCTTTGAAGGAGTAAATTGTCGAAGAGCGAAAAATAAAAAAGGGAACCTACACAACCCACCAGAGGTAAGGAGAAGGTAAATGCTCAGAATACCGCTAAAAAAAGCCAGACCGGGAATGATCTTGGCACGGCACATTTACAACTCAAATGGAAAGGTGCTTCTCACTGCTGGTATCCAGCTTGAGGAACACTACATCAAACGCCTGAAAGCGCTGGGCATTTCTTCGATTTACATTCACGACAAATACACCGATGGGATCGAGTTCATCGAGGCCATTTCTGAAGAAACGCGCCTCCGGGCCGAGTCCACTGTTGTCAAGGTCTTCCAAGAGACACGGGAGAATCGGAAACTGAACGTGAAAGCCATCTACAGTACCACGGAGCACATCATCAACGAGATCCTGAAAAACAAAAACGCCCTCGTCAATCTCGCTGAGGTCAGGGCTTACGACAACTACACATTTGCCCATTCTGTCAATGTTTGCGTGCTCTCTGTGATCACAGGCGCCTCCCTAGGCTTCAACAAGGCCCAGTTGCGTGACCTGGGCATCGGCGCCCTCCTTCACGATATCGGCAAAACACAGATCGATCCCGCACTTCTTAACAAAGTCGAACCCCTTAATGACCATGAGTTCGAAGCAATCAAGAAACACCCTCACGCAGGTTTCGAGATCCTGCGTCAGGCCCCAGAAATCTCTCTCCTCTCTGCTCACGTGGCTTTTCAGCACCACGAGCGCCTTGACGGTAGTGGCTACCCCCGTGGCCTGAAAGGGAAAGAGATCCACCCCTACGCCATGATCACGGCGGTCGCTGACATCTACGACGCGCTTGTTTCCGACCGCCCCTACCGGTTGGGGATACCTCCCCATCAGGCACTTGACACGATCGCACACCAGGCGGAGCGCACCCTCGACCCCGAAATCGTCGCTGCCTTCACGAAGAACATCGCCCCTTACCCGGTGACTACTCCAGTCCAACTGAACACCGGGGAAATCGGAATTGTCGTAGATGTCAACAAGAACTACCGCCACCGCCCAGTGGTGCGGGTGATTTTCGATCCCGAACTCAAGGAACTGCCCAAATTCCGGGAAGTCGACCTCTCCAAAAACAAAGACCTCTACATCGCCAAGGTGCTTACACCTGAAGAGTTCCCAATTGTTAGTGAGTCTTCACCACAGGTAAGAAGGGAAGATCCTTTCGCCGAGCTTCGCCCTGCGGAAAATAAGGTTGTAAAAGACAGCCTTGTTTAAGTTCTCCGGATTTCCTCCGTAACGCTCAACAATGTCGACACAGAGGCTCCAAAAGGAAAAAAAAGGGTTCAAGGAGGCGCCAAGGCTGGAATAGATCTCCCTGCCCTTGTCAGTGAGACACAACTCTGGTTTCTCGACAATCAGCCCTTCCTTTTTCAATTCATCGAGGATGCGTCTGACAGTCCTGCTGTAGGCACCGGTCCGGGTGCGAACAAAATCGTAGACCCCTAACTGCTGACGCTCGGTTTTCTCGGCGCTGGCGAGGAAAAGCAGATTCTGGAGAGAGCGGGCTGACTCGAACCGATAACACATAAGCAAGCGCAGGATCAGGATGTGTTTCAAGGTATAGGGAATCACACGTCCGCATCTCCCATATCACACTCACCTAAGATTCAGTGAAGCCAGATCCAGAAACCCGTACCCCTGATGAACGATGCGACGGAGCGCCGAAAGGCTCGAATAATCATCGATCACAGGATTCTGGAAAACTGGCCCCGCAACCACAAGGGTATGGTACTCTCCAAGTTCTCCTCCTGGAGAGATCTCCATATCTTTAAACTCCTGGAGCAGGCTCTCATCAAGCACTCTTCCTAGAAACTCTACACCAAGCTTTTCCAGTCGGACAACCACGATCACCGCCTGGAAGCCCAGTCTGACGAACTCTTCCACTAGATCTTCTTGCCTCTCCCCCCAGAGAGGATGAACAGCAGAAAGTCCAACTTCAGAACAGACCCTCTGACACCAGGCAAGGTGTTCAGGCAAATCGATGTCTCCAAAAACACAGCCAGTGAACCCTTCTTTTCGGAGTTCTCCCAGAATTCTTTTGAATTCGTCTTCATAGGTCTCCCAGGATGCAACACCTTCAACAAAAGGGAGTCCGATGGCTTCAGCTTGTTTCTTGATGATCAGCCGAGGGATCCTGTGAGACCGCGTCAAACCCTGATCATCGAAGATCGTCAACAAACGAGAGACCTCGAGTCCCGCAAGTCGCGCTCGGTAAAAAGCGAGCGCAGAATCCTTACCACCGCTCCAGGATGCAGCAAAACGCTCCATCGAAATTCCTCCATTATTACTTAGATGTCTTCGCCAAAGCAACCTCATTCTCCTGCTGCAACACTCTGAAAAACGTATCCCTGATAAGCCTTCCTCAGTAATGGAGCGACACACCCCGGCTTTCCAGAATCGATCTCCCTGCCATCAACAGCAACCAAGGGCATCACTTCCAGAAGCGAGTTAGTAAGGAATGCTTCTTGCGCTCTCCTGAAGTCTTCAGGAAAAACGGCCTTCTCCTCAACCGTAAAACCCCTCTCCCGCGCCAGCCTGATCACGATCTCCCTGGTAATCCCTGGCAGAATCCCGCTCTCCAGATGGGGAGTCACGATCAGGTCTCCGGGAAAAACGAGAAACAGATTGCTGATCGTCCCCTCGGCTACCTCCCCTTTGAGGTTCAAGAAGATTCCCTCATCTGCCCCACAACCAGCAGCCTCCAAGCGACCAAGGACGTTTTCCAAAAAGTTTAGGGACTTCAGGGAAACTAGAGGGGAAAACTGGTTGCGGGGAAAACTCACAGTAACTGCTCGAAAGCCTCGTTCGTATGCTTCCGCAGAATAAGGCTCTCCGACATGCGCCGAGATCACCACCGTTGGCTTGGTGTCAGAAGAGGGAAGCAACCCCCGCCCTGCTTCTCCTCGCGTCACCGTGATCCTCAGGGTTCCCTCTTGCAGTTCTCCAGAACCCAGAACCTCCTGCAGCCCCTTTTCAATTTCCTCCCTGGGATAAGGAATTTTTAACACCTGGCAGCCTTCTCTAAGGCGAGCCAGGTGCTGCTTCAAGGCAAATGGTTTCCCCTGGTAAACCCTTACTGTTTCGAAGAGGCCATCTCCATACAAAAATCCTCTCTCTCTGAACCCCAGGCAGGGCTCATCCCCGGAAACGAAACTGCCGTTCACCCAGGCACAAGCGGGCACTCGAAAACCACCTCCTCTTGAAGACCGAGGGCTTGCAGCAGAGCACGCCCTTTGTAGATCGTCTCCCAGTATTCAGCTTCAGGCTCAGAATCAGCAACGATTCCCCCACCAACCTGAAAATAGGCAAATCCGTTCTTAATCACGAAGGTCCTGATCACAATACTCAGGTCTGCAGAACCCTCAAAACCCAGATAACCGATCGAACCGGTGTAGATCCCTCGCTTTACCGGCTCCAGTTCTTCGATGATCTCCATCGCCCTGATCTTTGGGGCTCCGGTGATCGAACCCCCGGGAAAAGTTGCTCTCAGGAGGTCAACCAGGTCGCGATCAAGAGCCAGTTTTCCCTTGACTGTGGAAACCAGGTGAAAAACGGTGGCGTACTCTTCGAGACAAACCAGTTCGGGCACGTGGACACTGCCAATTTCGCAGACACGGCCCAGGTCGTTCCTCTCCAGGTCAACGATCATCACCAGCTCAGCGCGGTCCTTCTCACTGCTTAAGAGCTCCAACTTGAGCTGCTGGTCTTCGCGAGGGTCAGTTCCCCGACGGCGTGTTCCTTTAATCGGTCTTGTTTCCACAATACCTTCCCTTACCTTGAGGAACCTCTCCGGAGAAGCGCTGGCAACCACCACTTCCGGATAAACGAGATAGGCAGCAAAAGGCGCAGGATTGATCCTCCGCAACCTCTTGTAAAGCTGCCAGGGGTGGACGCGCAGCGGGCAGGAAAAGCGTTGGGAAAGGTTGACCTGGAAGATGTCTCCGGCAGCGATGTAATCCTTTGCCTTCTGCACAATCTCGCAGTAAGACCTGCAGGTGAAGTGCCTGCGAAAACCTGACGGATCGGCAAAAAGAGCGGGGTCTCCTCTCTCCTCAAGCAGAGATGGTTCCTGCGACAATCGCTCAGCTTCCTCAAGGAGTTTCTCCACCTCCGCCAGCCTCTGCTCAGCCCGTTTCCTGGCTCTTACCCCAGTCTCTGGCAAACCTGTTGATGTGAGGTAGGCTCTACTCTCCAGGTGGTCGATAATCAGCAACCTGTCGTAGAAGCCCAGGTAGCAGTCGGGAACCTGCAGATCATCCACTGCCTGGTGGGGAAGTTTCTCTAATTGCCAGCCGAGGTCGTAGGCAAAATAACCGAAAGCCCCGGCAGGCACGGGAACTTCCTGGAAAACAGGAAGGCGAAACCTTCGGAGCAGTTCCTGAAGAACAGCAAAAGGTGCCCCCTCCTGCTTCCTCCAGGTGCCCTCTACCAGAAGTTCAGCCTTTTCTCCTTTGGAGCGGAACACCAGGAAAGGGTCCCACCCCAGGAATGAGTAGCGTCCCAGCCTGTAGGGGTCAATGCCACTGTCTAGGAAAAAGCTGTAAGGGCGATCCTTCAAAAGTTCGCCAACAGCAACAGGATCGAAAGGAGCGATCTCTTTAATAATCACAGTTAGCCACCCCCTCCCTCACTTCCACAAGATACTTTCTTTCCCGACCATCATCATTTTCAGCCTCGCGGACCACCTTCCCTACCGCCTTTGCCACCATGCGCAACTCCAGCAACAGGTCGAGATTCTCAAGTTGCGAGAACTCCAGAAGTAAACCATCGGCCCCCGCAGCAACGGCAGCACGTGCCATTGCCCTCACGAAATCCTGATTACCAGCGGCACTGCCGGGGTCAACCACTACCGGGTAGGGCGCAAGGGTCTTAAGCACAGGAACCGCGCTCAAGTCGAGGACGTTCCTCACGGGAAACTCAAACCCGCGGATCTCCCTGATACAGAAAACAATTCCCTCACTTCCCTCTTCCTGAAGAACACCGGCAGCCCCCAGCAGTTCTTCGCAGGTCGTTGCTACCCCCCTCTCCAGCAGAACGGGAAGCCCGCTTTTTCCTACCGCCTGGATCAGAGAACAGTTGAACACTTGTTCCCAACTAACCTTGATCATGTCACAACAGGCAACCGCTTGCTCGACGTCACTAGGCTCCTGAACTCCGGTAATCACTGCCATTCCGAATTCATTCCTGACCACGGCCAGAAAGTCAGCCTCCCCAGAAAATGAATCCATCTTCAAGAGGGAGACCCCGCGGCTGCGCAGAAAACGACTCCACTTGAGGATGTCCTCCTGTCCCTTGGAAGAAAAGTCAGCAATCAGAACCAGTTCAGGGCTGCCAATAACGGCTCTGCCAACGGAAACCGTCTTCCTTACTCCTTGTTTCTTTCCTTCCACCTTCATCGGCCTCCTCACATCTCACCAGCAGCCCTTGACTCCCAGAACCCAGCAACCTGGCTGAGGAAGTTCCGCAAGAGCGGTTTTCCCTCTTCGGTGAGGATCGACTCGGGGTGAAACTGGACACCTTCTACAAAAAACTCCCTGTGCCGGACCCCCATGACCTCGCCCTGATCTGTTTCCGCAGACACTTCCAGGCAGGAAGGAAGGTTTTCCCTTTTGAGGATCAACGAATGGTAGCGGGTGGCCTCAAAAGGATTTTTCAGCCCCGAAAAAATCGTCCTTCCGTCATGGTAGATTAAAGAAGTTTTTCCGTGCATCAGCCTGGAAGCCCGGACTACCTCGGCCCCAAACGCCTGGCCAATCGCCTGATGGCCCAGGCAGACCCCCAAGATGGGGATCTTTCCGGCAAAACAGGAAATGAGGTCAAGGCAGATCCCGGCTTCGTTGGGAGTGCAGGGGCCTGGTGATAGAACGATCGCCTTCGGCCTCATCGCTCTGATCTCCTCGAGGGTGATGGCATCATTGCGGTAAACCCGGACTTTCTCCCCCATTTCCCCGAAATACTGGACGAGGTTGTAGGTAAAGGAATCATAGTTGTCGATCATCAACAACAAATCGCTTACCCCCTTTGAACAGACTTAGACAACACCTGGAGAATGCTTCTAAACAAACAAAAAACCCAGTACCGAAGTACTGGGTCGCATCCCAGATCTCTCGCGTCCCTCGTCTCATCTCCCTTCGGCTCTTCTCTTCTCGCCTCATCTTATTAATTTGTAAGGCCTTAAGCACCTGGTTCTTTTGTCAGATCTTGCTAGTAAATTTAGCATAAACCCCGCGAAATGTCAACTGGGAATTATTCCCCGTCGGCCACCCTCCAGGCCAGGGAAACCGCCTCCTCAGGTGATTTTGCCAGGAGTAGGTGCCCACCAGAGCCATCTGGGGCAGTCAACTGCCAGGTGTTGAGCCCGATCACAGGAATCCCCATCTTCAGAGCCAGAGCGATCTCGGAAAGAGTACCGTATCCACCAGAAATGGCGATCACGGCATCAGAGGAGCGGACAACAACGGCATTACGGGCCTCCCCCATCCCCGTAACCACGGCGACAGACAGATAAGGATTGGCTTCCTTCCTTGTGGTTCCAGGGAGGATTCCGACGGCCAGCCCCCCTTCCTCCCACACTCCCTTGGCGGCAGCCTCCATAACCCCACCCCGACCGCCACAGACGAGGATCGCCCCTCTTTTAGCAATCTCCCTGCCGACCTTTCTCGCCATCTCAAGGATTTCTGGTGGAGCCTCGGCCGAGCCGATTACCCCAATGTAGAGCTTTTGCTCCACCGCTTCAAACCCCCTCAGCAAGTATACCTCTACAAAACAAACCTTCTGTTTTGCTCCTTCAGCTTCTCTACCATCGTCACCAGTTCGTCAGCATTGGAGCTGATCGCATGGGCGGCAGAACTCATCTCTTCTGTAGAAGCAGCGATCTCCTCGGCAGCAGCCGCATTTTCTTGAGAAATGGCAGCAATGTTGGCCACTTCAGAATTGACCTTTTGGGCCTGTTCGGTAACCACCTCAGCCTGCTGCCTGACCTCCTTCAGCAGTTCGGCGATGTCTCGTGTTGAAGCAGCGATCTGGATAAATTCCTCAAGTGCCTGGTCTCCGACAGCCACCTGTTCCTCAAAGAGCTTGGCAGCCTCTTCGGTAGCTTTTGCCGATCTCTCCACATCCCCGGTGATCTGTCCGATCAGGCTGGCGATTTCGTTGGCCCTTGCGCTTGATTCTTCAGCCAGTTTGCGCACTTCCTCAGCAACAACCGCAAACCCTCGTCCTGCCTCCCCGGCCCTCGCTGCCTCGATCGCCGCGTTGAGTGCAAGCAGGTTGGTCTGGTCAGCAATACCAGTGATAATATCGGTAATCCCTTCGATGCGCTTCGCCTGCTCTGTGAGCCTCACCATCGCCTGTTTCTCTTCTTCTACAAGTGCTGCCGTCTTTTTGATCTTTTCGGCAAGATCTTTCATTACATTTTCTCCGTGTTCGGTTCTGCCCACATTTTCGTCAGTCTTTTCGGCAATCTGGTCAACATTCCTGGCCAGGGCATTGATCTGCTCTGCAGTTCTTTCAGCAGCATCGGTGATATTGGTGGCGTTCTGAGCCATCTCCTGGACACCAGAAGAAACCTGGTTGATGGTTTCGGCCACCTGGCCAGCAGCCTCGGCAGTCTGGGAGGAACCCTGAGAAATCTCCCTGATGGCATTTTCGAGGCGGTCAATTGACTGGCTCACAGAGATAACGATCGACCTCGTGTTCTTTAACATCTTTTTCATCGACTCCGCCAGAATCCCCAATTCCCCGTAGTAGCCGGTCTCGATCTCCACATTGAGATTACCTGTAGCCATCTCGTCCGCATGTTCGGAAAGCCTGATGATCGGCCTGGAAATCTGCCTGCTGATCAGCAGAGCAACCAAGGCCACCACAAGAGCCACAACCACGATGACCAGCACCGTCGCCCGCATCACCGCAGCAACACCAGCGTGAATCTCTGCAACTGGAACATTAGTGGCGACAACCCAGCCGGTGGTCTTGACAGGGGCGTAAGCAACCAGCTTCTCCACACCATCTTCAGTGTAAACACCGACCCCTGCCTGACCTTGAATCATCTTTTTGCCAAGCTGCACTAATTCTTCTGATCCATCTTTGGCGATATTCTCTGTAGCGATTTTCTCCTCATTCGGGTGGGCCATCACCATTCCTGTGCTGTCTACCATAAAAGCGTAACCTGATTTTCCATAACTAGCACTTGCTACCAGATTATTGAGCACACCTGTATTCAAGACCATTCCTACCACAAAGGTGCCAGCAGAACCCTCGGCAGGGACAGCAATAGCAATGCTCTTTGCCCCGGTTTCCCGGTTCAAAATAACGCTGGAAAAAGCAACTTTCCCCTGTATCGCTTCCTGAAAGTACTGCCGGTCGCTGATGTCGGCCTGCCCACCCACGTCGTTGTAAGAAATACCCGAACTATCGGCCCAGAAGAAGAACTCGGCGTCCCGGACAAGGGGTTTAGTCCTTGCCAAAACCCCAACTATAGCTTCCTTATCCTCGGCCTTCAGACTTTTGAGCTGAGGAACAAGTCCTTCGAGCACAGAAACTTTATCATCGAGATAAGAATCGATGACACCAGCAGCTTCCTGGGCCTTGCCAAGCAGAGTATCATTAGTGGCTTTGGTGATCTGATCCCTGGAAACATAAAAATTCATCACTCCAACAAAAATAACTGGCACTAACGAAAGCACCAGAAACCACAGCAGCAACCTTCCTCCCAAGGTGTTGAAGAACTTCCTCATCTCCTTCCATCTCCTCCCCCAGCCTTTGTTAGTTCTTTTTCTGTAGTTGTCCAACTTTGATTTAGCTTTGATTTAGGCCCCCAAAGTTAAAAAATCCCAAAACAATTATGCAATAGATGCCCTAATTTGTCAATTTTATCAATAAAATAGTGTAATCCGTCTGTGATATTGTCAGGGTAAAATCCGTCTGAGAAAATGTTGGCATGATAAAACCGCAACCCTGGCGAATTAAACAATTA
>LDZS01000062.1_pt1 | contig 12889 bp, 11 predicted proteins | sample 615471 | NCBI WGS metagenome assembly LDZS01 (sample SAMN03408295, study PRJNA278302) | terrestrial metagenome | isolation source: oil reservoir sample K3 | place: USA: Alaska, North Slope, Kuparuk formation | collected 2013
ACTTCGATCTTTTTTGCTTCCGAGTCAATTATGATAAAATAAGGACAGCGGCCAAAACGTGGGTCAACGTCAGCATCAAGATTCGTTCCTGTTGCTGAGATCGCAATTCTCATGATGTTCCTCCTTCTCTTGTTTACTTTTGGGATATCCCGCGGAGGGCGACCCCCGCGGGACATCCCTCACTCCCCTTCACCTTTTCCCTCAAGTTCTGCCAGCCTTGCATTGATGAAGTTCAGCTCTTCTTCGAGGAGTCTTGCTTCTTCCCGAAGCATGGCAATCTCCTGCTCCTTCGAGATGGGTCCCAGAGGGCCCCATGGCCAATTATAAACCGGAGGTATCCAGGGCCACATCAAGCGCGGATGCCAGTACCAAAACCACCAGCGCCACATCGCTCTCACCTCCTGCAAAAGGAGCTAGAAATTACCACCACCAGGGGTACCACGGGTACCAGTAAGGCGCTGCCCAAGCCCAGCGGCGCCACCAGCCACCTCGCCAACTGCCCCACCAGAACCAGGGCTGGTAAGGATAACCGGCGTAGACCAGAGCCCAGCCAGCAGGTCCCAGACCAAAGGGCACCCTATTCACCTCCTTACAAGCCCCAAAGCTCTAGAATTATCGGATTCTAAGCAAAACTCGCCTTACCATCCGTAAGGGTAGTAAGGTGGAGCATATGGGGGAACATTGTAAAAAGGAGCAGGTACCCAATAACGCCCTCCCGAGGGATAGAAGTATCTGTAAGGTCTCCTCCATCCATAACCATAGCCAAAACCTAATCCACGTCTGAAGCGACCACCGCCTACCCAGGGATTAGTAAAGCCCGGTCTGCCAAAACCAGCACAGAATCCGGCTCCCCTTCCTGTCATTGGTCCCAGTCCCAGTGGTCCTGTCCCATCGCCAAACGGCACCAGCAACACCTCCCTTCAGGTGTGCCCTTTTTGGGCATATGCTCATTTCCACTTTTAGTATAACAAACCGGCAACAAAAATTCAACCCCTTTTTTCTTTAGTCTCCCCAAAAACCGGTCCTCAACGCGGAGAAGGTTGACCTCGCAGTGATGCTCGGACTCTGTATCGGCCACGATACCCCGTTCATCAAGTACTGCCAGGCACCGGTCACAGTGCTGGCAGTGAAGGACCGAGTAACCGGGCACAACCCGCTAGCAGCACTCTACCTGTCCTCATCTTATTACAGGCGCCTTCTGGAAAAAGAACCAGATGATTTGTCAAGCCCATAGACCTTCTCCATTTCTTTTCCCACTCCGGCCATAAATCTTCAACAAAATCAACCAGCACCGGGTCGAGCTGGGTTCCCCGGCAGGCCTTTATTTCCACCAGGCAGTCCTGCCAACTAAACGCAGGACACCTATTCTCTTAGCCAAATCGTAGACCATATCGGCAACCCGCTGCGAATGCCCCTCCAAATAAGGATCTCTGGCCTCGAGGGCAGCAACCAAGCATTAAATAGCATCGTGGAAGATAGTATAGATTAGATCCTAACACCTTTTTTCACCTCAGGTTATTCTTGTAATTCAAGTTCATCCTACCAAAACCCAACAATGAACTAAAAGCAGCCGCCTGATACTCTCCATAAGCACCAGGCGGCTGAATGTCAGTTAACCCCCGAAAACAAGCAAATGGAGAGGAGTAAGAAAGAGCAGTGTGAGGGTTTACCAGCATAAACTCTTAAGCGAGGCCGAGAAGCCTGCCAACCTGGTAAATCAGGAAGGAGACGATCCATCCCAGGGCGAGGGTGTAGGCAACCGCAAAACCCGTCCAACGCCAGTTGGTCTCCCTCTTGATCGCCCCGATGACAGCCACGCAAGGGATATAAAGGAGCGTCATCGCCATAAAGGCATAGGCAGAAAGCGGTGTGAAGTGCTGCTGGATGGCAGTTGCCAGCCCTTCTTCACCAACACTGTAGACCACACCGAGCGTCCCCACTACTGCCTCCTTGGCCAGAATGCCGAAGAATAAAGCAACAGCCGCCTCCCACGTCCCGAAACCGCAGGGAGCGTAGATGGGTGCCAGCAGGTGCCCCAAACGCCCGATAACACTTTCTTCAATAGGAGCACCCTGAGGGATGTGGGATAAAACCCAGATCACCACAGAAGCAGCGAAGATCACTGTCCCTGCCTTGCGGATAAAGGAGTAACCCCGCTCCCACATGTGGATCAGTGTCCCTTTCAGGGTCGGTAGGCGGTAAGGTGGCAGTTCCATGACAAAGGGGGCATCTTCCTTTTTGAAGAAAAGGTTTTTGAAGAGCATTCCCATCAGGATCGCCAAAACGATCCCCATCATGTAGAGCGAAAAGATCACCAGACCCTGGTGCTGCTTGAAAAAGGCACTGACGAAGAGGACGTAAACAGGCAGACGGGCAGTGCATGACATCAAGGGCACGATCAAAAGGGTGATGATCCTGTCCTTCTTGTTCTCCAGGGTTCTCGTTGCCATCACCGCGGGAACATTACAGCCAAATCCGATCAACAGCGGGATAAAGGACTTCCCGTGCAACCCAAGGGTGTGCATCAGCTTGTCCATGATGTAAGCAGCGCGAGCCATGTAGCCGCTGTCTTCAAGGAAAGAGATGGCGAGGAAAAGCAGAAAGATGGGTGGTATAAAGACGAGTACAGAACCAACACCACCGATGATTCCGTCAACCACTAAGGAAGCCAGCATCTCGTTGGTGATCAAAACGCTGGCGACATCACCGAGCCACTCGAAGAAGGCCTCAATGTAGCCAATGAGAGGATTACCGAGGGTGAAGGTGAACTGGAACACCGCCCACATGGCGAAGAAAAAGATGGGTATGCCCAGATAGCGATTGGTGACCACCTGGTCGATCTTATCGGAAAGGGAAAGCCGCTCTTCAGTGGTCGACCTCCTGGTGACGGTCTCTCTGACCAGTCCATAGGTGAAGCCGTATCTCCTGTCGGCGATAATCGATTCCGGGTCATCACCCAGGATCTCAAATATGCGCTTTTTGCTCTTGTCGATCTGGGCAATCACTTCCCTGATACTCCGCGACCTCGACTCCTTGAGGATCAGTTCATCGTTCTCGAGAAGCTTGATCGCTACCCACCTTGGGGAATATCCGCGAGGGACGAGTGACTTCTTTTTGATGATGGCTTCCAGTTTGGCAATTTCTTCTTCAACTTCCTGACCATAATTGAGCTTCAAGTAAGGGGGTTCTTTTCTCTGAGAGGCCTGGAGCACACTCGCCAGAAGCTCCTTGATCCCCTGGCCCCTGGTAGCCACGGTAGGAACAACAGGCACACCGAGAAGCTGAGAGAGCTTTCCTACGTCAATCTCGATGTTTTTCGCCTGGGCTTCGTCAAACATGTTTAAAGCAACGACAACGTTCGCCCCCATCTCCAACAGTTGCACAGTCAAGTAGAGGTTTCTTTCCAAATTGGAAGCGTCAACAACATTGACTACAACGTCAGGAGTTTCCCTGATAATAAAATTGCGGGCAATCACTTCATCTTCGGTGTAGGCACCCAGACTATAGGTGCCCGGCAGGTCGACGACGCGAATCTTCAACCCCTGATGGACAAGAAAGCCTTCTTTTTTTTCGACAGTCACACCAGGCCAGTTGCCGACATGCTGCCTGGCCCCTGTCAGTTCATTAAAAAGGCTGGTTTTCCCAGAATTCGGGTTCCCGGCAAGAGCAACAACTATTTCCTTTTCTTTTTTTAAAATCCTTATAGTTGCAGCACTCAATCTCTAGTCCTCCTATCCAGTTTCATCCCAGCTCCTGAACAATCACCTTTTGGGCCATCCCAAAACCGAGGGCAAGGCGTGCTTCTCCAAGGGCAATGATTAAGGGGCCGCGGTCATTGCGGATGACGCGGACAACAGCACCCTTGACCAGACCCATTTCTGCCAATCTGCGGCGGAATCCAAAACCTCCTACAACTTCCTTGACGACAGCACGACGGCCCGCGGGTAAAAACGATAAAGGCAACACCGGTGAGTTCGCCGCACTCAAGTCACTCAACCTCCACCTCGATCTGGGCAGCTTCATTCCTCCTCAAGGTCAGATTGTAACCTTTTACCGTGACCTCAATGGGGTCACCAAGTGGAGCGGTTCCCAAAACCTGAACCTCAGCCCCGGGAACCATGCCCATGTCATACATTCGACGGCGCAGGCTTCCCTTTGCTGTAAGACGGACTATTCTCGCTTTCATCCCTGGAGCAAGATCGTTGAGAGTAAGCGGACACCCGGAATCCAATCTGGTTTCATCCTTTCTCTCCAGAGCTTTCGACTCCGTTCTTATCCACTCTTCGAGGAACTCCGCCAGCTTTTCCATGGTCTGCTGGCTTACCCCGTGTTCCATCGAACAGGCGTCTTTTTCAGCAACCTCAGGAGGAATATCCAGGACTTCGATCAGAAATCTTCTGATAGTGCGGTGCTTTTTTAAGATTCTGGAAGCGAGTTCTTTACCGCGGGGAGTTAATTCAACAGGACCGTAGCGCTCTTGCTTGACCAACCTCAGGTTGGCCAGACTGGAAACAGCCTGGGTGGCACTAGCCTTAGCAACTCTGAGCTTTGCCGCCAGATCCGTGATCCTCACCTTTTCGTTCTTTTCTGAAAGCTCCAGAATCGCCTCCAAATAGTCTTCAAGTGCAGGTGAAATACTTAATTCATCGAGAATTTCTCATCCCCTCCTAGTGTTAAGAATCCCTAACACTTTTGGCAAAAAAATTTTTGCGATATTCGCAATTGAAATTCAATTTCATTTGAGTCAAACATACCACACTTTTGCAGCCTTGTCAAGCACACTTTTAGAGGTCATTTCTGGGGGGCTTTTTGAGCCTCACGGTCAGTTTCTCTCCGTAACCGATGATCTGCCGCAGACTTGCTGCTTGACCGATCCTGGTGAATATTTCCCGCTTGTGCCAGGGGAACCAGCGACACCCTGCCAGGACAGTCACTTTCGTGCCTTCAAAAGCCTGGGGATACATGGGTGTGCTTGCCCCGGTGAGGACAACCTCTCTGGCACCTGAGCAAAGAGAGATAACTCTGGAAAAAGTGCCGTTGATCAGGGAAGAACTGGTGATCACCACCAGATCACACTGTGGTAGGAGTTCCTCCTGCCGCTCATCTGGATAAACCTCCTGGGAGTGGGCCCTGTCAAAAATGATCATCCTGTTCACCTTATGCTTCATTCGCGCGGCGAGAGGCCTGATATAGCCAACCATTCCCAGGGTATCCCCCGGCCGCACGTCGAGCGCAGATGAGGCATCTTTCACTTCGGAAGAGAGTTCATCGTAAGGGGCAACAGCGTTGCAGGTAGCCAGCCCTACAGCAGTGCGTAGTGGGTTTTTACCATCCAGCATCCAGGAGGCCAGATCTTCGGCCCTCATGCCGTTTATTTTACCGGCTTCAGGAAGTGAAGCGCATCCCGGAGGCAACTCCTTCCGCAAAACGTAAGCAACCCCAACAGCCCCGTCGTCGAGCTCCACGGCGAGGAGTTCGAGCCCGATGACTACATCCCTGACCTTTTTCCCTTCCAGACGCGGCAGAGCCTGGTAGTAGACCATTTGCAGCATCAGCTTCACCCCGTTTGCGGGAAAATGCCTTACCAAAACCATTACATCCTAGCAAACAATATATCAGATCCTTCTCAATAGTAAAAGTCTGTCTCCGGACACACGTGCCTTTGGCCCGACCACAAACTATCTCTATTATCAAGTAGTCCGCAGCCACCCAGAACCCGAAGAACTTCCCACCCTGAGCAAAACCTGCCCCAACAAGCACCTGCATCCCCTCATGCAACTCGAACTTAAGGAGATCTACTGCCGTAATGCCCTTCGAAGATATGAAAGTAGTTGCACTTATTTTTAAGTAACTTATTTTCAACTACTTGAACTTGGATCACCTTTAAGCTACTTCCTGTTGCTGTTCTCACCAACTCGGCCCTAATTCCCAGGGAAGACGTCCAAGAAGAGCTTTTAAACGCAGACCTAGTGGTGGCAAAATTAGATGCCGCTGATGAAGCGACATTTCAAGCAGTCAACAGGCCTGTCCCAAGATTACATCTCGAGGATATATTAGCAGGTCTCAGGGAATTCAGGAAAAAATACCGGAGCAGGCTCGCCCTGCAGATGATGTTTGTGGAAGTCAACAAAAACTGCGCTGCCGATATGGCCAGAATTGCCGAAATGCTCTCTCCAGATGAGGTACAGATCAATACTCCGCTTCGTCCGTGCAGTGTTAAACCCCTGCCGCCTGAAGAAATCGCCGCAATCAAATCCGAATTCAAGAACTTAAAAACCGCAGGCCAAACCACTGGATATAATTGCAACGAAAAAGCGTAGGCCGGAATAACTACCAAATTCGAACACTAAAAGCGGCCGCCCCACCTAGCGGTGGCCCACCTGCGCCCGCCTCCGCGTAGCGCCAGACGTAGCCTTCCAGGGCATGCGCATCTCCCCTAGCGACAGCCCGCAGGTAGCCAGCGATCACCTGCCTCGCCTCAGTCTCCTGGTCGAAGGGAGCTACTTGCGCAGGCTCACCAGGCACGGGTTGAGCCACTTCGTTCTTGAGGTGATGAGAAACCAGCAAAACGTTGCCAGCACACGCGCCTATACCTAGCACCAGCAGGAGCCAGCCCGGCCACCGCGCCCGGCGCCAGAGCGATGCAGAAGCCGCCAGCAGCGCCAGGGGCCAGATGAAAAAGAGTCTGCCGTGCGGGTCCCAGAAGAAAAAGAAGGCGAAAACACCGGCTGGCAGCGCGGCCACCAGAAGCATCTTCGCCGCGCAGCGTACCAGCGCCCACACCGCAAGGGCCACCGAAAGGCCAAAGAGAACCCACAAAATGATGGTAAGTAACTCCAGAAACACGTTCACCGCTCCCCTTCACCGCTGCCGCTACGCCTGGGACCGGAAATTTCGATAACAACGCACGATCTTGTTGCTTGCCATAGGTTGTAAAGCTACCGCTCAGATTTCATCAGGATTTAAACCTGGAATTCGCGGAAGCAGGCCACTCGGTGGGCAGAGCAGGCTTTCATTTCCGGTTTTTCCTGGTAACACCTGGGGAGAGGATGAGGACAGCGCTGGACAAAAGGGCAACACTGCCTGCTGCCGGTTTTAGAGTTGCCCTTGGTGAAGTCGGTAGACAAGATCTGTTTCCGGAGACTCAGGACTCCAGTTGAGGATAACTGGGCAACTCCTTCACGGATTTCTACCCCTCGGCTGGCTCTCACCGGCTCAGAAGCTCCCCTCGAAAGCGCGGGTGCTGCTTCCACCAGGCACTTGGTGTAAGGATGGAAGGGGTTGCTGACGACTTCGCTGGTCGGACCCTCTTCCACGATCGACCCCTGCAGCATTACTGCCATGCGGTCACTGACCTTCCTAGCAAGAGCAAGATCATGTGTGATCAAAAGCAGAGCCAGCCCTCTCTTCTCCTGGAGGTCGAGGAGGAGTCTCAATATCTTCGCCTGGACACTGGCATCAAGCGCAGATGTTGGTTCATCAGCAATGAGCAGTTTCGGGTTCAGCACGAGGGCACGGGCAATAGCCACTCTCTGGGCTTCTCCACCGCTCAAGTGATGGGGGTACTTCTTCAAAAACCCGTCATCTGCAGGTAACTCCACCTCATTTAAAACCTTCCGCACCTTTTCCAGCTTTTCTGATTCACTACCCCACCCGTGGACATCAAGGGGTTCTTTGACAGCCTGGTAAACGTTCATCCGGTGGCTGATCGACTCCCCAGGGTTCTGGAAAACCATCTGGACGCGTTCGTAAAACCTCTTTTTTCTCTGGAGCACCTTTTCACCTTCGAGAAAGACTTCTCCCTGCTCGGCCTTGAACAAGCCCATGATCGTCTTCGCCAGGGTGGTCTTTCCGGAGCCGCTCTCCCCGACGAGGGCGAGAGTCTCCCCCTCATAAAGGGTGAGGTCGACATCGTGCAGCACCTCAACCTTGCCGAAACTCTTGCTGATGTTCCTCACCTCCAGCAGGGGGACGATCCCGCCCCGGTGACAGGCGAGATATCGGCCGTTCTTCTTCTGGAGTTCCGGAACCTCCTGCTCGCAGACAGCTATCTTCTGGGTGCACCTGGGGTGGAAAGGACAGCCACTCACCCTGTGGGACATTCTCCCAGGTATCCCCTGCAGGTCCTTGGTTGTCGTCATATTGGGATAAGAACGCAAAAGCCCTCTGGTGTAGGGGTGCATGGGAAACTCCAGCAGTTCAACTGTGGGACCCATCTCAAGGATCCTACCACCATACAAAACAGCTATTCTTTCCGCCAGTTTGGCGGCAGCAGCAATGTCGTGAGTGATCACGAGGGTAGCCTTTTCCCTCGTCACTTCTCGGAGCAGAGCGATGATCTCTGCTTTAGTGAGGGCATCAAGGGCCGCGGTCGGCTCATCGAGAATCAGGATCTCAGGGTCATTGGCCAGAGCAATGCAAATGAGGGCTCTTTGCTTTTCTCCCCCACTCAACTGGTGAGGATAAGCCTCGGCCCGCCTTTCGTCGAAGCCGACTCGAGCGAGCAACCGTCGGGCACGTTCCCTGGCAAAATCCTCGTCCTTTTCCCCGTGCACCAGGATCGCTTCCATTACCTGCTGACTGATGGTGTAGAGGGGGTGCAGGGCGTCTTCGATGTTCTGGAAGACCATGGCGATCTGCCGGCCGCGCAAGCTCCGCAGTTCTTCCTCAGGTAAGTCGAGGAGGTTCCTCCCGTGGAAAAGGATCTCACCGGTGCAATGACCCTCGACGAGACCGAGAATGCTCAAGGCGAGGGTGGTCTTGCCGGCACCTGTTTCTCCAATAATGGCGAGGGACTCCCCTTTTTTCAAGGTCAGGTCGATCCCCTTAAGCACAGTAAGTCCATTGTAGGAAACCTTCAGATTTTTAATCTCCAGCATGGCTTACTCCTTTGCGTAAGCGAGGATTTAAGGCCTTCTCAAGTGCATAACCGAGAAAAGTCAAGGCAGTGATCGTCAGGGAAAGGGCAAAACCTGGAGGCAAGAGCCACCACTTCCAGACATCAAGGTAAGAAAACCCCAAAGCGTGCTGCATCATCTTTCCCCAACTGACGACAGTGGGGTCGGAGATGCCTAAAAAGGAGAGCCCTGCCTCCATGAAAACCGCCCTCCGGGCATCGTGGATCATCGTGGCCACAATCACGGGACCCAGGTCAGGAACGATGTGGTGGGAAAGCAGGTGCAGCCAGCCGGCACCAAAAGTGCGGGCCGCGGCCACATGCATCCTCTCCTTCAAAGACAGGGCCTGCACCCTGACAACCCGGGCACCCCCGGGCCAGAGGAAAACAGCGAGCAACACGATCATCAGCAGGATGTTGGGGCGCAAGTAAGCTGCCACAAGGATGACCACGATCACCGGAGGAACGACAATCATGGCGTCCACAAGCCGCATCACCAGGCGGTCGTAAACTCCCCCGAAAAGCGCCGCGGTGCACCCAACCAGGACGCTGATCAGCGCGGAAAGCAGAGCAACCCCACAGCCGACCGTTAGAGAGGTGCGTGCCCCGTAGAGAAGCCGCGTCCAGATGTCCTGTCCGACATCATTGGTCCCCAGCAGGTACTGCCAGGACGGGGGGCTGAAAACAGAACCAGTATAAGTATGGGGCTGGTATCTGGTAAGCAGTGGTGCCAGGAGGGCGAGAACCACCATCAGGGTGATCAGCACCAGACCCAATTTTCCAAAGCTGTCCTGCTTGATCTCCTGCCAGTAATTGATGTGCACGGCAAACCCTCCTGCCCCTTAATGAGCATAGGCAACCCGAGGGTCGAGCCTGGTGTACAGCAGATCCACCAGATAATTTGTAGCCAGGATCACCACCGTTGTCACCAGGAGAATCCCCTGCATCAGCGGGTAATCGCGGGTTAGCAGAGAATTGTAAAGTAGTGAACCCACCCCAGGGTAAGAAAAAATGATCTCAATAAACAAGGCCCCGGTCACCGAATGAGCGAGCTGAAGGCCCGTGGCCGTGACCACTGGCAAAAGCGAATGCTTCCCAGCGTGCCTGTACCTGATCACCCTTTCCTGGCAACCCTTCGCCTTCGCAGTGAGGATAAAGGCCTCTCCGAGGGTGGTAATCATTGTATTCCTGGTCAACAGGTAGGTTCCTGTGAGGCGCACGAGAACAAGAGCGAATAGAGGGAGCAGCAGGTGGTGCAGGACATCGAGGACGAGACTGACCCCGGTTTTTCCGGCATAAGGTGTGACAGCACCCGCTAGCGGCACCACCCCTAAGGCCACCCCAAAGAGCAGAAGCAGTAAGATGCCCACGAAAAAGTCGGGAAACCCGCTCAAAAACATCAGGCCTGCGAGCAAAGTCTTATCCACAGTGCGGCCGCGACGGTAGCCAGACTCGATCCCCAAAACAATGCCGAGAGCGTTGGAAACCAGCACCGCAAGACCCACCAGGAGAAGTGTCCAGGGAAGAGAGCCGATGATCACCTCGAACACCGGGGCATTGTAGTAATAAGAATACCCCAGATCCCCACGCAACAGTGCCAGGAGGTAAGAGATAAACTGCTCATCCAGCGGTTTATCGAGGGAAAACCGCTGGATGAGCTCTGCCTTCAACTCCGGGGTCATGGCGATCAAAGCCTCTTCCCCGTAAATCGCCATCAGGGGATCCCCGGGCATCAACCGCGGCAACAAGAAGTTGAGTGCAATGATCAGGAAAAAGGCGACCAAGTAGCTTACTGCAGAACCCGCTCTTTTCACACTCAGATCCTCCTTGGACTAGTGCTCAACAATTGATTTGGTTCTCCTCTAGCCAAGAGCAATCATCAAACCCCTTAAGCTATTTCACAAAAGCCAGCTTGTTCAAAGGAATAGGAACTCCACTGGCGATTCCCTGCCAGGTGTAGAAAAGTTCAACTTTTCCGTCGTGGGCCCAATACCATGTCGGATAATAAAGCGTCAGTGCGGGAACCTCCTCGGCGTACACTTTCTGGATCTCCCCGATGAGCTTTTTGCGCTCCTCTTTGTTCATTTCCTGCTGCTGTTGCTTGAGCAGATTCACAAGGACCTCGTTCTCGGTGTATCTGGCACTGTTAAAGCCCTGGCCGATGATCACCTTACTCAAGATCTCCGGATCTCCTCCAAGCCCCCCGTGGCCGCTGATGGCGAGGTCAAACTTCCACTCATTAACCATGCTGTCAAGGGTTTTCGATTCCAGGCTCCGCAAATTGACTTTGATTCCTACTTTCTCCAGTTGTTGCTTGATCATCTCACCTTCACGTTCTCCAGGAGAGCTGGTCCCACCAGCAACAAGGAGTTCAAGTTCGAGCACCCTTCCATCTTTCTGATAGTAGCCGTTCTTTTTCACGTAGCCCAGGCTTTCCAAGATCTCTTGCGCTTTTGTAGGATTGTAGGGGTATTGCTCTGTTTCGGGATTGAACCAAGGGCTGTCTGGAGGAAGGATTCCCGGGCTTCCCGCCAGGCCGTGCCCCCGCAGGCAAGTAGAAACGATCTGCTTTCTGTCGATGGCGTAAGCAAGGGCTTGCCTGAACCTTTTGTCATTGAGAGGTGGCTTCTTGTGGTTGATCATCAACTTGGCGTTCCAGTCGTGGGTGCCTTCCAAAATTGTGAACCCCTCTTTTTTCATCTCGTCCACGAGCTCAGGGGGAATGCTCGCAGCATTGACCTGCTTCTGTTTCAAAGCACTAGCAGCCATTTCTTCACTTACCTTAACGAACTTCAGTTGCTCGACCTTTGGTTTGCCCAGGTAGTAATCGTCGTAAGCCTCATAAAGATAAGTTCCCTGGGCTTTATTGTAGTCGACGAGCTTAAAAGGCCCGGTCCCGATCAATGCTTTCTCTTCCTGGAACTGCTCCGGATTTTGGACATCTTTCCAGACATGCTCAGGGAGAATGGGCAGGGTGCAGGCTACATTATCCATAAACGGGGCATACGGTTTGCTCAAGTAAACCTTCACAGTGTAATCATCCACAGCCTCGGCCTTTTCGACAATACTGGGATCAACCCATTGATAAGGGTGCTCCTTCGTGTAGTTGAAAGTAAACACCACATCTCTGGCGGTGAACTTCTCTCCATCATGCCAGGTCACATTTTTCCTCAGATTAAATAAGTAAGCGTTTTCATCCTCCAGATACTCCCAGCTCTCAGCGAGAGCAGGTACATAGCCTTTGTCATCCTTCCAAACGAGGGTATCGAAAATAAAGCTCATCCGCACATAACCCGGCCCCCGTGAATAGTGGGCATATGGTGAAGGAAGACCCCAGTCTCCAGTTGAATCAGCTATTGTGTAAACGGCAATTCGTTCACCACCGGGAGTTGTTTCCTGGGAAGCCTTTTCCGCACCACAGCCCACAACAGCAAAAACGAGGAGACTCAAGGCAGTTCCCAGCGCCAGGAGCCATCCAAAGCCCTTCCATCTAGATCGGCGAAAACCCAAATACATAAACTCTCCCCCTTTGAAAAATGATGAGCATCCTGAAGAGTTACCTTGCTAAAATATCGCGCTTGAACCAGCCGATGCGGGCGTTTTCGATGCTGTCAAGGTCAGAAGAGTAAGGTTTGATATCCAGTAAAGGGCTGCCATCGATAGCGTCAACACCCCGCACCAGCAAGCGGTTTCCCTTCCTTTCCAGTAGTTTAGCAACACAAAAAGCGATTGGATTGGGGCGAGATGGTGAGCGGCAGGCAAAAACACCCCGCAGTTCCGGACCAAAAGGCGTCCGTGTCTGGAGAACATCGCGCCGCGCCTGGTGGCACCAGTAGAGAACGATCAGATACTCAGCCTTTTCTACATCCTTGAGAGCCTCGGCAAACTGGGGGTAAATTTCCAATTCTACGGTTTCCTCGGAAAAACGCCCCTGGGTAGGTGCTTCCGACTTTTCCCGATAAGGGCTATGTATCACCCCAACAGGCACCAGTT
>LDZS01002371.1_pt1 | contig 12885 bp, 17 predicted proteins | sample 615471 | NCBI WGS metagenome assembly LDZS01 (sample SAMN03408295, study PRJNA278302) | terrestrial metagenome | isolation source: oil reservoir sample K3 | place: USA: Alaska, North Slope, Kuparuk formation | collected 2013
TTTCATGACAAGCTACGGGAAGAATGTTTGAATCGGTATCTGTTTGCCAGTGTGCAGGAGGCACAGGAGGTAGTGGAGGCGTGGCGGCAGGAGTACAACCGGTATCGGCCGCACAGTTCGCTTGGGTATCTGACCCCGGTGGAGTACGCAAGCCGAGGTTGTATGGGGTCAAGGGATATGGTACAAACGGTGGTGGCAAGTTGAACAGCCAACCCTCTCACTCAGGGTGGACCAGAAAACGGGGGCAAGCCAGTCCCTGTCCCATTAACGTCACTCCTGCCCATGCTTATTCTCGGCTGCGGGCCTTTCTAGACTACCTGCGATGAAGGCGGTGGCGTTCATCGGGCACAAGGGGGCGGGCAAGACCGCGTTCCTGCGGGCCCTGATCCCCGTTCTCACCACCCGAGGATACCGGGTGGGCACGGCCAAGCACGTGGGGCCGGAGGTGGAGCCGGACCTGCCCGGAAAGGACACCTACTTCCACCGCAAGGCCGGGGCGGACAGGGTACTGCTCTACTCCGAACGGCATGCGGCCCTGTTTTGGGACCATGTGAAGGCGCCGGTGGAGGAGTACATCGACCGGTACTTCTCCGATCTCGACCTGGTGCTCCTTGAGGGCTTCAAGGACTCGGGATTTCCAAAGATCGAGATCTGGCGGGGCGGGGAGCCCCTGGCCGGCCGCATCCCGGTGCTGGCGGTGGTCACGGATAAGGCCCCCCCGCTTCCGGACTCGGTGCCGATCCTCCCCCGCGATCCGGAACTGGTGGCCGACTTCCTGGAAGCCAACCTCCTAGGCCCCGACTGACCCCCAACGGCTCCACGGAATCTTCACAAAACCACCACGACCGCTTCACAGCCGGCTGGTAAAGTGGGGACAACCTAGCTTCGGAGGTGGTAACGATGCTCAAGAAGAAGAGGTGGTTCGTCGTTTTGACGGCCCTGGCAGCCGCGACGGTGGCCGGGGCCCTGGTGTTCGGCCAAGCGGACGAGGATACCCCCCTTTCCGGTACGTTCCTGGGGAAGGTGGCGGAGAACCTCGGGGTGAGCGTGGAGGAGCTGCTTTCCGCCATCACCCAGGCCCGGCTCGCCGAGATCGACGAGGCCCTGGAAGAGGGCCTGATAACGGAGGAACAGGCGAACCTCTTGCGGGAGCGCCTTGAGGCCTTCCAGGCGGAGCTCAAGCTCATAGAGGAGGCGCTGGCCGAGGGGAAGATCACCCAGGACCAGGCCGAGCTCATGCTCGGCGGCCGGGGCCTTATGGGCTTTGGCCGGATGGGGATGCGCGCCTTCGGCCAGGGCAGGATGGGCCACGGCCCCCGGGGCTGTGGGAACTGACCAACCTCTCTCTCCCAGGTACGGGGGTGGGGGCTAGCCCCCCACCCCCTCCGCTAGAATAATGAAAAGGAGGGTGGATATGGAGGCACTATGGCTCGGGCTCCTTTTTGGGACCGTCTTCAGCCTCGCCCTGGAGGTGGCCGCCTTCCTCGCCCTGGCCAGGCCGGTCAGGGTGAAAGCCCAGCGCCGGTCGAAAGGCAGGGATTGATGAGGGGGCTTGTGGCAGCCCTGGTGGGCATGGCGCTCCCCTTGGCCCTGACGGGGAGGGAGCTCCCCTTAGGGGAGGCGATCGCCATCGCCCTTTCCCAAGCCCCGGAGGTGCGCCAGGCAGAGCTTGAGCTCTCCTTGGCGGAGCTTGAGCTCTCAGCTGCCCGGGCCGGGATGGCCCTCCCCTCCTTGTCCCTCGTCCTCATGCCCCCCGGCCTCACCCAAGCCGGCCTTTCCACCGCCGAGGCAGAGCTTTCCGCCTCCCTTTCCCTCCCTTGGGGCACCTCGAGCCGGCTTGCCGCCGGCCTTGGGTTGGGCTGGACGGATGCCGGACCGGCCATATCCTCCTGGAACGTAAGCGGGGCCTTCACCCTGGACCTAGCCGATCCCACCGCCGCCGTCTCCCAGCTTGAAGCCCTGGAGGAGGCGGTGGAGGAGGCCCGGGAGTCCCTGGAGGAGGTCAAAGACTCCAAGGCCCTGGAGGTGATCACCACCTACCTCGAGCTCCTCTCCCTCAAGGCACAGCTAAAACAGGCCCAAGATGAGCTGGTGGAGGCGGAAGAAGGCCTCGTGAAGCTTGAGGAAAAGGCGGCTGCAGGGCTGGCAGGCGACCTTGAGCTTGCGGAGGCCCGCTTGGCTGTACTGGACGCCCGAATCGCCCTTGAGGAGAAAACCGCGACCTTCGCCGCCAGGAAGGCCGACTTCCTCTCGTCGCTTGGGCTTGAGGGGGAGGGGATCGAGCTCGTGGAGCCGGATATACCCCAAGATGAGCTCATCTCCGCCGCCGAAGGGCTTCTTGCCCAAGAGGAGCTCGCCCAGGCGGCGGTGGAGCTCTCCCAAGCGGTGCAGGCGGCCCAAAGGGAAGTGGAGGACGCTGAGGAAGCCCTGAGGAAGGCCCGGGCGGCCGGGCTCCCCACCCTCACCCTCCAGGCGGGCTTAACCGAGGAGGGGCTCGAGCTCGGCTGGGAGATCTCCTTCGACCTCTTCTCCCCCGCCAGGGGAACCGAAATCCAGATCGCCCAAAAGGAGCTTGAGCTGGCGCAGCTCAAGCTCGAGCGGGCTCGAATGGCCGCTTTTCAAGAGATCAGGAACTCAAAGGAGGATCTCCAGGCGGCGCTACGGGACCTAGAGCGGCTGCCCATGGAGGAGGAAAGATGGAGCTTGGAGGAGGAGGTCATGAGGGCAAAGCACGAGGCCGGGGCGATAAGCGACGAGGACTGGCAGGACTTCCTCGAGGAGAAGGAGGCGTTCCTCCTCGAGGCAGGGCAGCGCCTAGGTGATCTACTGATTGCCTATCTCACATACCGCTCCACACTGGGCCTTTCCCTGGATTGGGAGGGTTGGTTGAGATGAAGAGGATACGGGGGTTTCTCGCGCGACTTAAGAGGAGGAGATGGTGGCTGATCTCCGGGGCGGCGGTGCTTGCCGGCGGGCTTGCCGCTGGGCTCCTTCTCACCCGGCCGGCCGGGGAGGGGAACCCCACCGCCCTGGGGAGGACGGTGGAGGTGGTCCGGGGGGACATCAGCCAGACCCTCACGGCCTATGGGGTGGTGGCCCCCAAGCAGGAGTACACGTTCGTCTTCGCCGGGGACGAGGTGGAGGAGATCCTGGTGAGCGAGGGGGACCAGGTGAAGGAGGGTGATATCCTCGTGCGGCTCGAGAGCACCCAGGCGGAGCTTGCGCTCCTTCAGGCCGAGCGAGCCCTCAAAGAGGCCCAGGCAGAGGGGATCCCGGCAGTGATAAAGGAGAAGGAGCTCGCCTACCAGATCGCAAAGGAAAACTACGAGAAGACGGTCCTTTCAGCGCCGTTTTCCGGGGTGGTGACCGAGATAGACCGGCCCTCCGCGGCCACCGAGAACTGGTCGGTTACCTTGATAGACACCAGCGAGCTTTATGTAGAGGTGGAGGTGGACCAGCTGGATGCCCCCTCCCTCAAGGTGGGCCTGAAGGGCCAGGCCACCATCGAGCCGCTCCCGGACCGCACCTTCCCGGTGGAGATCGTGGAGATCGGGGGGATGGCGGTGGAGAGGGGCACCAGCACCGTGGTGACCGTGCGGGGAAAGCTCCTTGAGACGGACCCGGCGATCCTGGTGGGCTACACGGTGGAGCTGGAGTTGGTGGTGGCCGAGGCCAAGGACGTTCTTTTGGTCCCCATCTCCGCCCTTATGGAGTCCCCCAGGGGCTGGATAGCCATGAAGGTGGTGGATGGTGAGGTGGTGCCCCAACCCGTCACGATCGGGGTCACCTCCGATCTATATGCCGAGGTGAAGTCCGGGCTTTCCGAGGGGGACCTGGTGCTGGCAAGCCCCACGGAAGCTACCCCAAGCACGCAGGCGGGTACGGAGCAGAGGCCACTGGGGGGTATGTTCTTCGGGCCGGGTGGGGCCCCGCCGGGGCCGTGAGCGCCATGGTGGAGCTTAGGAAGGTGACCAAGGATTATCCCATGGGGGGCGGGGTGTACCGCGCCCTGCGGGGGGTGGACCTCGCCATCGCCGAAGGGGAATACGTGGCCATCACCGGCCCCTCAGGCTCCGGCAAGTCCACCTTGCTCCACCTCATCGGGGCCCTGCACAAGCCGACCTCCGGTCAGGTGCTCTTGGAGGGTATCGACTTGGGAAGGCTTTCCCCTGAAGAGCTCGCCCGGCTGCGCAACGCCAAGATCGGGTTCGTTTTCCAGCAGTTCCACCTGCTTCCCCGCCTCACGGCCCTGGAGAACGTGGAGCTCCCCATGGCCTACGCCGGGCTGAGGCCCAAGCTCCGCAGGGAACGCGCCCAGGCCGCCCTGGCCCGGGTGGGGCTTTTGGAGTTCGCCCACCACCGGCCAAATCAGCTCTCCGGCGGCCAGTGTCAGCGGGTGGCCATCGCCCGCGCGCTGGTGAACGAGCCCGCCCTCATCCTCGCCGACGAACCCACCGGGAACCTCGATACCAAAACCGGAGACGAGATCGTGGAGCTTTTCTCCTCGCTCCACAGGGAAGGGAGGACCCTGGTGGTCGTCACCCACGAGCCGGAGATCGCCGCCCGGGCCCCCAGGGTGGTGAAATTGCGGGACGGGAGGATCGAGGAGGACACCCATGGGGATCTTTGAAACCCTGCGCACGGCCATCCTCGCCCTAAGGACCCACAAACTCAGGACGGCCCTTTCGGTCCTGGGGATCGTGATCGGGGTGGGGGCGGTGGTGGCGGTCATATCCCTTGTTAGCGGGGCCACCCAGGAGGTGAAGGAGCAGATAGCGGGGCTGGGAATCCGCACCATTACCATAAACATCTTCCCCGGGGCGCTGCGCTCGGCCGCCTCCGCCCGCCTCCTCACCGAGGAGCTCTCCGAGAAGCTCTCCGCCGCCCCCTCGGTGGAGCTCGTGGTCCCCACCGCTTCCAGCATGGGCAGCACCACGATCGACGGCGAGAGCTGGAGCGTTTCCTTGCTTGGGGTCACCCCGGAGTACATGGAGCTCTTCGACGACTTCTACCCAAAAAGCGGCCGGTTCATCCACCCCTTGGACGAGGACAGGAAGGTGGCCGTCCTGGGGGCGGAGGTGGCGGCCGATTTCTTCGGGGAGGAGGACCCGGTGGGGCAGAAGCTCACCCTGGAGGTGGCCGGCCAAAGGGTGGCCTTCCGGGTGATCGGGGTGATGAGCCCCCGGGGGACGGTGGGGATGCAGAACCTGGACGATTACGTGTACGTCCCCATCTCCACCCTACAGACCCTAACCGGAAGCAGGCAGTTCACCTCCTACATCGCCCAGGCGGCCGACGAGAACCTGGTGGAGGAGGCGGCGGGCGAGATCGAGGCGATCCTCGCAGCCACCTTCCCCGAGGAGACCAGTCAACGTGGCATCGTCGCCTTCGGAGGAAGGGGCTTCCGGCTTACTCCCTATTCGGTGTCGATCCAGAAGGAGATGATCTCCACCTACGAGGAGAGCGTGAGCACCATGACCCTGATCTTGAGCAGCGTCGCTGCCATCTCCCTCCTTGTGGGGGGGATCGGAATCATGAACATCATGCTCGTCTCGGTGGTGGAAAGGACGAGGGAGATCGGGATCCGCATGGCAATCGGGGCCCGCCCCAGGGATATCCGCACCCAGTTCCTGGCCGAGGCGGTCCTGATAAGCCTCTTCGGGGGGCTTTTGGGCTTGGGCCTCGGGTGGCTCGCCTCCTTCTTGGGATCGCTTATGGGGGGCTGGCCACTCGTGTTCTCAGGGTATCCAGTCCTTATTGCCCTGGGGTTCGCGGTCCTGGTGGGGGTGACCTTCGGGCTTTACCCGGCGGTGCGGGCGGCCCGGCTCGACCCGGTGGAGGCCCTGAGATATGAGTAGTCTAGGACGCCGGCCCTTCCCCTTTGATCCCCAGCGGCTGGGGCTTGAGGTAGAGGGTCTGGGTGGGGTAGGCAAACTGAATGCCCTCTTCAGCGAATTTCTTATATAGGGCCAGGTTTATCGCCTGCTGGGTGTCCATGTAAACGGTGTAGTCGGGGACCAGCATGTAGTAGACCACCTCGAATATCAGGGAGAAATCGCCGTAGGCCTTGAAGTGGGCCCGGTCGAACCTCACCTGAGGCTGGGCCTCCACGATCTGCCGCACCATCTGGGGGATGGCCTGGAGCTTCTCATACGGGGTCTCATAGACCACCCCGAAGGTGAACACGATCCGCCGCTCGTTCATCCGCTTGTAGTTGCGGATGCGCGACTGCAAGAGGTCCTTGTTGGAGAATATCAGCTGCTCGCCGTAAAGGCTCCGAATCCGGGTGGTCTTGAGCCCTATCTTCTCTACAGTACCCAAAAAATCATCTACAATAATAAAGTCGCCGATTACGAAGGGTTTATCCAGGACGATGGAGAGGGAGGCGAACAGGTCCCCCAGGATGTTCTGGACTGCCAAGGCGATGGCGATCCCCCCGATGCCCAGGCCGGCTATGAGGGAGGTGACCTCGATCCCCAAGTTGTCCAAGGCCAGGAGCAGGAGGATGGTCCACAGGACGATGCGGCCCAGTAGGCCCAGGGCGCGGATGGTGGTGGCGGTGGAGGCGTCTTTTTCCAGCTCCAGCTTGCGTTTGGCGGTGCGGGTCACCCAGTAGGTGACCCCGGCGTTACCCCAGAACCCAAGCTGGAGGAAGAGGGCAAGCAGGGTCAGGCGGCCCACCACTGTGGTGGCGGTGGGGGGGAGCTGAAGGGCCAACGTGCCGGCGTACAGGGCGACGATGGCCAGGAAAAACAGGCGGGTTTGGCGAACCAGGTCGACCAGGAAATCGTCCAGGTCCGTCTTGGTACGGCTGGCCAGGGTCTGGACCACCACGATGGCCAGGGCCAAGAGCCAAAGCCACAACGGGTTCCCGTAGTAGACCCCATCCAAGAAGGCCACGAACCACCTCCGGTATCACCTGGTGGGGAAGATCTTACTCAAGATCCCCTTAAGGTTCATGTTTGCTTGGAGCCTCCCCAAGCCCCTTGATCCGTAGCCAGCTCCTCCTTCCCAGGGCGACCTTCACCAGGCCGTTCCTGTAAAGGGCCCGGGTGCCACCCCCCTCCGCTATCACCCGCAGGACCCTGCCCGGATCTGGGGCCTTGGCCCCAAACAGCCAGTCCACCCCCCACTCAAAAAGCCCCGGCCACATGGGGGTGGAGGGACCGATGATCCCCACCCTCCCCCGACACAGGGAAAGCAGCCGGTCCACCGTCTTGTTGATGAAGGTGGTGCCGGAGAGGAACACCACGTCGCAGCGAGGGAGCTCAAGCTCGGCCGCCCAGTCCGGAAGGAGCCCGGGCGCCCGGAAAAGATCCCGCTCAAAGATTAGGAGCTTTCGTGCTTTTCCCTCAAGCGGCCCGGCCAGGGGGCCGATGTAGCCCACCATCCCCACCACGTCGTCCTCGCTCACCCCCAATGCCTCCAGGGGATCGGGCGAGGGCCCAGCATCCCCGCCTAGGGCTGCGTTCACCGTGGCCAGGCCGAGGGAAGCAGCCATCGGATCGGAGGAGACAAGCCCCTGGGCGAGCTCCCAGGCCGGCATCCCCTTTAGCCTCCCCGCCCGGGGGTAGGCAGCGCAACCCCTCCCCTCATGGGGGGTGGCGGCAAGGCCACACCGCCCGTCCGAAAGAACAACGCCGGTGTAGGCAAGCCCGATCACCACCCGCTCCACCTCCAGGCCGAGCAGGCGCCCTCTCAATGCGGAAAGCAGCCTGGAAGCGATCATAGGTCGAGACGGCTTGCCACCCCCTCCCACAAAGCACGCAGGGCCACGGCGGCAGGGCCGGCCCCGTCCTCCACCACTGGCCGCCCCGCCACTTGAGCCCGAACCACCCCTTCATCATAGGGGATCCTACCAAGCAGGGCGAGCCCCTCTTCTTTCGCATAGGACTCTATCCTGTCGGTGAAGTCGGGGCTGAGGTCGGCCTTGTTGATGACGAGGAAAACCCTTGCCCGGAAGTGCCGGGCCACCTCCACCACCCGGGCGAGGTCGTGCAGGGCGGACACGCTGGGCTCGGTCACCACCAGGGCCGCATGGGCCCCGGAGAGGGAGGCGATCACCGGGCAGCCGATCCCAGGCGAGCCGTCGATGAGGAGGAGCTTCGCCCCTTCCAGCCTGGCGAGCTCCCTGGCCCTCATCTTCACCTGGGCAACGAGCTTCCCCGACGTCTCCTCCCCTGGGCGCAGCTCGCCGTGTACCAAGGTCCCATAGGGGGTCCGGGAGACGTGGATCCAGCCTGAAAGACGGGGCTTGAGCTCAATGGCCCCTACCGGGCAGGCATGGGCACACGCCCCACAACCCTCGCATGACAGGGGATCGATGAGGAATCTCTCGCCCTCCTCCAAGACGGCGTCGAACCGGCAGGCCCTGCGGCACTCCCCGCAGCCGGTGCACAGGCCCTCGTCGATCGCGGCCAATTCCGATCCCTCATAGGCGATCGTCTTTTGCACCTGTGGCCTCAGGATGAGGTGAAGATCGGCCGCATCCACGTCACAGTCGGCGATCACCTTGCCCTGGGCCAGGACGGCGAAGGCCCCCACCACCGTGGTCTTCCCGGTACCCCCTTTCCCCGAGATGACGACGAGCTCCTTCATCTGGGCGGGCTCGCGCCCGGCTCAGCGGCCGTGGAACATGTGCCGATCGCAGGCCTCTGCACCGGAAAGCCTTCCGGATTGCCAGGCCTCGATCGCCTCCCTTACCGTGCCCGTGGCCCCGGTGTGGACCTCGATCCCATGCTGGGTGAGGAGATCAATCGCCCGGCGGCCGAGGCCGGAGCAGATCACGAGGTCCACCCCGGCCTGGGCCAAAAGCTCGCCGGGAAGCCCCGTCCCGCCCATGTGTTCCGAAACGTTTTCCAGGATCTCCACCTCCCCGGTCTCGGTGTCGTAGACGGTGTAGGTGGGGGCCCGGCCGAAGTGCTCCCCCACCCGGTCATCCAGGCCGCCGGGCCCCGCGCTGGGAACACACACCCTCATCGCGCCCTCACCAGGCCCAGGGCAGGGGGTAGTACCCAGGGACATAAGTCCCGTACGGGTACGGCGGGCGGTACCAGGCCCCCCACCCATAGGGGACGTACCCCCACCTCCACCAGCCCCTGGGAAGCCAAGGGTAAAAGCGGCAGAAGGGGTAAGGGTTACCCCAACCACGTCCCCAACCCCAATAGCCTCGTCCATACCATCCCCAAGGCATCCTACTCACCTCCCAGTTCCTTAAGCTTTCGCTTCACCTCGGAGAGCTCCTGTTCGAGGCGCAAGATCCTCTCTTTGAGGGTCTGCGTGTCTTCAGGGGTGGACGGGGGAGGAGCGCCCCAGGCGCCGAAGCCGCCCATGCCCCGGCCCATCCCGCCTCCCCGCATGCCCCAGCCTGGGCCCGGCCCGGGGCCGAAAGCCGCGCCTGACTGCGGGGTGAGGGCCCCGTCGAGGTAGGCCTTGACCGCCTCCTTCACGGTCAGCCCGCTTGCGGGCACAAGCTCCACCCCGGCCTGGGAGAGGACCCCGGCCACGTTGGGGCCGAAATTCCCGGCGAAGGCGGCCTTGGGGGCCCGGGAGGCCACAAGCTGGGCGGCCTGGACCCCGGCCCCGGAGGGGGCGCCTTGGTAGGGATTGGGGATGACCTCTACGTCCTTTACCTCTCCATCCTCCACGGTCACCACCGTGAAGGTGGGGGCCCGGCCGAAGACCGGGGACACCTCATCCGAAAGGCCCCCTCGGGTTGTGGCCGCCACGAGGACGAGCCTCATTTTTCCTCCCGGGAGAGCTCCTCGAGCCGGCGCTTCAGCTCCCCAAGCTGGGCCTCGAGGGCCTGCACCTGGCCTTCAAGCCAGGCCATCTCCTGCTCGCGGCTTGGCTGCCAGCCCCAGAAGGGGGGGAACTGGCCGGTCTGGGCGAGGTAGAAGGCCCCTGGGGGCATGCCCCCCCAGCCCGGGGAATAGCCGAACCTCATCCACCCCGGAAGCCCCGTAAGGTAGAACATGTTGCGCCACCTCATAACCACCACCTCCGCCAGGATTTTAAGCATATGCACACTTCGGGTCAAGAACACGGGATGACGGGGTAGCGTTAAGGCTCGCCCCCACCAACCGGGGCTTGACGCCCCCAACCCTTGCCGCTATCCTTTGGTGGCACTGATTTAAAAATTGTGTTATCAAAGGAGGGAAGATGCGCAGGGTTTTAGGGGTTCTTTGTGGTCTTTTGGTGCTCTCCCTTTCCGCCTTGGCACAGCTTCCGGTGGTGGCCACCAGTGCGGTGCTGGCGGATCTGGTGGAGAAGGTGGGGGGGGAGGAGGTGGTGGTGGCCTCCATCATCCCGGCAGGCTTCTGCCCGGCCCACTACGACCTCCGCCCCAGCGACCTTCTGGCCATCGCCCGGGCCGAGCTCGTCCTTTACCATGGGATCGAGCCCTGGCTTGAGACCATGCTGGCCAACGTCAACCCCGATGCCAGGGTGGAGCAGCTTTCCGGGGCTTGGAATACCCCCCAGCCCATGCTGGAGAAGGCCCAGGCCATCGCCGGCCTCCTGGCCGAGCTCCTGCCAGATCAGGCCGAGGACTTCTCCGCCCGGGCCCAGGCCCTCACAAACGAGGTAAAGGCCCTGGAAGAGGAGCTCCTTGCGCGGGCAGCCGAGCTCGGCCTTGGGGAGGTCCCGGCCATCGTGATGGCCTGGCAGGCCGACTTCGCCAGGTGGCTTGGGCTCAACGTGGTGGCCACCTACCCGCCCGAGGAGCGGCTTTCCCTAAAGGACCTGGCTGAACTGGTGGAGCTGGGCCGCCAGGCCCAAGCGGCCTTGGTGATCGACAACCTCCAGTCCGGGGTGTCATTCGGCGGACGGCTGGCCCATGAACTGGCCGCCGTGCACGTGGTGCTCACCAACTTCCCCGGGGCCTTGCCCGGGGCGGTGGACCTGCCCACCATGCTCAGGGTCAACGCCGAGGCCGTCTTCTCCGCGGTGGAGTCGTTGAAAGGCTAGCATGGAGTGGCTCAAGATCGATCCCGGGACGGACCCCAGAAAGCTCCTCGAGCTTGGGGTGCGGCTCCACGGCCATCGGGGGCCGTTCCTCGCCTGTGGGATCAGGATGGGGCTGTTGGCCCTGCGCCTCCTTGAGTCCACCGGGTTTGACGGGATAGAGGCGGTGGCGGAGACCGGGGACGTCCCCCCGGTTTCGTGTCTGGTGGATGGCCTTCAGGTGTCCACTGGTTGCACAGCCGGGAAGGGGAACCTGAGGATCGTGGAGGGAGGGCGTCCGGCCGCCCGGTTTTCCACGGACACAAGGTCGGTGAGGATCGCCTTGCGGGCGGAGGTGGCGAAGGCCATCCTGGAGGGTGGGGCCGGGGAGGGGTTGGTGGACTGGGCCCTTGCCGCCCCTGAGGAGGAGCTTTTCCGATGGGAGGAGTTGCCATCCAGCTGACCGGGGTCACTGCCGGCTACGCCGGGGCGGACCGGCCGGCCATCTTCGGGGTCACCCTTTCCCTGGGGGAGGGGGAGCTTGGGGTGCTGGTGGGGCCGAACGGCGCCGGCAAGACCACGGTGTTGGAGGTAATCCTGGGCCTCCTTCCCTACCAGGCGGGCTCGGTGAGGGTGCTGGGGGAGGAGGTGAGGGAAGCCGGGTCGCGCCTACGGCGCCGGCTCGCCTACCTCCCCCAGGACCTGTTCTTCCCCCCCGACACCCCCTACCTGGCCCGGGACGTGGTCATGATGGGCAGGTTCGGCATGTACCGCCCCTGGAGGCGGCTGCCGAAGGGGGAGCGGGAGTTGGCCGACTCGGCCCTGCGGGCCCTGGGCCTGGAGGGGAGGGGAGGTTGGCCCATCGGCCACCTTTCGGGGGGGCAACAGCGCAAGGTGCTTTTGGCCCGGGCGTTCGCAAAGGGGGCCAAGGTCTTGCTCCTTGACGAGCCGTTCTCCTCCTTGGATCCCCGGTCGCGGGAGGACCTGGCCCAGGCGATCCTCAAGCTCCGCCACCAGGGGATGACGGTGCTCGCCGTGCTGCACGAGGACGTCCTCCTCTCCCAGGCGGACAGGGCGTTCCTCATGCGGGATGGGAGGCTGGAGGAGCTTGGGGAGGTGCCCTGCCGGATCCACGACCTGTGGGGGGAAGCCCTGCCTTGTGGGGCCTGATCCTGCCGGGGATGGTGGCGGCTGCCCTGGCCGGGGCGGCCTCGGGGCTCCTGGGGGTGTGCTCCCTAAGGCTGCAGCTCTCGTCGGTGGGGTTTGCCATGGCCCATGCGGCCTTTGCCGGGGCGGCCCTGGGGCTACTTGTGCCGGTGCCGCCCCTTTTGCTCTCCCTCCTTTTCGCCCTGGGGGTGGCGGCCCTGCTCGGCCCGGTGTCCGAGCTCACCCGCCTGCCGGCCGAGACGGTCCTGGGGGTGACCTTCCCCCTGACCATGGCCCTGGGGTTCGTCTTCCTGGCCCTTGCCCCCGGGCAGGCCATGGCCTCCCCGGCCCTCTCCCTCCTGTGGGGGAGCGTGCTCGGGGTGGGCTGGCAGGAGGTGGGGCTGCTCTGCGGGGTGCTGGGGGCAAGCGGCGGCCTCCTCATCCTCTTCCGCCGGGAGGTGGTCTCGGTGCTCTTCGACCGGCGGCTGGCCGAGGAGGCGGGGATCCCAAGCAGGCCCTACCTGTGGCTGATCCTCTTTTTGATCGCCGCCACGGTGGCGGTTTCCCTGCGGCTTGTGGGGGGGATCCTCATCTATTCCCTTCTCATGCTCCCGGCCTCGGCGGCCAGCCAGCTCGTCTACGACATGAAGAAGTTGCTTTTCCTCTCCCCTTTTTTCGGAGCGACGGCCGCCCTGGGCGGGTTCGCCGCCTCCTGGTGGCTGGACCTCCCGGTGGGGGCGGCCATCGCCCTGGTGGCCGCCCTGGGTCTGGCCCTTGCCACCCTGTTTTCCCCAA
>LDZS01000063.1_pt1 | contig 12852 bp, 4 predicted proteins | sample 615471 | NCBI WGS metagenome assembly LDZS01 (sample SAMN03408295, study PRJNA278302) | terrestrial metagenome | isolation source: oil reservoir sample K3 | place: USA: Alaska, North Slope, Kuparuk formation | collected 2013
ACCCTGGGCCTGGTGGGGGAGAGCGGCTGCGGCAAGAGCACCCTGGGGCGGCTGGTGGTGCGGTTGGAAGAACCCACGGCCGGGAAAATTCTTTTTGCCGGCGAGGAGATCACTGCCTGGACGGGGAGAAAGCTGCGAGAGCTGCGCCGCCGGGTCCAGATCGTCTTCCAGGACTCTTATTCCTCGCTCAACCCGCGCCGGACGGTGGGGGCAATCATTGAGGAACCCCTGGCCAATTTCGGCGTGGCGAAAGAGGAGCGCCGGGAGCGGGTGCGTGAGCTTTTAACGCTTGTCGGCCTGGAACCCGGGGATGCGTCGAAATACCCGCACGAATTCAGCGGGGGCCAGCGCCAGCGCATCAACATCGCCCGTGCGCTGGCCCTGCAGCCGGAACTGGTGGTCTGCGACGAGCCTATTTCCAGTTTGGACGTTTCTATCCGGGCGCAGATCTTGAATCTGTTGCGGGAGCTGAAAAGACGGCTCAATCTTTCATACCTCTTCATCTCCCACGACCTGGCGGCGGTAAATTATCTTGCCGACCGGGTGGCGGTGATGTACCTGGGCAAGATTGTGGAAATCCTGCCGGCAGAAGGCCTCGTATCACAGGCCCGCCACCCCTACACCCGGGCGCTCCTGCAGGCGGTGCCGGAACCTGACCCGGGGCAAAGATATAGCCAAAAACCGGTGGTGCGGGGCGAGCCGCCCGATCCGGCAAGGCCTCCTGCGGGTTGCCGCTTTCACCCCCGCTGCCCCGAGGCCCGCGACGTTTGCCGGCAGGATGAGCCCGTCTTGAAGGAGGTGGGGGAGGGGCACCTGGTGGCGTGCCACTTGAGTTGAACTGTAGGGGTCGTCAGGTGGCAAAGGTGACCGCTCTGGAGCCGGCTTTGACCGTGCGTAGCTCAAAAGAGAAGTCCCTTACGCACTTCGCGCACGTAGTCAGCAATCTTTTCGAGGTCTCCCAATTCGGGGTGACTCTCGTCGGTCCAGGCTCCGCAGCTTCCTTCTAAAGCTCGCTTGGCCCGCAGGTGGGCCAGGTACTGACACATGCCCTCAGTAATAAAGGCGCTCATGTTATCAGTCAGGCTCTTTATTTGTGACGGTGAAGCTCTTCGGGGAGGGTGCATGGAAACCTTGACCATTTTCAGGGGTCTTCCCCCGTATAAAGTTATCTCTTAGTGCTCGCGGTACTACCACTTAATGTTACCGTCAATCGGTTGATATCGTGCAGGGTGCTGCTAAAACAAAAAGCAGGAGGTGCCTTTATGCTCAAAGTTGCCGGTTTCCGGATAATTTACGGCCCCAGCATGGTGGGGCGGGTCTACCTGGAGGCTCTTGCCGAGCTGAACACCAGGGAACTTACGGTGGAGTTCAGGTACAGCCAGCCGCCAGCAGCGGGGATGCCCCTCCCACCGCCGGAATGGCTTGAGTTTGCACGTGAGGAAGCAGACGCGGTCTTCTTTAGCTTTCCGCCGGAGTTTAAAGCGTTAGGAGAGTTTTTTGGTAGGCTAAAAGAGGAAATGCAAAAACCGCTGGTGCCGGTGACCATCGAGGCAGCGGGAACGGGTAACGTTTCCCCGGAAGCGACCCAGCGCGCTATCCAGTACCACCTTTTTGGCGGCAAAGAGAACCTGAAAGCCTTCCTCTTGTGGCTGGGCGAGCTGGTCGGCAAGTTGCCGGCCGGGACGGCGCCCGCGCCACAAGAGCTTCCCTGGGCGGGGATCTACCACCCGCGGGCAAAGGGATATTTTACCCGTCTCGATGATTACCTGGCCTGGTACGGGGAACGACAGCCGCTTGTGGGCCTTCTTTTCCCCCGCGTTTTCTGGGTAGAGGAAAACCTGGCGGGGTACGATGCCATCATCCAGGAAGTTGAGCGTCGCGGCGCCGGGGTAATCCCCGTTTTCAGCGACGGCTGGTTTGGCCAGGTAAAGAACGATGACGTAATCCGGCAGTTTTTCTTTCGGGACGGGAAGCCGGCCATCGAAGCCCTTGTAGCCTACAGCGCCTTTTTCTTAAAGACGCGGCGGGAGATAGTGGCCATAAACCAGGAGCCTTCAGATGATGCGCTTCAGAAGCTGAACGTGCCCGTTTTAAAGACGATCCAGGCGGCGCGGCAGACGGAAGAGCAGTGGCGGGAAGACCCGCAGGGTCTAAATCTGCCGCAGGTGATCATCAGCATCACCTTGCCGGAGTTCGACGGGCTCATCGAGCCGCTCCTGGTGAGCGCGGCGGAAGATGAAGGCGATTTCGCCCGGGCCCAACCACTTCCTGAACAAGTTAGTTACCTGGTTGACAGAATGATGAAATGGATTGAACTCCGGCACAAGCCCAATGCCGAAAAGAAAGTGGCTTTCATCCTTTTGAACTCTCCCTGTAAGAGCGTGGAAGCCACTGTGGGTACGGCCTTCGGGCTTGACTCCCTGGAGAGCGTGGCCCGCATTTTAAGGCGCATGAAGGAAGAGGGCTACCAGGTGGACTGGGTACCGGAAAACGGGCGCGCGCTGGCGGAAGCAATTTTGGGGCGCAAGGCGCTTCCCGACTTCCGCTGGACAACGCTGGACGAAGTGGTGGCCAAGGGCGGCGCCGCGGCGCTCGTGCCGTTGGAGAAGTACCTCTCCTGGTTTAACGGGCTCCCGGAAGAGGCCCGGGAAAAGGTGGCTGCGGCATGGGGTCATCCCGGCGCGGCGAGGGAGTTAAAGGGGGTGGAAAAACTCTCTCTGGGTCTTTATGATGGTCAAATCGTTATCCCTGGTATCATCACCGGGAACGTCTTTATCGGCGTGCAGCCCAAGCGGGGTTGCGCCGGTTCCCGCTGCGATGGAGAGGTTTGCAAAATCCTCCACGATCCTGATGTACCGCCGCCCCACCAGTGGATAGCCTGGCACAAGTGGCTCGAGGAGGAATTTGGTGCCGACGTGGTGGTGCACGTGGGGACCCACGGGGTGCTGGAGCTTCTGCCCGGCAAGACTACAGCTCTATCTGAATCCTGCTTCCCCCGCATTTCTCTAGGCAAGGTACCCCACCTTTACATTTACAATCTGGTCAACCCCATGGAGGCAGTAGTGGCCAAGCGGCGCTCGGCAGCGGTCATTGTGGACCACCTGCCGCCGGTTCTGGCCAGCATGCGGTTAAGCGGGGAACTCGCAGACCTGGAGGAACTCTTAGAGGACTACCAGAAGGCGGTAAGCCTCAACGAAAAGGGACGTGCCGGGGTAATCCGGGCGCAGATCGCAGAAAAGGCGCGGGCAGCCGGCCTTTGGGGCGAGGGCCAGGAGCCCGACCCGGCGGTTTTGCACGAAAAGCTAACCGTCCTGCGGGAAAGCCAATTCCGCGACGGCCTGCACATATTTGGGGAGGCGCCGACAGGAGAAGCGCTGGCGGAAGTATTAGGCGCGGTCCTACGGCTGGACCAGCCCGACTGCCCCTCTTTGCGGCGTGCTCTGGCGGAATGCCTGGGGCTTGAGTACAATGCCTTATTAGAAGAGCCGCAGGCATTTCACCCTGCGGCCGGGGTAAGCAACGGCAAGCTTCTTGACGAGCTGGATTTGCTGGGGAAAGAGATCCTGGCCGACATCCTGGAGTTAGCGGTGGATGCAGTGGGAGAGCCCCTTGCCCGGGCGCAAGAGCACATCTCCCGCTACGCTCTGCGCCGGGGTCTTACACCTGATGGCGATAAGGACTCATTGGCCAAAGTGCTGGCCAAAGCCCTGCGCATTACGCCCCTGGTGAGGCGGACGACTGATGAAGTAGAAAACCTGCTCCGAGGTTTGGCCGGCGAGTTCATCCCTCCCGGCGCCTCCGGAGCGCTGGCCCGGGGCAAGGTGGAGGTTCTGCCCACGGGGCGCAACATGTATTCCATTGACCCCTGGCGCATTCCCACCGCTGCCGCCTGGAAGGTGGGCAAGCGGCTGGCGGAGGAACTCATTGCCCGTTCGCGGGAAGGGGATGGCTCTTACCCGGAAACCATCGGCTTCACTTTGCGGGCGATGGACCCCTTCCGGGCCGACGGCGAGCTCATTGCCCAGATTCTCTACACCCTCGGTGTGGAGCCAATCTGGGTAGCCGGGCGGGTGGTAAGTCTTAGGCCCATACCTTTGGAGAAGCTTGGCCGGCCGCGGATCGACTGCACGGTGAATCTCTCCTCCATCCTGCGGGACGGGATGCCGCGGGCCTTCGAGCTCATTGACCAGGCGGTGAAAATGGTGGCGGCTTTGGAGGAGCCACCGGAAGAAAACTTCGTCCGCAAGCACGTCCTGGAGCGGGAGGCCGAGCTTAGCGCCGAGCACGGCAGGGAGGAGGCCTGGCGCCTGGCTACCTTGCGCGTGTTTTCCTCTGCTCCGGGGACCTACGGCACCGGCGTGGAGCTGGCGGTGGCGGCGTCTGCCTGGAAAGAAGAGCAGGACCTCGCTGAGGTCTATTTTCACTGGACGGGCTACGCCTACGGCGAGGGAGACTACGCCCGCAAGGCGCCAGCTGAACTGGTGGACAGGTGCCGTCGGGTTACAGTGACCTTCGAAAAATTCGACTCGGACGAAATCGACCTCTTAGACTGCTGCCACATATACGGGGTGCACGGCGGCTTTACCGTGGCGACCAAAGTCGCTTCCGACCGTGAGCCGAAAACCTACTTCGGTGACACGCACGACCCCGACCGCCCGGTGATCCGCACCCTCCGCGAGGAACTCTCCCGCATTGCGCACACTCGGCTTTTGAATCCGGCCTGGATCGAGGGCAAGAAGCGCCACGGTTACAAAGGGGCCGGGGACATTTCCAGCCGGGTCAACCACATGTACGGCTGGCAGGCCACCACCCGTCAGGTGGAAAACTGGGTCTTCGACGGCATTGCCGAAAAGTTTGTCCTGGATGAGGAAAACCGGAAGTTCTTCCACGAGAACAATCCCTGGGCGCTGGAGGAGATCGCACGAAGGCTCTTGGAGGCGGAGAGCCGCGGCCTGTGGCAGGCCGATCCCGAGCTCCTGGCCCGGCTTAAGGAAATTTACTTGGAAATCGAAGGCTGGCTTGAAGAACACATGGGGGAGGTGAAAGGTGAGTTTCAGGGCGGAGCAGTGGATGTTCGCGCACTTGGGGAGATAGAGGGATGGCAGAAGAAGTTAGCCGTTGTGCGGAAGGAATTGGAAGGAGGAAAGCGCAGTGAAGAAAAAACGCTTGTCGTTTAAGAGAATCTCTTATGTGGTCCTGGCATTGCTCCTCATGGGGGCGATAACGTTAGTTGGTTGCAGCCAAAAGAATGTGCCGGCACGGGGGGAAGCGCAGGAGCTTGTCATAGCGCTGGGCGCAACAGAAGTCAGCTCCCTTGACCCATACGATCCGCGGGGTTCCTCGTCTTCGTGGTACATTGAGCCGCTGCTCTATGAAACCCTGGTGTTCAACACCCTGAGGGGTCCGGAACCGCTCCTGGCGGAAAGGTGGGAAACGTCGCCGGACGGGAAAAAATGGACTTTCTACTTGCGGCAGGGGGTAAAGTTTCATGATGGTAGTCCACTTACGGCAGAGGCAGTAAAATTCAGCATCGAAAAGTCTCTGGCCAACAAGACCCGCGGCTTAGGAGCCAGTAACCCTCCAATCCCCATAACCCGAGTGGAAGCACCGGATGAAAGGACGGTGGTTGTTCACCTGGATAAGCCCTACGGACCCTTCCTTACCCAATTCGGCGGAGTGTATATGAAAATTATCAGCCCTGCCTCCTACCAAGGAGATAAGTTCGTCAGGCCGATAGGAACCGGCCCGTGGGTGGTGGCTTCCTTTAGCCCTCAGGAGATGGTCCTTACGCCTTTTGAGGATTACTGGCGGGGGAAACCCAAGCTCAGCAAAATTACGATAAAGTGCATTCCTGATCCGCAGGCGCGGGTGATGGCCCTGGAGGCCGGCGAGGTGGATGTGATTGGGGTGGACATGCAGGGAGTGGAGCCGGCGGCAGCCAAGAGGCTTGCGGCTTCCGGGAAGTACCAGGTGATATCTCTCCACCAGGCTTATTTAGTAGCGCTGTACTTCAACCCGCGCGCCGAACTGCTAAAAGACATCCGGGTGAGGCAGGCCATAAACTATGCGCTGAACCGGGAGGAAATGGTGGCCAAGCTGTTGGAGGGTTACGGCGTCCCTGCCAAAGGGCCCGTCGGATTTGACACCTCCATCCCCTGGACCAACCCGCATATAGAGGGGTATCCTTACGACCCAGATAAGGCCAAAGCCCTTCTTAAAGATGCGGGGTTCAAAGGGGACGCGCCGCTCAAGCTTGCCTACGAAGGCTACTATGCCTACCACAAAGCTCTGGCCGAACTGATTCAGGCCCAGCTTGCCGCCGTGGGGATTAAGGTCGAGCTTAATTCCTACGAGTCAGGGGCCTTCACTAAAATCCTCCAGGCCGGCCAGTACGATCTGGCGCTCATTCCGCCTTACGGCAAGTACGAAGAGGATCCTTACCCCTATCTCGGAATGTTTTTCTTCTCCCAGGGACGCTACAAGGTGATGGAAAGCGCTGAATTTGACCGGCTTTTTATGGCCCAGCTTTTCACGGCGGACCAGAAGGAGCGCGAGAAACTCTACTGGGCGCTTCAGGAGGAAATCATGAAGAACTGCCCGGCGGCCTTCCTGTTCCACCCCGACCGGATAACGGTGCTTAAAAAAGACATTCAAGGGTGGGAGTCGGATTATGGTTTTAACAGCCTGACCACCCTCTGGAAGGTGAGCCGGGGAGAGTAACTTTTGAACCCTATTCGCCCCGGCAACACCACGTACCCGAGCCGGGGCGAATTTGATTTTTGGCAGTTTAAGCGTTCCATTGCCTAAGCGACAAGTCAAGCGTCTGACCAGAGAACGGAGGTGAAGCATGGTCAATTTTCTTCTTCTCACCACCATGGACAACACCCGAGAGCTTAGGGAAGCGCTGGCAGAGATTAGGGCCGACTATGGAGAAATCCTTTCTGTCACGAAAATCTATTTCTCCGACTGGGAGCGGGGGAGGATTGATCCGGTAGAGGTGGAAGAAGCGGCAAGAAGTTCTCGGGTTATCCTCGTGGACATCCGCGGGCAGACGGAATTCACGGACCAGCTCCGGGAGTTGGTGATCGGGAGCGCCGCCGCGGTGGTGGTTCTGGTGGGCGGCAGCCGCGACATTCTTTCCCTCACCCGGATGGGTTCTTTTTCCGGGGCCGATCTTCCCCGGCGCGAGGGGCGCTTCGATATCGAGGCTTACCTGAAAGCAAGAAAGTTTGCCGGGATTGCCAAAAAACTGGGCTCGGTTCTCCCCGTGGGCAAGCTCAGGCACATGCGCAACTGGGTGCTGGCCTGTGAATATTACGCCGAGGGCGGCAAGGAGAACCTCAAAAACCTGCTTCTTTTCTTACTGCGGGAATACTGCGGGGCAATGGTAGAGGTCAGGCCGCCCCAAAAAATGCCCGACTGGGGTATCTGGTGGCCTCCTGATCACCGCTTTACCGACCTGAAAGCTTTTAAGACTTCTGTAGGGTGGGACGAGAGCAAGCCTGTCGTGGGCATTTTCTTTTACGGCGGCATGCACTTTGCCGACTGCGCGCCGGTGGTGGAAGCGCTGGTGGAAAAATTGGGCGGCGAGGTCAACCTCATCCCCGTTTTTTCTAAGGTGGAGTACAACCTCACGGCTCTCCGTTCCTGCTTCTTTGACGAAGGGCGTCCGGTGGTTGACCTCGTGGTTAACCTGCAGTACTTCCGGTTGCACGGCGGGCCTTACGGCGGGGCGCCCGAACCAACCTACCAGTTGCTGTCTGAACTCGGCGTTCCGGTGTTGACAGGGTTTCGGTCTTACACGACGGAAATAGGGGAATGGCAAAGAGAGAACCGCCTGAATCCTCTAGAAATTACCCTCGGTGTGATGTTGCCGGAGCTGGACGGCTGCATAGAGCCGGTTTACGTGGGGGGACTCGAGTCCCTCGGAAAAGATGAGGTGTTGGGCGGGGAAGTAAAGGAAGTCCGGGCCCTGCCTGAAGGAATAGAGAGGCTTGCCGGGCGGGTTCGCAAGTGGCTTTGCTTGCGGCGCAAGCCTAACGCCGAAAAAAGGCTGGCCATTATTCTTTACGACTATCCCCCGGGCGAAGCTAACCTGGGCAGCGCCGGTTATCTCGATGCGCTGGAAAGCCTGCGGGTCTTTCTCGAAAGGCTGGCGGCTGCCGGGTACCGGGTGGAAATTCCGGCGGGGGATTTGGGGGAATTTCTTTTATCCCGCGGCGTAGTAAACACGCCTGAGTGGCAGGTTGCCCCTCTCGGGATAGCAGTGGATGCGGAGGTTTACCGGCGGTGGTACCACGAGCTGCCGCGGGAGCTGCGGGCAGAGGTCGAAAGGCACTGGGGAGAACCGCCGGGAACCGTAATGGTCAGGAGTGGCAAGATTCTGATTCCCGGCGTGGAGACAGGCAACGTCTTCATCGGCGTGCAACCCTCGCGCGGTGTTCACGAGAATCCCGAGAAAGCCTATCACGACAAGGAGTTGCCGCCGCACCACCAGTACCTCTGTTTTTACTGGTGGTTGCAAAAAGCATATCACGCGGACTGCATCATCCACTGGGGGATGCACGGCACCCTGGAGTTCACCAGGGGCAAGGAGGCTCCCGTGTCGCGCCGCTGTTTTCCGGATATTCTGGTTGGCGACATTCCCCACCTGTACTATTACTGGGTAGGGAACCCCTCGGAATCCACGATTGCCAAGCGGAGAAGCTACGCGGTGACTGTTTCCCACGCTTCGCCTCCGGTAATTGCTGCCGGCCTTTACGGCGCGTACCTGGACCTGGAGGAACTGTTGTCGGAGTACCGGAAAGCCGAGGGCCAGGACAAGGAGACCCTGGCCGGGGCGATTAAAGAAAAAGCGCAGGCGCTCTCCATGCCAGCCGGGGATCTGGCAGAACTGGAAGTCTATCTTTACCGGATGAAGAGGCGGCTTATCCCCAAAGGTTTGCACGTCCTGGACAGGCGACTTGCGGGGGAGGACTTGATTGCCTATTTGGCGGCCCTCGTCCGGTTTGACCGGGAAGTGCCCTCGTTTTACCGGATGGTGGCCGAGAGAAAGGGTTTTTTCTACGAGAGTCTCGCTCGGGAACCGGAGGCGTTTGCTGCTGTTAACCGTGAAGTGTGCCAGGCAATCGAGCGCTGGCTGGCGGGGGATGAGGCGGCCCTGCCGCCGGAAATAGGCCGGTATCTTGCCGGGGTAAGGGAAAACATTGCCCGTTCGCGGGAAAGCGATGGGCTGCTTACTGTGCTGGATGGCTGCTACCTTCTCCCCAATCTAGCCGGAGATCCGGTACGCTCGCCTGAAGTTTACCCTGTCGGCCGGAATATGTACGAGTTCGACCCCCGGCTGATTCCCACGTCCCTGGCACTGAAGCGCGGTGAAGAAGCAGCAAATGCCATTCTGGAGAGATTTTACCGCGTGCACAGGCGCTACCCCGAAACGGTGGGGATGGTGCTGTGGGGCTTTGAGACCTTAAGCACGGGGGGCGAAACCATTGCCCAGCTCCTGGCTTATCTCGGCGTCCGCCTGGTCCGGAAGGAAAATCCCTGGTTCAAGGAACTGGAGCTTATTCCCCTGGAAGAGTTAGGCAGGCCCCGCATCGATGTTCTGATCACCATCTGCGGCATCTTCCGGGATATATGCGGCCACCACATCGACCTCATCAACCAGGCAGTGGAACTGGCGGCCGGCGCCGCGGAGCCGGAAGAGATGAATTTTATCCGCAAGCACAGTTTGGAAATGGAAGCAAAACATGGTAGTATCAGCCGGGCGCGGGTATTCGGGCCCCAGGCTACGGAATACGCCACGTCAATGCGGGCACTGGTGGAAAGCGGGGTCTGGCGGGAAGAAAAGGAGCTGGTAGAAAGCTACGATAGTTCCATGTGTTACTGCTATCACCGCGGCAAGGTTCAGGAAAACCGCGCTCTCTTCACCGGTCTCGCCTCCACGGTTGACGTGGTTTCGCAGGTGAGGCACAGCACCGAATACGAATTCACCGATCTCGACCATTACTACGAGTTTTTCGGCGGGCTTTCCCGGAGCGTGGCGGAAAAGAAGGGAAAGGCTCCCGAGCAGTGGGTGGTGGATGCCACTGAGGAGATTACCGAAGTGGCCGATGTGGGCCTGGCTATTGACCGGGCGGTGAGGACGCGGCTCTTCAACCCCGGGTGGATCGATGAGATGCTCAAACATAAACATCACGGTGCCCAAAAGATAGCCGAGAGAATCGAGTACCTGATCGGGCTTAAGGCCACCACCGGCCGGGTGGACGAATGGGTCTTTCGGGAAGCAGTCCGCCGCTTTCTCCTCGACCAGGAGATGCGCCGCCGGTTGGCAGAAAACAACCGCTTCGCAGCTTTGAAAATCGTAAATAAGCTCGGCGAGGCCTTGCAGAGGGGTTACATGAGCCTCTCCGAAGAAGAACATGGCAAGCTAGTGGAAGCAGCTTTAGAGATAGAGGCCCGGATCGAGGAAGAAACTTGAACAATGCACTTCAGCTGCAGGTAGCGTTGATAGCGCATAGATAAAATTCGGAGGGGTAGAAGGATTTTCGGTGAAGACGGCGAAGATCTAAACTGGCAATTTTGCAAAACTGAATAGTGCGGAACAGGTGACCCCGGGAGTGTGTCTTCCGGGGGAGAGGGAAGCCGGTGCAAATCCGGCGCGGTCCCGCCACTGTGTGGGGGATCCGTCTTGCAAGATGCCACTGTCCGGCACTCAATGCTGGGTTCGGCAAAAATGGTAACTGCCCAGCTCAAGTTTTGAGCAGCAATTGAGTGCTGGATGGGAAGGCGCAAGGTCGGAGATGAACCCGAGCCAGGAAACCTGCCTGTTCGACGGACACTGTTGATCTACGCGTGATAGGGAGGTGTCTCTTATGCTCGGTGTTTGTGCTCGAGCGAGAGACGCCCCGGTTCGCGTAGGACCGGGGCTTTTAAGTTGTCGATAAGAGGACAGAGCAGACGAAGAAAAGCATGAGGGAGGCAGGTCATTTTGCGCCCGAAGAGAAAAGCTGTTAAGGTTTTCGGGGTTCTATTTGTCATCATGGCAGTGCTGGTTTTTGCAAGTTTCCCTTTTGCAAGCGCCAGCGCCAACACTCCCGAGTTGAACGTTCTGGCCGACAAGGCCGCCAATTTCCTCTACAACGAGTTCGTTAAGAACGGGGCCAAAAACGGTGACAATTGCGTGGGCTCCTACGCCGCCTATGTCCTCAAGGAGGCTGGCGTGGACATAAGCACCTGGGTGCGCGAAGGGCACTCTCTCAGAGACGCTGTCATCGAATTCATCTACAACGACCTTAAAAACTCCTCTGCTTCGGCGAAGCTGCTTGCCCAGGACTTCCTTGTGGCCGAAGCCCTGGGCAGGGACGACCTTGCAAGAGAGCTGCTCCAGGTACTTAAAAACAAAGAGACTTCCTCTGGCTTCGACGCCAACCTTTTCTCCGATGTCCCTGCCTACGAGATCTTGGGCCGCGCTGGGTGCCTCACCGAGTTCGTCTACGCCCGCGACTACCTCCTGAGCACCCAGAATATGGTCTACGCCTCTATACCTGACGCGGTCTACGAAAGCGTTTACGGCTCGTGGGGCTTTGTCTGGGAGGGGGTTTTTTACCCTGACTTCATGACAACGGCCCAGGCGGTAAGAGTGCTTCAATACCTTGACCCGGACAAAAACAACCAGGGGGTGCAGGAGAGGATTGCTCTCGGTCTCGCCTGGCTGAAGAAACAGCAGCAGGATGACGGAAGCTTCGTTTCCGGCTGGGACGACCCGCTGCTTGATACGGTGGAAATGGTCGCCACCCTCAAAACCCTCGGGGAAGATCCCTCCTCCGTGAAGATCAACAGCGGCAAGAGCCCCGTCGACTACCTGCGCGAGAAGGCCCTCAACCCCGACGGAAGTTTCGGGACAACAAAGAACGCCATGGATGCCACCTGGGCGCTATGGGGGTACTGGCTCTTGGGAGGAAAAGTGCAAAACCAGCTCTTTATGGAACCCACGAGCGCCAGTCTGAGCGTTGGAGAGAAAGTTTATTTTAAGTCTTTGCACAACGACTCTGATGTTACTCAAGACGCAGTTTGGACTGTGGACGAGCAAAGTATTGCCAATGCAGCCTACGGCCTCGTGACGGGCCTGAAGGCAGGTACCACAGTGGTGAGCGCGGCCTACGGGGGACTGAAGTGCTCGGCAGTCCTCACAGTAAAGTCTCCGGCGCCACCGGGCGGCACTGCAACCACCTGCATGGTTGGGGTTGCCGTGGTGGGGAAGAATGGGGAGCTCCTCTTCGGCCCGGGCTACGTGCTCCTCTCTAAAGAAGGCAGGTGGGGCCTGACCGCCCTCGGGGCGCTTGATGCCACAGGCCTCGACTACCAGATGTCCAGCAAGTGGGAAGGCTTCGTGGAGTCAATCGCAGGGCAGGCAGGCACCGGGATGGAGGGCTGGTGCTACACGGTCAACGGTGCCATGCCCATGACTTCGGCCGACAAGTGCCAGGTAAAAGACGGCGACAAGGTGATCTGGTACTACAGCAAGGACATGAGCGTACCTGCCCCGAAGTGGGAGGACCTCGTAAACAAGGCTGCAGGTGCGATACCTGCCGCGGAAGCCCTGAAGAGCGTAGAAAACACCTTGTCCGACCTGCAGAGCGGCAAAGTGAGCGCCGGGCAGGCGGTATCCCGCCTCACGGAGACCCTCGAGAAGCTCAAAGAATCCGAGGTTACGAAGGAGCTCAAAAGTAAACTCTCCGAGGCCGCGCGCCTCCTCGCCGTGGCGCTGGCAAAGGTGCCTGATAAGGCTTTAACTTCCCAGGAAGAAGGAGAAAAAGTCACCATCAAAATAGACGGCGAGATCCTGAAAGA
>LDZS01001820.1_pt1 | contig 12850 bp, 12 predicted proteins | sample 615471 | NCBI WGS metagenome assembly LDZS01 (sample SAMN03408295, study PRJNA278302) | terrestrial metagenome | isolation source: oil reservoir sample K3 | place: USA: Alaska, North Slope, Kuparuk formation | collected 2013
GTTGGGAAGAAGCTCAGAGAGATGATGCCCTGGCTCAAGAAGAAGTAAAAAATAGGAGGCAGTTGAGGAAGTGGGGGAACGGGTTTACATTTTCGACACAACGCTTCGAGATGGTGAGCAGTCACCTGGGGTAACCCTGAATGTTCAGGAAAAACTGGAAATCGCTCATCAACTCGCTAAACTTAATGTTGATGTGATCGAGGCAGGGTTTCCGGTTGCTTCACCAGGTGATTTTGCAGCAGTGCAGGAGATCGCTCGCCAGGTGCGGGGGCCGGTGATCGCCGCCCTCGCCAGGGCGAACCCGGAGGATATTGACCGAGCATGGGAAGCCCTCAAAGAGGCTGAGCGTCCCAGGATCCATACCTTTATTGCCACTTCAGACATCCACCTGAAGCATAAGCTCCGCAAGAGCAGGGATGAGGTTCTCGAACTGGCTGTTGCTGCAGTGAAGCGGGCGAAGAGCTACACTGAAGATGTGGAGTTTTCGGCTGAAGACGCCTTCAGGAGTGATCTCGACTACCTTTGCCAGGTGGTTGAGGCAGTGATCGATGCGGGTGCTACTGTGGTCAACATTCCTGACACTGTCGGTTATGCTACTCCTTTCGAATTCGGGGAATTCATTGCCGAGATCCGTAGGCGTGTCCGCAACATCGATAAAGTCGTCTTGAGTGTTCACTGTCACAATGACCTTGGGCTGGCCGTGGCCAACTCACTGGCCGCAGTTGAGAATGGGGCAACTCAGGTGGAGTGTGCTGTCAACGGGCTGGGAGAGAGGGCAGGTAATGCAGCCCTCGAAGAGATCGTGATGGCTCTTTACACCAGGAAGGCTTATTTTAAAAAAGAAACCGCGATCAATCTTAAGGAGATTTACCGCACCAGCAAGCTGGTGAGCACACTCACTGGGATGCCGATCCAGCCCAACAAGGCCATCGTCGGTAAGAACGCCTTCCTCCACGAATCAGGAATTCACCAAGACGGTGTTCTTAAAGAGCGAGCGACCTATGAGATCATGAACCCCGAGTTGATCGGGTTGCCCCAGTCGAACATCGTTCTGGGGAAACACTCCGGACGCCACGCCTTCAGGGAACGGTTGGCTGAACTTGGTTACATTCTTCAGGATGAGGAGCTTGACAAGGCTTTCGCCAGGTTTAAGGAACTGGCAGACCGCAAGAAGGAGATCACTGACCGCGACCTTGAGGCAATTGTAAAAAACGAGATCAGGTTGGTTCCCGAACTCTACCAACTGGCTTATCTCCACGTCTCCAGTGGAACGACGATCGTTCCGACGGCAACTGTCGGCCTCCAGCGCAACGGAACTGTCACCGAGGAGGCCGCCTGTGGGGATGGACCTGTCGATGCCGCCTTTAAGGCGATCGACAAGATCACCGGGATCAGCAACCTCAAGTTGAGCGACTACTCCTTGAGTGCAATCACTGGCGGCAAGGACGCCCTCGGAGAAGTCACTGTGCGTGTGGAGTACGAAGGAAGGACTTTTATCGGCCGGGGGTTGAGCACTGACATCATTGAAGCCAGTGTGAAGGCCTACATCAATGCTGTTAATAAGGTGATCTACGAACTTGGTGAGGAGATTCTGAAGAAAGGTTAGGAGGAATTTTTGATGGGGATGACCATTACCGAAAAGATTCTTGCAGCTCACGCCGGAAAGAAACAGGTGCGTCCCGGTGAACTGGTCAACTGTCGGCTCGATGTTGTTCTTGCCAACGACATCACTGCACCTGTGGCCATCAGGGAGTTCACCAGGTTGGGTCTCGATCGGGTTTTTGACCCGGAAAGGGTTGTTCTCGTTCCTGACCATTTCACTCCCAATAAGGACATCAAATCTGCAGAACAGTGCAAAGTTGTCCGGGAATTTGCCCGGAAGTTGGGGATCAGCAATTATTTCGAGGTCGGGAGAATGGGAATCGAGCACTGTCTCCTTCCCGAACAGGGTCTGGTAGTTCCTGGTGACCTGGTGATCGGTGCCGATTCCCACACCTGCACCTACGGAGCACTTGGTGCTTTTGCCACAGGTGTGGGCAGTACTGATGTTGCTGCTGGGATGGCTCTGGGTGAGTGCTGGTTTAAGGTTCCAGAGTCGATTAAGTTCGTTTATCACGGAAAACCAGGTAGATGGGTGACGGGAAAGGACCTGATCCTCTATACCATCGGTGATATCGGGGTCGATGGCGCCCTCTACAAGGCGATGGAATTCACTGGTGAGGCGATTGCTGAGCTTTCGATGGATTCCAGATTTACCATCTGCAACATGGCTATTGAGGCTGGTGCCAAGAACGGGATCATTGCTCCGGACGAAAAGACGAAGGCTTATGTGGAGGAAAGGGCGAAGCGCCCCTATCAATTGCTAGCAAGTGATCCCGATGCTGCGTACATCGAGGTCAGGGAATACGATGCCAGTGAGATCGACCTCCAGGTGGCCTTTCCCCACCTTCCGGAAAACACCAGACCTGTCCGCGAGGCCGGCGGCATCGAGATCGACCAGGTGGTCATCGGTTCCTGCACCAACGGGCGGATGGAAGACCTGCGGATCGCTGCCCAGATCCTCGAGGGGAAAAAGGTCCATCCCCGGGTAAGGCTGATCGTGATCCCAGGGACCCAGGAGATCTATCTCAATGCTCTCAGGGAGGGCTTACTGGAGATCTTCGTTGAAGCCGGGGCTGCTGTGAGCACACCGACGTGTGGCCCCTGTTTGGGTGGACACATGGGAGTTCTCGCTGAGGGTGAGCGGGCTCTGGCTACCACCAACAGAAACTTCGTCGGCCGGATGGGACACCCGGAGAGTGAGGTCTATCTGGCAGGACCTGCTGTTGCTGCTGCCTCGGCGGTAACAGGTTACATCACCCACCCAGAGGAGGTCGTCAAATAGATGGAGATCAGGGGACATGTGTGGAAGTTTGGAGACGATGTTGACACAGATGTGATCATTCCCGCCCGCTATCTGAATACATCTGACCCAAAGGAACTTGCCGCTCACTGCATGGAGGACGCTGATCCGGGTTTTGCCCAGAAGGTCAAGAAAGGGGATATTATTGTTGCTGGGAAAAACTTCGGCTGTGGGTCCTCCCGGGAGCACGCGCCTCTGGCCATCAAGGGGGCGGGTGTTTCCTGTGTGATCGCTGCTTCTTTCGCCCGGATCTTCTACAGGAACGCCGTCAATATCGGACTCCCGATCCTTGAATGCCCTGAAGCTGCTGCTGAACTGGAAAGCGGAGATGAAGTGGAGGTTGACCTGGCGAAAGGGATGATCAAAAACTTGAGCAAAAGCAAAACCTATCACGCCGCTCCCTTCCCTGCTTTCATGCAGGAGATTATCAAAGCAGGAGGTCTCATCAATTACGTTCAGGAAAGGATGAAGAACCGTGCCTGAAGTCCTGTTACTGCCTGGAGATGGGATCGGGCCCGAAATCGTGCCAGAAGCTGTTAAGGTCCTCGAGGCTGTCGGGAAGCGCTATCACATCTCCTTCAGTTTTCGGACAGGTCTCATCGGGGGAGCAGCGATCGATGCCTGTGGTGTCCCCCTTCCTGAAGAGACCTTGAGGTTGTGCGAAGAGTGTGATGCGATCTTGCTGGGAGCGATTGGGGGCCCCAAGTGGGACCACCTGCCGCCAAAGCTGAGGCCAGAAGCGGGGGCACTGCTTCCCTTGCGCAAGCACCTTGGCCTTTACGCCAACATCAGACCGACGGTTCTCTATCCTGCGCTTATTGATGCCTCTCCATTGAAGAGAGAACTTGTCGAGGGTCTGGACCTTGTAGTTGTTCGGGAACTGACCGGTGGAATCTACTTTGGAGAAAAGAAAAGGGAAAAGCTCGATGGAGAAGAACGGGCGCTCGACACTGCTGTTTACACCACCGGAGAGATCAGGCGCATTGGTCGGCTGGCATTTGAGATCGCCAGGAAGCGCAGGAAGAAAGTGACCTCGGTGGATAAAGCCAATGTCCTCGAAAGCTCCCGGCTTTGGAGAGAAGTGATTACCGAACTCGGGAAGGATTACCCAGATGTGGAGCTTGAGCACATGTATGTGGACAATGCCGCCATGCAACTGGTGCGCTACCCCTGCCAGTTTGATGTAATCCTCACTGAGAACATGTTCGGGGACATCCTCACTGATGAGGCAAGTGTCCTGGGGGGTTCTATCGGAATGCTGCCCTCGGCGAGCCTGGGAGGCCGGGTTGCTCTCTACGAGCCGGCCCACGGGTCTGCTCCTGATATCGCCGGTCAGCAGAAGGCCAACCCGCTGGCGACGATTCTTTCCGCAGCCCTGATGCTGAGGTATTCCTTTGGTCATGAGGAAGCAGCGCAAGCTGTAGAGAGAGCAGTTGTCAATGTGCTTGACCAGGGCTACCGCACTCCGGACATTATGACCGAGGGCGGTAAGGCTGTAACCACTTCGGAAATGGGTTCCCTGGTTGCTGCCGAGGTCAGTAAATGCTAAGGAACAAGGTAAGTGAACACCGCCAATTAGACCCCAGAAAGCAAGTAAGTTTTTTACATAATTACATAATAAAGAGAGGATGAGGAGTTGTGGGGATTTAAAGGTATACGTTTATGACACCACACTGAGAGATGGTGCCCAGGCTGAGGGCATCAGCCTCACTGTCCAGGATAAGCTGAAGATCACCGAGAAGCTCGATGAACTGGGGATACCTTACATCGAGGGGGGTTGGCCCGGTTCCAACCCCAAGGATATGGATTATTTCCACAAGGTTCGCCAGCTTTCCCTGAAAAGAGCTCGGGTCTGCGCTTTCGGCTCAACCAGAAAAGCAGGGGTTCATGTTGCCGAAGATGCCAACATCAGGGCACTGCTGGAAGCGGAAACCCCTGTGGTGACGATCTTTGGGAAAAGCTGGGATTTGCACGTTTATTCCGCCCTCCAGACGAGTCTCGAGGAAAATTTGAAGATGATCAGGGAAAGTATCATTTACCTGAAGCAGAAAAAGAAGGAAGTGATTTACGATGCTGAGCACTTCTTCGATGGCTTCAAGTCAAACCCTAAGTACGCTCTGGAGACCCTCAAGGTAGCCGCGGAAGCAGGTGCTGACTGGATTGTTCTTTGTGACACCAATGGGGGCACACTTCCTCACGAGATCGAGGAGATCATCGGGCAGGTGCTCCGGGCAGTCAACCGACCACTAGGGATCCACGCTCACAATGATGGAGAACTCGCAGTTGCCAACACTATTGCCGCGGTCAGGTGTGGGGTGCGCCAGGTTCAGGGGACAATCAACGGGTTTGGGGAGCGCTGTGGGAACGCCAACCTCTGTTCGGTGATCCCCAACCTCCAGTTGAAGCTGGGCTACCAGTGCCTCGAAGAGGATAGACTCTCTCATCTGACCGAAGTTTCCCATTACATCGGCGAAATTGCCAACATCGCTGTTCCCGGGAACCAACCCTTTGTGGGGCACAGTGCTTTTGCTCACAAAGGCGGGGTTCACGTAAGCGCTATTTTGAAGAACACCAGGACCTACGAGCATATTGAACCCGAACTCGTCGGCAACAAGCGCCGGGTTCTGGTTTCTGAGCTTGCCGGCTCCAGCAACCTCTACTACAAGGCACGGGAACTCGGGCTCAACCTCGAGCAGGACAAACCTAAGGCCAAGGAGATCATTGCCAAGATCAAGGAACTGGAGTATCAAGGTTACCAGTTCGAAGGGGCTGATGCTTCATTCGAACTCTTGCTCAAGCGCGCTTTCGGTCAGTATCGGGAGTTTTTCACCCTCGAGAGCCTGAAGATCTTGGTGGAAAAAAGGCCAAATGATGGAGATGTGATCAATTCTGAGGCGATGATCAAGATCCGTGTCGGTGACCAGGTGATCCACACAGCAGCAGAGGGAAACGGTCCGGTGAACGCTCTCGACAATGCGCTGAGGAAGGCTCTCGAGGACTTTTACCCTGAACTCAAAGAGATGCATCTGGTCGACTACAAGGTGCGTGTCCTCGACGGGAAAGACGGAACCGGGGCGAAGGTGAGGGTTCTCATTGAATCGGCAGATTCCTCCGGTTCCTGGAGCACTGTGGGGGTTTCCGAAAACATCATCGAGGCCAGTTGGCAGGCTCTCACCGATAGCATGAACTACGCTCTCCTCAAACGCCGGCAGCAGCCTTAAGTTGAGCCTGAAATGTAGTAAAGGACAGGTGGGGCTGCTGCAGGGATCTCTATTTCTTCTTCCCTGGTGATCACCGGATAGATCTTGTAGATGGCCAGGTCATCGAGGACACCGCCCACCAAGCGCAACCCGGCCTCGAGCTGCCCTGGGTCTCCGATGGCTTTGATAGTGCAGGGGTAGAGGAGTTCCTGGTCATTGATGGTCAGGCTGAATGTGTTTTTGTCCCAATAGATCTTCGTCCAGGAAGTGATCCGCTGGTCGTTGATGGCGATGGCCTCCGCTCCGGAGGCCCAGAGTTCGTTAAGGATGTCCACGAGGTCGAGGTAAACGAGTGGGGATTCGGTGGTGATGGTGATCGTGATCCCTGGTCCCTTGACAGGGACCAGCCCGAGGGCGATCTCCAGACGCTTCAGTTCGTGGCGCAGGTTTTCAGCAAGAACCGCTCCCTCGGAGACGTCTTTCTGGAAGATCTGTGTCTGCCTGTTGAGTTCCTGCAGTTCTTTCTCCAGCCCACTCCGCTTGTCGTGGAGCTTTTTCAACATCATGACAAGGTCTTCGGTTTTCTGAAGAGTGAGGTCGTTTAAAAAATTTTGCTGTGTCCGGAACTGCACGGTGATCAAGATTCCCAGAAGGAAAAGGACGATAAAAAGATAGCCCTGCCACTTATCTATTTTCAGCATCTTTTTCTTCCCCCACTGGATGTTGGCGCTTTTTGTGGATCCAATGCTCGAAAACTTTTCTCCTGATGATGGCCAGGTTCTGGAAGAGGCGCACTCCAAAGGCGAAGACCGCTGCCAAGTAGAGGTCAACCCCCAGCCGGTCTCCCAGATATGCCAGGAGGGCTGCAAGAAGGGCATTGGTGAAGAAACCGGAAAGCAGAATCGCCCCATCAAACTTCTCTTCAAGCAGTGCCTTGATTCCCCCAAATACCGAGTCGAGAGAGGCGAGGACGGCAACTGAGAGATACTTTACATAAGCACCGGGAATCGACAGTGCCAGCATCGAGCCGATGAGAATCCCGGCGATCATCCCGAGGAGAGGCAACCACATAGACTATTCCTCCTTGGCTTCGGTGTAGGTAAACTGGTAACCACCTTTATACGGTGGGATGACGACTTCTTCCTTTGCTTCCAAAGAAACGGGAAAACCTGCCATCTTCAAGATGCTGTATTCACTTTCTGGCTGCTCCAAGATCTCCATCAGTTCCTGCGGATTACCTATTGCTTTGATCGTGTAGGGAGGTGCGAGGCGGGTGGTGTTGACCAGGATCATCGGCCCGACACACCTGATGTCCGAAGAGGTAACGATGCGCTGGTCATTGACGGAAATCGCTTCTGCACCACCGACCCGGAGATCGTTGATGATGTAGAGAAGGTGCTTGTCGTGGATCAGGTAATCTTCTGGTTTAAACTGGGTAGGATTTGCCGCCTGGGCAGCTTCTGCTCCTTCGCGGTTGTCGTCAAGAGTAACGATGATTCCCGGACCCTTCGCTTCAGTGAGACCTGCCCAGACTTTCAGTTGGCGGAGCCTTTCCTGGAGGGTTTCGAGTTCTTTCTTTCCGGCAGCCAGTTCCTGCTGGCAGCGGTCGAGGTAGGCCCTGTTCTCTTCGATGCTTTTTTCCAAGTTGGCGATGATCTTTTCCTGAGTTTCGATCATCGCCACCAGGTTTTCGTTTCTCTGGCGCCAGGGGTTCTGGTCACTGGCACTTATTGTGCGCAGAGTTACGGCCAAAAGGATGCCTGAGATAAAAAAAACGAGGGTTAAGGGAAGCTGCCACTTCAAGTTCGTCACAAATACCACCTCAGATTCTCAGTAGGGCACTTCTGAGCCTGCATCAAAGTCTATTATAGCGTTTTATTCCGGAAAATCGAAGAGGTTTCTTCACTTGGCTGCTCTGATGTTTGTCAGACCCCTTTTAATAGTTTTCGAGAAAACCAGAACGAAGTCCTTCTTGTGTTGAGGAAAAAAAAGGATTTTCCGGCTGTTCGTCGAATATTTTTGAAATCAAGACTAGGAACAGCCTGATTACGAGAGGAGTAGAATAGTGGTATAATAATAGGCGTTGTGGGAGAAGGAGTGCTGTTGCATGGGAGTTCTTTTCGGAACAGACGGAGTCCGCGGTATTGCCAATGATCAACTGACACCTGAACTGGCTTTCCGTTTGGGAAAAGCAGGTGCCTATTTGCTCGGAAGAAGTGGTGAGCGTTGCCGCATTGTCATCGGCAGAGACACGCGTATTTCCGGGGATATGCTCGAAGCAGCCCTGATTGCTGGGATCTGTTCTGTGGGGGGAGACTGCCTCAAGGCCGGGGTAATTCCCACTCCTGGGCTTTCTTATCTCACGAGAGCTTTCGGCTGTTCTGCCGGGATCATGGTTTCTGCTTCCCACAACCCAGTTGCTGATAATGGAATCAAGTTCTTCGGCAGTGATGGATTCAAGCTTCCTGAGGAGGCCGAGGAAAAGATCGAGGAACTCGTCCTCAACGATAGTTTTAATTTTCCGAAACCTGTTGGAGCAGAAGTGGGGAGGGTCTACGAAGCACTGGAGGGACTCGATTCTTACCTCGAGTTCCTCAAAGAGAGGGTAAGGGTGGACTTGCGCGGTCTGAGGCTTGTTGTTGATTGTGCCAATGGTGCTGCCTCCAGGATCGCTCCTCTCCTGTTTTCGGAGTTGGGAGCCGAAATCACCGTGATTCACGGAGAACCTGATGGGCTCAATATCAACAAAGAGTGCGGTTCTACCCAGCCTCAGTCTCTCCAGAAGGCTGTCGTCGAGTTGGGTGCCGATCTTGGGCTCGCTTTTGATGGTGATGCTGACCGGCTGATTGCTGTAGACGAAAAAGGGAACATCGTGGATGGTGACCAGATCATCGTTATCTGTGGAATCGCCAGGAAGAGGGCAGGTTTGCTTCCCGGAAACAGGGTCGTGGTGACGGTGATGAGCAACCTGGGTTTGAAAGAGGCCTTGCAACAGGAAGGCATCGAGGTCAGGGAAACCAAGGTTGGTGACCGCTACATCCTCGAGGAGATGCTGAGGTCTGGCGCAGTTCTTGGTGGTGAGCAGTCCGGACACATTATTTTCCTCGACCAGACGACGACAGGTGACGGGCTGCTGACCGCTCTTGAGCTTTTGAAGGTATTTCGGGAAGCGCAACAGCCGTTGTCTGTGCTGGCTGCTCAGATGCGCCGCTTTCCCCAGGTGCTGGTCAATGTGCGGGTCCGTGACAAGAAAGGGTTTCAGGATGATCCAGAAGTCGCTGAGGTGGTCAAGTGCGCCGCGGAGCGGCTTGGGGAACGAGGAAGGATTCTGGTGCGGCCCTCGGGTACTGAACCTGTCGTCAGGGTAATGGCCGAGGGGCCTGTTGAGGATCAGTTGAAGGAGGTGGTTGCCGAGATCGCCGCTGTGATCGAAAAGAAGTGGGGACAGTAAAATAAAGTTTCTTTACACTAGTTTCTTTAACTTTCCCGCGGTAGCTGAGAATTAATCTGAAAGCGCCTGGGCCAGCACCAAATTTGGGTGCTGGTTGACGAGGAAGGGGTTGATCGAGGTTTTCGGCGGGTGCCCCTCGGTGGCCCACCACCGTGAGGATGTCTTGAAAACCGGGGAGCAATCCCCGGGACAAAGGGGCATCTAGTGGGAGCGAAACCGCGGGGAAGGCAACAAATGTATTGGGGAGGAGAACTAAATGTGCGGTATTGTTGCCTATCTCGGACCAAGGGACGCGGTTTCGGTGCTCATTGATGGGCTGAAGAGGCTGGAATACCGGGGCTATGACTCTGCAGGTGTTGCCTTTTTAAACGAAGGATCTCTTAAAGTTCTCAAGAAAGAGGGGCGGATTGCTGCCCTTGAGGAGCAACTGAACTCTCACAAATGGAACTCCAGGATCGGTATCGGTCACACGAGGTGGGCTACTCACGGCAGGCCTTCGGACGTGAACGCCCACCCTCACCTCGACTGTTCGGGAAAATTCGCCGTGGTGCACAATGGGATCATTGAAAATTACGGGGAGCTAAAGGCTTCCCTTGAAAAGCGCGGCCACCACTTTGTTTCTGAGACTGATACCGAGGTCCTCGCACACCTTGTGGAAGAGGCTTATCAAGGTGACCTCTGCGCCGCTGTGAGGTCTGTTCTCAGGCAGGTGCGGGGTTCTTACGCACTCGCGGTTTTGAGTGAGCACGAACCAGGCAAGATCGTTGCCGCCAGAAAGGACAGTCCCCTCGTCCTCGGTGTCGGTAAGGGTGAGTTCTTTCTCGCCTCTGATATCCCGGCATTGCTGCCCTACACGAGGGAAGTCTGCTTGCTCGGTGACGGGGAAGTTGCCGAGATCTCTGGAGATGGATTTCGTGTCCTCAACGGGGACGGTGTCTTCCTTACCAGAAAGACCTTCCATGTTGACTGGGATCAGGAGGCTGCAGAACGGGGCGGCTATCCCCACTTCATGTTGAAGGAGATCTGTGAGCAGCCGCGCGCCCTCAGGGAAACTTTAGGGGGAAGGCTGACCCCAGATGGAGCAAGGATCTCCTTCGAGAAGCTGGGCTTACGACCCGAGGTGCTGAAAAGTTTTCAGCGGATCTTCATCGTCGCCTGTGGGACAGCTTACCACGCAGGGCTTGTGGGCAAATACGTCCTGGAAAAGCTCGCCCGCATCCCTGTTGAGGTCGACCTGGCTTCTGAGTTCCGGTATCGGAACCCCATCCTCGACCAGCAGACACTTGTCTTGGTGATCAGTCAGTCAGGGGAAACCGCAGATACTCTGGCTGCCTTGAGAGAAGCCCGTCACCGTGGCTGTCAGGTGCTGGCAGTCACTAATGTTGTCGGCAGCTCTGTTGCCCGTGAGGCGGACCACGTGATCTACACCTGGGCGGGACCTGAGATCGCAGTTGCTTCGACCAAGGCCTACACCACCCAACTCCTGGTTCTCTACATGATCGGGCTGCTTTTTGCAGAAGCCAGGGAAACCATCGAACCTGAGGAGGCGGCAGCAATTGTTGCTCACCTGAAGGTGCTTCCTGAGAAGGTGGAAATGATCCTTGAAGAAAGAGAATTGATCAGAGAACTGGCTGACCGCTACTCTTGCTGTAAAGATGTTTTCTTCATCGGCAGAGGGCTTGACTACGCAGTTGCCCTTGAAGGGGCGCTCAAGCTCAAGGAGATCTCCTACATCCACGCCGAGGCCTATGCTGCTGGGGAATTGAAGCACGGGACACTGGCCCTGATCGAGAAGGGTGTCCCTGTTGTCGCCCTTGCGACTCAGGAGGAGCTTCTCGAGAAGATGGTGAGCAACATTAAGGAAGTCAAGGCGAGGGAAGGAGTGATCATCAGTGTTTGCTGTGGGGAGAAGCGAGAAGTTGAGGAAGCTTCTGACCATTTGATCAGGATTCCGGATGTTCCGTCTTTTGTCACCCCGATTCTGAGTGTGGTTCCTCTGCAGTTGCTCGCTTATTACATGGCAGCAGCCCGGGGCTGTGACATCGACAAGCCCAGGAATCTTGCCAAGAGCGTGACTGTAGAATAAGAGAAAAGTCACCCGCCGTCATTCTTGTAAAATCCTTTAAACAAAGCCCCTGGTCTCGCCTATTGGCGGGTCCAGGGGCTTATGAGTCTAGCCGGACGGTATCGGGAGCTTCGCAATGCCTTATAAACCGCCGTATACCGAATGTCTATTTCTCTTTTGAAGGTTTTTCTCGCGGGAAGAGGGGTAGTTCTTTCAGGTAGATGATGTCCTTCATGTTTACGGCATCACCTTCTGCAAGGATGGCTGCCTTGGCTACAACGATCCCTCCTGCTTTTTCGATCAACCTCTGGACTGCATTGACCGATTCCCCGGTGCTGATCACATCATCGATGATGGCAACCCTTTTGCCTTTCACTTTGGCGACATCTTCCCCATTGAGGCAAAGGATCTGCTTTTTTTGGGTGGTTATGGAATAAACTTCTTCGACAAGGGGTTCGTCCATGTAGGGTTTGACACTTTTCCTGGCGATGATGTAGTTGATTCCTAGCAACCTAGAGATTTCGAAAGCGAGCGGAATTCCTTTAGCTTCTGGTGTGACGATGATATCGACTGGTGGCAGCCTTTTCACGATTTCCGGGGCAACCCTGCACACGAGTTCGGTGTCACCCAGAATGACGAAACTAGCAATGCTCAATTCCGGAGTGATGGGAACTATCGGAAGTTCTCTTTTGAGGCCGCAGATTTCGAGGGTGTAGGTTTTTTTGTTTTTCATCATCGATCACTCCTCTCAAGTTTCGTTCAACCGAAGATGTTCAAGAGCAGCTTGATGATCAGGCCAGAGATCATGCCTGAAAAGGGATCCGTGATCGCTGTCACCGTCATTGTTACTCCTCCAATAATCGTGTCAGCACTACCTGCCCCACTGGCGAGAGCAAGGCTGGCATTGATGGGAACGGTGACGATCGCTCCCAGCACCAGTAAGAAACCGGCGATTGATTCACTGGGGACGTATTTGCCGATCTTCGGCAAGAGCTTGGCCAGCAAGATTACTGCCATTAATCCCATCATCAAGACTCCTGCTAAAACGGGGTGGGGAGCAGCACCTGTAGCGGAGATGATCGATTCTACAGGACCGCCTCCAAACAAAGATGAGGCCATATCGGCGAGACTGCTGACAATAGTTAGATTCTGCTGAAAAAAGCAGTTTGTCGATTACTTCTTGGCAACTCGATCCTTGACAATTCGATCATGGTTTGGCGTTACCGCCTGTC
>LDZS01002693.1_pt1 | contig 12834 bp, 10 predicted proteins | sample 615471 | NCBI WGS metagenome assembly LDZS01 (sample SAMN03408295, study PRJNA278302) | terrestrial metagenome | isolation source: oil reservoir sample K3 | place: USA: Alaska, North Slope, Kuparuk formation | collected 2013
GTAACCGCCAGACCCGTGCTGGTGATACCTAAATTGCCCGCCGTATCCGTGCTTATGGCCACGTCCTGGCTGCCAAATATCTTAATGCGGGCCTGGTCGGGATTGTCTTGAAAAATTTTAAAGTTAGGCATAGGGTAACCTCCCTTCTCAAATTAATTAAGCAATCCAGTAATTTCCTTGGTTTAAGATATGTCAAACGGTAGCGAGGCGTGCTTCCCCGGCATAACATACATTGGAAATAAGAACCGGGACGGAGACGAGATGGCTAAGCGAATAAGTCTGTGCATGATAGTGAAAAACGAAGCGCAAAACCTGCAAAGGTGTCTTACAAGCGTGGCCGGAGCAGTAGACGAAACGATTGTCGTGGACACAGGCTCCACAGACGACACCTGTAAAATAGCACACGCCTTCGGCGCCACCGTACACACCTTTCCCTGGAACGACAATTTCGGCGAGGCGCGCAATGCTTCCCTGGAACTGGCAACGGGGGACTGGATTTTAATCCTGGACGCCGACGAAGCTCTGGCCGATGATAGTAAGGAAGTATTGCGCAGAATTACCGCCGCCGACGATGTCGAGGGCTACTTTGTTAAAATAATTAACTACCTCGGTAACAATAAGTGGATTGAACCCTGCCCGGATTTGGTGTTCCGCCTCTTCAGAAACCGGCCCGACTACCGGTTTCGCGGAGCCGTTCACGAACAAATTGTCGACGTCATCCTCGAGAAAAACAGCGGGGCAAGATACCAGATTGCCGAAGATATGGTAATCCTCCATTATGGTTATCTCGATTACCAGATATATGAAAAGGATAAAAAGAACCGCAACCTCGCCCTGCTGCAGCGCGAACTTGCCGCAGCCCCGGACAACCGGCTGCTTCGCTATCACTACGGTGTGGAACTATACCGCGCGGGAAGATACGCCGAGGCGGCGGCAGAACTGGTCAAGGCGGCCAACGGCATCGACCCCCAAACCATCTACCTGCCGAAGCTGCTGCGGTACATCGTCCTTGCTTACCATGGCGCCCGTCTGCCTGACCAGGCCCTGGAAGCCGCACGCCTCGGGCTTAGCCTCTTCCCAGACTATGCCGATCTTTATTACTACGCCGGGTTAATCAGCTACGAGCAGAAGCAATATGGAACGGCGTACGAATACTTACGCAAGGCAGTTTCGTTGCCCGAACAACCGGCCTATTACGCCTCGTTCAGCGGAGTACGGGGTTTCCGCGCCTATTATCACCTCGGCCGGCTGGCCGAGGTCTTTGTGAACGAGGAAGAGGCGCTGCGATATTACATACTGAGCCTGCGAGATAACCCGTCCTTTGTCCCTGCTCTCGAAAGCATCACCCGCATCCTCAGGCCGCACGCGGACGCGGCGTACGCGGAGAAGTGCCTCGAACAGCTTTGCGATTTCTGCACACCCGAGGCAAACCTGCTTATGGGGCAAATCCTGTTCCAGCAGAGCGCGTACCGGCTCGCGCTCGTATATCTGGAGCGGGGCATGGCTCAGCGCGAAACGACACCGGAAATGAGGCTGTGGCAGGCGATTTGCCTAATGCAGCACAGGCGGTTTTTGGAAGCCCTACGTATTCTCGATACTTTCGCGCCGGGCCATCACCTGCACCCCCTGGCCATACTCAACAAGATGCTGTGCTTCTGGTTCCAGGGATCCCCCCGCAAGGTGCGCGTCTTCGCCCGGGAACTTCTGGCCCTCGGGCTTTCCCCCGATACCGGCGGGGTGGTGACCTTGTTGCGCGATTCCCTGGGGAAAAGCCCCCCACAAGAAATCACTCTGGGCGAGGAGGGAATGGCACTGTTGCTCGACGTCGTCACACGCGCGCTGGATCTCAACGAGAAGGAACGGGCCGCGTCGCTGTTGAGTTGCCTGAGCAAGGATTACGTGAACAGGCACGCCCGTGTTCTCGGCGGGCTATTTTACCGTTACGGTTACCTGCAAGAAGCCGAATACTACCTGCGCGAGGACCTTGCGCAGAACCCAGCCTCCGCGGCCACCTGCTTTCTTCTGGCGGAGATAAAACACCGGCAAGGAGAGTATCTGGAGGCCGGCGATTTTTACCGCAGGGCGCTCGCCCTCGACCCGAACGAGCCGCGTCACTACCTGGGGTTGATCACCCTCTATCAGGACATGCGCCGAACAATTCTGCGACAAGCAAAGGAGAGGTATCCAGGATTACCCGCCCTCGCCGCTTTAGAGGGGGAACCGACCAAGGCATGACCGTGACGATTGCCCTGGCGATGATCGTGCGCAATGAAGAAAGAAATCTGGCCAATTGCCTGGAGAGCGTCAAGGGCGTGGTAGATGAAATCGTGATTGTGGATACCGGTTCGTCCGATCGCACGGTAGAAATTGCGCGCCGCTACACCGACAGGATATACCATTACCCCTGGAACGACGATTTCAGCGCCGCGCGCAACTTTGCCCTGGACCAAAGCCGCAGCCAGTGGATCCTGTCACTTGACGCTGACGAGGAACTGGATGCCGCAACGGGCGACCTGCGCATGTTGGCGCTCACCGGTGAAGGGCGCGACGCCTTTTTTCTGCCGCTTCACAACCAGACGGGGCAAGACGGCGAAAGCTTTACACGCTTTTATGTTCTACGCTTTTTCCGTAACCGCCCGGAATACCGTTTCCAAGGACGCATCCACGAACAGGTATATGTTCCTTGCCCGGAGGCGCTGGGGGTTGCGCAAGGTCCGGTGATATGGCACAAGGAGGTGCCTGTTAAAGAACGTAACCGAAAGCGGGGCCGTAACCTGGCTCTCCTGCGCCGGGCACTGGACGAAGACCCCGCGAATCCCTTTCTGCAGTACTACATTGGTTTAGAATGGTTGGGACTGGGGCGGGCCGCAAAGGCGCTCCCCTTCCTCTGGAGCGCCCGCGCCGGTTTATCAGTCAATAACGCGCTTTTTGGGGCTCCCGCCGTCCGTAGCCTTGTAGCCTGCCTCAGAGCTCTTGGGCAACTTGACGAAGCCATCTGCGTCTGCCTTGAAGACTGCCCCAACATGCCTTGTTATGCCGATTTGTTTTTTGACGGCGGCACCCTATTTGAAGAAAAGGGTGAGTACGAGATAGCCGTTAGATGGTTCAGCGAAGCCCTTAACTGTGGCTGTCCAACCTCCCTGTGCAACCATACCAACGGCACCGAAAGCTTTCTGTCTTTATACCACCTGGGCTACTGCCACGAAAAGCTGGGCCGCCTCAGGGAAGCAAGAAATTACTACGAGCGTGCCCTGGCCGCCAACCCGGCCTTTTTTTACCCGCTTTACCAGTTGTTCTTGCTAGATTTGGCCGAAAAGGGAGCGGTTGGCGCATTTGAGCGCTTCAAGGAAACTGAACGACTAAGTCATCCGCACCAAGCGGCCGCGCTGGCCGACCTCTTTTTCGAGTCCGGTTGTCCCGACCTGGCCTGCGCCTGTTTAGAAAAAGCCATACAAGGCGAACAGCGCCCGAGTGACGGCTCTATCGCGCGTCTGGCCCGCTACAAAGTGTACAGCGGTCAATTTGACGAAGCGCTCTCCCTCATAGACAGCATGCGGCGGACGTGGGGAGAAATAAGTCCCGAAGTAGCGGTTGACGAAATCGTCGCCCTTATCCTTAAAGGGGACCTGAAGGCGGCGAAGGCAAGAGCCTTGTCGTTGTGGCGCCGGCCAAACGAGCGCGGCCCGGCCTGGGCGTTGCTGAATATCGTTTCTCTATGTACCGGGGACGTTCCGGCCGGCCGCCCGGGAAAGGGCCACGAATCGGCTGTGATTACGACCTTGCTGGAGGTAGTCGAAAACTGCCTGCGTTTCAGACCATCGCACCTCGATAATTACAGCCTTGCCTGTGCCAGCAGGTGCAATTGGCTGACCGGCCGGATTATCACCTATTTGGTTCAGTTCTCGCCGACGGCGTGCGCGGCTTTCTTATCGTATCTTCAGGCAAAGGCCGCTGCTGTCCGTCGTTTCCTGGAACACAAGCACGACAAGGCAAGGAGGCTCTTCAGTGCCTGAACACGCTTCCGTAAGCCTGTGTGTTATTGCCAGGAACGAAGAACATTTCCTTCCCTCCTGCATAAGTAGCGTGCGGCATCTCGTCGGCGAAATCATAGTCGTTGATACGGGTTCTACCGACAGAACAACAGAAGTAGCTTTGCAAAGCGGGGCGAGAGTTTATTCCTTTTTATGGAGGGAAAACTTTGCTGCCGCCAGGAACTACGCGCTTGACCGTGCTACCGGCGATTGGATTCTAGTTCTTGACGCAGACGAAATCCTGGGTCGGATAGAAGCCGAAGCATTTGCCCGCCTGCTGGCCAATCCGAACGTAGAAGGGTACTTTGTACATATTCGTAACTACCTGGGCAGTGGCGAAGGAATAATGGAAGACCAGGCCGTGCGCCTGTTCAGAAACAAGCCTTGTTACCGCTTTGAGGGTGCCATCCACGAACAGGTTGCAGCTTCGATCATGCGCGCCGGCGCAGGTAGAGGGCTCGTATCCGCCGAGCTGGTAATCCACCATTTCGGCTACCTTGACCGGCACGTGCAGGCGAAAAACAAACACCAGCGGAATGTATCTATCATAACCAGGGCCCTGGCGCAGGACCCCGCTGACCCCTTCCTTATGTATTGTCTGGGTATTGAATACTTGCATAGCAACCAAATCGAAGAAGGGATACGGTGCTTGGAACATTCGCTAACCCTTATGCGCGGCAGAGAAGGGTACTTCCACGACGCGCTCGTCGCCCTGGGTGCGGCGCTCCTCCAGGCGGAAGACAAAGAAAGGCTGGTGCGGTTCCTTACGCGAGCCCTGCAAATGCTTCCGGATGACCCGGATTTGAACCTGTTGCAGGGGATGGCTGCCCTGCGTGACAACACTTCCGCTTGCGCCGTGTACGGCTTACGGCGGGCCCTGTCAGAACGCAGTCGTCTACTACCGGCGTACCAAATATTAACATTGCTGGGGGATGCATACAATAGCATGGCCCGGCACGAGGAGGCGGAGCAGGCGTACTTCGAGGCCCTTTGCCTGGCGCCGCACCTCCTCTATCCCCTGATACAAATATTAAGCCTCAGGCAAAGGGGCAAGAGCACGTTATCGTGGGAAGCACTCAGCCGGTTTACAGCGCCGACTACAAAAATGGCACTGGGTAAAGATTTGAATGATCGCGGGGAAGTCGCCCTCGCTCTTGTGCTTCTCTTGTTGACGATAATTGATGTCCGCCTTACCGAAAAGGCCAAGGGCTTGTCCGAGGCCTGCGGAGCATATCGGCGCGCACTTGAAAGATGCCAAAGCGTACCGGAACCGTGGTACACTTATCTTTCCGCCAGCGCCAGCGAAATGGAGGTGCGCGCGGCAGCGGCAGCCCGAGGTATTACGTTGCCGTTCTTCTCGCCGCTGCAAGGCCTTTACGAGCTTGCCCTGAACAACCTGGAACTGCTTGCCACGGGGTTGTGCTCTACCCAAGCAAGACTACCGGGTTAAAAGTTGCTTACCCTTATGATAAAGATCATTTTGTCCTTCCGGAAACTTGCATTACCCGTCGGCAGGCAACAAAAAATAAAGAAAAAGCGGGAGGCGGCAGCGTGCAGTTCTCCTTTTCGGAAATGTTCTGGCTCCTGTTCATTCTCCTGGCCGTCGTGCCGATCGTCAAGCAGCAGCGGCTGCAGGCCCAGCGGTGGAGCCTTATCCGGCGCATCGAAAAGAAGCGCCGCTCGAGGGTGATAACCCTCATCCACCGGCAGGAGCTGATCAGCCTGCTGGGCATCCCGCTTACCCGCTTCATCAGCGTAGAGGATTCGGAACACGTTCTGCAGGCCATACGCCTGACCCCGCCGGACATGCCCATCGACCTCATCCTGCACACCCCCGGCGGACTGGTGCTGGCCGCGGAACAGATTGCCCGCGCCCTGCAGCGTCACCCCGCTAAAGTCACGGTGCTGGTCCCCCACTACGCCATGTCCGGCGGTACCATGATATGTTTGGCCGCCGACGAAATTGTAATGGATGAAAACGCCGTGCTGGGACCGGTTGACCCGCAACTGGGCGAATACCCGGCCGCCTCTATTGTAGAAACGGTGAGGCAAAAGGGTAAGGATAAGGTCGGCGACCGCACGCTGATCCTGGCCGACATCTCCGGCAAGGCCCTGAACCAGGTGGAGGACTTTGTCGCCTACCTCCTGGCGGATAAGATGCCGGCAGACCGGGCGCGCCGGCTGGCCAGGGCCCTTTCCGGCGGGCAATGGACCCACGACTACCCCATTACCGCGGAGCGCCTGGAGGCGTTAGGCCTTCCGGTCACCGTCGGCCTGCCCAATGAGGTCTACCTGCTGATGCATCTCTATCCGCAACCGGCGCAACGAAGACCATCCGTCCAGTTTATCCCGGTACCCTACGACAAGGAGCGCGACGACGACCGCCGTTAATCATCCTCGTCGGCTCTGGGCCAGACGCAGGCCACGCGCACGCCTGCTCTAAAGGGGAGATAATGCAAGACCAGAGCGCTGAAATGCTCCATGGTTCCCGGTTCGGCCACCGCTTCCCCCGTTACCCGCTCCTTGCCACGCCATTCCTGCGTCTTGTAAACCAGAGGTTTATCCAGGTATGGCGTAACGGCGCGTACGATTTCCTCGGCCGCATGCTCCAAATAGATACGCTTACCGTCACAGTAGAGGCGCCCGGACAGTCGTCCAATCTGGAGAAGCGCCACCATCATCTCGACCACTCCCTCTATGTAATCCACGGCACGCCCGGTACCCGGTGCGCCAGGCGGCGCCCTGCCCGGCGGCAATGTTCTAACGGTTACTTCGCGGCTGCCAGGCCGTTGTCCTGCAGGCGAAGGTCTTTCGGGGCACGAGGCGCACGCCGGGTTATTGTCCCGCACGGCAAAAGTTCTGCACCTTTTCTTCCGATAACAGTACTACCAATAACAGTATTACCAAGTTGCCGGAACACCTCGGCGTGAAACGGCGACGTGCATCGGAGGGTCATCATGAACGGCAAAGCTTGGGTACAGGACGGCAGGATCAGGGTACGCAACCCGGTGGAAGGCGGCAAGCCGGCAGTGGTAGCGCCGGGACGGGGCGTGCGCCTGTTTGTAAACGGCGAAGAAGTGACCGAGCCGCGCCCGGTTCTGGAGGAAGACGACCTGCGTATTGAAACGCTTACCGAAAGGGTGCCGGGTGAAGCGAAGGTGCATCTTTCGCCCGACGGGCTGGAAGCGTTTCTGGAAGTCAAGCTTGACACAATAGTCAGCTACGATGTTCCCGACCAGGACCCCCGGGAAAACCTTGTTCTTGAGACCACACCGCGCTACAAGACTTCCTGCCCGTATAACTACGAGCAGGTAGTCGCCCTGCTGGCGGAAGCCGGCGTGCGGTACGGAATCCTCAGGGAAGCCGTTGAAGCCTTTCTCGCCCGCCCCGAGGACGGGCGGTTCCTGGTGGCCCGTGGCAAGCCGCCCACGCCGCCCGTAGACGAGCGCATCGATATCCTGTTTCCAGAACAGTCCACCGGCAAACCGATCGTACGCGAAGACGGGCGCGTTGACTTTTACGAACTGGACAAGTTCTTCTCCGTCGGCCCCGGCACGGTGCTGGCCCGCAAGCACCCCGCCGTTCCGGGGCAACCGGGGAAAAGCGTTACCGGGGAAGAAATCGCGCCGCAACCACCCAGGACCATTGAGATCGTCACCGGGCAGGGCACCGATCTTGCAGGCGGGGGACTTCAGGTTATCGCCACCGGTGAGGGGCGGCCGACCGTAACGCGTAGCCAAAACACGTACCGTTTCGAGGTCATACCCTCTCTGGTCTGCGAAGGCGACGTGGATCTCAGCACCGGGAACATACGCTTCAAAGGGGACGTAAAGGTCACCGGGTCGGTTACCCACGGGACGACCGTCCAGGCCACCGGCAAGATCGAGATTTTGGGTGCGGTCCTGGAAAGTACCGTGGACGGCGGCGGTGACGTTATCGTCCAGGGAAACATTATCGCCAGTACGATACGTGCCGGCGGGCACCGGACCCACCTGGAGAAATTCGCCGTCCCGCTGGAAGACCTGTTGCGCTCTCTTATGCCCGCCGTGGTGGCTGCGCGCCAGCTGGTTGTGCAAGCCGGGCAGGGCCAGCGGCGCATCGAGCCCGGGCAGGCGCTGATGCTTCTTTTTGACCGCAAGTACCCGGAGATACCGGTCCTGATCAAGAAGATCCTCAACCTTTACAGGGAGGTCCGCTCCAACTTCGACCTGCCGGGAAATCTCGTCAACCTGGTGGCGCAAATCGAGCAGAACTTCACCGGCGTCAACCTGCTGCGCCTGAACGATTTCAAGGTGCTCGCCTCTTTTCTGACCGAACTGCGCGACGTGGTAACAGAACTCAAGGAAATGGCCGGGGTCCGGGCCAATATCTCCGCCCCCTACGCGGTAAACTCAACCCTCGAAGCGGCAGGCGATGTGGTCGTCACCGGGCAGGGATGCTACGGGGTCAGCATCCACGCGGGCGGGACCATCCGGGTAACCGGCGTTTTCCGCGGGGGCGAGGCCCACGGGAAAAAGGGAATCATCGTCGGCGAGGCGGGTTCGGAGATGGGCATACGGACAACACTCCGGACAGGCGCCAGGGGAAAGGTCGAGATAGAAAAGGCGCACCCCGGGGTGGTCGTCCAGGTGGGCGCGAGGAGCACGGAGTTTACGGCACCCCTTCGCAACGTAAAAGCCGCCCTGGACCCCGAGGAATCAAGCGTGGTTGTTGATGCTCTTAAATGGGAACGCCCCCTGAGAGGAACATCAATATAGAGGATTACGGTGCCTTCAGCCGCGGCGGAGCGCTTTTCTCAAACGTTTCGATAATTTTGTCGTCAATCCAGTTGCTCGTGGGCGTAGCCCGCTCGGCAAAGTACTTTACAATGCCGGCATAGATGGCGAACGCCATCTGGCTCTGGTACGCCGGGTCCAGCAGCAACCGCTCCTCCCGCGGACAGGTAACAAAACCTACCTCCACGATGCACGAAGGCATCTTTGTCTGCCGGTTAAGGAAATAGTCGACTTCCTTGGGCACCCGGACCGTGTTCCGCAGCAACCGCACGATCTCGGCCTGGATGGCGTGGGCCAGCTTGCGGGACTCGACGCACCCCGGCTGGGAAAAGGTCTGTGCGCCGTCCTCATCCGGCTCGGGAAAACTGTTGGCGTGGATGCTGACAAAAATGTCGGCCCCCGACTTGTTGGCCAGGTCCACGCGCGCCGCAAGGTCGCCGCGCTTGCTGTCGTCCAGGCCCCTGTCCTTTTCCCGCGTCATGATCACCCTGGCGCCACCCTGCTCCAGGAGGTCGCGCAGGCGCTTCGCCACGGCCAGCACGATCTCTTTTTCGGGTACCCCGCTTGGACCCACCACGCCCGGATCGGTGCCGCCGTGCCCGGGATCCACGACAATGATCTTGCCGGTCAGCAGCCAGGACAGGGCCTCAATCGTCCGCTCCTCCAGCCGCACGCTCAACATTACGGCAAGTTGCCACAAGCCAACCAGGCTTGCGCCCAAGACGGCCAGGAATAACAGATGCAACGCACGGAGGCGGAAGCAACCGATCCAGGGCAAAAAATAACCCCCTTCCTGTCCGTCCTCTAAGGAGGTATATGCAGACAGGAAGGGGATTATGTTTCTTAGCGCTTGGAGTATTGCGGCGCCCGCCGCGCCTTCTTTAAGCCGTACTTTCTGCGTTCCTTCATGCGCGGATCGCGGGTCAGAAAACCGGCTTTCTTCAATACCGGGCGAAGGTTCGGGTCGGCCTGTACGAGCGCCCGGGCGATACCCAGGCGGACCGCCCCGGCCTGCCCGCTGAGACCGCCGCCACTAACCCGGGCAATGACGTCGAACTTGCCGGTGGTGCCGGTGACATCAAACGGCTGGTTCACCTGCACCTGGAGAGTGCGCCGTTTGAAATAATCCGCGCCGTTTTTGCCGTTAACCTTTATTTCGCCGCGCCCTGGTATAACAAACACGCGGGCGATGGCGTTCTTCCGCCGCCCGGTGCCGTAAAACTGTACTTGTGCTGCCACCACCACACCTCCTTACCCCTGCCAGACTTCCGGCTTCTGGGCCGCGTGCGGGTGATCGGGGCCCCTGTACACGCGGAGCTTTTTGGCCATCCGCGCCCCCAACCTGTTGTGCGGCAACATGCCGACGATCGCCTTTTTCACGGCCTGTTCGGGCCTGGTCTTCAAGAGGGTGGCGTAATTGATGGCCTTCAAACCCCCGGGATAACCCGAATGACGGTACCATATCTTCTGCCGCAGCTTTTTCCCGGTGAGGACGACTTTCTCCGCGTTAATGACGATAACGTGGTCGCCTGTATCCACGTGCGGCGTAAAAATCGGCTTGTGCTTGCCCCGCAGGATGCGCGCCACCTCGGCGGCAAGCCGCCCCAGGGTCTTGCCCGCCGCGTCAACCACGTACCATTTGCGTTCGACTTCGCCTTCTTTGGCCATAAAGGTTTTCATCCTGCTACCTCCCGTGCGGCCGCTTCCGAAGCACTTTATCGCAGGCGGTAAAGTCACATAGGTAATTTTAATGGAGCAAATATTGCCTGTCAAGTGCGACTTGGCTCTTGGTCTGTCCCCGCCCGCTCACCCCAGGCCAAAGGACGTACCAACGGCTGTGCGAGAGGTTCAAGTTGAGAGTGCTGCCCTCGAGAGCAGTCGAGTGAACAGTGTTACCCTGGAGGCCGTGTGAGAAAACATGGCAATTGGGCCATGGTATAAGGTCGCCAAATTAGCAAAAATACTATCAGGAAACAATTACCCTAATAATAGTTAAAGAAGGTGTATATGGTTAGGTTTATCAAGCCGCTTAAAGCCAAGCTTTTGGGCCGGCGTAAAGGAAAACGCCGGGGTAAACACCCGACGAACCGGCCCAATGAGGGCGGCCTTGCGGGTGCGACCTGGAAGGACCAGGTTTTGAGCGCCAACCTGGAAACCAACCTCCGGCAAATCAAGACCGTCCTGGATAAATGCAGCGACGTCGTTTACCGGGAGTTTGTTTTTGCCCAGAACGAGCAGATCAGGGTAGCCCTGGTCTATATGGACGGCCTGACGGACAAAAACCAGGTCGGCGAGCAGATCATGCGGGCGCTGGCCCTGGAAGTGCCGATGGCCGTGCCCGGCCAGGAGATCACCAAAGCCCACGCCCTGGAATTCATCAAACGGCGAGGCCTGTGCATCCACCAGATCAAGGAAACCGGTAAGCTAAAGGATGTCATTCACGCCATTTTGTCAGGGGATACCGTTCTGCTGGTAGACGGACACGCCACCGCCATCATTAACAGGGCCAGGGGCTGGGAAGCACGTTCCATAAGTGAGCCGGAAACAGAGTCGGCGGTCCGGGGTGCGCGGGACTCCTTTGTGGAATCCTTGCGGGTCAATACATCACTCATCCGGCGGAGAATAAAAAGCCCCCATCTCAAAATCGAGACCCTGCGCCTGGGCGAGGTTACTGCTACCGACATCGCCATAGCTTATATCGAAGGCATCGTCAACGCAAAGCTGGTGACGGAAGTCAAAAGTCGGCTGGAACGCATCAGGGTTGACGCCGTCCTGGAAAGCGGCTACGTCGAGGAACTGATCGAGGATAACCCGTGGAGTCCTTTTCCCACGGTTAACCACACCGAGAGGCCGGACCGGGTGGCGGCAATGTTGCTGGAAGGGCGCGTTGCCATCCTGGTGGACGGCACCCCTTTCGTCCTGACCGTACCCAACCTGTTCGTCGAGTATCTCCAGGTTCCCGAGGACTATTACGAGCGGTTCCTGTTCGCCTCGGCCGTGCGGGCCCTTCGGTTTCTTTCCATGATCATATCGCTTACCCTGCCGTCTCTGTACATTGCCGTGCTCAGCTTCCACCATGAACTCCTCCCGACCCCGCTTTTGCTGAGTATTGCCGCCCAGCACGAGGCCGTCCCCTTTCCGGTGTTCGTTGAGGTACTGCTCATGGAACTCAGTTTCGAAATCTTAAGGGAGGCCGGGCTCCGCCTGCCGCGGCCCCTGGGCCAAGCGGTAAGCATCGTCGGCGCCCTGGTTATCGGCGAAGCCGCCGTGCGCGCCGGCCTGGTGGCCGCCGCCACCGTCATCGTGGTGGCCCTGACCGGCATCGCCTCCTTTACTTTTACTTACTCCTTCAGTATAGCCTTTCGCCTGCTGCGGTTCACCCTCATGGTCCTGTCGGCCACCCTTGGCCTGTTCGGGTTGATCATCGGGATGGCGATAATGGGCATCCACCTTTGCACGCTGCGCTCCTTCGGCGTTCCTTATCTGTCCCCGGTGGTTCCCACCACCGGCGTCGACCTGAAGGACGCGGTCTTCCGGGCGCCCTGGTGGGCTATGTTTACCCGTCCGCGGCTGATCGCCAGGGAGGAGCAGAAAAGGCAGGAACAGGGGCTGAAACCAACGGCTCCGGAAACCCGGCCAGAGAGATAAGGGAGGGCATCATATGTCTGAACAGGGCAAAATTGACAGTAAACAGGCCGTCATGTTGATGCTGAGCATGGTTTTACCTACGGCCATCCTCACAGTTCCGCCCGTTGTGGTGGAATTCGCGAGGCAGGACGCCTGGCTCTCGATTATGGTCGCCACCGTCGCAGGACTGTTGATCGCGCGGCTGGTGGTAAGCCTGAGTCTCCGTTTCCCGGGGAGAACCCTGGTGGAATATGCGGAGGAAATACTGGGTAAGGTGCCGGGGAAAATCGTTGGCCTCCTGTACATATGGATGTTTTTTCTGTACGTGGGCGCCGGCGTCGTCAGGGAGTTTGGCGTCTTTATGGTTACGGCCGTAATGCCTGAATTTAAGTTCTTTTTCA
>LDZS01002369.1_pt1 | contig 12730 bp, 11 predicted proteins | sample 615471 | NCBI WGS metagenome assembly LDZS01 (sample SAMN03408295, study PRJNA278302) | terrestrial metagenome | isolation source: oil reservoir sample K3 | place: USA: Alaska, North Slope, Kuparuk formation | collected 2013
GGCTTCCCCTCCAGGAAAAGGATCCGCTCGATCAGGGCCTCGGCATGGCGCATCTCGGTGATGGCCCGGGCCTTTATGGCCTTGGCCAGCCGCACGTACCCCCAGTCCTCGCACTCCTCGGCGTGCACGAAGTACTGGTTGATGGCCGAGAGCTCCTCCCTGAGCCTCCGGTTGAGCTCCTCAAGCAGCCGCTCATTTCCCTTCATCTAACCCTCCTTTCTCAAGCCATCATACCTCAATCGCTACCCCGTACCAAGGAAAACACCTCCTTGGCCCTTTTTCCCCGGCGGGCCTGGGGGCAAGCCGGCTTGCACGGTAAGCTTTCCCCCGGTGATCCGACGGTGCAAAAGAAAGCGCGGTTGATCCAGGTGGCAAGGGGGAAGGCCCCGGCGGACCTCCTCCTCAAGGACGCTTGGGTGCTCGATGTCTTCTCCGGGGGGTTTTCCCGGCGGGACGTGGCCGTGGCCGATGGGTGGGTGATCGGCTATGGGGCCAGGGAAGCCCGGGAGGTAGTGGACCTCTCCGGGAAGTACCTGGTCCCCGGCTTCATCGACACCCACGTCCACATCGAATCCTCTCAGCTTTCCCCGGCCGAGTTCGCCCGGGCGGTGGTGCCCCACGGCACCACCTGCCTCATCGCCGATCCCCACGAGATCGCCAACGTGCTGGGCCTTGTGGGGATCCGATACATGCTCTCGGCCACCGAAGGACTGCCTTTTAGGGTCTTTTTTATGGCCCCTTCCTGCGTTCCGGCCAGCCCCTTTGAGACGGCCGGGGCAGAGCTTTCCGCTGAGGAGCTCCGGGAGGTGCTCTCCTGGAAGCGGGTTTTGGGCCTGGGGGAGTTGATGAACTTCCCCGGGGCCATCTCGGACGATCCCGAGGTGCGGGGGAAGGTACAGGCCGCCGCCCGAAGGCCCGTCGACGGCCACGCCCCCGGGCTCTCCGGCCCCAAACTCTGGGCCTATGTCCTGGCCGGCCCCAGGACGGAGCACGAGTGCACCTCCCTTTCCGAGGCCCAGGAGAAGCTCTCGACCGGGATGCACATCCTCATCCGGGAAGGGACCACGGCCAGGAACCTAACCGCCTTGCTACCCCTGCTTTCCTGGCGAACCGTGCCGTTTTTGCACTTCTGCACCGACGACCGACATCCGGAGACCTTGCTTTCCGAGGGGCACATGGACGACGTCTTGCGCAAGGCGATCGCCGGCGGAATCTCCCCGGAGCTGGCGTTCGGTGCCGCCACCATCCATGCCGCTCGGGCCTACGGCCTGCTGGATCTTGGGGCCATCGCCCCGGGCTATCGGGCGGACCTTGTGGTGCTCTCGGATCCGGAGCGGGTGGCTGTGGAGCGGGTGTACGTGGGGGGGGAGCTCGTCGCCCAAGGGGGGCGGCTTGCGGCGCCCCTTCCACCCCAGGATGCCTCCCCAGTGCGGGGGACGGTGCGGGTGGACCTAAAGCGGCTCTCCTTTCGTATCCCGGCTGGGGCTGGGAAGGCCAGGGCCATCGGGGTAGTGCCCGGCCAGGCGGTGACGGAGGAGATCCTGGTGGAGGCTCGGGCGGTAGGGGGTGAGGTGGTGTCCGACCCGGAGCGGGACTTGCTCAAGCTGGCGGTGGTGGAGAGGCATCGGGGGACCGGGAACGTGGGGCTGGGCCTGGTCCGGGGGTTTGGCCTCAAGAGAGGGGCGCTTGCCTCCACGGTGGCCCACGACTCCCACAACATAGTGGTGGTGGGGGGCGACGACGAGGACATGCGGGTGGCGGTGGAGGCGCTCGTGAAGCTGGGGGGCGGGCAGGTGGTGGTGGCCGGCGGGGAGGTGCTGGCCGAGCTCCCCCTCCCCATCGCCGGGCTGATGTCGGACCGTCCCTGGGAGGATGTGGCCCGGGCCGGCCGGGAGCTCATTAGGGCCGCAAGGGAACTGGGCTGTGGGCTCTCCGACCCGTTCATGCAGCTTTCCTTCCTGGCTTTGCCGGTGATCCCCAAGCTCAAGCTCACCGACCGGGGCCTGGTGGACGTGTCTCGGTTCTGCCACGTGCCCCTGTTCGCCTCGGAGGGGGATCAGTAGCGGATCGAAAAATCGCTGAACTGGCCAGTGGGTTCCTCCCAACCCTCCTCCACCGAGGTCACCTGTGCCAGCGGCGGGCCCTGGTGGGCGAAGGAGATCAGCCTCCGCAAGGCGTCCTCCTCCCCCTCGGCCACGATCTCCACCCTCCCGTCCGGGAGGTTGCGCACAAAGCCGGTCAGGCCCAGGCTTCGGGCCAGGTCTCGGGTGTGGGCTCGGAAGAACACCCCTTGTACTCGCCCGGACACGAAAAGGTGCACTCGCCTCCGCATGGCCACCCCCTTGCCCTACAGGAGTCGTTCTGCCCGGCGCAAGAAGGCCACGGTGAGCCGGATGGTTTGCTCCAGGTCGGAAACCAGCAGGGTTGAGACCGGGGAGTGGATGTAGCGGCAGGGAACCGAGATGACCCCGGCTAGGCTCCCCCCCCGCTCCAAGTGGATGGCGCCGGCGTCGGTACCCCCAAAGGCCGGCAGCTTGTATTGATAGGGGATCTTCTCCTCTCTGGCGGCCTCCTCGAGGAACCGGACCAGGCGGGGGGAGACGATGATGGACCGGTCGGCCAGGGTGATGGCTGGCCCTTGCCCCAGGCGCACCGGCTGCTTGGCCGGTGGCACCCCGGGGAAGTCAGCCCCGATGGTCCCCTCCAGGGCCAGGGCGAGCCTGGGGGCGATCCTGTAGGCGGCCACCTTGGCCCCCCGCAGCCCCCCCTCCTCACACACCGCGAAGTTCACCACCAGCCGGTAGGGAAGCCTTTCCCCAGCCAGGGCCCTAACAGCCTCGATGGCTACCAAACACCCGGCCCGGTCGTCAAAAGCCTTCCCCGTTACGTACCCCGGCCGGATCTCCCGGAACGGATAGTGGATGGTGGCGGGATCCCCAACCCGAATGCCCAGCTCCTCCGCCTCGGCCCGGCTTCTCGCCCCCACGTCCACAAACAGGTCTTCCAAGGGGATAACCCTCTTCCGCTCCTCTTCCTTCAGGATGTGGGGTGGGGCGACCCCGATGACCCCCAGGCGCTTTTTCCCCTCGCGGGTGAGGATCACGAGCTGATGCCCGGGGAGGATGCGCTCGTCCCAGCCCCCCAGGGGGGTCAGCCTCAGGAAGCCATCATCCTCTATCCAACGTACCATGAACCCCACCTCGTCCATGTGGGCGTCCAGCATCACCGGCTCCCCTTCCCCCAGGGAGCAGGTCAGGTTCCCCAACGGGTCCAGCTCGCAAAGGTCCACATACGGGGACACCATGTCCCGGATGACCTCCCGGACCTCGTCCTCGAAGCCCGCCACCCCAAAGGCGTCCGAAAGCCTCTGCAACTTCTCCACTAGCTCCATGGTTCTCCTTTCGTCGGCCATGATTTTCTCAAGGGTGCAGCGCCTTATACAGGCGCTCAGCCACCTGACGCGGCAGGCCGGGCACCGACAGGAGTTCCTCCAAGCTTGCCTCCTTGAGCCCCTGCAGGGACCCGAAGCGGGAGAGCAAAAGCTCCCGGCGCTTGGGCCCGATCCCGGGGACGGAGTCGAGCAGGCTCGCCAGGGCCCGCTTGCCCCGCAGCCGACGGTGATAGTCGACCGCGAACCGGTGAGCTTCGTCCCGGATCTTCTGGAGCAGTTTGAGGGCGGGGGAGCCCTCGGGAAGGCGTACGGGCTCGGATTGGCCGGGAAGGTAGACGAGTTCCTCCCTTTTGGCCAAGGCCACCACCTCGATGCCGGAAAGCCCTTGTTCCTCCAGGGCCTGTAAGGCCATCGAAAGCTGCCCCTTTCCCCCGTCCACCAGGATGAGGTCCGGGAGTTCTGAGAACCTCCCCTTGGTGACAGCCGGGTCGGCAAGCTCGGCCAGCCCATGGGCCAGCCGGCGGGTGATGACCTCGCGCATCATGGCGTAGTCGTCGGGCCGGCCGGCTATGCGTACCCGGAAGCGGCGGTAGGCATCCGGCCGGGGCCTCCCCCCCACGAACACCACCATGGAGCCGGTGGCCTCCTGGCCCTTCAGGTTGGAGATGTCGTAGGCCTCGATCCGCCAGGGGCGAACTGAGAGGTTCAGCTCCTCGGCCAGCGCCTCCAAGGCATCCTCCGCCGGCTGCTCGGCCTCCGCCCGCCGCAGGGCAAGCAGGGCGTTCCTTTCCGCCATCTCCACCAGCCTCCTCCGCTCCCCCCTCCTCGGCACGCCTACCACCACCCTCCCCCCCCGACGGGCAGCCAGGTAATCACAGAGGTCCTCCGCATCGGCCACCTCCACCGGAAGGAGCACCTCCCCCGGTATGGCGGTGGCCCGGGTGTAGTAGCGGCTCAGGAATTCCGCTAGCGCCTCCTCCGGGGGAATGTCCGGGGGCAGCTTCAAGAAGAAGCCCTCCCGGGCGATCAGACGCCCTCCCCGTACTAGAAGGACGGTGCCGCAGCCCCGCTCCCCCTCGACGGCAATCCCTATCGCGTCCAGGTCCACCGGTTCGGGCAGGGCAACCGCTTGCCTTTCTCGGAGCCGCTCCAGGGCATGGATCTGGTCCCGCAGCTGGGCGGCGTGCTCAAACCGCTCCTCGGCCGCTGCCTGGAGCATCTGCCGGCGCAGGGACTCGATCACCCTGTCCACCCTGCCCTCGAAAAGCTGGGCTGCCCCTTCCACGTAGCGGGCATATTCATCAGGGGAAACCAGGCCGGCACAGGGGCCGGAGCAGCGGCCGATGTGATAAAGCAAGCACGGCCGATCCAAGCCCCTCCTGTCCAGGTCCAAACTGCAGGTGCGGATGGGGAAAAGCTTATGGGCCAGCTTCAGGGCCCGGCGCATGGACTTGGCGGAGGTGTAAGGCCCGAAGTAGCGGGCGCCGTCGTCCTGTGGTCGCCGGACCACCTGCAGCCGCGGGAAGGGCTCGCGGGTGATCTTAAGGTAAGGGTAGCGCTTGTCGTCCCTAAGCTTCACGTTGAAGGGAGGACGATGTTTCTTCACCAGGGCATCCTCCAGGATCAGGGCCTCGGCCACCGAGGAGGTGACGATTATCTCCAGATCGGCGATCTTCTGTCTGAGGCGCCGGACCTTGTAGGGGACTGCGCTACCGGACTGGAAGTAGCTCCTCACCCGGTCCCGGAGGGAGGCGGCCTTGCCCACATAGAGCACCTCCCCCCCGACCCCGCGGAAGATGTACACCCCCGGGGCCTTGGGCAACGAAGCCAGCTTTTCCTTGAGTTTTGCCATCGGGGTGATTATCCCTCGTCAGCTGGGAAGATGGGGAAGGCGCTAACCCAGGGCCACGTCGAGGTACAACATAACCATGGCCCCCAGCATCAGGCCCCAGGTGGCCCATCTTTCATGGCCGCGGCGATGGGTCTCGGGGACGATCTCGTCTGAGATCACATACAGCATGGCCCCGGCGGCGAACCCCATGGCGTATGGCAGGAGCGGCCGGGCCAGCCCCACCGCCCACGCCCCGAACACGGCCAGCGGGATCTCCACCAGGCCTGCTCGGATCCCCACCACCCCCGCGTAGAAATAAGTCCCCATGCCCACGCTCAGGGCCGAAACGGCCACCGCCAGCCCTTCGGGCAGGTTCTGGATCCCTATGGCGAGCATGATCTCCGCCGCCTCTTTCGGGTAGCCGGAGCCGAAGCCCACCCCCACCGCCAGCCCCTCCGGCATGTTGTGCAGGGTGATGGCCAGGATGAACAGCCACACGGCCCTGAGGCGCTGAGTAGCATGCCCCTCGCGGCCGCTTGTCACGTGGAGGTGTGGCACCAGGTGGTCCACCAGGTCCAGGGCTACTATCCCCAAGGCGATGCCGGCCAACACCGGCCAGATGCCCCCTATCCCGATCCCGGGAAGGATGAGGCTGGTGAAACTGGCAGTGAGCATCACCCCGGCGGCGAAGCCCAGGGAAGTGTCCAGAAACCGCTGAGACGGCCGCCGCCAGACGAGGATCAGGAGCGCCCCCACCGTGTTGAAGGCGGTGATAACCAAACCACCGATCAACCCCTGAAAAACCGGGCTGTGTGCCCCCAGCCAGGCCATGAACCCTTCCATCTTATAATCCCAGGATTCTAGTCGGCTGGCCCGCACAAGGCTAGCAGGCCGGCCCTCCGTCGGATAGGGTGCAGCCGAGGTGTGGTTCAGGAAATGGAGACGGGACAGGCTCAGGAGAAGACCCTTCCCCGAAGGGTGGGGGGACCTCCTCTTCAAACGCGTCCTCCTTTACCGGCACCTCCCACCCCAAGAGCGGGAAAGGTTGCATGGGCATATACACGTCTTCTTGAACGAAAAGGGGTTCGAGGGCGCGGGCGGCTTCAAGGTCACAGAGGAAACCAAGCTCGTGATCGCAGCCCAGGCCTGCCTCCTCGTGCTTAACCACACCGACAGCTACTTCCCAGGACTCTATTCAATAATAATCTATCCCACTACTTATCTTGCCCCCAGGCGGGAGTGGGAGGCGGGGGTGGTGGTGGAGGGGGTGGAGGCACGGGTGGGGGAGACGTGGCCCCGGGGGACGCTGGTTTTGGCCTGGGATGCTGTGTTAAAAGGGGCAAAAGGATTGGAGGGTTGCCGCAACGTGGTGCTGCACGAGTTCGCCCACCAGCTTGACTACCTAGATGGGAAGGTGGACGGGGCGCCACCCCTGCCCGGGGAGCTCAGGTCCTCCTGGCCGGAGGCCTTCGGGCAGGCGTTCCGCCGGCACGAAAAACAGGTGGCGCTGGGGCTCCCCACCTTCCTGGACCCCTACGGGGCCAAAAGCCCCGCCGAGTTCTTCGCCACCGCGGTGGAGGCGTTCTTCATGTGCCCCCGGGCATTCAAGGCCCGCCATCCTGTGCTTTACCGCCAGCTTTCCCGCTACTTCCTTGAGGACCCGGCCCGGTGGATGCCCCGCTAGCGCCCGGGGTTGTCCCAGCGACTTCAAGAGGCCTACAATGTTTTGCCGTGAACTTCGCAAAGGGGTTTCTCGGGGCGGTGTTGACCATCGCCGTGGGGGCGGTGGCGTTCTCCCAGCCGGTGGTTTGGGTGCTTTCCATTGAGGGGGAGATCGGCTCGGGCACGGTCTCCTATCTCAAGAAGGGCCTAGCTGAGGCGGCCCTAGCCGGGGCAGAGGCCTGTCTGATCCGCTTCTCCACCCCGGGAGGGTACCTGGATGCGGCTATGGCCGCCCGGGATGTGATCCTGGAGGCCGAGCTTCCCACCATCGCCTATATAGACCGGGAGGCCTATTCTGCCGGGGCGCTCCTTGCCATCTCCTGCGACCGGGTTTACTTTGCCCCCGGAGGGGTGTTGGGGGCGGCCACCCCTGTCTACTTCGATGCCGCAGGCCAGCTGGTTGAGGCCTCGGAGAAGGAGATCTCCGCGGTGCGGGCCTTGTTCCGGGCCACCGCCGAGCTGCGGGGACGCCCCCCCGAGGTGGCCGAGGCCATGGTGGATCCCGACGTGGAGGTCCCCGGGCTGGTGGAGCGGGGGAAGCTCCTCACCCTGACCGCTGTGGCCGCCGAGGGGTGTGGGTATTCCGATGGGGAGGCGGAGGGCCTTGAGGGGGCCCTTGCCCTGGCGGGCCTGGCGGACGCCAACATCGTGCGGTTCGAGTACCGGTGGGTGGACCAGGCGGTGGACCTGCTCACCCGCCCGGAGGTGGCCGGCCTCCTCATCGCGGTGGCCTTGGTGGGGCTCATCTGGGAGCTCCTGATCCCGGGGTTCGGCCTTGCCGGCACGGTGGGACTGGCTGCCCTGGCCGCCTTCTTCTGGGCCCACTTCATCGTGGGCCTGGCCGGCTGGGAGTCCATCCTGTTCTTCCTCGGAGGCATGCTCGCCATCCTGCTTGAGGCGTTTGTGTTCACCGCCACCGACTTCGGCCTGGCGGGCCTGGCCGGGCTGGTATTGATCGGCCTGGGATTCTACACCTCCATGGTGGGCCCGTTTACCGGGTCGGACCAGGCCGTGTGGGCGATCGTTTCGGTTTCCCTGGGCATTTTGGTGGCCGTGCTGGGGACCTTCTTCATCCTGGCCAGGATCCCCAAGACCCGCCTCAGGCTGGGTGGGGTGGTGCTCAAGCAGGCCATCACCTCCCGGGCCTTTGAGGGGAGGGGGGCGAAGGTGCAAAGCCCCTGGATCGGCCGCGTGGGGGTGGCGGCCACCGACCTCCACCCCGTGGGGGCGGGGGACTTCTCCGGCCAGCGGGTGGACGTGGTGTGCGAGGAGGGGTTCCTCCCCAAAGGGACCACCATCGTGGTGGTGGAGGATCAGGGCTACCGCAAGGTGGTCCGCAGGGTCAAGGAGGTGGAGGGATGATCTTAGGGATTGTGATCGGGGTGCTGGCGCTGCTTGTGGTGTGGGTGTTCTTCTATTTTGTGCCGGTGGGGCTGTGGATCTCGGCCCTGGCGGCCGGCGTCCCGGTGGGGCCCATGACCTTCATCGGCATGCGCCTAAGGAAGGTTAACCCGCACCAGGTGATCGGGCCCATGGTGGCCGCCTGGAAGGCAGGGCTTGAACTGGCCATCCCGGAGCTTGAGGCGCATTACCTTGCGGGGGGAAACGTGGGCCGGGTGGTCAGGGCCCTGATCTCGGCGGATAAGGCCGGCATCCCCCTGGACTTCAAACGCGCGGCGGCCATCGACCTGGCGGGCCGTGACGTGTACGACGCGGTGGCCATGTCCGTGAACCCACGCGTCATCGAGACCCCCAAGATCGGGGCAGTGGCGAAGGACGGGATCCAGCTCTTTGCCACCGCCAGGGTCACGGTGCGGGCCAACCTGGATCGCCTGGTGGGCGGGGCCACCGAGGAGACGGTGATCGCCCGGGTGGGGGAGGGGATCGTGTCCGCCATCGGCTCGGCGGCCAATCACAAGGCGGTGCTGGAGAACCCGGACTCGATCTCCAAGCTGGTGCTGGACAAGGGGTTGGACGCCGGCACGGCTTTCGAGATCCTGTCCATCGACATCGCCGACGTGGATGTTGGGAAGAACATCGGGGCCCAGCTCCAGGCGGACCAGGCCGAGGCCGACCTCAAGGTGGCCCGGGCCAAGGCCGAGGAGCGGCGGGCCATGGCCATCGCCCGGGAGCAGGAGATGAAGGCCCTGGTTTGGGAACGGCGGGCGGCGGTGATCGAGGCCGAGGCCGAGATCCCCAAGGCCATCGCCGAGGCCTTCAGGAAGGGGAACCTGGGCATCATGGACTACTACCGCCTGCGGAACATCCAGGCCGACACCAAGATGCGGGAGGGACTGGCCAAGGAGGAGACACCGCCCACCCAAGGGCCGGGGGAGGGGCCGGCCCCGGGGGGCATTTGACATGAACCTCCGTGAGCTAGTACGAAAGATCCTGGAGGAGGACCCCCGGGTGGGGATCGTGCTGGCGGAGATCCTGGGCCCACCACCAGCCCTGGAGGGCCCTCCCCACCCCCGGGAACCCTAGCCCCCCGCCTTGCACCGAACGACCTCCCACACTATACTGTTAACCCACCCCAGGTGGGTTGGATAAGGGAAGTGGTCCTGTGGGTGTGTTCGCTCGCAGGCGTACGGCCGTGTGGATCGCGGTCCTCGTTGCCTTGGCGGTGAACGCGCTTTTCGGGTTGTGGGGTATCCTTGCCAGCCTCTGGGTGTTGCCGGGGGCGCTGGCCATCGCATGGCGCCGCGGGGAGGTGAGGACGGATGAAGGTAAGGGATCCGGTATGCGGGATGGAACTCGAGCCCCAAGGGGCCGCCGAAGCCCGTAAGTTTAAGGGCAAAACGTTCTATTTCTGCTCCGCCTCCTGTGCGAGGGTGTTCGATGAGCAGCCGGACAAATACGTCGGGGGACACAATCCCCACACCGAACACGCTCCCACACAAGAACATGAAAAACACGCCGCCCACAAGGGACATGCAGAACACAAAGGTCATGCTGGCCACGACCACCACGCGCACCACGCCCACATGGTGGCCGACTTCCGCCGCCGGTTCTGGGTCTCTTTGGTTCTCACCCTCCCCATCCTCCTCCTCTCCCCCCTGATCCAAAGACTCCTCGGCCTCCCTAAAGCCCTGGCCTTCCCGGGGGCCGAATACCTCCAGCTGGTGCTCGCCTCGGCGGCCTACTTCTACGGCGGTTGGCCGTTCCTTAAGGGGATGTGGGACGAGCTCAGAAAAAGGCAGCCGGGGATGATGACCCTGATTGGCCTGGCGATCTCGGTGGCATACGCTTATTCCGCAGCCGTGGTACTGGGCCTTTCCGGTCAGATCGTCTTCTGGGAGCTGGCAACTTTGATCGATGTGATGCTCCTCGGCCACTGGGTCGAGATGCGGTCGGTACTCGGGGCCTCGAGGGCCCTGGCGGAGCTCGCCCGCCTCATGCCCGCCACCGCCCACAGGATCGTGGACGGCAACGTGGAGGACGTGCCCATAGAGACGTTAAAGCCTGGGGATCGGGTCCTGGTGAAGCCAGGAGAAAAAATCCCGGTGGACGGGGCGGTGATCGAGGGGCGCACCACGGTGAACGAGTCCGTGCTCACAGGGGAGTCCCGCCCTGTGGAGAAGAAAGAGGGCGATGAGGTGATCGGGGGGGCGATCAACGGGGAGTCGGCCATCACCGTGGAGGTGCGCCGCACCGGGGACGAGACGTACCTCGCGCAGGTGATCGACCTCGTGAGGAAGGCCCAAGCGGCCCGGTCCAAGACTCAAGACCTGGCCAACCGAGCCGCATTGTGGCTCACGCTCATCGCCATCGGGGGGGGAACGGCCACGCTCCTTGGGTGGCTTTCCGCCGGGAAAGGTTTCAACTTCGCCTTGGCCCGGATGGTCACGGTGATGGTCATCACCTGCCCCCACGCGTTGGGGCTCGCGATTCCGCTCGTGGTCTCGGTCTCCACCGCCATCGCCGCCCGACGGGGTTTTCTAATTCGGGACAGAACAGCCTTTGAAAGGGCCCGAGGACTCCAGGCGGTGGTGTTCGATAAAACCGGCACCCTTACCCTGGGCCAGTTCGGGGTCACCGATGTGATTTCCCTGTCCGATCTTTTCGAGGAGGAGGTGCTGCGGCTCGCCGCGGCGGTGGAGGTCCGTTCTGAACACCCGATCGCCTCGGGGATCGTGGCCGCCGCCAAAGAAAAGGGGCTCGACATTCCGGAAGCTCAAGACGTGCGGGCCGTCCCTGGCCGAGGGGTGCAGGGGGTGCTCGAGGGCAAAGCGATCCAGGTGGTCAGCCCGAGCTACCTCGCCGAGCGAGGCCACAACGTGGACAATGAGCAGATCGAAAAGCTTGCGGCCCAGGGGAAGACGGTGGTCTTCCTCCTGGTGGAGGGAAAGCCCGTGGGGGCCATCGGTCTGGCGGACATGATCCGGCCCGAGTCTCAAGAGGCGGTGGAAAGGCTGAGGGAGATGGGGATCCAGGTCCTCATGCTCACCGGCGATGCGAAAGAGGTGGCCAAATGGGTGGCCGAGGAGCTCGCCCTGGATGACTACTTCGCCGAGGTCCTGCCCCACGAAAAGGCAGAGGTGATCAAGAAAGTCAAGGGGAAGGGTTTCACCGTGGCCATGGTGGGGGACGGGGTAAACGATGCCCCGGCCCTGGTGGAGGCGGATGTGGGGATCGCCATCGGAGCCGGGACCGATGTGGCAGTCGAGTCGGCGGACATCATCCTGGTGAAAAGCGACCCCCGGGACGTGGCGACGGTGATCGGGCTTGCCCGCGCCACCTACGGGAAGATGGCCCAGAACCTGGGCTGGGCCACTGGCTACAATGCCTTTGCCATCCCCATGGCTGCCGGGGCCCTGTATCCGGTGGGGGTATTGCTTTCCCCCGCGTTGGGCGCGGCCCTGATGGCCCTGTCCACCGTGATCGTGGCCATCAACGCCCGACTGCTTAAGGGGTGAGCAGGGTGATCCTTAGAAGAGCTGGCAGAGCTGATCCGAAACTCAGCGAGATGACAAGCGAAGAAGAGGCGCAGCCCAGGAGATTTTTCGGCTCTCCCACCATCCGAGTAGACCAGATCGGTTTGACGACGTTTCCGGCCGATCTTTCGGAATTGGCGGAGGCACGCATTCGCGTTGCCTGCGAGGTCGGGGACTTTGGCTATGGGGTATGCGCCGGACGAGGCGGCCTTTTTCCTCGGGACGCCAAGGGCGGGCTTCCTCTCCGGGAAGGGGCTTGAGGGTGCCTGGGGGATATCCTGCAGCCCTCTCAGGAAGTTCTGTGAGCGCCGAGGAGATGAAGATCCTGTCGGAGGCAGGCACTGCGGTCGTTTGGCTCTCCATCCAGAACGGGAGGAAAGCCATCTGGGCTATGGCCTTCGATGCTTCGAGCAAGGTTAGCCAGGATGACTTCGTCTTATACGGGCTTTCCGATGTGTCGCAGCCGCCACAAGTTGATGGCACGGTGACCGAGGGCGAGTACCCAGTGGGCATTGGGCGGTGCGCCTGGGTGTCAGGCGACCCCGGCGTGGAACCTCCGTATCGTATGGGGAGATAGAGCGAAGTCTGGCCGAGATCTAGCCCAGGAAACTCAAGCGTGTTACCATGTCTCCGAAAGGAGGGGTAGATGAAGGGAAGCGAGCGATTGGTCCAGGAGCTTAACAACCGGCTCAAGGAGGAGCTCACCGCCATCAACCAGTACTTCGTGCACGCCGAAGAGTGCGAGGACTGGGGCTATGGGCGCCTGGCCAAGGCCATAAAGGCCCGGGCCATCACCGAGATGCGCCATGCCGAGGCCCTGATCGAGCGGATCCTTTTCCTGGAGGGGAAGCC
>LDZS01002694.1_pt1 | contig 12729 bp, 8 predicted proteins | sample 615471 | NCBI WGS metagenome assembly LDZS01 (sample SAMN03408295, study PRJNA278302) | terrestrial metagenome | isolation source: oil reservoir sample K3 | place: USA: Alaska, North Slope, Kuparuk formation | collected 2013
ACTTCAAGACTCGCCTGGAAAAAATGCGCAATAAAGATTTCTCCATGGTGTTTGCCGGGTGGGGGGCCGACTACGACGACCCGGCCACTTTCCTTGACCTCTGGGTCACTGGCGGAGACTTCAACGACTGCTATTGGTCCAACCCCAAATACGATGAGCTGATTAACAAGGCTAAAGCTAGCTCCGATCAAAAGGAGCGCATGCAGGCACTGGCGGAAGCCGAAAAGATTCTTCTTCAGGAATTGCCCATTGCCCCGGTCTACTGGCGAGCCTGGCCCTTCGTCGACAAGCCTTGGGTTAAGGGCATCGTCCGCAAAGCCGTGGGCGCCGAATTTGACTTCAAGTGGGCCTACACCGAAGGCCGCCCCGGCAAGGAAAATGAGCTTTACTGGAACCTAGGAGAAGAACCACCTAGCCTCGATGCTCAAAAATCCACCGACGTAGTTTCCTTCGACATTTTGAATGCTGTCCTTGAGGGCTTAGTTCGCCCCGATCCCAATGGGGAGATCAAAAAAGGCTCCGGCCTCGCCCTAGACTGGACCGTATCCCCCGACGGCAAGGTCTATACTTTTACCCTCCGGGATGCCAAATGGAGTGACGGCAAGCCAATTACAGCCGAAGACTTCGAGTACTCCTGGAAGCGGGCTCTGGATCCTAGAACCGGGTCGCAATACGCTTACCAGCTGTATTACCTTAAAGGCGGTCAAGCTCTAAACACCATCGAGCTCCCCGACCCCAACAAGGATAAGGCCGGCTACGATCAAGCCGTAAAGAAGATCGAGGAAGCCATGGCCAACGTAGGAGTCAAAGCTAAGGATGCCAAGACCTTAGAAGTTACCTTGGAGCAACCCACTCCCTTCTTCCTGTGGCTAACCAGCTTCCCCACTTACCTACCTCAGCCCAAGCACTTGGTGGAAAAATACGGCGATAAGTACGCCTCTGAGGCCAACCTGATGGCCGCCAGCGGACCCTTCATGGTCCAATCCTGGAAGCACAAATCAGAAATCACCTTGGTGAAAAACCCCAATTATTGGGATGCTGCTACCGTTAAGCTCACCAAGATCCACATGGATATGATCAAGGACATCAACACTCCGCTAAACATGTTTGAGAAAAACGAGCTTGACTTCCTCTACCGGGTACCAGGACAATTCATCGATCAGTATAAAGACAAAGGCCTAAAGACCATCTCCGAAGCTACCTGCTGGTACCTGGAGTTCAACTGCCAAGACCCACTGTTTAAGAACGCCAAGATCCGCCAAGCCTTTGCCCTAGCCGTAGATCGCGAATCCTTTGTCAAAAACGTCACCAAAGACGGCTCCTGGCCGGCCACAGCTTACACGCCGCCGGTAATCCATTCCGGACCCAACGAAAGCTTTCAGAAGACTTACGTCAAGGATGTCCTGCCGGTGAAAGCGGATCCGGAAAAGGCCAAGAAGCTCTTAGAGGAAGGGTTGAAAGAATTGGGCTACAAGATGCCCAAGGCGTAAGAAGGATGGGCTAGGCCTTTGAGCCCTGAGGGCTCAAAGGCCTAGCCCCAATTTCTTATCCCTAATCCCAAACAACAAACCAACTTCCGAGCCAGGTGATCTACATTGGGTTGTTACATCTTGAGGCGCTTGTCGTTCATGCTAATTGCCCTTTGGGCCATAGTTACCATTACCTTTTTCATTATGCACGCCATACCCGGCGACCCTTTTCTCAATCCCCGGGTCCCTGAGCACATCCGCCAGGCCATGCTCAACCTGTACGGGCTCAACAAGCCCCTGTGGGAGCAATACTTCATCTACATTGCCAATTTGCTGCGGGGCAATCTGGGAACTTCGCTGGTGGACCTCAACCGCACCGTTACCAGCATGATCGCCACCGGTTTTCCAGTGTCAGCTACCTTGGGATTGGAGGCGCTCCTCTTTGCCGTAACCACCGGTTTAGCCCTAGGTATAATCGCCTCCCTCTACCACAACCGCACTTGGGATTATGTGGCCATGATCATCGCCCTCATCGGGATTTCCGTGCCCAATTTTGTAGTTGCCACCGTACTCCAGTATGTAGTAGGCGTGAAGTGGGGCATTCTTCCGGTATCCCGATGGGGAGACTTCCAGCACAGCATTCTTCCCGCCTTTGCCCTAGGTCTATCCACCCTGGCTCTCATGGCTAGGATGATGCGAACCAGCATGTTGGATGTGCTCAATCAAGACTACATTCGCACTGCCAAGTCCAAGGGCTTGCCCACCGGCCAGGTGATCTGGAGGCACGCTGTCCGCAATGCCCTTTTGCCCATCGTCACCATCTTGGGACCGCTGGTTGCCACCATCGTTACCGGTACCTTCGTTATCGAGCAGATTTTTGGTATTCCTGGGCTAGGGTCCTATTATGTGGCCAGCATTTACAATCGCGATTACCCCCTCATCCTGGGTACTACCATTTTCTATGCGGTTATCCTGCTGTTGATGAACTTCTTGGTGGATATAGCGTACGGCCTGATCGATCCGCGCATCCGCCTGGTAAGGGAGAGAGATTAGATGCTTGACGCTAGCCTGTTTCGACCAGTACGCTTACCGGAGCTAGAAAGCGAAGCCCTGCACCGCCCTCCCATCTCCTATTGGCGGGATGCTTGGCACCGCTTTTCTCAAAATCGACTGGCCCTGACCGGGATGGGCATCATCATTGTCATGGTATTGGTGGCCTTGGTCATCGGTCCTCTGGTTAGCCCCTATACGTATAGGCAGCAATTTCTTGACAATACTTTTGCCTTGCCCTCCGCCCAGCACTGGTTGGGCACTGATTTCTTAGGGCGAGATATCTTTACCCGTCTCTGCTACGGCACCCGCATTAGCCTTTACATCGGCGTCATGGCCGCTCTCTTGGACCTTTTCATTGGAGCTATTTACGGCGGCATCTCTGGCTATCTGGGGGGCGTGGTAGATGACATCATGATGCGGATCGTGGACATCCTCTACGGCATTCCTTACCTCTTGATCGTAATCTTGCTGCTGGTGGTACTCGACCCGGGGATAAATACCATCATCTTGGCCATGGGCATTACCAACTGGGTAGGAATGGCCAGGCTAGTAAGAGGCCAGGTGCTCCAGCTTCGGGAGCAGGATTATGTCCAAGCTGCCAAAGCCTTGGGGGCGAGCCCAGCCCGGATAATTTTTCGCCACCTGCTGCCCAACACCTTGGGAGTAATGGTGGTGCAGCTCACCTTTACCATCCCGGTGGCCATCTTTGGCGAGGCCTTTTTGAGCTTCATCGGCCTAGGCGTGCCCCTGCCCCAGGCCAGCCTAGGAACCATGGTCAATGACGGTTACCAATACCTCCGCATTTATCCCCACCTGCTCTTCTTTCCAGCTTCCGCTATAAGCCTGTTGATGCTGGGTTTCAACTTCATGGGCGATGGCCTACGGGATGCCCTGGACCCGCGCCTGAGGGAGTAGGTGGTAGGAAGTGGCTGAGATGGAGCATCTATTGGAAGTAAAGAATCTTAAAGTTGAGTTTCATACCTATGCGGGTATCGTGCACGCCGTGCGGGGAGTAAGCTTCCACCTCGATCGCGGGGAAACCCTAGCCATAGTGGGGGAGTCGGGATGCGGAAAGAGCGTCAGTGCCCAAGCTCTGATGGGCCTCATCCCCACCCCTCCCGGAAGGATCACCAGCGGCTGGATCCAGTTTCGAGGCCGAAAAATCCAAGCCGCCAACGAAAAGGAGCTGGCCAAGCTGCGCGGATCCCATATAGGCATGATCTTTCAGGACCCCATGACCTCCCTCAACCCCACCATGACCGTCGGCGCCCAGATCGAGGAGGTGCTGGCCAGGCACACCGACCTCGGCCGCCGGGAGCGGCGCGAGCGGGCGGTGGAAATGCTGGCCACGGTGGGCATCCCCAACCCCCGGCGGCGGCACCGGCAGTACCCGCACCAGTTCAGCGGCGGCATGCGCCAGCGCGCCATGATCGCCACCGCCCTGGCCTGCCACCCCAGGCTTCTCATCGCCGACGAGCCCACCACCGCCCTGGACGTGACCATCCAGGCGCAAATCCTCGACCTGATGCGCGACCTCAAGGAGCGCTTCGGGATGTCGATCATCCTTATCACCCACGACCTGGGGGTGGTGGCCGGCCTGGCCGACCGGGTGGTGGTGATGTACGCCGGCAAGGTGGTGGAGACCGGCCCCACGCGGGAGATCTTCTACCGGCCGCAGCACCCCTACACCAGGGGGCTGCTCGCCGCCGTTCCGCGGCTCGACGGCGCGGGCGGCCGGCGCCTGGCGCCCATCCCCGGGCGGCCGCCGGACCTGGTAACCCCCCCGCCGGGGTGCGCCTTCTGGCCGCGTTGCCCCTACGCCATGCGCATCTGCGCCGCGGAGGAGCCGCAGACCTCGTGGCTCGGCGAGGCCCGCACCGTAAGCTGCTGGCTTATGGACCCGCGGGCCAAACAGGCCGGGAGGATGGTGGGCTGATGCGGGCGCCGCTCGTCGAGATCAAGAACCTCAGGAAGTACTTCCGCGTCGGCTACGGGCAGATATTGAAGGCCGTGGACGGGGTGGACCTGGCCGTCTTCCCGGGCGAAACCCTGGGCCTGGTGGGGGAAAGCGGCTGCGGCAAGTCCACGCTGGGGCGCATCATCGTGCGCCTCTACTACCCCACGGAGGGGCAGGTGCTGTACCGCGGCATCGACGTCCACCGCTGCGACGGGGAGCAGGGACGGGAACTGCACCGGCGCCTGCAGATAATCTTCCAGGACCCCTACGCGTCGCTGAACCCGCGCATGACGGTGGGCGAGATCATCGGCGAGGCCCTGGACGTCCACGGCCTGGCGCGCGGTCGCGAGCGGCGCGCGCGCATCGAGGAACTGCTGCGGCTCGTGGGGCTTGACCCCTTGCACGCCGGGCGCTTCCCCCACGAGTTCAGCGGCGGGCAGCGCCAGCGGATCGGCATCGCCCGCGCCCTGGCCACGAGACCCGACTTCATCGTGTGCGATGAGCCGATCAGCGCCCTGGACGTGAGCATCCAGGCCCAGGTTGTAAACCTTCTCCAGGAACTCCAGGAACGCTTCGGCATTGCGTACCTCTTCATCGCCCACGACCTGGCCATGGTGCGCCACATCGCCCACCGCGTCGCGGTGATGTACCTGGGCCGCATCGTCGAGCTGGCCCCGGGCGAGGAGCTTTTCGTCAACCCGCGGCACCCCTATACCCGGGCGCTGCTCTCCGCCGTGCCCATCCCCGACCCGGACGTGGAGAGAAGCCGCCGGCGGATCATCCTTACCGGCGACGTGCCGAGCCCCATCAACACGCCTCCCGGTTGCGTCTTCGCCTCCCGCTGCCCCGAGGCGCAGGCTGTGTGCCGGGAAGAGGCCCCCGCCCTGCGCGACGCCGGTACCGGCCACCTGGTTGCCTGCCGGCGGGTGTGAGAAAAAACCGCGGGCCAAATCTTCCCTGCCGGGCCGGTATATGTTACCATGTCTTAAACTCCAACCGAAGGGAGACGGCCAACGGTGGAAGAAACGCTGCGCCGCATTCTGGACGGGCTGAAGGAACTGCAGCAGGGACAGGAAGCCCTCCGCAAAGATGTCGCCGGCCTGCAACAAGGGCAGGCCCGGCTGGAAGAGGGATTTGAATCCCTCCGTACCGATGTCTCAAACCTCCAGCAAGGGCAGCAAGCCCTGCAAAAGCAGGTCACAAGGCTGGAGCTGCGCCTGGAGTCTGAAGCCTTTGACAAGATCAAGGCGCTCTTCGACGCCCGTCAGGTGCACCTGGACTACTTTGCCGAGATACGGGCGGCCCTGGCCCGCCTGGAGGACAGGCTTGAGAGCCGGGTCGAAAACAACGTCCTGCGCGGGCGGAAGCCCGCGAAGTCCTGATTTGTCCGGCGTCTCGCCATGCGTGACCTCGGTGCCGGCCACCCGGTCGCCTGCCGGAGCAGCCCAAGGAAAATGACCGGCGTGGCACCCACCCGCCTGCGGTACCGTAAACACGAGCGCATTCGTTGCAGGTGCTACCTGGAGGCCGTGGAAGGCCGTGACACAGTGAGGCCCAACAAATCGGCAAGGTCGCGCAACGCCCGGTCGACGTCGGTAACGGAAAGGCGATAGATTAGGCTTGCCCCCGGGTAGTTCAGCCGTTTTCCTTGTACGTAAACATACTTGTAGCCTGCCAGCCGCAGCAGGGCGTGCAACTCCCCGCTCAGTTCCCCGTGAGGCGCCGCAAAGTCCTCCGGCACAAACCCCAACTGCCGCGCAAACCACGTGTTGGCCTGCTGGATGTCGCGCCAGACCCGCAGCCGGTACGCGCCCGGTGTTTCCGCGCTCCCGTCCGCCAGCCGCACGGGGTGGGTCAGCGCCGCCCGCGTCCGGCCGTCCGTGCCGGCCACTCTCGTGTGCCCGTCAAACGTGTGGCTCCCGAAGGCCCAGAGGCCCGAAGCCAGCATCTCCCGGGCCTGCGCCGTCGAAAGGTGCGGCCAGGCGTCCTCCGGGGGCGGTATGGTGAACCATTTAACCACGGGGAACATCACCGCCGGGGCGCCGTGCTCCGCGAGGACGGGATGGGCATGGGCGTACACGCCCGCGTACCCGTCGTCAAAGGTCAGGAGTACGGCCCGGGGAGGTACGCTTTTCTTGCCGGCCAGGTAGGCGTGAAACGTATCCAGGTCGATGAAGGTGCAACCAAGAAGCCGCAGTTCGTCCAGGAGGCGGGCGAACTCGGCGGGCGGCAGGACGAACGGGCTGCCGCGTGTCTCCCGGGCCACCTCGTGCAAGACGAGGACCGCCACGCCGCCGTCCGGTTTCGGCGCCGCCCACACCCCGGGAGGGACGACAAAAAGAACCAGACACAGCAGGAGACATGCGCCTGCCGTGCGGATTTTTAAGCCAGGTTTTTCCTTCATAACGACTTAATTCTTTTCTTCGGCCTACGCAAAATTCCTGCAGTGGCGAGGCAGATTTTGCCGCAAGGGGGTGAATTCTTCCCGTTGTGCCCGGCCTGCGGATGGTGTTTGCCGCGAGGCGGGCGCTTTTCTTCTCTACCCAGTGCGCAACCCCCTGGATGAAGATACAGGTCCCGATCACTCGGGTCAAAATGCCATCCGCGGGAGCGGGGCCGGCTATAGCGCACAGACCGCGGCGATGGTAAAATGGGAGCGACGGCGCAAAATTCGCACCCGAAAGGGAACTTTTCCATCGCATTTATTGTCTAAAAGGTGTCCGGGAGTGTGACCGGGCCCAGAGGAGTGTCCTCCTTTGGAAAAAACAAAAGCGTTGATTGCGCGGGCGCAGAAGGGCGACACCGGCGCCTTCGAGGAACTGGTGGCGCTTTACCAGCATAAGGTATACACCCTGTGCCACCACCTGGCAGGGAACCATGCCGATGCCGAAGACCTGGCGCAGGACGTGTTCATCCGCGCCTACGGCGCCCTGGGAAGTTTTCGCAACGAGGCCGATTTCGGCACCTGGCTGCACCGCATCGCGGTGAACACGTGGCTCAACGTGCGGCGCCGGCAACCGCAGGTGGTTTCCCTTGACAACCCGGTGCAGACCGACGAGGGGGAAATTCCCCGGGACGTCGCCGCCGGCGATCCGGCGCCCGACGAGGCGCTCGAAAGGCTGGAACTGCGCCTGCGGGTGCAGTGGGCGCTCAAGGAACTCTCGCCGGAGCACCGGGCGGTGCTGGTCCTGCGGGAGATGCACGGGTACAGCTACGAGGAGATCGGCCGCATCCTGGCGTGCAACGTGGGCACCGTAAGGTCCAGGTTGAACCGCGCGCGCCAGGCGCTACGTGATAAGATTACCGCCCTGGAGGCGGACGCCCGAACGGCACGCGCCGGGGGAACTGCGACAAAGCGCTGAGCTACTTGGAAGCGGTTCCCGGCCGTTCTTCAGGGGGGTAAACGAAACCCGGAGGCCGCCAGCAACGAACACGACGAAGTTTGGGAGCGGCCGCCGAGCAAGGTGGGTAAAATGAGGTGCGTGGAAGCAAGAGAGCTGTTTTCGGCCCGCCTGGACGGGGAACTCGCGCCGCACGAGGCCGCGGCGCTTGAGGCCCACCTTGCCGCCTGCGCAGCCTGCCGGGCGGAACTCGCCGCCTGGGAGGAGTTGTCCGGGCAGGTGCGGGCGCTGGCCGCGGACATGCGCGCGCCGGAGGGGTTCGCGCGGCGGGTGGCCGCCCGACTCCCGGCGGAGCGCAGGGGCCGGCTGGCGCGGCTGGGCGACGGCTTGCGCCGCGGGCTGGCCGTGGCCGCGGCGTTCGGCGTCATCCTGGCCGGTTCGCTGGGGTACGCGGCCTTCCGGTGGATGGGGGATACGCCCGCCGGCCCCGGCGGGCCCGGTCCGACCACCGTTGCCCATAATGTTCCGCAGGGCGGCACCGAAAAACAGTCCCTGCAACCTCCCGGCGGCGGGGACGCGCCTCCACCGTCGGGCGGGGACCGGACGGGGCCGGCCGTCGCACCGCGCACTGGCGGGGAAACCCCGGAGGCCACGACCATCACGCCCGCGCCGGCCGGCGATGAAACCGGGCCGCGGGCCTTCCTGAGCAGCAAGGAGAGGGTGCTGGCCCGCACGCTCCTGCACGTGGTAGTAGAGGATGCGGGCGCCGCGGCGCAGAAAGCGCTGGCGCTGGCCAAGGCGGCGGGCGCGCAACTGAAGGACAAAACAACCACCCGGCAGGGTGACGTTTTCCAGACATATACCATCGACACGGGCAAGGCGGCGGACCTATGCAATCAACTGGAGACACTCGGCCGCTGCGTGAGCAGACAAGAAGAAACCCAGGATGTGACCGCGGCGTACGACCGCGATCTGGAACGCTACCGGAACCTCCTGACCCAGGCAGGCGCGGCCGAGGACCCGCAAGAGCAGGAGCGGCTTACGCGGGAGGCGGAGGCGCTGGCGGCGGAATTGAACGCCAGGGACCGCGAAGCGTCGCGGCACACCATAGTGCTGTGGCTGGAGCAAAACCCGGCGCCGGAGTAAGAAGCCTTCGGGCGTCGACAGCAAGACCCGCCAGAGGGGCGACGTGAGAACGTCGCCTTTTTTCGTCCAGGAGACTACCGCCAACCCAGGACTGTTCAAAAACGAGCAGGCAAAAACAGATGTCAGACGCAGGATATCCCCTTGAATTTTTCGTCTTCCGACTTCCGGCCTCTGACCTCCGAAACGGCCAGGCGAAGTTTTGCAACAGTCCTGGTTACCTGCCGGTTACCCTGTAAAGGAGAACGGCGGCCTCGGCGCGGGTGACGGGTGATTGCGGCGCGAAGCGCCCGTCGGGCAGCCCGCGCACCAGGCCGGCGGTCGAGGCACGGCTTACGTCGGCGCGCGCCCAGGCGGGCACCGCGTCTCCGTCCCGGAAGGGAAGCGGTGCCGGCTCCGGGAGCGGCCCCAGCCCGGCAAGGACGCGCACCAGCAGGGAAGCGGCCTCCGCCCGGGTGATGAGCGCCCCGGGGTGGAAAGCCTTCCCGTCACCGTTCACCAGGCCGTTCTCCTGCGCGGCGGCCACGTACGGCCGCGCCCAGGACGGGATCGCGTCGGCGTCACTGAAGGCGGGCGCCGCCGACGGGTTGACGCGCCATCCGAGGGCGCGGACCGCCAGGACGACAAACTCGGCCCGCGTCGCCGGCCGTTCCGGCCGGAAGGTGCCGTCCGGGTAGCCGCGCACAACGCCGCGTTCACCGAGGGCCTTAACAAAATCCTTCGCCCAGTGGCCGGCAATGTCCTTGAAGGGGACGGCCGGCACATGCGGCACCGCCAGCGGCCGGGTGGCCAGCCGGCCCGTGCGGGTGTCGATGGCCACCACGTCGAACTCCTCGCCGGCATCCGCCGGCGCAAGGGAAACGACGAACCGCCCGGCCGGGTCGCGGTCCGCACGCAGGCGCGTCCCGTCGTCCCGGTATACGTAAACCCGGTCCGCGTCGCTCGTTCCCGCCACCAGGAAGCTGCCCCCCTGCGGGAGGAGGTACGCGTCGAGTTGCGGGGCCGGACCGGGCGGCACGGCGGTCTTGACCTCCGCCAGCACCGGCGGGCCGGCAGCGGCCGGGACGGCCAGGGCGGTGTATTCAACTTCTTCACCGGGCGAGAGGTCTTCCGGCCCTACGGCAAACCCCGCCTTGGTCAGCAGGGTGCGCGGGGTCACCCGGTAGGTTTTCTCGCCCACCCGGAGCAGGGCTCCGGCAGGATCGTACCTGGCAAAAACGGCGCTTCCCGTCTCGGCCACCTCGGCCACGTCCAGCCGCCTCACCTCCCCGCCGGGGGCAAGGATGGCGCGCACCCAGTCGCCGGGATGCACGGCGGTGAGATCCGCGGCCAGCCCCCAGCGAAAGACGCCGGCCTTGCTGATGTCCAGCATCCGGAAACGGTTCAGGTGATCGAGCAAATAAAGCCCCTGCTTTTCCCCGACGAAAAGCACCCGCCCGTAGGTCACCAGGCTTGATGCGGTGACGGCCACTACGTCCCGCGTCCCGGGCAGCAACAGCAGGGCCGCGTGGTCGCCGGGCCCGATATCCTCGAACGTCGCCGGAGCCCCGTCCCGCTCGACGGCTATGCCGTCCAGCAGGCGATACTCCTGCCCCGTATCCAGGGTGAGCCTCTTTTCCCCTCCTTCTAATACCCCGCGGTCGACAACCGTTCCCAGCGCCAGGTGCCGCTTGACGGCCAGGTAGGTGACCTGCCGGGTGGCGGGGTCGAGCACAAGCCGGACGGCCATGCCGGGGACGACCGCGCGGACGTCGGCGGCGGCGGGCATGCCGAAGGGAACGTCGGCCCAGGCGGCGTCTACCAGTTGGTCGGCGAAGGAAACCGCCGCCCGGGGCGCCAGCGTGTAGACGGTATCGTCGCCGATGAGGCTGACCGTCCCCTGCGCGGCGTCGACGGCCCGGACGAAGCCGTCGTGCTCCTCGCACCGCGCCCACACGGCCGCCAGCGTCTGGGTGGCCGGGTTGACGGCCGCCCGCAGGGCGGCACCTGCAGGGACGGGTCCGGCATCCCCCGCCGGGCGGCCGTTAATGTAGACCGGCGCGCCGGGGTCCAGGCGGTAGCCGCCCTCCCGCGCCTCCGGGTTTATCTCCAGGAAAAGCGTCTGCCCCCGCAGGTCGAGCACCTGCACGCCGTAGGCCTGCCAGGTGCGCCCGGCCAGGTAGAGGGCGTCGGGGGAGGCGCGGTCGCCGAAAAGGTAGACGTCGGCCCCCGGCGGCGCTTCCGCGGGGGGCACCGCCCGCCCGTCAACCGCGGTGCGGGTCCTTCCGGCCGGCGGCACGACGACCTCCCCGCCGGCCAGCGGGATGCCGTGTTCCCCGGCGGGGGCCGGGCCGACCACCGCCGTGGCGGGCAACTGGCCGTACACCAGGGCGAAGTCCTGGGCCGGCTCCCGCACCCCCGCAACGGCCGGCGCGTTGACGGACGCGGCCCGGACGGTCACCGTGTAGACGCCGGGCTGCGGGTCGGGGATGTACACCCGCTCCACGTTGTTCACAGCGTCGGCCTGCCCGCGGCCGGCGAAGTCGTTCCCCAGGTAGCGTTTCCCGCCGGGGGCGGTAACGACGAGATCCAGGTTGTTGACCAGGGTGCGGGCGGCGCCGGGCGCGGCGGCGGGGTCGGTCCAGGCCAGGGTCACACTGACCGGGCCCTCGCCGGCGACCTCGAAGCGCCAGGTGCGTTCCTGCCCTGCCGCAAGTCCCGCCCGCTCGTCCGCAAATCTTACGGTTTTTTCCCGCAGGGGCAGGACGGACCGGGCCAGATCCAGCCGCCCGAAGCCCCCGGCGGACGGGTCCCCTTCCAGGGGCCGGGCGCCGTTGATCAGCGCCGCCTTGAGCAGCGCCGCCGAGGGGGCCGCGATTTTCTCCTCGCTGGTAAAGTATTCCCGCAGCAGCGCCGCCGCCCCGCCGGCGACCGCCGCCGCCACGCTCGTCCCCTGCATCCGCGTGTAGGCCTCGTTGGGCGGGAAGTTGCCCTCCGCCAGGCGGGAGGCGGTCGAGACGACGCCGGTGGCAGGCACCACCAGGTCGGGCTTGACGCGTCCGTCGGCGGTGGGCCCGCGGCTCGAAAACTTCGCCAGTTGACCGGCGTCCATCGCGTCCGGGACCAGGCCCGGGCGCACGCTCTGCGACGCCCCCACCACCAGGGCGTTCTTGCTGTTGGCCTCCACCGTAAGCGTCCCGGCACCGGGGCCGCGGTTGCCCGCGCCGAAGATGGGCAGAAAGTCCGGGTAAAGCCGCACAAAACGGTCGATCTGGGCGGCGGCACCCAGGTACGTGTCGCCCTCCGCCCCCCAGCCGTTCACGTGGATAAACGCGCCGGCGGCGTACGCCGGCCGGAAAAGCGCGGCCAGGTCGGCCGGCGGCGCGAGCTGCTTCTGCGCGTTGAGGATGGACTGGACGTAAAGGCTGGCCCCCGGGGCCAGGCCCTTAAACTTGCCGCCGGAAGCCGCGCCCGTGCCCGCGATGGTGCCGGCCATGTGGGTGCCGTGGCCCACCGGGTCGGCGGGCCCGTAATCGCCCCACGCCTTTATAAAGGCCACTTTGGGCATGCTGCCGGGCGGGACGGTAAAATCGGGCGGCAGGTCGTCAAGCCGCCCCCTGTCCAACCCGCTGTCGGCCAGGGCCACGATCTGGCCCGCTCCGGTAAGACCTTCGGGCGCAACAAAATCCGGGACGCCGAGGGGCGCCGCCCCCGTGATATCGGCGACCCGGTCGTTGAGCAACTGCGGGGGGCGATAAGGCTCGACGTACAGGACGTAGGGGGTGGC
>LDZS01001724.1_pt1 | contig 12712 bp, 12 predicted proteins | sample 615471 | NCBI WGS metagenome assembly LDZS01 (sample SAMN03408295, study PRJNA278302) | terrestrial metagenome | isolation source: oil reservoir sample K3 | place: USA: Alaska, North Slope, Kuparuk formation | collected 2013
AGGTTTCAGTACGACTTTATTGGTAAGGGATTTAGAAAAGGCTAGGTCTCGGTTTTCAGGTTGTGATTTTATTTTGGGAGACCCTATGAAATCAGGAAGTTGGCAAGCTGAGGTTTCCAATTTTGACGTGGTAATCAATCTGGTAGGACAAAACATCTTTGGAAAATGGACAGAGTCCTATAAAAGGCTAATCTTAGAAAGCAGAGTTAAGTCTACAGAAAACATCGTAAAATCTTTAAAAAAAGACGCTTTTTTGATAAATGCCTCAGCCATAGGATATTATGGAGATAAAGGAGATCAGTCCGTAGACGAAGACTCTCAACCAGGAAATGATTTTCTGGCAAAAGTATGCATAGAATGGGAAAAACAGGCTCAAAATGCTAAGAAGTATGGAGTTAAAGTAGCTATAACCCGTTTTGGTATCGTTCTTGGTAAGGGTGGTATGCTTGCCAAGGTTTTACCTGTTTTTAAGTGGGGATTAGGTGGAACTTTGGGGGATGGGAGACAATGGTTTTCTTGGATACATATAAGTGATTTAGTAAACGGCTTGATTTTTCTCATAGAAAAAGACCTTGAAGGAGTTTTTAACTTTACTTCCCCTCAACCTGTAACCAACAAGGAGTTTACTAAAGCCTTGGCTAAGGTTTTAAAAAGACCAGCTTTCTTTAGGGTACCTATGTTTGCTTTAAAGTTGTTTTTAGGTGAGTTGGCAGATAGCATTACTGCAAGTATAAAAGCTCATCCTCGAAGATTGATACAAAACGATTTTAAATTTCTTTACCCTGAGATAAAGGGGGCTTTGGAAAGCTTAGTTAAATAAAGGTGTTTTTAAATCTTTTTAAACTGTATCACTATAGATTGAAGTTGCTTTTCCGTAATTTTTAAATTTTTTGAAAGGTTAACCATGTTTTGAGTAATCTCTTCTGTAATTTTAACTTGCTCTTCTATGGCTAAAAACATATCATTTATAAGTCTTTCTACGTTTTCAGCCATCTGATGGTTAGAATCTATAAAAAAATATAGTTCCTTTAAAGTTTCGATGCTTTTATCTAAGCTTTCTTTAAGGGCAAAGATCGAGGTAGTAAAAAAGTTGATGTTTTTTTCTACAGAAAGGATGCTTTCGTTAATGTGTTTAGCAAACTGATTGGTTTTGTTAGCTAATTTTCTAATTTCTTCAGCAAGCACGGTGAAACCTTTTCCAGCTAATCCCACTCGAGCAGCCTCAATGGATGCATTCAGGGACAAGATAGTCGTTTGGTCTGCGATGTTATGAATTTCTGTCAAAGAATTTTTGATTTCTTGGAACGAGTTTTGCATTTTTTTTGAGGTCTCTACAAAGTTTTTAAGGCTGCTTTCTATAACTTTTACCTCTTCTATCATAACGTTTATCTTTTCTTTTGACTCCTCAGATCTTTTTACCAAGTTATCTGTTTCAGATTTTATGGGTAATATTTTTTCAGAAAGGGTTTGGATGGCAAAATTAAACTTTTCTACCAAAGAAGAAATATACTTACCAGATTCTTGTGAAAGCTGTAAGGCTTTTATAAGAGCTTCAGAAACATAATGGGAAAGACTTTTTATATAAGAAAATTTCCAAAGTTTTTGCGCTACTTTTCTTAGGTTGATAGGGTAGGGGGAAAAAGTTGAAGTAGGATTAAATGTTTTAGTTTCTTTTTTAAGAAAGTTGAACATGTTTTCCCCCTAAAGGTTAATAAATTTGGTCTATGATATCAAGCCCACAACTTAAGTTCTCAAACCAGTTAAGGAATTTCTTTACATTCTCTCCCTTAAAAATTGCTCCATGTTGAGGAGCTATCATGGTTGGATTAAGAGGTTTGACTAAGTTAACCCATTTTTTGCATACTTTATTACTTCCCATATATCTTTTATGGAAACCTTCCATAAGTTTTACATGGTTTTCAAAGTTTTCTACAAAAAGATATCTCTGACCTTTAGGAAAAACAGCTGCACCTATATCTCCAGAAAACAAAATTTTGCTTCGCGTATCAAATACGGAAAAATTACCTTTAGAATGAAGAAAATGGGCAGGTATAAACAAAAGTTTATCACCTGAACCCAAAGTTAATTCTCCTCCTTTATCTTCTAAAGGTATAGTCCGCCTTAAAGAATTGTAACCAAAATGAGGGATAAACCTTATCCAAAGTTTGCTGATATAAATCTTGGCGTTGGTGTTTTCCAACCAGGTAATAAGTCCTGAGCTTACGTCAGGGTCTTGATGTGAAAAGAAGATATATTCTATGTTGTCAATGTCTATGTAGTTGGCAACAGCAGCTAAAACTCTGGGGAAAACATACACCCCACCTGGATCAAGAAGGATACCTTTTCCCTTATTTATGATGAGATATTGATTAGTCTGTACCAAACCTTCCTCTTCCTCTTCTTCCCATCCTAACCAAATAAACTTGTGGTCGCTATCTTCATAAAGTATCAATCCTTTTATCAGAGTTTCTCTATCCATAAAGATCTCCTTTAAAAGTAATATTATTTAAACATTATAATCAAAATTAAAAAAAATTAAAGGTTAAACATAGAAGTTTTTTTCCTTAGTTCTTCCTCCATCTTTTTTATATCTTCCGTGGTTTCAAGAAGGTAAAAGATGTTTCTTTTTAGTTCTTGTATTCCTTCTGCCACACTACCTACATCTCTAGCTACTGACTCAGACGTAACACTCATCTCTTCGGTTGCACCTGCAATGCTTTGTATCATCTCTTGCAGTCTTTCTGCAGCATCTGCTATCCTACTAAGAATCCCTGATGCCTCCTCACTAAGCCTTGCACCACTCTCAACCTTAGCACCTATCTCCTCTACCTCCCTACTCACCTCCTCTACCACTCCCTTTATCTCCCTTATAACACCTGCTATCTCATCGGTTGATTTGTTAGTTCTTTCTGCTAATTTTCTTATCTCCCCTGCAACAACCGCAAAAGATTTTCCATGCTCTCCAGCTCGGGCTGCCTCAATCGTTGCGTTTAATGCAAGAAGGTTGGTCTGCTCTGCCACATCCTTAATAAACTCAACCACACTCTCGATTGCCTTAGTTCTTTCTTCTAAACTATACATGACTTCTTTTAGTTTTTCTGCCGTTTTTTCTATTATTTTAACCTCATTTGCGGTTTTTAAAGTATAGGTTTCACCTTCTTTGGCGATTTCTGCTGTTTTTTTACTTTCTTCTAAAATGCTTGTCGTGTTTTTAGCGATATCAACCACAGTAATAGACATTTCTTCTGCAGCAGAGGCAATCTGGGTTGCTTGTTGGGTTTGGAGGTCAAGACTTATTTTAAACTGATTAGACACTTCAGTTAGATTATTGGCTGAATCAGAAAGACTTTGTGAAACCTCTTTAACACTTAAAAGAATTGCCTTAAGGTTGTTAATAGCTTCATCCAAACTATTAGCAATCTTACCTATCTCATCTTTTCTTTGAGTTTTAAACTCTATGTTTAGATGTCCCTGTCCAAATTTTTTTATTTTTTCTTCCAATTCAGAGATTGGTGTAGAAATAGAGCGAACAGATAACATAGCCAAAAATCCTGTGATAAGTAAAACAATTAATACAGCTAAGCCAGTTTTTATACTATTTCTCTTCATAGCTTGTATAAAAACTTTATCCACCTCATCAATATAGACCCCTGTTCCTATATACCAGTTCCATGGTTCAAACTTTACGACATAGGAAAGTTTAGGATAAGCCTCTTTAGTTACTCCTCCCTCTTTTAACGGTTTAGGCCATTTGTACCAGACAAAAGCCTGTCCGGTTTTACCTGCAGTTTCTACCAAAAGAGTAAAAAGATTTTGATTGCTTACCTTTTCCTCTTTTGCATTAAGGTCAGTCTGTCGTTTGTAGGCTACGTTAAATTTGGTGTCAGAAAGAGGTTTACCTTCAAGTTGAGGAACCGTTGGATGCATTACCATTATCGGATAGGGGAGACTTCCATCATTTATCCAGAAATAGTTAGTTCCTTCTTCATAACGTAAGTTTTTTATGGCAAGCTTTGCCTTTTCTTTAGCCTCTTCTTCGGTAAGGTTTCCAGCTTTATAAAGGTTGTAGTAATGTTTTACTATAGATAAAGCTATCTCTCCTTTTTGAATTAGTTCTACCTTTTTTTCTCTTAGAATAGATTCTTTTAAGTAAGTAGATTGTAAAAGGAAAAATATTATATAACCAAATAAAGAAAAAAAGACTAAAAGCAAAAGCTTATTTTTTATACTCAAATTTTCAAACTTTTTCATGTTCCCCACCTCCTACCAATATTTGAATACTTTTTCTATTCTTAAATTTTATAAAAATTTAAAAAGGAATTTTAGGATATGTGATTTTTTGAACAATTGAATATTTTTACCGCTTTGCCATTATGTTTTTTAAAATAGATTAACCTTATAAGTATTAAGTTGTACCTTTTAATATAAAATTTTAACAAACAATTTTGTGAATTCTTTCTTTTTTGAATATTCTTTAGTAGTGCATGTTACTTTTTTATCTTTTAGCTCTTAGCTTTTTTATGTCAATATTGCTTGACTTTTAGGACCCTGTTTTTATAATAAAATGTTAATTATAATAAAAGGTTAATGAAAAGTATAAAGAATAATATATTATTTAATTCCAGGAGGAGGAAATGGGAGAAAGGGGTAAAAATGTTTTAGATGGTTTATCTTTAAGTAAAAAGATTTTTGTTTTAGCTCTTGTTTCTATTTTGTTAGTGTATTCTATAGTTACGGCTGTTCTTTATTTTCAAACAAGTTCTTCCATAAAGAAGAAAGAACTTGCAACCCTAAACCTTGAATTTAAAACGATTATCCATGAACTACAAACCTTTGACCAGTTTGCAAGGTATTCAGCTGACCGTTTTATGAATATTTTTATGTCTTTGGGACCAAGTATTAGTAATCCTACCAACGATGTCTGTGATAGGTTTACTGCTATCACAGGTGGAAGTGTAGCAACCATTTTTAAAAGAGAAGGGGAGGATTTTTTAAGAGTTGCAACCTCTCTTAAGAAAGAAGACGGAACCCGTGCGGTTGGGACGACTTTAGATTAGATAGGAATCATCCTGCATATCAAGGTTTGTTAAGGGGAGAAACCTATGTAGGAAAGGCTACCCTTTTTGGTAAAGAGTATATGACTAAATATGTGCCTGTAAAGGACTCAAGCGGAGCTGTAGTAGGCGTATTTTTCATAGGTTTTGATATCACTCTTGTCATTAATGAGTTTAAAAATTATTTAGGTAGCCTTAAGATAGGAGAAAGAGGGTTTGTGTCTGTGTATGATGTTGCCAAAGGAGAACCTAAACTTATTGCTGGAAAAGATTTAGGAAAAGAAAGTATAGAAAAACTATCAAAAGTCAAAGAAGGGGAAGCTGTAGAAATAAAGATAAACGGGGAAAAACATGTCTCTATAGCTCAAGTTTATCCTGGTTTTAAATGGTTAATTTCTATCAACGTTCCTAAGAGTCAAATTTATGGGGTGTCTTATACTTTTAGAAATGTCATGTTTGTTTTAAATGTTTTAGCAGCCATTGCTATAGGAATACTTATTTATGTAGTCACACAAAGAAGCTTGACCCCAATTCCAGACATGGCAGCAAAACTTGGAGAGGTAGCCAAAGGTGATTTTAGTAGGGTTGGTTTTGGAAAGGGGTACAGAAATAGAAAAGATGAAATTGGTCTTATCGCCCGGGCAGTTATCAAGGTTGAAGAATTCACTCAAGGATTGGTAAAACAGATTAAAAGTTCAGCCGAAACCATTTATGAGGTTATAGGTAATCTTTTGAGTAATGTTGATGCTGTAAAGAAAAAGATTGACATTCAGACCAACCAGGCAAATCAGATTGCAGCAGCGGTGGAGGAGATGAGTGCAACCATTGCAGATGTTGCTAAAAACGCTCATTATGCTCAGGAACTTGCTAATGAATCTCAGAAGATATCAGAAGAGGGAGCAAGATTAGCCGAACAATCCATGGTTGTAATCAATGAAACCACGCAGGCTACAGATGAACTTAAAAAGACTTTAAATGCTTTAAATTTAAGAGTAAACGAAATAGGAGATATCGTTGGTTTGATTAAAGAGATAGCAGACCAGACAAATCTCCTTGCACTTAATGCAACGATAGAAGCAGCACGAGCTGGGGAGCATGGCAAGGGGTTTGCAGTTGTTGCAGGAGAGGTTAGAAAGCTTGCGGAAAAAACAATAAAAGCAACTGAGGATATTGCAAATAGAATTTTAGCCGTTCAGCAGGAATCAAAGAACTCTATGAAAAACATGGATGCCACAGTTGAAAAAGTAGGAGAGGCACTTTCTGCTCTAACGAAAATTAAAAGTGTGCTTGAAAGCATTGCTCAATCAAGTATACAAGTTAGAGATGCTATCAACCAGATAGCAGCGGCAACAGAGGAACAGAGCGTTGCAAGTAATGAGGTAGCTCAGGCAGCCATTCAATCAAGTCAACTTGCATTAGAAGTAAAAGCCTTAAATGAAAAAGTAGTAGAAGAGATAGAAACCTTAAAAAATGTAATCTTAGAACTCAATAAAGCAGTAGAAGGAGTTAGAGTGTAATGTGTTAATTTTTTAAAATGTGTTATAATTTAAATAAAGGTGATGGGTCTGTAGCTCAGCTGGAAAGAGCACTGGCCTCCGGAGCCAGGAGTCGGGGGTTCAAATCCCCCCAGACCCGTTTTACCTTAAAAAGGGAAGGTAAAACCATGAAGGTTTATATTGATGGATGTGAAGTTGAATTAGTCCAAGGAGATATTACTGAACAAGAAACAGAAGCTATAGTTAACGCAGCTAACGAAGAACTTATTCCAGGGGGAGGGGTTGACGGAGCCATTCATAGAAAAGGTGGCCCCTCCATTCTTGAAGAAATTAGGTCTAAATATAAAAGATGTCCTACTGGTGAAGCAGTAATCACTAAAGGTGGTAATCTTAAGGCAAAATATGTTATTCATACAGTAGGTCCTATATATAAAGATGGAAAAAGTGGTGAACCTGAACTTCTTAAGAAGGCTTACCAAAGTGCTTTAAAATTAGCTTTAGATTATGGTCTCAACTCAGTTGCTTTTCCTGCTCTTAGCACAGGAGCCTATGGTTATCCTATTAAAGAGGCTGCAGAGATCGCCTTAAAAACAGTATGTGACTTTCTGAAAAAACATAAAGCCCCCCAAAAAATTGTGTTTGTCCTCTGGAAAGAAGAACATTTTCAAATATTCGCAGAAACATTGAAATCGCTGATATCTTCTAAAGGTGTTTAAGGTTTGCCTTTTTTAGGCAAAGGTATATATTCTACCGAAGAGGTTGTGGTTGTTGGTTGAGGAAATAATTTCATGAGTTGATAGATCTCTATAGGCATGTCTTTACTCACCGGTAGCCCTAATTCTAAGGCTTTTTCATAAGTAATAGGATAGTCATGAGTAAAATATCCTTGAGACAATACTTCTGCTAATTCGGTTATTTTTTCTTCAGGGTATCTATCGTTAAGGATCAGTTTTAGGTTTTCTTTCATCTGTTTTAAAGCCATCTCAGCTACGTCTGCTAAAATTAAGGTTTTATCGTCGATATGTTCTAAAGGTTTTCTTTTAACTGCCCTTAAAATAGAGGCGGCTGGATACTCTCCTATTTGAGGATCTACTGGTCCAAGCACAGCGTGTTCGTCCATCACTATTTCATCACAGGCAAGAGCAATAAGGGTTCCTCCACTCATGGCATAATGAGGGATAAAGGCTGTAACCTTAGCCGGGTGTTTTTTTATAGCAAGGGCAATCTGAAGGGAGGCTAAAACCAATCCTCCTGGAGTGTGAAGGATGATATCTATAGGAACATCTTTATCTGTAAGATGTATGGCCCTTATTACCTCTTCAGAATCGTTGATATCGATGTATCTCATCAGAGGAAAACCAAAAAATGACATCTTTTCTTGACGATGAACCAATAAAATAACCCTTGAACCTCTCTTTTTTTCGATTTGTTCTATGGCTTTTTGTCTGGCTATTTCTAAGAACTTTTGTCTTAAAAAAGGTTGCATAGCAATGGCAAAAAAGATAATCCAGAAAAGGTCTCCTATACCAAACATAACATAAAACCCCCCTTAAGGTTTGTCTATATCAAAAAAGGAACCAAAAAAGGTATATTCATCTCGATAGAACCTGCATTTTCTTTTACAGAAAATTTTATATAGCAAGGCTCCTGCCAAAAAACCACCTATATGAGCAAACCAGGCAACCCCACCAAAGCTCTCCGGTAAAACCAAGGAAAAAAGTCCGTTATAAAACTGAAGCAAAAACCATAAACCCAAAAATATGAAGGCAGGGACCTCAAAAAATAGAGGTATAAACAACACCGGAAAAACTACCAAAATTCTTGCTAAAGGATACAATAAAAAGTAAGCTCCCATAACTCCAGAGATAGCACCAGAGGCTCCTACCAAAGGAATAACAGAGTTAGGATAGATAAAAGAATGAAGCATCGTAGCTAAAATGCCACACACTAAATAAAAAAATAAAAACTTAAAAGGCCCTAACCGGTCTTCTACATTATCCCCAAAAATCCATAATGTCCACATGTTACCTATAAAATGAAGCCAACCTCCGTGGATAAAAAGATGGGTAAAAAGGGTTAAAAACTTATGATACCAAGGAAAACCGACAAGAAAGTTAAAGTAAGGATCAAAAAAGATGGCAGGTATAAATCCCCAGGTTTTAAAAAAGACTTCTCTTTCTACAGTAGGTAAAGAAAGTTCATAGAAAAACACTAAGGTATTCAAAAGAATGAGAAACCAGGTCATTACTGGGGGGTTACGTCTTGGTAAGATATCTTGTAAGGGTATCATCCTAAATCACCTATCAACGCCCCCCTAATGATCTTTCTGAAATTTTCACACTTGTCTACAAGATTTTCAAAAACTTCAGACTCTGAAGGAACTTTTTGAAACTCATAATCTTTAAAAGATACAAAACTATCAAGCCCTTCTTTGCCTTGTTCGATAAACAGTTTTACCAGGTCTTTAAAAATAACTCCGTTTTTGCTTAAAGCATAAAATTCTGCAGTTTTTAAAGCATATCTGTTTGGATTAAAGGCTAAAGATACTCCCTGGTTTTCTCTCAGAAGGGTTAAAGCCTTCATATCAGTGATGCTATCTCCTACATAAAATCCTTCTGAAAAAGAAACATTTAAACTTTCAGATATTTGTTGACAGGCTCTTGCCTTTTCTTCTCCCCCTACAGGGTTAATCTCTCTTAAAAATACCCCTACATCAAGATTCCAAATAATTTCAAAAAAAATTTCTTCCATCCGTTCAAGCACACTTAAGAGTTCTGAAGGTAGGTCTGAAGGAGAAGTGGCTCTTAACGGTATTTCTATAGTTGGATAAGAAAGTATTTCTTGGTATAGTTTTTCTAAAATTTTGACTTCTTCTTTTGAAAGGGTTACTTTATCAAGGTCTACCTCCGTACAGAATATATGGTCCATAGGAAACTCTATAGCCTCAGCAAGGGCTTCTAAATAGGGTTTATAACTTGTGCTGATGATAAAAGTTGGGACTAAATTTTTAATCTCCTTTAAAACCTCAGGTATCTTAGGTAAAAAAAGCAAAGTTTTCCGAGAAAACTCTCTAAGGCTTTGGTTGGTTGCTCCAAAAAGTTTTAAAAAAGGGAGTATCAATTTAAGGGTGTCTCCTGGTTTGTATCCAGGACGTTTTTTAATGTCTGCTAAGTAATCGTCAAAACGAGAGACTTGTTTAAAAAATCTATGGCCTTCAGGCATCATAAACTTAGAATACTCAAAAGCGTTGTCGTTTAAGGTTAAAGGTCCTTCGCAGTCAAAGGCTACAAAAGGCATAAGGCTTACCTCTTATTTTGTTTTTTCCTTTCGCGAACTGAGGGAATTTGAAGTTCTTCTCTGTATTTAGTAACCGTTCTTCTTGCTATATTAACCCCATATTTAGATTTTAAAACTTTAGCCACCTCGTTATCACTTAAAGGTTTTTCAGGGTTTTCTTGAGAAATGATCTGTTTAATAAGGTCTTTTACTGCTTTAGAAGAAAGGCTTGTTCCGTCGGAAGATTCATAACCTGAAGAAAAGAAAAACTTAAGAGGAAAAACTCCTGAAGGCGTTTGTACATATTTGCGATTAATAATCCTACTGATAGTAGATTCATGCAACTGGGTTTCTTCAGCCAACATCCTTAAAGTAAGAGGTTTTAAATATTTAATTCCTTTTTCTAAAAACTCCTTTTGATGTGTCAAAATGGCTGCTCCAACTTTATAAAGGCTTGAATATCTACTGTCTAAAGCCTTTAGCAAATTTTCCGCTTCTTTAAATTTCTCTTTTAAAAACTGTTTTGACTTTAAAAACCGGGGGTCCTTTTTCTTTAATTTTAAGTATTCTAAATAAAAGTTATTTAATCTTACCTTAAAGCTTTTTTCCTTCAGAACCTCTACCTTCCATTCTTCCTCTTCTTTATAAAACCTAAGGTCTGGTTCTATATAAATGGAAGTTTCTACATAAAAATTTCTAGCAGGATAGGGCTCAAGATGTTTGATAATCTCTAAAGCCTCTTCTATCTTTAAAGGTTCTATACCTAACTTTTGAGAAAGTATGTCTACTCCTTCAGGAATTTGTTCAAAATATTTTTCTATCAGCACATAAGGAAGACTTTCTTCTTTGTAACCCATAAATAAAAGCTGAGTAAGTAAACATTCTTTAACATCGTAAGAGGCTACCCCTACTGGGTCTAAAAACTTCATGACATTTCTTACTTTTTCTACCTTCTCTACAGCAAGGTTCACCTCTTTAGCCAGTTCTTCAGAAGAAACGGTTAGATATCCTTTTTCATCTAGATTCCCCACAATATACTGGGCGATTTCGTATTCGACAGGAGTAAACTCTTTCATCCGAAACTGCCAGAGTAAATAATCACTGAGTTTGTTTTCAGCCTTAAGGGTTTTTTCCCAGATAGGCTCTTCCGGTTCCTCTTGAGGTTCTATAAGATAGAAACTCTTTTCTAAAAATTCCTCAGTTCCTAAATCTATTTCATCTGTTAGTTTAACTTCTTCAGGTATATGGTCTCTATCTTGACTAACTTTTGGAGCCAAATCTTTATATTCTATTTCTAAAAAAGGATTGATCTGAGCCTCTTGTACTATATATTCTTCTAATTCTAAGGTGTTAAGTTGAAGGACTTTTAACAAAAGCTTTAGTTGGGGGGTTAAAATCAGTTGTTGACTAAGTTTTAACTGGTTTTTAAGTTCTATCATTTTCTAAAGTTTAAACCTTTCGCCTAAATATTTTTCTCTAACGGTTTCGTTTTCTAAGATTTGTTGGGGAGTACCTGATCCGATGATTTGACCGTCAGCTATCACGTAAGCCCTATCACATATTTTTAACGTCTCTCTAACGTTATGGTCAGAAATTAAAAGGCCGATATTGCGTTCTCTTAACGTTTTAAAAATGTTTTTTAACTGGTCAATTCCTATCGGGTCAATACCTGCAAAAGGCTCATCAAGAAGGATAAAGGAAGGCTCGACCAAAAGGGCTCTGACTATTTCTACCTTCCTTTTTTGTCCCCCAGAAAGGGTATAGGCCTTTTGATGAAGGACTTCTCTTAAATTAAAAAGATCTATATAAAAATCAAGCTTTTCTTCTATTTCTTTTTGTTTTGCTTCTAAACGTTCTATTACCATTTTAAAATTTTCATAAACAGTAAGTTTTCTAAAAACAGAACTTTCCTGAGGAAGATAGATGATACCTTGATTGGCTCTTTCCGAAACATCGTAATCAGTGATGTTTTTGTCAAAAAGCCATATCTCTCCTGAATCAGGTTTAAGAAAACCAGCAATCATATAAAACGAGGTAGTTTTGCCTGCACCGTTAGGACCAAGCAAACCTACCATCTCTCCCTTTTTTATCTCTACGGTAACTCCATGTACTACCTCTCTTTTTTTAAAACTTTTTTTTAAATTTTTTGCTTTGAGCATAATAATTACACCCAGATAAAAAGATTTAGTTAAGGTAGAACTTGGCTCTTACTCTTCCTTCGTTTTTAGACAAAACCTCACTTCTGTCTTCATTGAAGTAAATTACTACTATATCTCCCTCTATCAGATTTTTGTCATACCATACTTTAGGATTATCCTCTAAAACTAACTTTTCTTGATCCTTATAGTATACCGCCTTTTCTGCATAGGCTTTCCATTTTCCTTTATAAATAACTACTTTTCCCAAAGCAACCACCTTGGTTACGTTTTTCTTTTCTTCTTGATTAGCATAATAAACATATAATTTATCAGAAAAAACTTTCATATCTCCTCGGGTAGCTTGCACCTTACCTGTAAAAACCGCTATTCCTTCGCTTTCCATAACCTCCATCTTATTGGCGGTCACGCTTACTTCAGAAGCCACTCCTGAGGTATTTATACCTAAAAATATCAACCACATCCCTAATAAAGAGAGTAAAATCCTGTTTACTTTTTCCATGTTAAAGATTATAATCTAAGTTTAAGTTTTAGACAAGGGAGGTTTCATCAACTAAGGGTCTATTCAGGCCTTTACTTAAAACATTGTCGTTAAAATCTCTTTGAAACTTAAATTATATAGAGAGTTTATATAGATGTAAAACTTTTTTCGTTGAAAATCAAGAAAATTGTAATAAATTTAAAAAATAGAAAAAAGGAGGCACAGATAGATGTGGCAAAAAGGAAAAAC
>LDZS01002695.1_pt1 | contig 12695 bp, 14 predicted proteins | sample 615471 | NCBI WGS metagenome assembly LDZS01 (sample SAMN03408295, study PRJNA278302) | terrestrial metagenome | isolation source: oil reservoir sample K3 | place: USA: Alaska, North Slope, Kuparuk formation | collected 2013
CAGGCGGCCAATATCCCGCCTAAAGTGCGCTTCGACGAGGACGTCGTGCCCGGGGGACGGAGCATCTCCATCTACCCGGTCATCGTCTGCGGCTTCATCGTCGGTTTTGTGGCGGCCATCATGGGCGTCGGCGGCGGCTTCCTGACCTTCCCGATGTTCGTGTACGGCCTCGGCGTATCCACCTTCACGACGGTCGGCACGGACATCCTGCAGATCATCTTCACCGCCGGCTACGCTTCCATTTTCCAGTACGCCATTTACGGTTTCGTGTTTTACACCATCGCGATGGGCATGCTGGTCGGCTCCCTGGTAGGCATCCAGATCGGGGCGCTTACCACCAAGCTGGTCAAGGGATCCATGATCCGGGGCTTCTACGCGGTGGTTATCCTGGCGGGCTTTATGAACCGCGCGTTTGCCCTGCCCGGCAGGCTTGCTTCGGCAGGCTACGTCGAGATGAGCAAGAGCACATCGCAGGCGCTCGACCTGGCGGGCCTGGTGATCTTCTTCGTGCTCGTGGGCATTTTTGCCGTCTGGGTCCTGGTTTCGTTCTTCCGCGGCCTGGGGCAGATAAGAGCCGGCGCGATCGGCGAGTCCGCGGGCGTGGGGCACTAGCGGAAGGAGGTGCGGATAATGGCAGCCATCGTCGACAGGCGGCAGTTCACCCTCGGCGTGGTGGGATTAATCACCTTTCTGGTAGTCCTGGTCGTATTTCTTAGCCCTGTATTTGGCGGCAGGACCGGGATGCAGGCGGCGGACGACCTGTTCAACTCGCTGTCGAAGAAATCCTCGTACTACATTCCGGACGTGATGAAGTCCGCCAAAAACTTCGAGGGCAAGGAGCTGGATTTCAATGTCACGGCCGGCGACGCCGAAGAGGCGGATAAGACCAGGGTGCTCCTCGAGGCCGCGGGCGCGACCGTGACCCAGAACGGTGTGACCTTGGAGGTAAGCGGCGACCTGGGGGCGATTGCGGCGACCGCCTTGGCCGATGCGGACAGCCTCTTCCAGGTGCGCAAAGGCGAGGTTCAGGCCCGGTACGGTTTCCCGGCACGCGAGGCGGTATACTACTGGTATAACGTTTTCAAGGCCGTCGAAAAGAAGGCCCTGAAGGAAAACCTGGCCAAGGAGGCGCTTTTCGCGAAGAAGGTGCAGACCAAAGCCCTGGAACCGGCTTACAACTTCACCGGCATACCCCCGGCCAGCATCGGCGAGCGCATGGGGGTTACCGTGGGCCTGCTGGTCTTCTACATCGTGTACACCATCTGGTGGGGCGTCTCCGTGCTGCTGATCTTTGAGGGATTGGGCATCACCGCCTCGAAGCCGGCCGTAAAGAAAGAGGCCTGAGTTGCCACCTTCCTGGCCCAATCGGACAACGATAGGCCGGTACGCGAACCTGTGTACCGGCCTCTTGTTTTCTCTAAAACCCGGGATTCGCTTATTTTGGAGAAAAAAGGGGGTCCGACGGTGCCCGACGATCTTGCCCGCAAACTGTCCGTCGTGCTTGCCGCGGTGCGGGACGGACTTCCAACGGAAGAGATCTGCCGCCGGTACGGCATCGAGCGGCGGACCTATTTCCGCTGGCGGCGGGGACTCACCCGGGCGGGCCTTGCCTGGCTGCGCAAGCAGCTGGCGACGCAGCCCGACGCGGACCCGGTGGTCGACGATCTTGAGCGGCAGAAAGCCGAACTGGAGGCGCGGGTCCTGGAACTTGAGCGGTCGAAAATCATCTGGGAACTGAGGTACAAGTTGCTCCGCTGGCGGTTGGAGAACGCCGGCGACGACCGCGTGGAGAAGATCCTTGCCGAGATCAACCGCCTGCTTCCGGAACGTACGGAAGAGGGCGCTTAGCCGTACCGGTGGCGCCGGCGTGCCTTCCATAACATGGAAGCCAGGTTTGACAACATGTACGAGAGCATGATAATATAACAGACAACTTCCTTGGAGAGCGCTGAATTCCCGTTAGGGAAGCGGGGGACCCTTTCCGTTGGGGCTAATCTCGCCTGCGCGAGTAGGGCTATCTTTCGGCCCGCGCCCGTCAGCTAACCTCGTAAGCGTGGAAAGAGAGGGAAGTCGGTTGAGTCGTGCAGGAAGGCCGGGTTTCCTCGGCCTTATTAGTTTTTCGCGGGGGGGAATAGGCAGATTGCACCCGGTTAAAATCGAGGTCAAGCGCCTAGTCAAGGTGTTTGGGGACCACCCCACGAAAGCGCTTGCCCTTCTGGCCAAAGGCCTGGGCAAGGAGGAGATTCTCGCCCAGACCGGCCAGACCGTGGCCGTGGCCGACGTCAGTTTCGACATCCGCGAGGGCGAAATTTTCGTCCTGATGGGTCTTTCTGGGAGCGGCAAATCTACCATCCTGCGGTGTCTTAACCGGCTGATCAAGCCTACCAGCGGCAGCATCCTTGTCGACGGCGAGGATATAACCACCTTTAACGAACAGCAACTCCGGGAGATACGGCGCAAGAAACTGGGCATGGTTTTTCAGCAGTTTGCGCTTTTCCCGCACCGGACGGTGCTCGATAACGCGGCGTACGGCCTGGAGGTTCAGGGCGTGCCCCGGAAAGAAAGGGAAGAAAGGGCGAGGGTGGTCCTGGAAACCGTCGGCCTGCAGGGCTGGGAGCAGGCCTACCCGAATCAGTTGAGCGGGGGCATGCAGCAGCGCGTGGGGCTTGCCCGGGCTCTGGTTTGCGAGCCCGACGTCCTGCTTATGGACGAGGCCTTCAGCGGTTTGGACCCGCTCATCCGCCGCGAGATGCAGAACGAGTTGCTGGCCTTGCAGGACCGTGTCAACAAGACGATCGTGTTCGTTACGCACGATCTTGACGAAGCACTGAAACTGGGCGACCGCATCGCCCTCTTGAAGGACGGTGCCGTCCAGCAGGTCGGAACGCCCGAGGAGATTCTCATGCGCCCGGCAAACGAGTATGTGGCCAAATTTGTTGAAGACGTGGATGTGTCCAAAGTCTTGACGGCGGAAGGGGTCATGAAAAAGCCGCTGGTTGTCCTTTCGCAAAAGGACGGCCCGCACGTGGGGCTGCGGCTGATGCGGGAGAACGGCCTGTCTTCCTTGTTTGTCGTCGACCGTGGAGGCAAACTAGTGGGGCTGGTCACCGCCGATGCCGCTTTCGCGGCGGTGGAGCGCGGGCAGCAAGACCTGGGTGGCATTTTAATCCGCGACGTTCCCACGGCTCGGCCGGAGACACCTGTTTCCGAACTCATCCATGTCCTTGCGGATGCGAAATACCCGGTGGCCGTGACCGACCCTAACGGCCGGCTTGTCGGCGTGGTGGTGCGGGGCGCGGTGCTGGCCGGTCTCGCCAGAAGGGGCAAGGAGGTTGCGGTATGACCGGGTATATTCCGCTGGCCGATTGGGTGGACAGGGCCGTCGAATACATTACCGTCCACTGGGCAGGCTTTTTTGGCGTCCTGAAAGACATCATCTACTTTGTATGGAATAACATCGAACAGGTCATCGCCTTTATTCCCTGGTGGGTGCTTATTGTGTTGCTGGCGCTCGTCGGGTGGCGCACCGCCGGCCGCGGTGTGGCCCTCCTGACGGTTCTCGGCCTGTTCTTGATACAGGGTCTCGGCATGTGGGGCGGCATGGTGCGCACGCTGAGCCTGGTGGTAACCGCCATTATTATCTGCGTGCTGATGGGTATTCCACTCGGCATCTGGGCGGCCCGCTGGAACGCCGTGCACGCGGCCATCCGGCCGGTGCTGGACTTCATGCAGACCATGCCCAGTTTTGTCTACCTTATTCCGGCGCTCATGCTTTTCGGCCTGGGGCCGGTTCCCGCCCTGATTTCGATCGTGGTTTTCGCCATGCCGCCCCTGGTCCGGCTCACCGACCTGGGCATCCGCCAGGTGGCCCCCGAACTCGTCGAGGCGGCGCGCGCCTTCGGTTCGACACCGAATCAAATCCTGGTCAAGGTGCAACTGCCCCTGGCCCTCCCGACGATTATGGCCGGCATCAACCAGGCGATAATGCTGGCGCTGTCCATGTCGGTTATCGCTTCGATGATCGGGGCCGGCGGACTGGGCACCGAGGTTCTCTACGGCATTACCCGCGTGCAGGTCGGGCGGGGGTTCGTGGGCGGCATATCGATCGTCATCGTGGCCGTCATTCTCGACCGCCTGACCCAGGCGATCCGGCAGAAGAATGGAAAAGGGGTATAGCCTCGAGGAGTTACGGGGTTTTGAGGAGGTGATTGCCGCAAGCGCGTACGGTAGAAATTACAGATTTCATTTAAGGGAGGCGTAACGATGCGCAAGAAAGGAATGCTTGTACTGGTCGCCGTGCTTGTTCTCGGGTTGCTGGCCGCCGGTACAGGTTGCGGCGGGGGGGCCGCGGAGAAGGAAGTTACCATTGCCATGACCCCCTGGTCGACCACCATTCCCACGACGAACATCGCCAAGATCCTTCTGGAGGAAGAACTCGGGTACAAGGTCAACGTCCAGAATGCCGACGCCGGGGTTACGTACAGCGGCCTAGCTTCCGGCGACATCGACATATTCCTGGACTCCTGGCTTCCGCACATGCATGCGGATTACATGAAGAAGTACGGCAAGAATATTGAGGACATAGGCACCGTTTACACGGAAGGGGTTCTCGGCTGGGTGGCGCCCACCTACGTCGAACCGGACAGCATTGCCGAATTGAACGATTATAAGGACAAATTCGACAGCAACGGCAACGGCAAGGGCGAGATTATCGGCATCGAGCCGGGGGCCGGGATGATGCGGACATCGAAGAAGATCATTGATGCCTACGGGCTCGACTTTGAACTCGTAGAGAGCAGCGAATGGGCCATGATGGCCGAGGTCGACAAGGCCGTTAAAGAAAACCGGTGGATTGTGTTCCTCGGCTGGAGCCCGCACTGGATGTTCGCGAAGTACGATCTCAAGTACCTCGAGGACCCGAAGGGCTTCTGGGCGGGCGACGAGGTCCATGTGCTGGTGACCAAGGGCCTGGAAAAGAGGGCACCCGAAGTGGTTAGTTTCCTCAAGAAGTTTAAGGTAAGCATCGACGATATGAACAAGATGATCTACGACATCGAGGTTGAGAAGAAAGACCCGGTGGCCGTGGCCCGGGCCTGGATCGACGCCCACCCGGACGAAGTAAAAGCAATGCTCGGCGAGTAAGCCTGTTTAATGATCGAGGGCACCCGAAGAGGGGTGCCCTTTCAATTTTTCTTGCGGCGGCCGCACCGGTCGTGCCCAAGAAGTTTTGGATAGAGTATTGACAATAAAGGTGCAGTTTGCTAGGGTTAAATCGAAGAAAAACCCCCGGGCATGAGCGGCTTTGCGGGCCGTTTATTTCGGGGTGGACCTGTGAAAGGGACCACAGTCACATTCTGTAGTGATAATCGATATGCGATCTTTTCCGTAAAATAGCCGGGTTAAAGGCAATTTCGAAGGGGAAAACTTAAGGCCGAATCGAACAACGATAGGCCGGTAGTCCTTGCGACGGCAAAGGCTACCGGCTTTTTTGTTGGCGGCGGGCACCTGGCATAACTGCATAGGGTAGGCCGAATCGAACAACGATAGGCCGGCAGACCGGTTCACGGTTTGGCGGCCTTTCGTTTTCGGTGACGGACTTGTTAGAAATCCGGGACTGTTCAAAAACGAAGTTTTGCAACAGTCCCGCGACGGCGCATGCAAAGGGGGTGGTATACAGAGAGAGCCCGTCGGACCAGAGGGCGCTTTGCGGGTTTGCTACTTCACGGGGGGTGACTCAAAATGAGGTCGGTTTTCAACTGGCTGATGGCCGCGCAGCGGGCGCACGCCAGGTGGGAGTACGATGTCAGCAAGGTGATCCTGGCCAGGAGAAAAAAGCTGCTGCTGGCCTTGCTCCTGCCCGTGCTTTTCGCCATCGGCCTGGAATGCGCTTACGCCTTCGAAGTTCCGCACATTATCGGCGGCAAGCACGCCTATGCACCTTCCTTTGCTACCATGGAGATGTTCATCGCCTCGCTGGCGATAGGTCTCTGCGCCGGTATGATTACCGGCTGCATCGGGGCCGGCGGCGGCTTCATTCTGACGCCGGCGTTGATGAGCGTCGGGGTCAAGGGTATTATGTCCGTGGGCACCGACATGTTCCACATCTTTGCCAAGGCCATCATGGGCACCACGCTGCACCGGAAGATGGGCAACGTCTCGGTCGGGCTGGCGCTCGTCTTCGTTATCGGCTCCATTACGGGCGCCACCGTGGGCGGCATGATAAACCGGGGCTTCTATGAAAAGAACCCCGCGCTCAGCGACGCCTTCATCAGTTCGGTTTACGTAATCATCCTCGGGTTCCTTTCCTTTTACACGCTGTACGATTTCATGCGGGCGCGGCAGAACGCCGGCGCCGGCGCCACGGCCCAGGCCGGGGAGTTGACGAGACTCGCGCGGGCGGCGCAGTCGCTCAAGGCCCCGCCGATGATCGGCTTCGACCAGCACGTCGTGCCGGGCGGGCGGCGCATTTCGGTCTATCCGGTAATCGTTGCCGGCTTCTTCATCGGCTTCATCGCGTCCATCATGGGCGTTGGCGGCGGCTTCCTTTTCTTTCCCACGTTCGTGTACGGCCTGGGGGTCTCTACCCTGACGACCGTGGGCACCGACCTCTTCCAGATTACGATTACCGCCGGTTACACGTCCATCGTGCAGTACGCGCTTTACGGGTTCGTGTTCTACACCCTGGCGATGGGCCTGCTTCTCGGTTCGCTGGTCGGCATCCAGATCGGCGCCATCACCACGAAGCTGGTGCGGCCGATCGTGATCACGGGCTTTTACGGTCTGACCACCTTCGCCGGGTTTATGAACCGTGCCTTTGCCCTGCCGGGCTCGCTGTCGAAGGCGGGCTATGTCAGCCTGGCTTCCTCCACCGCCAAGACGCTGGATCTTGTCGGCTTGCTCGTATTCTTCGCGATCGTGGGTGCGTTCGGTCTGTGGGTCCTGATTTCGTTCATCCGGGGTGTCGGCCGCTACCGTGCCGGCGAAATACCGGTATCGGCCGGTGGACTTCATTGAGAGGGGGTGTAACCCGTGACGGCTGCAGGGGATAAGCGCTACCTTGTGCTCGGTATCATTGCCCTGGCGGTTTTCGCCGTGGTCCTGGTCGTCTTCTTTACCCCCGTGTTCGGAGGCAGAACGGGAATGCAGGCGGCCGACGACCTGTTCAACTCACTTTCCAAGGGGTCGTCGTACTACATCCCGGCGGTTGCCGAACAGGCGGGAGAGTTCAAGGGGACGGAAGTGGCCTGGAAGGTAGAGGTCGAGGATGAGGAACTGGGCGCGGCGGTGGCCAGGGTCTTTGCGGCGGCGGGCGCCGAGACCAAGGCCGGTGCCGGAGAAGTGGCCATAAAGGGCGACCTGGGCCTGCTGGCGGCGGCGGCCGCGGCCGACGCCGATGCCCTGTACAAGGGCGATCCCGCCATCGAGGGCAAATACGGGCTGGACGGCCGCAGGGCGATCTACTGCTGGTACGAGGGGTTCAAGGCGCTGGAAAAGAACGCCCAAGCCGAGAAAAAGATGAAAGTAGCCGGTTTTGCCAAGAAGGTGATGACCAAGGCTCTTGAACCGGCCTTCAACTTCGCCGGCATACCGGCTTCCAGCTTCAGCGAGCGCCTGGGTGTGGCCCTGTTCCTGCTCGTCTTCTACGTCGTCTACACCGTCTGGTACGGGTTCGGCGTGATGTTCGTTTTCGAGGGCCTCGGGATTTCGGCCAGCAAGTCCCACTGAGAGGGCGGCGGCGAACCCAGGTGCGTTTTCCGGGGCCGGTACACCGCGTGTGTGCCGGCCGATTTTTTGCGGGGCGAAGGTAAAGAATCGGGCCGCCGCGAAATAAGTATAAGGTCGACGTGACCTAATTGGGGGGAATACGGTGCTGCCGCTGACGGGCAGGAGCCTGAAATTTCAAGTGGTCGCCGTTGTCGCCGCGGGCCTGCTTGTGCCCGTGCTTGTTATGCTCTACGATATTATTTTCGCCTCGCACAGCGACGACGTGCTCCTGGGCAACATGGAAGAACGGCTCGGCGGGATGGCGTCCTACCTCGCCGGCGCCATCGAGGCGCGCGCGGGTGCGAACCCGGACCCGGCTGTGCTGGGGGAGGCCTTCGATGAGATTGCAGGGCGGATGGCGCGGAGCTATCCCGGTGTCCGGCTGGGCCTTTACCTTGTTGACGAGGACCGCATCCTGATCCAGGGCTTCCTGCACGAATACCGGCAGTTGTCGCCCGAGGAGGCCAGGCGCCGGGAAGCGCGGGTATACAGGGAGGCCGCCCAGGGAATCGAAGCGGTAAAGGCGACCGGCAAACCGGTGGCGCGGGTGGGTGAAACCTGGGACGATCGCTTTCTCGAACAACTGGTGCCGGTGTACGTTAACGATCAACTGGTGGCCGTGGCCTGGGCCGAGGAGCGGATGCACCCCATTTTCGCGCAGAGCACCCGCATGCGCCTCATGATCAGGTACGTAACCCTTTTTGCCTTCGGCGCGGGCGCCTTCGGCATGCTGACCATCATCCTGAACCTGACGCGGCGTGTGGGCCAGATCCAGCGCGGCCTGGCCAGGCTGGAGCAGGATCTCTCCCAGACCTTGCCGGAGATGCCCGGGGAGATGGGCCAGATCAGCCGCGCCATAAATCATCTGGCCCGCAGCCTGGTCGAGAAGGAGCAATTGCTGGAGGAATACCGCCGCTCGCAGTGCCTGGTGGCCCTGGGCCGGCTGGTGACCAACATCGCGCACGAACTGAAAAACCCGGTGAGCATTATCAAGGCCACGGCGCAGCTAATGGCATCGAATATAAAGGACGTCCCGGCTTTAGATGAATACGTTAAAATGATCGAGGAGCAGGCCAACCGCCACAACAACCTGATCAAGGAGCTCATCGAGTTCGGGCGGCCGAACGACGTGCGCTTTGAGGAAGTTAAGCCCGGCGAGCTGGTTGCCGAGGTTTTAGAATCGACCGCGCCGCTCCTCCGGCAGCACAACATTACCCTCGATCTCGATATAGAACCGTCGCTTCCTGTGATAAAGGGGGATCGCGAGCGGCTGAAGCAGGTGTTTATAAACCTGATCCTCAACGCGGTGCAGGTGATGCCGGACGGCGGCCGTCTGTCGGTGTGCGGCTTTGCCACCGGCGAGGCCGTCTGCATCTCCTTCCGCGACACGGGTCCCGGTATTGCCGAAGAAGACCTGAAGCAGATCTTTGAGCCGTTCTACACCACGAAGCCGGGTGGCGGGGGGCTGGGCCTGGCCCTGAGCGATCAGATCGTGAAGATCCACGGTGGTGAAATCAGGGCCGAAAGCGGTCCCGGAGGCGGCGCCACCTTTACCGTTTGCCTCCCGCGCAGCTTGGAACAAGAGGTACGGGAGGGTTGAGGCGATGCCGATTCCCAGGATTATCGTCATCGACGACGAAGAAGGCATGTGCTGGGCGGTGGCCAGGGCGTTGCAGGAGGAAGGTTATTTCGTAAGAACCGCCACCAGCGGCCCCGACGGACTGGCGCTGGTGGAGCAAGAAGGGGCCGACCTGGTTCTGCTGGACATCAGGATGCCGCGCATGAGCGGCCTCGAAGTCCTCAAGCGCATAAAGCTCCTGCACCCCGCCATGCCGGTGATTATCATGACCGGTTTCGGCAGCATGCCCACGGCCCTCGAGGCCATCGAGAAGGGGGCCGCCGGCTACATCACCAAGCCGTTTAATATCGACGACCTCAAGGCGGCGGTCAAGAAAACGCTCGCCACCGGCAACCACTGGATTGAATGTTAATCCAGGCCGAACTTGTGCATGCGGTAGAGCAACGCCGAGCGGCTGATGCCCAGGAGGCGCGCCGCCTGCGTCCGGTTGCCCCCGGTTTTGGCCAGAGCCCGCTGAATGAGCAGTTTTTCCACCTGTTCCAGGGTCATGTCCCCGTCGCCGGCCGGCAGGGAGGGAGGCAACGAAGAAGAACCGTCCTGCAGTTCCCTGGGTAAGTGCCGCGGCCGAATTTCCTCGCCCTGGCAAAGGATCAACGCCCGCTCGATAACGTTCTGCAGTTCGCGCACGTTTCCCGGCCAGTGGTAGCGGTGCAGGAGGGCCATCGCCTCCTCGGCGATGCCCGGGCTCTGGTAATAAGGCCGGAACCGCTGCAAGAAATGCCGTACCAGCAACGGAATGTCCTCTTTGCGCTCGCGCAAAGGGGGGATGTGGATGCGCACGACGTTCAGCCGGTAGTACAGGTCCTCGCGAAAACGGCCCGCGGCCACCGCTTCCTCGATCGGCCGGTTTGTTGCCGCGATAACGCGCATGTCAACCTGAACGGTTTCGCTGCCCCCGACGCGGGTGAAGGACTTGTCCTGCAGCGCCCGCAAAAGTTTGACCTGCATCGCCGGGGGCATTTCCGCCACTTCGTCCAGAAAAATGGTGCCGCGGTGGGCGACCTCGAAGCGCCCGATGTGGCGTTTGACCGCGCCGGTGAAAGCCCCCTTCTCGTGGCCAAAAAGCTCGCTCTCCAGCAGGTGCTCGGGCACGGCGGCGCAGTTTACCGGCACGAAGGGGCCATCTTTGCGGGGGCTCAGCCGGTGGATGGCCACGGCCACGACCTCCTTGCCGGTGCCGCTTTCCCCGGTGATGAGCACCGTGGCGTCGGTCGGGGCCACGCGGCGAATAAGCTCGCGCAGTTCCAGAATGGCCTTGCTGCATCCGACGAGATCCTGGTAGTTCCTGGTCAGTTCGCTCCGGAGGAAGTCCAGCTCGTTGTGCAGCCGGTTAATCTCAAGAATGCGCTTGACCACCAGCCTCAATTCGTGCAGCTCGAAGGGTTTGGTAATGTACCCTGCCGCACCGCGCTTCAGGGCCTGGACGGCGGTCTCAATGGTCCCGTAGCCGGTAATCATAATAACGGGCGTCCCGGGGTGCCTTTCCTTTATCCTGGGGAGCACCTCCAACCCGTCCATGTCGGGGAGCTTGAGGTCGAGCAGGACGAGGGAAACATTCTGCCGCCCGAGGACTTCCAGCCCTTCGCCGGCGCACCCCGCCGTCAACACCGTGTACCCGTCCTGCGACAGGGCCTTGGCCAGCGCCCAGCGCAGATCTTCTTCGTCGTCAATAACCAGTACCTGTGGCAGCAACGTCCCCCCACCTCCTCGGCATGGCAAATAAAAATTCTTTAGTACCGTTGCAAACCCTGCAAAAATATTTTGGATACGGTATTGACAATAAAAAAGCGGTTTGCTACGGTGAAGGCAAAGATGGAGAGCGGTTATTGCCGGTATAGGCCCTGTGAAAGGTATAACAATCACATTTGTAGTGACAACTAACTCGTAGGCGTCGCTGCCGTTCCGGCCATTTGCGGCTACAGCGTACGGCCAAAAGGCAGCCGGGGTTCCGACGAGCAAAGGAGGGCGGGAGCATGTCCGTGGGCGTTGAAAAGCGCGAGAAGGATGAACTGACCCTCACGCAGCGCGAGCAATTGTTGTTGCGGTTTATACGGCGGCTGGGGTGGGGAGACTTGAAAATCCGGGTCGAAAACGGCCAACCCGTTGTAATATATGAAGCCATTCGCACCTTTAAACTTGAAGAAAATGTCGCCTTCGACATACCCCTGCGGGAGGGCGAATCCTCGCGCAGGCCCGCCGCTGGCCGAACCAACGACAACTTGCGGCGCAGCGCATATAAATAAGCAAGGACCATAAAGAAAACAGGGCCGAATCGAACAACGATAGGCCGGGATGCCACCGGGAGGTGGGTACCCGGCCTTTTTCGTCTGCGGGTTCGCCAGGCGGGAGGAGGGGGACCATGGGCGTTCCGGATTTGACAAACCGGGAAAGGCAGTTGATTCTCTTTATCCGGCAGCTTGGCTGGGGCGAGGTCAGAATCCGGGTGGAAAACGGCCAACCGGTGGTTATCCAGGAAGCGATTAGAACGTATAAGCTGGAGGAAGAAAAGACCCCGGGCAGAAAGAAGGCTCCGGGTTGAAACGGGGGTGGCGGGGCATGACCGAACTGGCCAGGGTTTTTGAAGTTCTTGAAAAGGCCGGCTTCGAGGTGTTGCCGGTGCCGGGCATGCGGTGGCTTGAATTGCGGAAGGCGGGCACACCCCGGATCTGCATGAAGGAAAAAACGTTGCGCGAACTGGTGGGTGCGCTTGGCGAAGACCCGGAGCTGGTTGCCCGGTGCCTGACGGACCCGATGATGGTCCGGCTGCTCAAGGAGGAGGCCAGGGCCCTGGAGGCCTGAATGCACCCGGCGGAAAAATTCGGCGGCCGAATCGAACAACGATAGGCCGGATGTAACTTCACCTGGTGAAGATACATCCGGCTTTGATTTTCCCTGCGGGGTGTCGACAATACGGTAGCGGCCTGCGTGGGGGAGCCGGCGATCGGTTGGCGAGGAGAAAAGAGAAGCGGAGGTGGGAAAGGAGGTTGAGCATTGCTGGACGTTTTCAATGAGTTCGTGGTCCAGGTGTACCACGCGAGCAAGGTAAGTTACGGCCTGTTTACTCTCGGCGTAATACTCGCTGCCGGCAGCGTGGTGGCTGTCGTAACCGGACTAATTTTGAGGGCGCTGGGTATGCGCCTGTAACGGGACCGGCGAATGGGTCCTATTCCTGCTGCATTCGGAATCTTATGATTCGGCCGGCACGTTGCTTGCGTGGGGTGGTGAACGTATGACGGGGAAGGCGTCCAAGTCAAAGGCGAAGGGGAGGGGGACAACAGTGCGCGCCGATCTG
>LDZS01001930.1_pt1 | contig 12663 bp, 12 predicted proteins | sample 615471 | NCBI WGS metagenome assembly LDZS01 (sample SAMN03408295, study PRJNA278302) | terrestrial metagenome | isolation source: oil reservoir sample K3 | place: USA: Alaska, North Slope, Kuparuk formation | collected 2013
CGCTGGGCCCTGATGGTCCTCCTGAGCTTCTCAACATCATATTCGTCGCCATGAGACTCCTTTTCTGAAATTTCCATGGCTTCAGATTCTTCTTCACCCTTCACTGCCCTTATTGCCTCTGCGATGGGTTTTCCCATTATCACAAGGCCCTTGACCCTCAGGGTATCAGAGGGGCTCATACCGGTTTCGCTGGTCTTTCTTTCTATCTGTTTCAGCTTCATCTCATAATGCCTGTAGGCCTTCACGGCAGCTGCCAGGGCGTCCCTTTCATGTGAGTTTTCAGGTGTGAAATCTGTTTCCCTCAGAAAATCCGATACCAGTTCATTCTTGAAGGATATGGTCATGACCCTTTCAGGTGTGTAGAGCCTTGCATTGAGCATTGAAGCTATCCTTTTCACTGCGCTGGGGGCTGGGTGGACGTCCGATGCCACTATAACAGGTTTTCCGTGTTCGATTATCCTTTCAATTATATCGGACCTTGCCGCCTCCTTCATGCTTCCAAGGTGGAGGAGTCTTCCCTCAAGGTCAACCAGGGCAAGGCCGACTGTGTGACCCGGGTCAATACCGGCTATCGTGAGGGGCTTTATCTCCACCCCTGACTTTTTCCTCTTATGCAGATTATGATCCTCCAGAACTGTATCCATCAGTGTAACTGTATATTTATAATTACTTACAGTTTTTGATGAATTCAGGGTATGCCCTGGATGACACCGGTTCAACGAGCTACTCCACTGGCACCTCATGGGGATGCTGACCACTCCGGCTGATGACACGGATGTAACGGAGCCACAGGGACGAAACACACCGGATGATAGAGCATGAACACCCTGGATCCAGAGAATATGTGGCCAAAGTGGCAGACCGGTGCTGGCTGCTTCTTAATCAGTCAGTCAGCCCATGTTCCTGCAGATCCCTCAGGTGATCACTCATAGCTCTCCTTACCAGGCTCATCTCCCGGTACAACCTGAATTCCTCTTCAAGCAGGGATATGAACCGTTTAAACGCATATTCATCATGCCTGAGTTTTATCTTAACCCCATATTTGAGATCCATGAGGATGAGGTTCTCGGGGGGCATGGGCTCCAGAAACACCCTCCGGTCAGTATCCAGGAGCCCGGCCATGTCATCAGGAGCAAGCTCCCCTTCAGATACCATTAAGAGAGCCCTGACCATCTTACGAACCATCTGCCAGAGGAAACTCTCACCGTAGACATCGATGATGATGGAATCACCGACCTCGGATATCCTGACATCATTTATCCTTCTCACGGGGTCCCTTTCTCTCCTCCTTGAGAAGTTGCTGAAGTCATGGGTCCCCCTGAAGTGGGCTGCTGCCTCGGCCATTGAATCTGTATCCATGGACTCCTCCCGGTGCAGTATGTACCTGTAGTGCCTCTCCAGAGGGTACCTTACCTTGAAGGGGTACATGACCGATGCCCACGCGAGAACCCGTATATCCCGGGGAAGGAGGTCGTTGATCTGGTTCACATGAATATCCTCCTCTGTGAAAAAGCTCACAAAATTTCCAAGTGCATGGACGCCCCTGTCGGTTCTGCCGGCTATCTGGAATCGTGCCTTTTTTGGATCCTCAATGATACCTGCCCCCTCCAGAGCCTCCAGGAGTTTTCCCTCAACCGTTGGGACGTCTGGCTGTCTCTGGAATCCGTGATAATTTGTACCTATGTATGCAACCTTCAGAGCTATCTTCCTCATAGGATCACCTGGTGTGGTGGAGATAAGAGAAACCTGTAGTTAGAAGAAGTAATATAAATTTCTCAGATGTTGAGTTATCCCGGTGAGCTTCAAGGTCTGCCGGGTAATCCTTTATTTAGTGGGTCATCACTTATATCTTATACCCACCACCATATCTATGTGTGGGTATCCTGAGGAAGGTGCATATATGCGCAGACTGTGGGGTTATATCAGTATTATAACTGCAACGATTTTCTTTGGTATCTCTGCAACACTTGATAAGATAATGCTCTCCAGCATGCATCCTGTGACCATCGGGGCCTACACCTACATAATTGCCGGGATCTTCCTCTTCTTGATAAGGGAGACACCCCTTCGGGAGCATGTCCTTAATGCCATAAACAGAAAAGGTGAAAGCGAGGCCAGGATAAAAAGGAATGATTACCTGATTCTTCTTCTTACAGCACTCCTGAGTACTGTGATAGCACCTCTCCTCTTCCTCACGGGACTGGGGGATACCACAGCGGTTAACGCATCACTCATACTGAACGTTGAGGTTCTCTTCATTATTTTACTGGGCTACCTCATCTTCAGGGAGACCCTTCAGCTGAAGGATTTCCTGGGGATAGTCCTCATCATACTGGGTGCTGTGTACCTCTTAACTGAGGGTGATTTCAGTACCATTCTACGTAACGTTGCTGTTACCGGAAATTTCCTTGTGATGGCGGCAGCGTTCTTCTGGAGCCTTGACACCGTCCTGAGCAAGTTTTTAAGCAGAAAAAGGGACCTTATATTTATATCCGGGGTTAAAAGCTCTGTTGGGGGCTTTGTACTCCTTATCATCATGCTTATTCTCGGTATAAACACTGAACTTCCCCTTGAAATGCTCCCCTATGCACTCGGGGTTTCAGTCTTCAGCATTGGCTGCTCCTTCATACTCATCTACATCGCAATAAGGGAGATAGGTGCTTCCATGGTCGGAGCCCTCTTTCCATTATCATCCCTTTTTGGGGCAATATTCGCATTTATAATCCTCAGAGAGCCATTCTCGATCATGCAGGGAATTTCAGGGATTGTGATGCTCACAGGGGTCTTCATACTCTACTGGAACGGTAAGTAAGATTATGTCCTGGAAAACTGAAATGTAATAAAATCAGTGCCCCATGAAAAAGGTGAAGAGAAATGAATCTGATCTCTATACCCTGGCCCTCACATCAAACTGGCAGAAGGAGTAACCATTGGTCCAGCAGCGCCTCTCATATGCATCCACATCACAGCCAAGTATCTCAGAGAGGGCACCGGCAATTATACCGGCCTCAAAGAAGCATATTGGGCGTCCTATGTTTGGAAGGCCTGCGCATTCAATGCACTCATAGACCCTCACATCCATCCTCAGGTATTTATCATCCTCCCATTCAGAGACGATATCAAGAATGCCCAGTTTCTGGTCAAGCATGAGCTCTGCGAGTGAGTGGATGTCCTCAGCCAGACCCTCAGATATGAGGGCCCTTCCAAGATTAAGGCCTCCGATATAGGAAACACCGGCTGCTGAACCTGAAATTATATCAGGAATGTTGAAGTGTCCCATGCGGAAGCTTGCGACGTAACTCCCATCATCTTCAAATCGGGAGAAGAACATTCTATCCGACCTAAAAATATCTTTAAGTTCTATATTATCCTTAATAGGCTCTCTGGGACCGATTCCATTTCTTTCACTCATTATCTCATCGTCTGTGGTTCTCCGGTATTCCTCAATGATGGCCCCGATATTCTCCATGGCACACACCTTTACCTTCCATTTATATCCATGGATACTTAAATATCTTCAAGGGGATGGAAAGGAACTTTTAAATATCTTCATCAGGAAACCCCCAAACAGGAGAGTATTGACAGCAGTGATAAAATGAGCTTTCAGAAGGACAGAATGCTTATAATACCGGCCGTGGATATAAAGGATGGAAAATGTGTTCAGCTTGTTCAGGGAAAACCCGGGACAGAGCAGGTAGTGCTTGATGATCCTGCCGGAGTTGCCGGAAGGTGGGAATCCCTGGGGGCTGAAACAATCCATGTCGTGGACCTTGATGGGGCCCTTGGTCTTGAGAAGAATACAGGTATACTGAAGGAGATCACAGAGAGGGTTTCAGTGCCCCTCCAGATAGGTGGAGGTATAAGGAGTAGAGAATATGCAGGGAAACTCCTTGATATGGGCTTTGAGAGGGTTATACTGGGCACCATGGCCATAGAAAACCCTGCCATCGTTGAGGAACTTGCAGGTGAATACGGATCGGAACGCATAATGGTCTCACTTGATAGCAGGGACTCACGGGTTGTTATAAGGGGATGGACAGAGAAGGTCCCCTTCACAGCAGAGGAGATGGCCAGGAAATTCCAGGAGAGGGGAGCTGGTAGCATACTCTTTACCAACGTGGACTTCGAGGGTCTTCTCTCAGGATTTGACCTGAAACCCGTGAGTGAACTTGTGGAGGCAGTTGAGATACCTGTAATCTACTCAGGGGGTGTTAGCAGCCTCAATGACCTGAGGATGCTGCAGGGGACCGGTGTAATGGGGGTCGTTATAGGATCAGCCATCTACAGGGGCCTAATAGACCTCACCGAGGCCCTCAAATATCAGGACCTTGAATGAAAACCTTCAGCAGGATGATAAAATGAAGACAGTTATGGCAACAGGCACCTTTGACATAATACACCCCGGACACGGGTTCTTCCTTGAGGAGGCCAGGAAACTTGGTGGGAAGGACACCAGGCTGGTGGTTGTCCTTGCAAGGGACTCCACAGTCAGGGCCCGCAAGAGAACCCCCATAGTCGGTGAGAAACAGAGGCTTGAGGTTGTCAGGATGCTGAAGCCTGTTGATGAGGCCTACCTTGGCAGTGAGACCGACATGTTTGAGATAGTGCACCGTATAAAACCTGACATCATCGCCATTGGCCCCGATCAGAAGTTTGATGTTGATGAGCTGCGTGATGAGCTCAGGAGGAGGGGCCTTGGATGTGAGGTCAGGAGGATAGAGAAATACAGAGACTCCGAACTTGACAGCACCTGCAAGATAATTAAAAGGATCCGCAGCATGGAATTCGACGAGGACTCACTTAAAAACTGTTGATGGTAAAGCAGAGATAGTGCATCGATTTTTCAGCTGGAAAATAAAAAAATAAATTATTTTTGAAGATCAGAATGGTAGCTCTGCGTAAACGCCCTTTATAAATGCACTGGACCTGTCCCAGTTATTCACTGTTCCCAGGGCATTTGAGAAACTTGTTGCATCGGCGTCATACCATCTTCCATTGACGTACAGCTGTCCCCAGACGTGTCCATAGGTGTTACCACTCCTGAATACACAGTTACCATGGATGTACCTTGCAGGTATACCTGATGCCCTTGCAAGGGCAACAAGAAGGTGTGTATGGTCGCAGCAATTTGCTGATCCACTGTGGAGTGTACCAACGGCGCCTTTACGTGTATTGTAGTAGAAACTGTAGTCTATGCTGTCACGGACCCAGTTAAATATCCTTACCGCCTTATCATAGGTTGAGTTACAGCCTGATGTGAGGTTACTGCTCAGAGAAGAGATCTCCTCATCCGAAACCTGGCAGTTATCGGTTTCCTTCAGATAATCAGAGAGTTCAGCGTATCCGACCCTTGTAACCTTTCTGTATCGTGTCTCGATAACCCACCGGTAGGTCTTTTTGTACCGGGTCACATAGGTGTAGGCATAGGTGTAACGGACCCTGTATTTCCCCTTCCGGTAGTAGTAGGTCCTGGTGGCCTTTTTAACCTTCACCCTGTAGGGCTTAAGGTAGGATACCTTCACCCGCACCTTATAGGGGACGTATTCATGGTAGGTGTAGTTCACTGTGGTCGATGCTGATGCCTTTGTATATGCAGCACTTGTGTTTCCGGTTGTACTGGATGTTAGATTTGATTCAGCTGCATTCACATCTCCAGCAGGCAGTACCACTACTCCAAGAAGCAGCAGTAATGCAAGTATCGAGTGACGCTTAATTTTACCGCCTCCATTCATGGGGAAGATATCCCCCATGGACAGTTAAAGGTTGTCCATGAAATACTTATAAATTTTGGTGGCCAGGACTGGGTCAGTGATGGACATATATGGTGGGAGGCGTACCGCCGTCACAGGGTGATTAGAGGTGGCCGCCAGCACTGGATTATCATATCAGTTAAGGCATCTAAACCATAACACCTTATTAAATCAGTTCACCAAAGTAATTATCACAGTCAAGTCAATTAAGGTGATCAAGATGATAAGTGTGGGTATTATCGGAGCCAGTGGATACACTGGAGGTGAACTGCTGCGACTCCTCGAGAACCACAGGGAGGTGGAGGTGGTCTCAGCCACATCGAGGCAGTACAGTGGTGTCCCCGTGTCGAGGGTGCATCCACACCTCCAGGACACTGACCTGAAGTTTGAGGACGTCGGTGCCGGGGAAATAGACGCGGACCTTGTCTTCACAGCCACCCCCCACGGGGCCTCAATGAAGATCGTCCCCCAGCTTATAGAAAGGGGTATAAGGGTGGTGGACCTCAGCGGTGACTACCGCTTTGATGACACCGAAACCTATGAGGAATGGTATGGAATCGAACACGAAAGCCCCCTCGACGCGGTTTATGGTCTTCCTGAGATACACAGGGAGGAGATAGCCTCCGCAGATCTTGTGGCAAATCCTGGCTGTTTCCCGACGGGTGCAATACTCGCATGTCTCCCACTGGTATATGAGAAGATTGCAGACACATTCATAATTGATTCGAAGACCGGGGTGAGTGGTGCGGGTGTTAAGCCAACAGCCCTGACCCATTACCCTCACTGCAGTGATAATGTAATCCCCTACAATGTAACAGGCCACAGGCACACACCGGAGATAAGGCAGGAACTCTCAAGGCTGAATCCTGTGAGGCTCAGCTTCACCCCCCACCTCGTCCCGGTGACAAGGGGCATCCTTACAACAGCCCACACCTTCCTCCTTGAGGACCTGAAACAGGGCGAAATCGCAGACATATTCAGGGGATTCTATGATGGAGAACCCTTTGTAAGGGTTGTTGAGGGTATCCCTGGGCTCAGTGCAGTCAGGGGCTCCAACTTCTGCCACATCGGATGCTTCGATGTTGATGATAATCAGAGGGCTGTTATAGTATCAGCCATAGACAACCTTGTGAAGGGCGCATCCGGTCAGGCCATCCAGAACATGAATATAATGTTCGGGTTCAGGGAGGTCGAGGGTCTTGATTTCCCCGGGATGTACCCATAGCACAGCACCGTTATTAAATGGGCAGAAATATATATGATGCCATCAAATCCCATCCCTAGGTGACGAAGCTGAGTGATATGATGAAAACGTGTGTAATTTATTATTCTCGCAGCGGGAACACTGCAATGGTTGCAAGGACCCTTGCAGAGGAACTGGATGCTGATCTTATCGAGATCAGGGACCTTGATGATAGAAAAGGATTCATGAGCAGTTTCAGATCATCCATAGATGCACTTCGAGAGTCAAAGACACCCATCAAGCCCGAAAAGGTCGACCTCTCAGGTTACGACCTTGTATACCTTGGAACACCCACCTGGGCAGGTAAACCCGCCCCCGCAATAATAACACTCATAGACAGGGTGGATTTCCTTGGGAAGGACGTGATACTTTTCACCACCATGAGCCGGCAGGGCGGTGAGGGTGCGATAGAGCGAATGGCAGAGAAGATAGGGGCACGGGGAGGAAGGATCATAAATTTCTTCATCCAGAAAACCGCGGGCAAAGAACTCATCCAGGTGAGGGAGGATACCCTCAGAATAATCAATGAGAAGGACCTGAAGATATACGAAGCCAGGTGATCTATTTGACAGATAGGACAAACTTTAAAGGTGATCGTCTTGATTGACCGCATTTTAAAGTCATACAGACCACTCATAGCCATACCAGCAGCCATAACTGTAATTGCGCTACTTCTCGTTGTCTTCAATGGACTCAACGAGAGCGTGGACCTCAAGGGTGGAGCCCTTGCAGAGCTGACCCTCGAGAAGAGCGTTACCCAAGCCGAACTGGAATCCCTCCTCAGGGAGAAACTGGGCACAGGAGACATTAAGGTCCTCTCCATAAGGGGTGAAAGGGCGACGGTACAGTTCGGTACAGACATGGATGTTGTGAAGGTGAGTGAAGCCCTCAGGGGCACCGCAACCATCAACAGTTACAAGGCAGTCGGTCCTGTTCTGAGCAAACAGGCCATGAACCAGATCTACTGGGCCATTGGCTTCGCATTCCTCTTCATGTCGGTGACGGTTTTCATAATATTCAGGGACCCGGTCCCCTCACTGGCAGTTATACTCGCAGCAGCATCTGATATCATAATAGCCGTGGGTGGGATGTCACTCTTCGGCATACCCCTCTCACTGGCATCTGTCGGTGCGATACTGATGCTCATAGGTTACAGCGTGGACACAGACATACTCCTTACCACAAGGGTCCTTAAACGCAGGAAGGGGACCATAAACGAGAGGGCTCTGGGGGCCATGAAGACGGGTGTTACGATGTCCATAGCTGCAATCGCATCAATGGCAGCGCTGTACCTTGTGACGGTGTTTGTGATGCCCGAGGCCAGGGTGCTGAGTGATATAGCAGCAGTCCTGATAATTGGGCTCCTGGCGGATATCCTGACCACATGGCTCATGAACCTTGGAATTCTGAGGTGGTACCTGGAGGTTAGATCATGAACAGGAAGGTATCAAAGTTTCTTAAGGATTACAGGGTGATACTCCTCATAGTCCTTGTGGCGGCGAGTGTCACTGCAATATCAACCATGGGTATTCAGCAGGGACTTGACCTTCAGGGAGGGTCACTCATACAGATACAGCTCGAAAGGCCGGTTGATGCCGCCACCATGAACACCGTAACCAGTGTACTTGATAAGAGGCTCAACATATTCGGTGTGAAGGATGTGAAGGTGCGTGCAAGCGGAGACCAGAACGTTATAGTTGAAATTGCTGGCGTCCAGCCGGACCAGGTCGCAGATATAGTTGGTAAACCCGGTAAGTTTGAGGCAAAGATAGGTAACGAGACCGTTCTCACAGGCGCAGATATTGTGAGCGTCCAGTCTCCCATAATAACCGGGAATGAATGGGAGGTCCCATTCAGGCTCTCAACAGAGGGCGCCAGGAAGTTCGCAGAGGCAGCCAGGGGCAAGGCAGGAGAACCCGTTAAGATGTACCTGGACGACCGCCTGATAACAGCCCCTGAAATATCAGCCGAGGTTGCCACCGGAAAGCCGGTCACAGATGTCAGGATAACAGGGGCAGAGAACAGCAAGGCAGAGGCCGAGGTCCAGGCGAAGGAGATAGAGACCCTCCTCAAATCAGGGTCACTGCCGGTTAAGGTTAAGATAGTCGGTGTGAGCAGCGTATCCCCTGAACTCGGAAAACAGTTCGCAGAGGGTGCGATGATCGCCGGTCTTCTCGCTGTTCTGGCAATAGCGGTGATACTCATAGTGAGGTACCGCAGCCCAATCCTCGTCCTGCCAATATTCTTCACAACCCTCGCAGAGCTCCTGCTTATACTGGGGGCGGCTGCTGTTATCCGGTGGAACATCGACCTTGCAGCCATAGCAGGTATACTGGCAGCGATAGGTACCGGGGTGGACGACCAGATAATCATAACAGACGAGGTCCTCTCGGGTGAGGGCCGCAGAACAAGGAGGAAGTTCAGGATAAAGGACGCCTTCTTCATAATATTCGCATCAGCAGGTACCCTCATAGCTGCAATGCTTCCACTGGCATACATAGGCTTTTCAAGGGGTGCCACGGGTATAGGTCTCCTTGCTGGCTTTGCATTCACAACGGTCCTCGGAGTCATCATAGGAGTCTTCATCACAAGACCAGTGTATGCAAGGTTCATTGAAACCTTCAACGTTGCTGGAAGAAAATAGGAGGGTCCTCACCAGTGAGGGGGAATAGGGGATTTCACTTCCCCATTCAACGTCAGATAAAGAGGGGATGGATATGAAGAAACCCTTTGAACTGAGGGTCAAACCAATAAAGAACGGAACAGTTATCGATCATATAACCGCAAACAGATCTCTGAATGTCCTCAACATCCTTGGGCTCCCTGATGGGCGCAGCAAGGTGACCGTTGCCATGAATATGGATTCCTCCCAGCTTGGATCCAAGGACATAGTTAAAATAGAGAACAGAGAACTCAAGCCCTCAGAGGTTGACCAGATAGCCCTCATAGCCCCCAGGGCTACGATAAACATTGTGAGGGATTATAAGATTGTTGAGAAGGCCAAGGTGAGGCTCATGGATGAGGTGAGGGGCATCCTCAGATGTCCCAACCCCAACTGCATCACAAACAGTGACGAGGGTGTCGAGAACCGTTTCTACGTCATCTCAGAGGAACCCGTTCTCCTACGCTGCTACTACTGTGAGCGCCTCATTGAGGCAGATGAGATAGAGTCACAGTTCTAGGAGTTATACCATGATATGTGAATACCCTGGAAAGCCAGATCACCCAGAGCCAGTCACAGTTCCGGGAGTGATACCATGAGATGGAAGTTAACTGTCATTCTGGTGGCATTCCTCCTTTTAGTTTCACCTGCCTCTGCAGCAGTTTTTGTAACGGACCCGTCCCATGCTGTCATAACTGCACCTGCAGCGGCCCATACAGATGGCAGGCTGATAATCAGCAGTTACACGCCTGAGAAGTCTGTGGTGAAGTATCTCAGGGGGCAGAGCCCGGTGGTTGTCGGTGACATAAGGTTGAACGGGATCAGGATCCCTGCGAGGACATCTTCACTTGCACGTTACTGGACCCGGAGCGACGTGGTTGTTCTGGGGACAGGGTCAGACATTTCAGCAGCATACCTTGCAATAAAAAACGATGCCCCCCTGCTCATAGCTGGTAAAACATTACCAGCAGCCACCAGGACAGAAATAAAACGTTTAAAGCCCAGGAGTATAATCATATGCGCATCTCCGTCAGCCATACCGTCCTCATCCCTGAGGGGTCTTGGAATACCCTGCAGGAGGGTCTGGTATGGAAGTGATGCTGCAACCCTCAGCGCAGTCCAGCCAGCATCTTCACAGAAGGTATCAGCACCAAGGACACTTCTGCCGGTTGCCATGACAATCTGGAAGACCAGGGCATCCTACAGTACTTCAACAGGAGTGAGGGTCAACGGCACATCCCTCTGGTCTTCAGGGTACCCCACAACCTCGATTATAATGAACCGTTACGCATCAGGCACCCCAGAAACCATATACATAAGCTCTGACAGGCTCAGTGGTGTGAATGGCAGGAGCCTGATGGAGTCCATAAGGACCGAGATAAGTGGTTCAGCCAGGGTCATAATTGATGAGAAGTCACCCGCCCCTGGAGAGGCTGACCGGGCGATTAAGAACGCCCCGAAGGGTTCGCTGGCTGTTTACATAGCTGCAGCATGTCCCGGCACAATGTACGGTGTTGTGTCGGGGGTGAAGAAAGGGTACCTGAGATCCTATGCCAGTGGACTTGATGGTATCGTCTATGTGAACTATGGAAGTCTCAACCTTGCCTCGACGGGATACCTGCCGAGGGCCTGGGACGACAACTTCTCCAGCGCATACTTCGCAGGGATAAATGAACCTGCAAGATTCCTGAGGGATGCAGGTATACTTCTCATAGAACCCAAGAACTTCAGCCGTGATGAACAGATACACCTCACAGCCATGAAGCTGATTGACTATGCCTACTCTGCAGATGGAGATCACCTGGGGGATATGGATACCTCCAGATACGTTGCAAGGCATGAGATTGACCCCACAACGCTATCCACAGACGCCAGGAGAATAGTCATGGGAGAGGCCACGTTAATGCCCCGGCAGGAATGGGTATACCTTGCATCACAGTACATTGCAGGGCTCCCCATAAGGAAGAACACCACAGGGATATCCGATGCCTCATCATCCACCAACACCTACACCGGGACACTATCAAGGACAGAGTACCGTGACGTTGCAAGGAGGGTCTATGAGTTCACCAGGAGTAATGGCAGGCTCCCAGCATATGTGCAGGTGGGTGCTGATAAGATCGGCAGGGATGAATACACAGCCATGTTTGCACAGATAATCCAGAACCACACCGAAAGGAGCAGGATGGTGTTCCCATCCTCTGTGAAGGTCGGTGAAAGCCTGATTGATAATGTGGTGGAGTTCATAAAGGATCTGATCACCTGAACCTTCCATTTTTTCAAAAAAACCGTTAAAAAGGATAAAAATGAACCCTTCATTTTTCAGAAAAAAGCCTGAAAAGGATAGGAGATAAAATAGAGACCTCCTTTTAAAGATCAGATGACCCCGTTGTACTTGAGGAATCCTATCATCTGAGTATAGGATTTTGTGACACTTCCAGATGCCACTGAGCCATGGGGAGATCTGACCTCAGCGGTAACTGCAGGGATACCTGCAAGGTTGCATACATCCTCAAGGGCTCCCGGATAATCCTTACCTGCAACCTGGGCCGGTATGAAGGCTGACCCGCTGTAACGGCTCATCTGGTATGCCATGCGGTAGCTTTCATAGGTGGGGATCCTTGTACAGAGGATGGATGTTTTCCCAGGCACTCCCCCAGGCCTTGTTGAATGGAAGTCACCGACTGCATCCACGTCCCTTGAAAGTGCAATCTGGAGTATCCTGTTTGTGGGTGTCCCCCTGATATTCGCTATGCTGTTGGGGTTCTTACCCTTCCAGTATCTGTAGGTTTTCGCGGTGGATGATGGTATGAGAAAGGGTACAACGTAGACAGTGCCTCTGATATTCCTGCCAGATAGGTAGTTTATGAGTTTCACAGCGGCTATGGACGCTGGGAGTTCATTTCCATGGACACCCGCCACTATTATAACCTTCTTCCCCCCTCCATTTCCAAATGTGAACATGGGTGTTCCCTTTCTGGCTGCCTGGAACACCTCGGACGTTACCT
>LDZS01003218.1_pt1 | contig 12656 bp, 11 predicted proteins | sample 615471 | NCBI WGS metagenome assembly LDZS01 (sample SAMN03408295, study PRJNA278302) | terrestrial metagenome | isolation source: oil reservoir sample K3 | place: USA: Alaska, North Slope, Kuparuk formation | collected 2013
CTCCTTGCCGAGCCACTCGCACGTATGGAGGACGGCGTGATGCTCCGTGGCCGACGTTATAATGTGACGCCCCTTTTCTTTTAATGCGAAGGCTACGCCCTTTATTGCGAGGTTATCGGCCTCGCTCCCGCCACCGGTGAAGATTATCTCTGCTGGGTCGGCGTTTATGAGCCCGGCCACTTTATTGCGCGCTTCATCGACGGCCTGGCGCGCCTTCCTGCCCCACACGTGAAGGCTATTCGGATTGCCAAAGTCTTGAGAAAAATAAGGGGTCATCGCCGCCAAGACACGGCGATCCACTGGCGTGGTGGCAGAATGGTCGAAATAAACTGAACGGTTCATTGTTCGCACCGCCTCTCTTTTTTAGGCATTCCTAAATCATGTTTACTTTAACTTCTAATTTGCCTCCTGTCAAGAGCGGCGGCAAGAGGTTGCGACGCAACCTTTTACGGTCTTCATCCATAGAAACGTCCCTCATCCGGCAATACCTTTACTACAGCAGGATAAGACTTCAACCGCAGGTAAAGGTCGACTTCGCCCACCTCACCCGGAGTCAAAGTCGTGGGTCGTGACAAAGTCCAACCGTCTGCCACGAGATTTCCCGAAGCATCGTAGAGCTCTACAACTAACGCAGCTCCTTTGACGTCCGCAGAAGATATGTTAAGCAATGTGGCCATCAGGGAAAATAATCCTTCTTCGGCATCATAACGCCACGAAAGCTCAGGTATCGCGAGGTTCGAAGTCACTTCCCCCTCACAAGAATCTTGGGCAGATGCCAATCCCGCGCCGCAGAGCAACAAAAACATCAAAAAAATACCGCGTGCTGTGCGCGCCATGCCAAATCGCCCCCTTTCGCTATCTCATCAAGTCAAGGTTGCTATAGCACAAAAAGACAAACACGCCTCCCGCAAAGAACAACCAAATGACGACCTTCAACCCCTGCCATTTTCCCCACCGTTATCTTATAATATGACGAAGGGAGGGCTGGCCGAGCGGTCGAAGGCGGGTGACTTGAAATCACTTGTGGCTTTAACGCCACCGGGGGTTCGAATCCCTCGCCCTCCGCCAACTTTAATGCGCACTCTTGGAGCGCAGATCCTCTTCCCACGTGATGAGCGAGTGGTAGAATTCGTTATCTCCGTCGTCAAGGCCGCGCGTTATCTCCGTCACATGAGAGTAGACAGCACCCACCTGTTCAACCACGTAATCTACAGCCACTTCGGGAAGGCTCTCCTCGCCGCAGGTGTAGATGTCGAGCGCCATATAGCCAAACTCGGGCCATGTATGCACAGATAGGTGGGACTCGCTTATTACCACTACGCCGCTCACGCCGTTTGGAGGGAAACGATAGAAAGAAACAGCCCATACTTGTGTCTTGGCGCGTCTGGCGGCTTCAACGAGCACTTCCTGCATGCGATCAACTTCGCCTATAATCTCTTTGCAGCCAGAAGCTTCTACTATGAAATGACGACCCCGAGGGCTCATTTTCCCACCCCCCCTTTGCTAAAGATGTTTCCTGAATAATAGTAACACGATCAGAGCTAAAGCAATCGTTAGGCTCTTATGAACCGAGCAAAGAAAAATGGGAGGCTCTTAACCTCCCAGAATTCACTGGTGGAGCTGGGGGGAATTGAACCCCCGACCTCTTCCATGCCAAGGAAGCGCGCTCCCTCTGCGCCACAGCCCCGCTACTTAGCGAGGATCATTATATGTAGAATATCGACGCCTGTCAACAAAAAACCGGTGGCTACGATCGTGGCTGCTTTAAGGGTTGTGCATAACTCTTTACAAGATATCGTCGAGCCAGACATGCCTGGCGACATAAGATATAATCGATCCGCACCGTAGGGGTTTAAGCTACAAGTTAACGTGCTTCACTCGGCAATTTTAAAAACTTCGGCTACTTCCTTTATAGCATTTTGCCCCGGTCGTTCCGCGATTGGGGCTCGGTTAAGCAGGAGGCTATCTACAAGTGAAGAAAAAAGCGAAGACGCGGGAGATGTCTATTAGGGATGAAAACACAAAAAGTAAAGGCCTGACCCCGGGGTGGGTTGCGGCGATACTGCTCATTGTTGCACTTGGCCTTACGGGCACGGGAGAGGCCATTACGAGGGGGCAAGCGGTGGCTGAGATAATGAAGGCGCTTGAAATCCCCTTGCGCACTTCCAGCGGAGAGGTGATCAAAGATATCCCAAAAGGGGCACCATATGAAGCAGCAGCCCGCTCTGCGGCGGTTTACGGGATACTCCCACCGGGGGAATACTATTACCCCACCTTGGAGATCACCAAGCTTGAGGCCATATATTTAGCCATCCGTGCCATGGGGTGGAATCATGTGGCCCAAACTTCCAAAAAACTCATAGCCGAAACTAACGGCACGTTCTCTCCTTCATCTCCCTTCGTTCCATATGTAGAGATAGCTCAGAGAATGCGACCTCCGATCCCTCAAGATTTGGTCGACCAACCCGAGGAAAATCTATCGGCAGCGGACCTTTCGATTCTAACACAGTGGCTAAGGGCATGTAAGCAAGGTTGCGCTTTCGAGAAGTCCGTAGATATAGGCTTCGGAGAACTTAAAGTCCATCGCCACGGCACGGGAGCTCCGCCCGCCATGTGGATCATAAAGATAAAGGAATTTCCAATAGAAGCTACACAAGCAGCTCAAAATCTCAAGGGCAAGTTAGAAGCGATGGGGTATGACGTCTTGATCACGTCGGATGATTGCGCACTCCACGTCGCCATAGGACCATTTGACAGCTATTTAAAGGGGTGGAGGGCCCTTTCGGCGTTGCCGCAAGAATTTCGAGGGATACTTTTACCCCATGGAGGGCCACCTGCTGGAGCGCTGTTTTGGAGCGCTCTGGTTATAGATCCAAAAGTCGCGCCCAGCATCTTGCCGGCCGCTCCTTTTGGCAAGAGGCGCCTTCCCATTTCCGAGATCGCCTCAGAGAGCGGCGCTAAAGCGGCCATAAACGGCGGCTTCTTCGCGTGGGATCTACCCATAGGTACCCTCAAGATCGACGGGACTTTGGCCCGTCACAGCTTCGGAGAAAGGAACGCCGCGGGCTGGGACGAAGGTGGCAAATGGCATTTCGGACCTGGAAATGTAAAGGCATGGCTGCACCTCGGAGGCACAGCGTTCCCGATAGATTGCTTCAACGAGCCGCCGAGCTTCAACGGCTTTTCCATCTACACTCCTCACTTCGGGGCGCAGGCCTTAAAAATACCGCATGATGCGATGGAAGGCTCCGTTAGGGAGGGCATCTTGAGGTGGAAGACGCCTTCTGTCTCTTCGCAACATTATATTCCAGGGGATGGCTTCCTCATCGTAGGAAGAGGACGAGCACGGGTCTTCCTGGCCGGGATGAAATTGGGCGCATCAGCGCAGGTCGCAACTCTTTTCGGTGACCCAGCCTTCGCCGAGACGAAAAACATCGTCCAGGCAGGTCCGCTGCTTATACACGAAGGAAAGCCATACTACAGAGATGAGCGCTTCGCGCCGACGCTGACAGAGGTAAAGCACCCCAGAACTATGTTAGGGCATGACGGACAAAGAGTCTGGTGGATCGTCATAGATGGGCGGGATTCGTGGCACAGTCAGGGAGCCACGCTCGAAGAGGCCCGAAAACTCGCTTATAGCCTTGGCTTGAAAGAGGCATTGAACTTGGATGGAGGAGGCTCCTCCGCCCTCTGGCTCGATGGAGCACTGGTAAATCACCCACCGGGCGGAGAGGAGCGTCCTCTACCTTACGCCTTAGTCGTCCCATAGAGACCGCAATCTTCGAGCCCTTTACTGAATTACCCTCTTTTCCGATGGGGAGCTGTGATACGGAAGCGGCACATAATGCACCGAGGGGCGCCCCCTGCCCGACTGAGGATATAAGTGCATGAGCTGTCGTATTTCCTCTTCCATATTTATGGAGACGGGAAGCCCAAGGGCCGCAGCCTCTTCCGAGGATATCGGATAATCGTGCGTCCACCTTCCTTCGGACAACACCTGGGCGATGTCCCTGGCTTTATCCTCCGACATCTTATCCTTTAACAGGCCGAAGACGAAGGCGCGCGTCTGACGAAGGGCCTTTGCGGCTACATCTGCCATTATGAGCGTCTGGTCGTCGATCTCGTTCTTAGGCTTTTCTTCGACCACCTTCAATATAGAGGCTGCCGGCATCTGTCCCAACTGAGGATCCACAGGCCCCAAGACGGCGTGCTCGTCCATGACTATTTCATCTGCGGCAAGCGCTATGAGCGTTCCTCCGGACATGGCATAGTGCGGTACAAATACCGTCACCTTGGCCGGATGCTTCTTCAAGGCGTTCGCTATCTGTTCGGCTGCAAGAAGCAGCCCCCCGGGGGTGTGCATGATGATATCGATGGGCATATCCTTAGGGGTTAGCCGTATGGCTCGCAGAACCTCTTCCGAATCCTCGATGTTTATGAAGTTCCTGGCGAACATGCCCAGAAAGCCGACGCTCTCCTGCCTGTGGATCAAAGTGATTACGCGACTCTTGGTTTTATTCTCTATGGAGCGAATCGCCGCCATCCGTTGGCGCTCTAAGTTCCACTGCTTCAGCATTGGCATTAAGATGAAGAACAAAAATATCAGCCAAAAAATGTCAAAGCCGCCATACATGAGACAAAACCTCCTTTATAGGGCTAAGGATCACCGCTACTAACAAGGATAATAACAGAAGCCGCGGGATATGACCATACCCATACCCCGCGGCTTTCCCCTTAACTATCTACAGTAAATCGACGGTTTTATCGCGCCGCATCGTTGGTGCCGGTAGCGGGCATAACTTCTTCAGTCGAGGCGACTTCCCTCCTGAAGGTGAGCTTACCATCCTCTACATCCACGTATACCACATCGCCCGGTTTGATCGTTCCCTCCAAGAGCTCGTCAGCGAGCCTGTCCTCTACCATCCTTTGGACGGTACGCCTCAAGGGGCGCGCTCCGAACTTGGGATCGAAGCCCTCAGTCAACAGCAACTCCCTGGCTGCTTGGGAGACCACGATACGGACGCCCTGGTCCGAGAGGCGCTTTTCCACCTCTTTGAGCATGAGATCTACGATCTTTAAAAGCTCAGCCTTGCCTAAGGGTTTAAAGATCACCATCTCATCGATCCTGTTCAAGAACTCGGGGCGGAAGGTATGCCGCACGGCTTCCCTTATGCGTTCGCACACCTTGTCCCAGTCCATAGCAGGGCCCTCGCCGGAGGAAAATCCGAGCGTCGTCCCCTTCATGAGGTCCTGAGCGCCGACGTTGCTGGTCATTATGATCACCGTATTGCGGAAGTCCACCACGTGACCCTGACCGTCGGTCAGTCTGCCATCTTCAAGGATCTGGAGCAAGATGTTAAAAACGTCGGGGTGAGCCTTCTCTATCTCGTCGAAGAGGACGATCGAATAGGGACGTCGCCTCACCATCTCTGTAAGCTTGCCGCCCTCTTCATACCCCACGTACCCGGGGGGAGCGCCTATGAGCTTCGAGACCTCGTGTCTTTCCATGAACTCGCTCATGTCGAGGCGAATCATGGCATCCTCGCTGCCGAAGAGAAACTCCGCCAAGGCCCTCGCCATCTCTGTTTTGCCGACGCCGGTCGGCCCGAGGAATAGAAAGCTTCCCACCGGTCGCTTCGGGTCTTTCAATCCGCTCCGTGCCCTGCGTATGGCACGGGCCACAGCGCTTACGGCCTCTTCCTGACCTATCAGGCGCTTATGGATCTCTTCTTCCATCCTAAGGAGGCGACGCGCTTCTTCCTCTGTAAGCTGCACGACGGGCACGCCGGTCCACTCCGATACGATAACGGCAACGTCCTCAGCGGTAACCATAGGTTCCTCTTGGGATTGTCTCGACCGCCACTCTTTTCGCTTCTGCTCTAACTCTTCCGATAGGCGACGCTCTTCGTCTCTCAACTTTGCAGCCTTCTCAAACTCTTGAGAGGCTACAGCGGCTTCCTTCTCTTTCCTCACGGCCTCAAGTTTTTTCTCCAGCTCGCGCAGAGACTCCGGCGCCTCCATCGTCGCCAACCTGGCCCTCGCCGCCGCCTCGTCGACCAAGTCTATGGCTTTATCCGGCAGGAAGCGCTCGGTGATGTAGCGCGCCGAAAGCTTAGCCGCCGCCTCGAGCGCCTCGTCCGTGATCTTCACGCGGTGATGGGCCTCGTATTTATCCCTCAAGCCGTGCAGTATCGCTATCGTATCCTCTATGGTTGGCTCGCCGACGAACACCGGCTGGAAGCGCCTTTCCAACGCCGCGTCCTTTTCGATGTATTTGCGGTATTCGTCAAGGGTCGTTGCCCCTATAACTTGAAATTCGCCGCGCGCAAGGCTGGGCTTTAATATGTTCGCTGCATCTACAGCCCCTTCAGCCCCTCCTGCCCCTACAAGGGTGTGAATTTCGTCGATAAAGAGGATTACGTCTTTGGCCTCTTTGACCTCTTTCACCAACTTGCGCATCCTCTCTTCAAACTCGCCTCTGTATTTTGTGCCGGCCACTATATTGCCCATGCTCAACTGCATGAGGCGTTTGCCCTTTAAATTCTCCGGCACCTCGCCAGCTATCATCTTTTGCGCGAGTCCCTCGACGATGGCGGTCTTTCCTACACCGGGATCTCCTATAAGGACGGGGTTGTTTTTGGTCCTCCGCGAGAGGATCTGTATAACCCGCTGGATCTCCTTCTCTCTGCCTATCACAGGATCCAGCTCGTGATTTCTGGCCATCTCTGTAAGGTCGATGCCGAGTTGATCGAGCGTAGGAGTCTTCGTGCGCGCGAGCTTCTTTTTGGGCGCTTCTCCTCCCTGTTCAGAGCCCGTCCGCTCTCCCCCGCTCAGGTAAGCCAAGACTTCCTGGTATACCCTTTGCAAATCCAATCCCATGGAGGTAAGGACTTGAGCGGCTACGCCCTCGCCCTCGGCGATGAGGCCCAAGAGCAGGTGTTCGGTGCCAACATAGCTTACGCCCATGTTGCGCGCCTCCCGCATGGCCAGATCCAGGACCCCCTTGGCCCTCGGGCTCAAAGGAAGATCCACAGGCCTATCTTTCGGTTCGCCCCTGCCCACTATCGCCTCCACGCGCTGACGCACTTCATCCAAATCTACGCCCATGGACGTGAGGACTTGAGCGGCTACGCCCTCGCCCTCGGCGATGAGGCCCAAGAGCAGGTGTTCGGTGCCTATAACGTCATGTCCGAGGCGCAAGGCCTCTCTGTGTGCCAACTGTATAACCCTTTTTGCTCTTTCTGTAAAAAATTGCCACATTGTTATCACTCCTCATTTATCATCTTTAAGCGCCCGCGCAAAAAATTACCCCTTGCCACATCCCTTTCCTCGGGGCTGAGCGCCCTGCCGGCAAAGGCTTCTACGTGCGCAGGCTGAATGTTTAAGATCAAACTGTTCCACTCCTCCGCATCGAGGTGCGGCGTAATCCCCAAATCGCTTCCCATCTTCACGAGGGAAAGGTGCTTCAGAGCCTCGCGACTACTCACAAGCCTGGCATAGCGCAACGCACCCCAGGACCGCCACATCTCATCCTCAAGCTTGACTCCCTGCCTTCGCAACAATTCCTGTCTGGCCGCTTCCTCTTGATCCGCCACCTGCGCGACTACGGACGAGACCTTTTCTATCAGTTCCTCCTCGCTCAGGCCTATCGTGACCTGGTTAGAGATCTGATAGAGTGCGCCTTCGGCCTCGGTCCCCTCTCCGTAGGTGCCACGCACGGTAAGACCGAGCCTGTTGCACTCCCTGATCAAGGAACCACAGGAGCGCATCTGCTCCAAGGCGGGAATATGAACCATGACGGAGGCCCTCACACCCGTTCCCACATTTGTAGGGCATGAGGTCAGAAAACCCAAGCGCTCGTCGAAAGCGTATCCTAACGCTTCCAACTCTTCATCGATGGCTTGAGCTATTCGCCACACCTCCTGGAGGTTCAACCCCCCCATGATCACCTGGATGCGCAGGTGTTCTTCTTCGTTGACCATTATACTAACCAGGCCGCGCTCGTCGAGGGCTACCATGCGCCCCACACCTCCCCTGGCGAACTCGGGGCTTATGAGGTGGTCTTCCACCAAAACCTGGCGCGCCAAGGGAGAGAGATCGTCTATTGCGACATATTTGCTTCGCTTCAACATGGGTGAGGTGGTCAAGACCTTTGATATGGCATCGGCGACCTCCTTTAGCTCCCCGGCATCGCAGCGGACGGGAAAACGGTAAGCGGCGATGTTCCTCGCCAACCTGATGCGGCTCGAGATCGCCACATCTGACCTCTCCCCCTTACCCTTGGTCCATTCAAGCGGATATCTGACGATCTCCTCAAGCGTCATGACCGGATCTTCCCTCCAAGGTGCGAATGCGATCTCTCAACTGAGCCGCCCGTTCGTATTCCTCTTTCTCGACGGCCTCCTGGAGCTCTCTGCGAAGGGCGTCAAGTTCGCCACATGGGGCACCTTTTGCTGCGCGCTTTCTCCCCGGACGGAGGCCACGATGGACATCGGCCCCGTGAATCTTCCTCACCAAGGGATTAATATACTCTTTAAATGTTTCATAACATTTGGCGCAACCGAACTTGCCTACCTGTTGAAAGCCGGCCAAATCTAACCCGCATTTGGGACAGGAAACGGTCTTCTTCTTCGTTAGATGGTGCGAACTCGCCTTCTCGGGTACAAAAGGCTCCCACAGAGAGCTCAAGAGACTACCGAAAGCCGAATCCAACTGCCCGAACTCCGGGAAGAGTTTATCCGCCTCCATGTCGCGAGCGCATTCATCGCATAGATGGTATTCTTTTACTTCGCCATCGATCGCTTGTTTTATATAAACTGTGGCATTTCTCGCATGACAACGATCGCACTTCGTTGGCTTCGCCCCCCTTTACGCCACTATAAGGCTCCTCAGGACCCTTTTGAGCACCTCAGCGTTTAAAGCATCTCTCTTGTAGGGAGACAGGTCGAATAATGTCGAGCTCAGCTCCCCCAAAAAGCGCAAGACCACCTCGACGATGAGCCTCTCGCGCGCGGAAAGCAAGCCGCGACGCTGCAAGTTGCCCAAAAGGCGTTTTGCCTCCTGTTCGGAAACTGCATCTCCGACCAGCTCTTCCACGTGATTGATCTTCTCCTCTGGGTCGGAAAAACAAACCCGCGTTATGCGAATATAGCCATGCCCGCCCCTCTGGCTTTCCACCAAAAAGCCGAGCTCAGGGGTAAAGCGGCTGCGCAAGACGTAGTTGATCTGGCTCGGGACGCAACCGAAATATTCGGCTATGTCTTTTCGCCTCAAGAGGACAAAGTCGCTCTCTCTTTCTTCTAAGAGCTTCAGGATGTATTCTTCTATACTCTCGGTGAGACTGGACATACGGCTTTGACCTCCTACTTTGACCTTTTTTGACGAGAAGTATTATATGTATATGGTCAGGATTTGTCAAGCACGCGACCTCAAGCGCAAATGCGCAATGCCTCTGAGGGGCGTTCAAAGCGGTGACACGCATAGAAGCGAGGACAAACGCACAAGTGCGGGTATAGCGGGTATTATCGGTCGGCCAATTATGATACATGATGTAAAAAGATAACCCATAAGGTACGGTTGCAATGGGAGAAAATCAAAAGTGCAGAACGCAGGTTAACCTTTCAAAAAAGGCGGTCCAGCAGATAGCAGATCGACGAAATTGTGAGCCCTCGCAAGAGGAGCGAATTTCTGGAGGAAGCCGCTGTAGCCAGCTTAAGGAGGCAGACCCTCAAGAAGTGGATCGAGTTGGGTGAGGAGTTCAAGGGGCTGACGCTGGACGACGTATATTACCCATCAAGAGAAGAGCTGGAGACTCGTAGTGACTAAGCTGATCGTGGACGCTTCAGTGGTAATCGCCAGCCTGCTGCCGGACGAGCCGTATAGAGACCCTGCATTGCAGCTATTGTCCCAGTTCCTCTTGGATGACTTGAAGCTGCTCACCGTGCCGCTTCTGAAGTATGAAGTGACCAATGCCGTATGAAAAGCCCTGAAGATCGGCAGGATAAAACCAAGCGATGCCGAAGAGACGCTGAGAGAATTCGAGGTTATGAATATCCCTGAAAATCAAGTCTCTTGCATCGAAACGCTAAAAATAGCTTACCTTTACGATCGTTCGACTTACGACTCGGCCTACTTAGCCTTGGCTCAAGCCCAAAAGGCTTCTCTTGTCACTGCAGATAAGAGACTTTACAATGCCCTTAAGGGTAAATTCGATTATTTGCTTTGGGTTGAAGATTTTTAGTGAGCCTGTCGAATTTTACTTGAGCTTCGTATTACCCCTGTATCACGTTTCTGATCCCTTATGTCGCTGTTTCCAACACCCCTCGACCGACCTCCTTTTTTCAATGTTCGTCATGGCTTCAGCAATGCTTCCATATCCATTTACTCTCCCAAATTCTCTCCCGCAGTGGAGGAGCACTGAAGACCTGTCATCTTTCAAAACTCGGTGCTGCCTCGGTAGCGATTTGTGGTTCCTTCACACTTCCTCATCGCCTGAAAACATGCTCTCTATGAGATTCGCGAGTGCCAAGATCGCGCAAAGGAAAAACTGGCAACACTGGTAGGGCAGTAGTGTTCTCAGATCGCCAAGGTGTCGATTGCGTGGCAGGGATCGGCAGTCACGTGAACTTATCGATGCATTCTCACTGCATACTCAGAACTCACATAATGAAATTTCCTGCCCTGCCGATCCCCGATACCACAAAAACTAGTGCAGGCTCAAGCCCCCGGATACGCTTATGGTCTGCCCCGTTACAAAGGCAGCGTCGTCTGAGGCAAGCCAAGCCGCCGTTCCGACTAAATCCTCAGGGTATTCAAGCCTCGGTATAGCAGAATTTTTGGCCAGCTCCTCGCTCATCTGCTTAAAGTCATGTTCCTGAACCGTTTCGCTTTGCGTCAATCCGGGAGAAATTGCATTAACCGTAATGCCAAATTGCCCCACTTCAAAGGCAAGCGCCCTTGTGAGCCCGACTACTGCTGCTTTGGAGGTAATGTATTGAAGGCCGTTGCCGCGCCCAATATAAACGGTGTCAGAGGCTATATTTATGATACGACCCCAATTTTGTGAACGCATGTCTGGGAAGACTTCACGCGCGCACAGCCACATGCCTTTGACATTTACAGCCATAACTCTATCCCAATCGGCTTCGTCCAACTCGTAAAATGGCCGCACAGCCCGCTCAAAACCTATGTGCCGCAGCATGATGGCAGCACCGTTAACGAGGATGTCGACCTTGCCGAAGCGCTCGCGGGCTTTTCCCACCATCGCTTTTACCTGCTTTGCATCCGAAACGTCGCATACGATCGGCAACACCTCGCGCCCATCAGTTGCAATCTCTTCGGCTGCTCGTTTTAACACATCCTCCGTAGTGCCGCAGATTACGACGTCAGCCTTTTCCTGATAAAGGCGCTTCGCGATGGCTTTGCCGATCCCACGGCCACCTCCTGTAACGAGTGCTACCCGACCTTTTAATCTTTCGCAGTTCATTGTAGAGTTTCCCTCCTTTTATTTATTGTAAGTATTGTTCGCGCGACACTACCCCGCGTATCTCCTCTCCATGTAAAAACTTAAGGACGTTCTGCGCCGCCATAGCAGTCGCCTTCGCGATGATTCCCGGCACCATCGAGGAATTGTGCGGCGAGCCGAGGAAATTGGGCAGATCGCAAAATGGGTGATCCATCTGGAAGCGTCCCTTGCCGAACGGCTCAACCCACCACGCGTCAATGCCAGCCATGAAATCGGGATGGCTCTTCAGGTGTTCGTAGAGCGCGTCCTCGTCGATCAGGGCACCTCGCGCCACGTTCACCAAGATAGCATCGCGTTTCATCCGCTCTAACTCCCCCTTGCCGATGAGGTTATAGGTTTGCTTATTCAATGCAATCGAAAGGACGACTACATCGGACTCCTTTAAGACATGCTCAAGGTCCTTCAGGGTTCCGATGAAATCGACCTCTTCTTTCGTCTTGCCGCTGGTGTTAATAGCATAGACGCGACATCCGAGGCAGCGAAAGAGCTTAGCAGCCGCGCGCCCGATGCCCCCAAAGCCGATGATGCCTACCGTTGAGCCGGAGAGCATCTTGTTCACTTCGAACTGGTTGAACTCGCCCTGCGCCAACTTATTATGATTTTTGAGGAGGCGCTTTGACAGCGCCAAAGCCATCGCCAAGATGTGCTCTGCCATCGGTTCGGCGTAGGCGCCCACATTGCTCGCTATCTTCACCCTCGGAGGGATGTCCTCAAAGGGCAGATGGTCGGCACCGGCAGAAAGGAGCTGGATGAAACGCAACTGGTGCAGCAATTGATATTCTTCCCTTTTTAGCTCCCTCGGGAGGTTCCAAGCCAACAAGACCTCCGCAGTAGACAGGGCTTCTTTTCTATCTCGCTCGTTCATCTCGGCAAGAAAACTAAAGGTAGCCTCTTCGGAGAACGTCTTTAGAAGTAGCCCTCTTTCTTCCTCGCCTATGTCGAATGTGACCGCTATATGAAAACGTCCCATGTTTTTCTCTCCTTCGCTCTTTTAAGTCTATCCGATAAAGAAGGTGCTTATAAAAACAACCGCTTCAATGGTTTTTCGTTTGCACAGGCAAGTCCCCTTCTTAAATGTTTAAATTGGCTATTTCATGCATCAGATCGCCCATGACCTTTCTTCCTTCTTTCA
>LDZS01000065.1_pt1 | contig 12650 bp, 13 predicted proteins | sample 615471 | NCBI WGS metagenome assembly LDZS01 (sample SAMN03408295, study PRJNA278302) | terrestrial metagenome | isolation source: oil reservoir sample K3 | place: USA: Alaska, North Slope, Kuparuk formation | collected 2013
GCTATGCTTCTTCTTTTCGCCGGCATTTGGCTTGGGCTAATAGATATCATACGTTCTGGTGTTTTTGCCGCTTTAGTCTTTGGTATAACTTTAGCGCTTCTTTTGTTTTCAAAAAAGATGCCTAAGGAAGGGCTTCCTTTAACGCCTTTTTTGTTTATTGGTGTTGTATTAAATTTTTATTTCTAAGGGGGAAATATAATTGACTTTTATATTAGGGCTGTGTTTAGCTACCGTTTTAAGCGTGATAGCAGAAAAGGCATTGACTGGGGTTGCATACAGAAAATGGCAAGAACTAATTCCCATCTATTCTTGGTCGTTATATAAGTACCGCGTCATAGAACTTGTCTTTGCCATTTCTTTGGTGCTTGCTACTAAATGGTATTCAGGAAACCAGATAATATGGATAGCATTGGGCCTTTCTGCTGCATGGTTATCCGTGCTTACCGACTCATATCACGGCGTGATATATGACCTGTTCACGCTGCCCTTTGCCGTCGCCTTCCTTGTTGTTTCCTTCTTTACGGGCGGCTTTACGCTATCCGCAACAGGTGCCGCTTTTGGCTTCATATTTTCCGCATTACTGGCGAAGACGAACAAGATGGGCCAAGGGGACGTTACGCTGCTTCTTTTCTACGGCGCCTGGCTGGGACTTTACGGTTTAGTACGTGCACTTTGTTTTGGTTCTATAGCGACGGGCGTTGTCTTGCTGGTCTTATTAATTACGAAGAAGATAAACATGAAAAGCCAACTTCCCTTTGCGCCAGTTATGTTCCTAGGGGCGGTGTTGCACCTATGGGTGTAATGGTAATTCTTTCAGGAAAAGCGGGGGCAGGCAAAGATACCTGCGGGGAATATCTTGTGTCTTTGGGATATAAGCGTTATGCCTTCGCCGACGAACTGAAGGAAATTGCCCGCTTGATGGGGTGGAACGGCGAAAAAGACGAAAAGGGACGAACTTTTCTACAAGAATTAGGATCAGTAGGAAGAAATTACGATCCCGACATGTGGATCAAGCCGGTGATAGAAAAGATGAAAAGGGAAAAACCAGAAAGTATCGTCATAACCGACTGCCGGTTTAAGAACGAATTCGACGCATTAGTAAAGTTTGCCGAAGAACACGGATATGAAGTAATTCCCATATTGGTAAAACGCGCAAGGGCTGGTTTGCCCGGTAATTTAGACGAACACCCAAGCGAAAAGGAATTTGAAAACTTCCCATCTATAGTGCTAAACAACGACGGCACAAAAGGGGAACTTTACAGACAAATTGACTCACTAGGAAAAATTTACAGGAAAATTTAGTTATCTACGATCGTAAAGACGACGTTTACTGAACTTTCGTCTATTTCAGGTTTTTCGTCGACAATAAGCGTATAATGTATTTTCATATCTTTAGCTGCAACTGGGCCCATTCCCAAGACGACATCTTGCTGGGTGGTGCTTAGTGCAACTTCGTTACTTGTGGCCCCTTTGGGCGGGTCAAGCTGCACCTTCAAAGTTAGCCCCTTCGGCAATTCCTTATCTATCTTAGCTATGATCTTTTTGTTAGCTTCGTTTGTAGTAATAGCATAGGTCGTCGAACTGTCGACGATGGAACTTTTATCTTCGCTTATAAGGAACGTTTCCGGATCGCCACTTACCGAAATTTCATTTATAGCTTCGACTTTAATGGTTATTTTCTGCATAGCCGTAACAGAAGCATAGGCAGTACTAAAAAAGATCGCCACCAATACTATTGCAAGGACCTGTTTCATAACTTTTTATAATTTTTCATAATTTTGTCGCCGCCTTTCAAGAAACCTTGCCCAGACGATACCGTAGCTTCCAAGTTCTTCTGGGATAGCATTTAAAATACATTCAAGAAAATGTGCCGTTTCGCCAAAGGGATCATTCGCAATACGACGGGCAAGTCTGCGTTGGTCTTTAAAACTTCCCCGCAAAATAACGTCTTCTATTGCAGGAATAGATAAGTCAAGTTCATCATCTATATGGCGATGGATCATTTATATCACCCTTTTCAAGAAACAAAAGCTTTATCATTAACTTCGGCATATGCTGGCACCCACTTCTTACATTTAGGACATATCACTTTTGTATCAGGCAATGGTTGAACGGGACCAAGGTCTTTGCCGCATTTGGGACAATATATCCTTTCCATCATATCATCTCCTTAATAGCTTTCCTGCGCCCCTACTTGCGGCACCAGCAGCACCAGCAGTAGCGACACCAGCGCCCCTTGTAGCGGCCATCGATAAAGTAGCCATTAAAATTGAAGAAATGACCACTGAAGACATGTTGTCGGCAAGCTTCGGAATATTAAACGCTGCATGCACAAAAGCTATGCCGGTTATGAATACCACTAACGGATCGGCAGAACCTGTCTTCGCCAGAAAGTCCACGATAGAAAGCCCAATTAAAGCAATAGAAGAAAATACGCCCCAAAACTGGAACTTGAAGAAGTTCTGTAGCCAGCCGGAAAGGAAGCCCTTGACGAAGTCGTTCTGCGTATATAAAGATAAATACCCCATTGCTAAACATATCGGTCCTGTCACAAGCGTGACGGCCAGCATGACGTCCCTTGAAATGAGAAGCACTTTTATCGCCATATATGCCGCCCACTGCATAATAGCTGTTATGATGCTGGTAAGGCTTAACCAGTCAAAGGCCTTGCCCGTTTGCGCTGCGTCCACCAAAGAACGCTGCATGTCTGCCTGCGCCCCCCAGGGGGATATCAAATATCCAGCAAAGTTGAATATATCAAGAAGTAGTATTACCCATATTCTGAAGAAATAAATGGCCATTATGAAAAACATCAAGCGGAAAAAGTGGACAGCATAATGTGTAACTTGAGTTCGGGAAGAAAAATAGGTCGCTATAACTTGAACGATAAATACTACTGCAAGGATGCTTAAGGATATAGGATAGATGACGTTTCTTAAAATACCCTGTGCATGTGCCGCTACAGCTTCTGCCCGCGAGATAACGCCGTTGTCCGTTAGCGCGTTAGCTTTGTTTTGTGCATCTATAAAAGTCCCACTTACCATGTTTTCGGCTAAAGTATTGGCCACTTCCGGCCAAAAATGCATATTGAACTTAGCCGTGCCTAGTATTGCCCGCGTGATAGGCATATCGCCTACAGTCATGTAGCTTGAGAAAGTGACAAGGTTGAGCTGTTCTTGAATTTTCTTTTCCTGCAGGGGCGTCCAAACTTCGGCAGATCCGCCAGTTTCCGTCCAGTCTAATGGTTCCACGCTTGCAAGTAAAGAATTTGCAATTTCTGCACCGGAACTGGCAGAAGGAAAGGTTACTTCCTGCTGTATGGGAATAAAGTCCGCGAAAGCTGGCGAAGCTATCAATAAAATTAGGATCACTAATATCTTTTTCATGGCTACTGCTCCCTTGGCGGCGTCGCTTTACCTTTAGCAGCACTAAGTGCTTTAGATGCGCCAACTACAGCGCCCAGTCCAGCGGCACGGGCACCCATGCTTGCACCAGTTCTAAGTGACCGCCCCATCATCCCGGCCATTCCAGCACCAACGGCGGTAGCTGCCCCGCCCATACTTTCTGCCATGCTTGGGACTTTCACGGCAGCTATGATAAAGACGATGCAAGTTATCATGAGTTCTATCAGCCCTATGTCCATTCCAGTAAGGCCGATGATATAAAGTACTACGCAAAGCAAGCACGCCAGGGGACGATAGAAAAGGAAGGTAATATAGCTTCTGATCCAGTGGGACATCCAGTTTTCACAAAAGGGAAGCATGGAAAGGACGATCATCCAAGGGCCGATGACGGAAGTTATTGCCACCATTACGTCGGCCAAGATGAACATCACGTAAACCACAGCACGGGCAATTAGTCCGCATATGGTTATAAAGGCACCGGCTATCATGCCCTTTATAAGTCCGGAAGTGGAAACTAAAGACTGCTTCATTTCTACAATTTCGCTGATATCGGATACAGCATGGGCTACGTCAGACCCGCCTAAGATAGCATTGCCCACGGCAGAAGAAAGCGTAATGCCCATTATAATTATTTCCCTTAAAAAATAAAGCGATATGAATATAAAAATTGACCTAAATATCGTCGTTATCATGTCGCCTTCTTCGCCGGCTATTAGTGTCTTATATGCCACCCAAACAAGGTTGACGACGAAGATGACGCACCATAATATGCGGGCTATGAGTAAAGACCGGTCGTAAACGCTATCGCCCGCTGTGATACCAGGGACTTGTTTTAATCTATCGGCAAAGGAAGAAGTTTTCATTAAATCTTTTATCTGTCCTACAGCTTCTGACGGAATATACATAGTTTCGTCGCCAGCCTGTATATTTTGCCCTACGGAAACATCGCCTATTATGCCGCCCCGTAAAGGGTTGGTCTGGTATTTAGCTATTTGGGCGCTTCTTGCTATAAACCACGGCGGGGTACCCGGCGTAAGCTGGGTGATATTTCCACTTGCATCTATTGTCACCCAACTTTCCATGGTGCTTTTTGCCTGGTCAAGGTTGGAAAAGCCATATACAAGCGCCCGCGTGACCATCCAGTCGGCGGAAGCTTGGGCTATAAAACCAGGGGTGCCTTCTGGTAGCTTTATATCTTCTATAAGCCTTGGGTCTATCTTATTTATGGTGTCCTGCAAATTTTTCATGACCAATTCGCTGGAATTTTGGACGAGAATTTGGTTGAAGTCTATCGGTTGGTTAAGTGCGCCTGTTTTGGGCGGGGGCTCAAATTGCGAAACAAGCTCCCTAAGTTCGTTGATCCTGTTTTGCATAAAGGGATCTACCGTTTCTTCAGCTGCATTAGAAACTGCGGGAAAAAGGATACAAAAAATTATTAACAGGCCAGTTATTATTTCCCTTTTAACCAATTTTTTGCATAACATATGTATCACCTTATTTGGTCTAACCACATGTCACTTCCTTCTATCGTTTCACGTGTATTTTTCCATTTTATTCCCATTTGAACTACCTTGTCAATATACTTTATACATGCTTCGGTAAACGCCCCATCGGGAAAATACTTAATATAACCATCGCCATTTAACAACTTTTTCGCCATACTTTTGTCGATAATATTTTGTTCTAAGGCGTTTTCTACAAGATCTTCAAATGGAATTCCCAATGCTTTCTTTACTATTGGCGTTTTATCCTTTTCTATAAAGACGACCGCTTCGTCCCCCGCGGGGGCTACGGCCGTCATTTCCATGTACGGCATATTATGTTTTATATATTCTACGATATAGTTGACCCTGTTGGTCCTTGACGGTCGCCCATCATAAGTTACGGCGACGGAAAGCTTATTCGCGAATTGGGATATAGTACAACCATTTTGCGGATAATAAATAAGTCCGGCGCGACGACACGACAAGGTATACAACCACGAATAGACCCCCAACTTTGTATTTGTAAACATACCCCGCAGGTGTTTCGGAAGCAACGAACGCATCGAACGGTTTATACAAATTTTTTGGACGCGGTCTTCAAAACTTCCGTATTTCTTGAGCGCGTTATTCGCGTACCATAAAAAGTTATTATAAAAGTCATCACGAATAAGTATTGAAAAAATAAAATTACCGCGCTCATTATTTTCAAGTTTTTGGCTTACGGATAAATACCATTCGCTTAAAGCTATAGCAGGTAAGTTGGGGTCGTTTTTTTCTATATTCTTTTCTACAAGTGAATATATCCATTCTGCTTCTTCTAAGGACACGTCGCCTTGCTGTTCTAGCTTTCGCGTAAGCTGTTTTACTTTATCAGCTGTCATCCTGACCACCTGAAGTCAAACAGCCCAAAGTCCAAAATTTCTTCGTCCTTTTGGGGCTTTCTTTTTTCCTTTGCAAGGTCCAATAAAGGCGACTTTTCTGGCTGCGGCAAGGACAGTTCTTCCCTTATTTCTTTTTCAGCATTAAATACAGGGCGTTCACCAAACAAGAACCACAACTTTTCAAAAAGTTCGGACACCTTTACCTTAAAGGCGGGACAGTCAGAAAAATACCAGCGATCATCTTGTCTTACTAAATATTCCCTTGTCCCTTGTGACCACTTCAGCATATATTCCAATTCTTGGGGCAAATTGGAATAAGTTTTTTCTGCTAAGATGGGAAAGACGATAAAACCACCTTCAAGGAAGACATCTATTGGCGCAATTATGGGAAGTACGTTAAATAAACGCCTTGCTTCCACCCAGCGGTCTATTATCCCTGAAAAGGAAGAAGAAAGGACGAGTTTTACCCCGTCCTTGTCTTCCGTCCTGCTTATCGTCTCATAAATTAGCGCTGAAAAGGGTTTATTACTTTTGACGATAAGTTCCTTGGTGTATGGGACAATTATAATTTTCACTGTATTGATATTTCAGGTTCTTCTTCTTCAAAGGCTGACGGATCGAATTCTTCGTCTTTAGCTAATTCCGCTTCGTTTTTTGCCCTGTTACGTTCGGCTAAAGAAATGTTGAGCACATTTTGCGGAAATACGGTAACGTTCAGCCTTTTTTCGCCGTCTTTTTCATAGACGCTTGTCCTAATATCCCCTTCGATGTCCACCAGGTCGCCCTTCTTCCAATTTTCCAAGTTCCACTTGTCGTTGAAAAGGACGCTAAACCAACTTGTCTTCCTGTTATCCTGTGTTCCCACATCGACCGCAATGGATAGACGGTTGAACTTCTTCCCCGACTTTGCTTCAAAGAAGGCGGGATCGCTTCCCAACCTTCCCCTTAGATGAATTTTTGCCATTGTTATTGCCAACTGGATCACTCCTTTTTGACTTCTTGTCTTAACTGTTCTAAATAACTGTCCAATTCATCCTGTTCTTCCGACTTAACCAACTTTTCCGACTTAAAAGATACGATGTAGTCTGAAATGTCCACTAGTTGTTCAAAGTCCACTGACTTTTCGCCCTTTTCCGTTTCCACAACACCATCTTTAACGACAATTGCAGCGTCCATTTGTCCCGCTACTGCACTTTTCACCCCATAGATATTATATCCCAAAACTGCCCTAACCGTGGAAGAAGCCATTTCCGCCAAAAGCGTGCTTTCTGCTTCTACTTGATCTTCATCGATATGTACGTATAATATACTTCCCTTGCTTGCAGCTTCAAGTTCTTCAGCTGTGCAAAATATTACATTTCCAGCATACCTATTATTATCTTTCAGACAAGCTATTTCAGCTGGTTCTACTTTCATAGACCTTGTCATCCTGTCAAAAACCCGAAGGACATCATCGAAGTCGTAAAGTCTTCTGCCGAAGGACTTCCACATCGACTTGGCTTGTGCTTCTGTGATATCTTTTTCGTACAGGTCATTAAACACTTCCACCAAGCCCAAGAACGCTGGCGAAGGCACATCCGTCGCTTCTTCTACGGCGTCATAAGCTACCTTTCTAATTATCGAACCAACTGGAAAGAAAGCATGCGCCGTCGAAGTAAAGAAAAAAATTACAAGAAGCACGATAGGAAAAGACCTTTTCATTGTTATTCCCCCTTATCAAAATTTATAATAATATTATACTGTTTTGCTTCTTTTTGTCAAATGTCCCTGTCCATGCTTATTTCTTGTATGTTCTTTCTTATTTTTTGTTCTGCCTTTTGCTGACGTTCCCCTTTAATTCTAACGAATTCGTATTCCAAGCCAAAGCTTGAAATAATTTCCCTAGCTTCAGCTTTTATTATTTCTATTTCATCTTTCCGCCCCTTGGGAATTAGCAAAGAATACGTTGTTGTGTATATTCCAGGGAAAATTGACTCCCAATCACGCGACTGAAGTTCTTTAACTAAGGCGTAAAGTGCTTTTGAAACATAGTTAGCCCTTTCTTTATCGGACTTCCTGTCTAATGCCCTGGGAATACGCATGCATACACGAACGTTCCCCGCTGCATCTTTTGTTTCATATATTTCAATGACGGGAGCAGTTATTTCTGCGGGAATGCCAGTTTTTAACGATAATTCTTCTGCCAATATCATCCTATCTTCAAGCACGGCCATGTTAGAAGCGTCACCAAATATATAGCTTTCTACGCAGCCTTTCTTTTGAACAAAATGTCCGCCCTTAAGGTTTTTTTCCTTTACGAACTGCGCCACTTGATCTTCGACTTTTTCGTGAGTTTCAGGAAGAAGCTGTACATACAAACACGGTTTGTCGTTACAAGGAACGATCATGTCCCTTATTACTTTTTCTTGTTGGCGTCTTTGTACAAATTCTTCTTCCGTTGTGATGAATTTTTTAAATTTTTCCACATCTTTTTTTTCTACAGGAACTTCCACGCCGTAGAATTGGACGTTGATCCCCAATTCCTTCATTCCCTGTCTGACTAAGTTAGCCACATAACTTTTCTTTTCGCCTTTTACGTACAGTTCCTTGTTCCATGCTGAAGATGTTATCTTTGTCGCAAAAGGTTCTTTCCTAATTTGGGCATCGTATTCTTCCATCAGGAACTTTTCTGTACGAATAAAAATGGGCGCATAGAAACGATAAACCAACCAGGGAAAGCCGAAAACAACTATATCTTTACTTTCTATTATGTCAAAGTTCATTCGTAAATAGGGAAATTTTGGGAATACACGGGCCGATACAAGGTTGCCCGCTTCCCAAAGTCCGGCGTTTTCTGAATAAATTTTAGCGCTTTGAGAACAAAATAGCTTCTTAAGTGCAGTTTCTGCTTTTTTTCTAAAAATGCTATCGTCTTCTGTTTCCCTGGGAAATTCTGGGAAACGTGCGAAGAATTCATTCTTTGGAAGTACCGCTTTGTATTCAGTAACACCGTTATAGGATAATAATTCTTTCATTTCTGGGAATTTTTCCTGCAAAAATTCAACTACAAATTTCCTATGCTTTTCGGCAACTTCCACAGGTAAGTCCGAATATGCAGGAACCCTAAAAAACAAAGCTATATTTTCCTTGTCCCGCGCCATTACTACGTCCATACACCTGTCTAAATAACTTTTTTCTGCAAACTTCATCGGGATATCGCCCCTTTTGGTATCGTATTATTTTATTAAGTACTACGACAAATATTATATATCCCGCGTCAAAAAAGTCAAGCTTAAATATTAAAAAATATCCCGATCTACTTCTTGAAGTTCCTGTATGTTTTTCCTTATTTCACGTTCTGCTTTTTGGGAACGTCTTTCCTTCATATCGACGAATTCGTATTCTACAGGGAAGTTTGAAATAATTTCTATAGCTTCAGCCTTAGCTTTTTCTATTTCATCTTCTGCACCTTTGGGGATAAGCAACGAATAAGTTACAACGTAGGTTCCAGGAAATACCGGTTCCCAGTCTTGAGCTTGGAATTCCTTAATTAAAGCATTTAACGCCTTTGAACTTTCATGGGCTGTATTTTTATCCACGTTCCTATCCCAAGCCTTCGGAATGCGCACACAAACGCGGGAAGCACCGGCCACTTTTGTATCGTATATGCCCACAATTGGTTTTGGAATTTCAGCAGGGACACTACAAAGCTGCGATAAATTCTGCGCCAGTTTCACCCTGTTTTCAAAGCCTGCCATATTTTCTGCGCTTCCGATGATATAGCTTTTCATGTAGCCCCTTCCTTGGACGAACTGCCCGCCCTTAAGGTCGTTTTCTTCCACAAATTGGGCTATCTTATCCTTTACCTTTTCATATGTTTCAGGAAGAAGTTGTATGTAAAGAAGCGGCCGGTCGTTATAGGGAATTATCCTGTCCTTAATTTCGGACTTTACAAAGGACTTTTCTTCTTTGGGGACTTCCGTCACAATTTTCTTAAATTTTTCCACGTGGCTTTCTTTGATGGGCATTTCCTTGCCACGAAAGCGCACTTCAAAGCCCAGTTCCGTCAAGCCCTGCCTTACCAAATTAGCTACGTAGTCCTTTCTTTCCCCTTCAACAGTTATTTTTTTCGTCCACGCCGAAGCGGTCATCTTCGTTTCCGCGGGTTCACTAGCTATCTTTGCACCAAGTTTTGAAACAAGCAACTTTGCCGTCCTTTCAAAGATGGGCGCATAGAAACGGTAGGCCAGCCAAGGAAAGTTAATGGTGACGACGTCTTTATCTTCGACGACGGAAAGGTCTGCTTTCAACGGATAGGGAAATTTCGGAAACACGCGGGCTGACGCTAAATTCCCTGTTTCCCAAAGGCCTGCGTCTTCAGCATAAATGCGGGCACTGCGGGAACAAAGTAGCTTCTTTAACGCTAGTTCTGCTTCCTTCCTGAATACATTATCGTCGTCCGTTTCTTTGGGGAATTCAGGAAAACGTTCATAAAACATTTCTTTTGGAATAACAGCTTTATATTCGCTTGCACCGTTAAAAGAATATACTTCCTGCATTTCTGGGAAGTTGCTTTTTAAAAAGTCAACTAGGGACTTTCGATGCTTTTCCGCCAGTTCCTTTGGCAGATCAGAATAAGCAGGGACCCTGATGAAAAGCGTAATATTTTCATCGTCCCGCCCCATCACCACGTCCATACACCTATCGATATAGCTTCTTTCTTCGAACTTCATCTGAACATTTCTCCTTTTTCGTCATATTTTTCTATCGCATCTATTAAGCGTTCCTGAAGCTTTATAGGGTTAAGCTGCCCTGTGAAGATCCCGCCGTCAGCTTGGTCGAACAAGAAATTTCTTAAGTTAAACGCCCTTTCATAGCCGTGTCTAGCTTGAAGCCAGAACCGACGACCTTGCAGCATCAAAACTAACTTTACATTTGTACCAAGAAATAAAAGCTTCCTGCAAAGGCTTCCCGCTTCAGGCGGCAACAAGAATACTTCGGCTTCGCTGTCGCTTTTTGAAGCAAGTAGCTTTTCTGCCGCTTCCTTTTGCCAGTTCATATATCGTTTTACATCTTCGTCGTTCCAGGACCAGGGATCGAACCGCAACTGTCCAAAACAGGAACTTGCCCCATAAAGGTCGAAAAAGCACCCAAAAAGCACGTCATTTTCAAGGTGGTCATATTTGGGACATGGAAAGTACTTCTTTGCAATTTCAGCAAGCGTCCAGTCGGGTTTAATTATTCTTTTTTCCGTTTCTTCGTATTCCCCTTTGTTGTCGATATAAACTTCAGCCTGTGCTGGAATGCCCGCAGAATAGATGGGAAACCCAAGTGTTTCAAAACGAATAGGACTTTCACCAAAAAGCGGATCGCAAGTTTGGAAACGTTCCTGCAGGTATAAAGAAGCTATCAGACCATCCGGCGTATTTTCAGCAAGCAATATTTTCTTCATCGTATCCCCCCAAGCTATATTTTATCCTTGTTTTAAATTCTTCCCGCCGTTCTTTTTTCCAATTCCTGACGGGCGTTACAAAGCCGACGACGCGGGTGAACTTGTCGAATTCGTCATTGCCACAGGTACACACGACAGGTTCGCCAGCGTAGACTTCATTGCATTTCGTGCACCTTGAAAGCACGTAGTTCAATGCAAAATATACTACGCCCATCTTGGCACACAGCCTGACTATTTCCTTATGCGTTCCAGGCTTCACCCGCCCTTGAGTGTTAACGTGTAGAATGGCCCCGCCGGTGGCAAGCCCGTCAAGTTGTCCAGCCGTATAAATTCTTTCTATCACGTCAGCTTCCTGCGAAAGGGGTATCCATTGGTTGGAATAAATATTATATTTTTGCTGCAGCCCCAATTCCCGATCTTTTTGTGCCATATAAACCGCCATATTTTCAGCGGGCACTTGTTCTACGTTGTAAGGAAAACCAGTTTCACTTCGCCTTATTTCGTTTAAATTGTTTATGGTTTCCATGATCTTTTTGGAAAAAGAAATATGATCTTTTACACCCAAGAATTCCCCCGCTTCCCAGGCGCCGACAATGCCAACGGTACAATATTGCCGTTCCAAATTCATAAAGCCATAAGTATACAGGGGAAGAAGCCCGCGGGAAATGTTTTCTTCGACCCAAGAACGCCTAAATTCTACACACTTTTGGGCGTCTACCACGTCTTCTTTCAGCCTTTCGAAGAATTTGTCTTCGTCTTTTGTGACCAAAGCTACGTGCGGCAAGTTGATGGCACAAACCCCAATACTTCCTACACCATCCCCGCCGGAACCAAAGGAATTGACGTATCCCAAGTTATTCCTAAGTCTGCAACAGGAACTTAAACTATCAGCATTCTTTGACATGTAGATATTTATCATCCCATACTTCGAATTGACTTCAGACAACCAGTCCAGGAATTCTTCGTCCTTTATGTCGCCCTTTTCGTCTAATAATAAGCACGCAGTGAGCACCGGGAAGGTAAATATAAAGCCAGTCCTTTCTATTTCTTCCACGAACCATTCTATATACATCTTCTGTAAACTTCTTACCGACTTTTCGTTTAAGGTGCTTCCGTCGGGATACCTAAAGCTACCATAAAGGTCTTTCAAGTAATATTTGTCGAATATGGATAAATTCACATAAGGCGACTGCGCAGAAAACCTGACCGGCTGGTTAATGGAATAAGTAAATATCTGAAATAGCTGTTTTATCTCATCTTCGTCAAGGTCGTCCTTGCGCACATACCAGACCAGTCCGACGAAGAAACTAGTAAGCGCTGCCGCCCCCGACTGGTGGTTGGAAGCATACATAATAAGTTGTATACAATGCTGCAAAAATGAACTAGCGTGCACTGCGGGCTTCGAAGGAATATTGGGAATAAAGGGAAGCCCAAAGGCCATCAAGTGCGA
>LDZS01000066.1_pt1 | contig 12631 bp, 11 predicted proteins | sample 615471 | NCBI WGS metagenome assembly LDZS01 (sample SAMN03408295, study PRJNA278302) | terrestrial metagenome | isolation source: oil reservoir sample K3 | place: USA: Alaska, North Slope, Kuparuk formation | collected 2013
GATATAACTTTCGATAACGGGTACAGTATATTGCCTCGCGAAGCTTTTTGGCGTATTCATCTACGTCGACATTGGGCTCCCCTATAATCCTTCTGGCTGCGGCACAACGACCGACCACTGCCCCGTCGTTAAAAAGAAGCACATTGGACCCCTGAGGCAAACCGAGACTTTCAGTCTCGCACATCGGCATACCCGTAAGCTCCACCGTTCCCGGACTATTCTTCGCTAGCTGGTAAGCATCTCTCACAGAAGCAACGGGCATCACATTATTGCCGTAAAATGCAGTTTCGACGGTCGCCCTGATCCTGGATCGCAACCCTTCCAAACCGTCCTGAAAATCCCCAATAGTAGCCATCCATCTCTCTCCTCTCTCATTAAATGGCTACGTAAATATTAGTATATTAACTTAATTTTTTCTATGGTGACACTCAAGAGATATGGTGTAACACTAATTAAGCCTTCGTACAACCGTCGCTATATTATGCAAACTCGACATTGTTATACTTATTTAATTAATGTAATTAAAAGCTTTAAAATACAGCCCCGCAAGCCTTCATAAAATGCCTGCGGGGCAGAATTATTTTTCCCTTTTTTATGACTACTTTTTTAGTCTCCTTGCCTGTTTATAGCAAATTGTACAGCCGTTTCAATTGCTTTAATCATACTGGTTTCGTCGGCTGTTCCTTTGCCGGCTTTGCCGAATGCAGTACCATGATCGACAGAAGTTCGTATAATGGGCAAACCTACCGTAATATTGACCCCACCCATAAAATCCAGCAGCTTTAACGGGATATGTCCCTGGTCATGATACATAACCACTGCAATGTCATATTTGCCTTCTTTGCAATGAAGGAAAATTGTATCGGGTGGCAGAGGCCCCGTTACATTAAACCCTTCCTGCTTTGCCCTTTCTACAGCCGGTATTATTTCTTTTATCTCTTCATCGCCGAAGAGACCCGTTTCTCCGGCATGGGGATTTAATCCAGCTACAGCTATTCTAGGAGCTTGAACGCCAAGTCCTTTAATGCCCTCATATGCCAGCTTAATAACTTTATGCACTCTCTCTTGTTTCACCATATCGCAAGCATTTCGCAATGATACATGCGTTGAAACATGGATGACCTTTAGGGGTTCACTGGCAAGCATCATCGCATAGTCCTTTGCCTTTGTCAGGTCAGCAAAAATTTCAGTGTGTCCCGAATAATGAAAACCTGCCAAATTTAAAGCCTCTTTATGAATAGGTGCAGTAACGACGGCATCGATGTTTCCGGCTAATGCAAGCTCAATACCGATCTTAATATATTCAAAAGCAACTCTGCCGCATTCAGGTTGAATGCTACCAAAACGGTAATCGAAATCGACATTGTTCAATGAAAGTAGGTTCAACTTTCCTTCTTTACACTGATCAGTACCTTCGATCAAGTTAATTTCACTATTGTAGCCCACAATCGTCGCTGACTTTTTAATCACATTGATATCACCGATAACTACAGGTATGCATATATTAAATAACTTTTTATTCTTGAAGGCTTTCAACGTAACTTCAGGCCCAACTCCGGCAGGATCCCCAATTGTAATTCCAATTACAGGTTTATCCATAACTCACCATGCTCCCTCATTTTATACTAAAATACCTTTAATATGTTTTATAGCGTTACAAATAGTTTCCTTATTTCCAAAGCCTCCAGCCTTTGTAACTAAGTTAGTGCCGTCGTAGGGACCTCCATATATTTTTAACAAAGGCACCCCAGTTTCTATTTCGCAAATAACTCTAGACCCATCAGCACTAAGTTTTTTTATGACGCTTATCGCCACATCTCCTCCTGTAACGAATAAGCCCGATAACTTGTGTTTTTTCATAATTGAAAAAACCAACTCGCCAAGGCTGCTGGCTATCGTTTCGCTAATAGCTATTGTGTCAACCTGATGTTTTGCCCCCCATTTTAATGTTTTTTCATAATCAGCCCTACTGCTTACGGTTGCAACTACTACATCTTCACCGTATTTCAAATAGACATTGATTTCATTCAAGATTTTGTTAAGTTCATCTTTTTTGTTTTCCAACAAAGAAATTGCATCGATAACAACCCCACGAGCGTGGCCTTCGTTTACTGCATATTTGTACTGCTCAATGCTTACGCTATTAACACTACCGACAATAGACAGCACTGGCTTACGAGATTTCTTACGGTTTTCAAACAAGGCATTTGCCAACCCCGCAGAACCTACCCATAATATCTTTTTCTCCGGAAATACTTCCTCGATTTCCAGGATTTTCTTAAGATCTTCATATGTCTCCGCATCAAAGATAAAAGCACAGGGCAAGACGGCGTCTCTTAGCGCTTTTGTAAAATCACCCCTCAAGGCATCAAGATCAACTTCCACACAAGGAATATCAAAGTCCTCTGTCAATATTTCTTTAAGATTCGACATCTTTACCGGATTTTTGGGGTCCTTGGACAATTCCGTTCTATCTATTGGAACAGAATTAAGCAGATGGACGCCGTTTACTGTTGTCCTCCCCATCTGAGGATATGCCGGAGAAAACACGATGATGTCCACGCCAATACTGTCACATATGGCTTTAACTTCAGTACTGATATTACCGCGCAACGTCGAATCAACTTTCTTGTATATTATTTTAGGCCTTATTTGACCTACCGCTTTAGAGACATTCGATATGATATCGTAGGCCTTGTCTTTGGGCAAGGCTCGCGATTCGGTATCCATAACCACGGCATCACATTCATCAAAGCTCCCAAATTTAAAAAAATCAATCAACACAAGAGTATCATAGCCATATTTTTTTAGTTGTATTCCCGTATCATTAGCGCCGGTAAAATCATCGGCAATTACTACAGCTTCATACATGAGAAATCACCTTTTTTTAGATCTATTCTGCTCCCACCTGTATAAAAAGTCCACCAAGAGTGGGCACAATATTGCCGTTATAACCACAGATGCACCAACCTGCACGGTAGCAACAGCAGCAAAGGGAGCCCAAGAAGGGTCTATTGCTGCAACGGCAGCAGGAGTCGCAGCAGAGTTACCAGCGGACGTCGCAATCCCGGCACCAATGGCATTGCTTCTTTTTGCATGCTTAGGAACGAGATATTTATACGCAAAATAACCTCCAAATCCCGTAACCAGTAAAGTTAAAAGACCTAACACAACTCCAGGCAATCCGGCTTTGACTATATCTATAAGATTTAATGATGCCCCCAAGGGAAAAGAGAAAAAAGGAATTGATAACATTACGCCCGGTGCGAGGAACTTTCTCATATCATCATCCAAGTTGCCGAGAATCATGCCAACGACAATTGGTACTATAACAGCAACAAGGGCTACCCAAGGTATATTTGCAAGACCTGTCATACCCATAGCAAGCATAGTGAAAAAAGGACCGTCATTCGATGAAATAATTGCTACAGCAGCTATATCCGTTTCGTCTCCGTATTTAGAAGCCAAAGCCGTATAAAGGCCGCCATTTGAATTTGCCATCGCGGCCATCAGAGCCAGAGGTGTCAATCCAAAAATCGCAGCTCGTGGCCCTATTAATTTTCCCACCGCAACCCCTAATAAACAACCTAAAACAACTTTCGCTGTATTTAATACTACACCTTTCCACATTGCAATACCTGCTGTTTTTAAAGTGATCTGTGCCCCACTACAGACAAGAAGCACGGCTATAAGCGGTAAAGCGCCATTTTTGAATAAAGCTGTTGTAAAACTGCCTATCTGCAAAACCTCAGGAGCAAAAGTATTTACGATAGCACCTAACAATAAAAATACTACCATCAAACCACCCGGTAATTTTTGTATTGTCTTTAATATAGGAATTTTACCCAACATTGATGATTCCTCCTCATATAAGTATTGTTTATAATTATGATTAAACTTTGAAATAATATGAAATTATGAGACTGCTGATAAACTATGCCTTCAGCAGTCTCGATGCACGCTAAAACGTTGATGTAAGTTTATACATTCCGAATTCTCTGTGTTTTAATGCCTCTGCTTTTGTCAGTTTTCCGTTTACAACCTCTATCATTTCGTTAAATACTCTCTCTCCAGTTTGTTGAATTGTTTCCTTGCCTTCAACAACAGTCCCAACATTGATATCGATATTATCTTGCATGTGTTTGAAAGTCTCAGGGTTTCCGGTTATTTTTATGACAGGAACAATCGGCGATCCAGTTGGAGTTCCCCTTCCTGTAGTGAAAATTACCACATTAGCTCCCCCGGCAGTCATTCCCGTTATTGACTCTATATCCTGTCCAGGGGTATCCATTATATAAAGCCCTTTCCCGGCAGGAGCTTCGCCATAATTTAAAACTCCTTCGATTGGCTTTGTTCCGCCCTTATATATGCAGCCCAGGGACTTTTCTTCGATAGTGCTTATTCCACCCTCTATGTTGCCCGGAGTAGGCTGTCCGCCCCGCATATCTACTCCCATTTTTTCGGCTTTTAGCTCACAATTTTTCACAATTTCCAATATCTTTTCTCCTATCTCTTTGGTAGCTGCCCGTTTAACCAATGTATGCTCGGCACCTATCAATTCAGTGGTTTCGGAAAACATGGAAGTACCGCCATGGTCTATCAGTTTGTCCGATACGTAACCAGCTACAGGGTTCGAGGCTAATCCCGAAGTCGTATCAGATCCACCGCATTCAATTGCAAGCGTTATCTGCGATATATCCACCTCTTCTTTTTCTAGTTTGGCAACTTCTTGGGCCAGGGAACGCACTATTCTGGCCCCCTCTTCTTCTGCTCTTAAGGTTCCTCCGCAATGTTGAATGATTATATATTCAGCTTTTTTGCCTGTCTTTGATATTTCTTCAGCAACTTTGCTAGTTGGAACACCTTCGCAACCCAAGCCTACAACCAAAACTGCAGCTACATTTGGGTTTTTGCCCAGCCCTATAAGTGTATTTATAGTTAGATCCATATCTGCTCCAACTTGACAGCAACCATGCTGATTTGGCAATGCAATTGCGCCTTCCACATGGGATGCAATCCGCATAGCAACTTCGCTGGCACATACCGACGAAGGAATTACGAGCAAATGATTTCTGAAACCAACCTTACCGTCCGGTCTTACATAACCCATCACTTTCATCTTTTATCAACCTCCAGATCTCCTCTTCCCCTAGTGCTTTCAATATTGTGCACGTGAACGTGCTCACCCATCTTGATTGGTTTAGAAGCTTTTCCAATGACTTCGCCATATTTTATGACGTTTTCGCCTAAATCAATATTTTTTAAGGCAAATTTGTGGGCAAAAGGAATATCGTTTAACAAGACAACTTTATTCTCAGTATCGCCGATCTCCAGAAGCACCTCCTCCCCCTTTTTTAAATCTCTCAAAGAAGTAGCCACATTATCACTTTCATGAACCACTATCGCTTGCTTTCCCATGTGCCAACCCTCCCGCTTTAGTTATATATGTCGACAATATTCATTAAGTTATCTTGAAGTCTATTTGACAATGTTCAATACCGCAAGATGCCAAGGTATTTTGGTTATACCTACTTTCATATCCATTAAAAGATGCCCTTACGATTTGAAGTTTTTTCGATAATGCCCTGTAAAAAAGCTTATACACAAATGGTGGCAAGAACCTGTTTCTTTCGCCCTTTATAAGTTGATTGGCCAGCTCCTGCCACCATTTAACATATGCTTATATCATACATAAGCCTACATGCTAATAATATTTCCAGAGATTACTTCTGTGTGCTATACAACTCCCTTAAAGCTTTATCCAACCGTTCAAGGCCATTTATGATCTCCTCTCTATGCCCTCCATAACCAAGACGGAAATGTCTTGGCATCTTCAAACAATAGCCGGGAACAACGAAGGTGCGGTAGCGCTCGACTAACAAACGGCACAGATCGTCTGCCGCCTCGTCTTTTACAAGTCTAGGAAAGCCTACCACTCCTCCCTTTGGAGGTATCCACTCGATATCATCTCTTTTTTGGATCCATTCGTTCATCAACTTGAAGTTGTCGATCACATTTGCCTTTATTCCCTTTAAGAATTCGTCCTTACGCTGCAATATGGACATCGCTATCTTCTCGCTTGGTGCCGGGTTGCATATGGTTACCTGTTCCCGTACGGCTCTAACGGAGTCTATTATCCATTCATCTGCCGCCACCCATCCTATGCGTATTCCTGGAACTCCGAAGGCCTTGGACATGCTGGAGACGCTTATAACTTTCGGGCTTAGCGTAGCTGCCAACGGTAAGGGTTCATCAAAGGTTAGATCTCTATAGGTCTCATCCATGAGAAGATATATGCCCTTGGATTCGACCAACTTTACCACTTCTTCGAGCTCAGTTTTTGTAATTACGGAACCTGTGGGATTGTTAGGATGGGTCAGGCATATTAATTTAGTATTGGGCCGAATTTCTTTTGCCAACCTGTCAATGTCAAGCTTGAATTCGTCTTCGTACTTTAGGAAATACAAAGATACGTCTCGTTCTAAAGATTGAGGGATGTGATAAAGCGACGGATATGTCGGCACCTCCACCAATACGTTGTCAGAGGGACCGAGTAACGATGCCATTATGGCAAAGATGGACTCGCTGGCTCCGCTCGTTACGGCAACGTGTGAGGCTTTTAAACCTGAAAATCCGCTGGCAATTAGCTCGCGCAGCTCAGGATTTCCTTTATGATGGCCATATCTTAGCTGAACGTCGGATAAATCAACTCCCAAGTCCTTGATGGTAAAAAACTTGACGCCGCTTTCGCCGATATCGTAATCGACCTCAAACTGATAGTTGTCAAACCAATCCTCAAGTTCCATTCTTTTGAAAGCCATTTTAAATCCTCCTTTGGATTTTAATTATTCATTGCCTGTCGCAATCTATTTAATCCTTCTTCAATGTCCTCCCTGCTCCCACAAAAAGAGATCCTGATATAACCCTCGCCGCTTTCCCCGAAAGCTGAACCGGGCACTACCACAACGCGAGCTTTCTTTAAAAACATCATGGCTGCTTCCTTGGAGGAGATGCCTAACTTCTTTATGTTGGGGAATGCATAGAAACTTCCTTCCGGCACAATGCAGGATATGCCTTCTATGTCCTGCAATCCGCTTAGAAGAAAATCTCTGCGTTCCTTATAACCTTCTACCATCTCCCTGACGCAGTCCTGCGGTCCGCTTAAAGCTGTCAGGCATGCTTGCTGTGCGGAAGCGTTCACGCATGAAGATACGCTTTCCTGAAGTTTGGCCATCTGCGTGATGGCATTTGAGTCTCCCACGGCAAATCCTACCCTCCAACCTGTCATTGCATAGGTCTTAGAGAAGCTGTTTACGACGATGGTTCTACCAGCCATATCGGGCAGGGAAGCAATGCTTACATGCTTTCTGCCGTCATAGATGATCTCTGAGTAGGTCTCGTCTGATATGACCTTTAAGTCATGTTTCAGGGCAATCTCGGATATCTCTTCTAGCTCTTGTCTGCTTAATGCAGCTCCCGTTGGGTTGGAGGGAGTGTTTATGATGAGGGCTTTCGTACGAGGCGTTAATAAGGACTCGATGCTTTCTGCTCTTAAATGGAAGTGGTCCTCTTCGTACGCTTTGGCCAGCTTTACATAGACACCTGCTATGGCAGCATGTCCAAAGTAATTCGGCCAGCAGGGATCCGGAATTATAACCTCATCGCCCGGATCTGTAATTGCAAGCAAAGAAAGCAGTATGGCTTCATCTGCTCCTGTTGTTACCATGACGTTTTCTCCATTTACGTTAAGGCCATAATCTGACATCTTATGAGCAATCGCTTCTCTTAAGTTTGGTATTCCTGCATTGGGGGTGTATTTAGTGTGTCCTTCCCGCAAGGCTTTGACTCCGGCTTCAACGATATGCGGTGGGGTTTGAAATCCAGGCTCTCCGATGCCAAGGCTTATTACGTCTTCGTAAGAAGCAGCCAGATCGAACATTTCTCTTATCCCTGAACGGGGCGATGCTTCCGCTCTGCGGCTGGTTTGCATTGTAAGGTCCTCCTCATTAGCAAAATAACTTGAAATAAAGCCTATTAATATTAAATAGTAACATCACCGAAAATTTGTGATTCATATATACGTATAATATTCATATATACGTCAATTTTGTTAGAAGATATCATAGCTATTAGCAGAAGTCAATCACTTTGGGAAACTGTTGAAAAATTGTTAGGCCTTTCTATTAGACAAAAACTGCAGTTAGATGGGGAATAAGCAAAATTCCGGCTATATTAAATAAAGGGGCAGCTGGATAGTTGCTTGGACTTCCTAATAAATAATGAACTGATGTATAGGTAGTTTTTCAGCAGGCCCTTTCTACTTATATTGGGTTTTTAGGCATGGTTTTTCTAAGCTCAATTTTAACTCTATGTGTCAATAACCCATAAAAATGTCACCTAAACAACATAGTTTTATTCAGTAAAAATGTCACCTTAGTCGTTTTCGACGGAGTCCGGCCTTAAGCAAAAATGCCATTGATAAACCGGGCCAATAAGGGTAAGCTGGTTATAAGAAGGTTTCTATGCCCAGGCACGTGACGAATTGAAGAGAGCTTCAAGGAGCTTACTATCCGATTCATCATAGGAAAGCCTGGGTCTTTTTTGTTTCGGTATCCTCCAAGGGTGGTCATCATCTGGCCGTGCTACAATCCTTTGTGTCTCCTTGCATGGCTCCTGTAAAGCCTTTTCCTTGGGTTTTTGAGCCATGTAGTTGGTTCCGTATACCACCCCGTTATACATCACTTTTAGCTCTCGTTTATGGCTATTTAACACAGTAATTGTCACCCCCCGGGGCAACCCCACCGGTTTTTCCTTACCCATTACCTGGTAGTACTTGCCCCCATAAGAGAATCCGCTTCCATCAGAAACCACACGTTGCTCCTTGATACAAAGGACAGTGCTAAGATCAACACCATCTTCAAGTTCACGGAAGGCGCCTTGGGGGTCTTTTGGTATCACGGTAAACTGCTCGTTAAACTTATCGATATAGCCGATTAAAAACTCATTGGCTGTTTCCATTGATGTAATACCATGGATCTTAAACTCAACCGGCAACCTATTTTGCAGCGTTTCCCATAGCCTTTCAATACGTCCTTTTGCCTGTGGTGATCTAGCAAATATCAGGTTTATCTCAAGTGCCTCCATTGCCTCACCGAACTGCGTTAAATTCGTTTGCTTACCTTTTAGCTGCTGTTCAATCCTTGGTTCCTCTTTCTTAGGGGACTTAAAAATCGTGTGGCGATCGCTGTATATGTTAACAGGGATCCCTTTACGCTCAATCATTTGTTCCATTATTTCAAAATAACCCCTAAGGCATTCGTTTTTCTCAAAATGTAAAGCAAGTATTTCTCCAGTGGCATCATCAATCGCACCATGTAGGGAGTGTATGGTTTCATTGAACCAAGCATGTGGAGATGCATCGATTTGGACCAGAAGGCCTTCTTTTTCTTTACTCTTGCGGCGATGGTGGTTTTTACTCCTTCGCTTTTTCTTGGAGCTACAAATACCGGCTTGGCTAAGGACCCGGTACACGCTTGAGTAACTTATATTAATACCCTCTTGCCCCGAAAGAATTTCCTTGAAATGAGTGAAATTGGCGTTTCGATAGCTATCCGATTGCTTCAATGCTACAATTTTATCTTTCATTGTGTCTGAAATTGCATGGGATGGCTTACGACCTTTATTTTTGTGGGTGATGAACGCGGCTCCTTGTTTCAATACCCCTTTCTTTAGCCTCAACACTTGACGTTCGCTTAGGCCAAGCAATCCCGCTGCCTCTTTAACTGTTACATTCCCTGAAATAGCCGAGTCAATGACCCTGAGCTTTTTCATTTCCTGTTTTGTCATGTTGAATATTTCTTCTCTCATGGGTGACATTTTCTCAGATTAGGTTCAACATGACATTATCACGGATTAACCACATCAATTTTTACTCTATGTTGACAGCACATGCACGTTGGATTACAATTTTAAAAAAATATGACGTATATATAAATGATGTCCGTATATACGTAACATTCAAGTTAAAAAAGGGGGGTAATCGGTATGATTATGAGTTTTTTGAACAAAATCCCGGCAGGAATAATGGTCGTTCCTATGCTACTATCTGCTATTATCAATACATTCTTTCCAGAATTACTCAATATTGGATCATTTACCACGGCAATATTTACTAGTCAGGGAATAGCCGCTATCATTGGTGCACAGTTTGTATGCATGGGTGCTCAATTGCGCGTTAAAGAACTATTATCTGTGGTCAGACGTGGAGGTGTGTTATTACTTTCGAAATTTCTAATCGGAGCAGCTATTGGTATTTTTATTGGTAAATTTTTTGGAGCGGAAGGTATATTTGGTTTAACAAGTTTAGCTATCATAAGCGCTATAACTAATAGCAATGGAAGTCTTTACCTGGGCTTAATGGCCGCATATGGTGATGAAGTTGATCAAACCGCCATGAGTTTGCTAGGTATTAACGATGGACCATTTCTAACCTTAATTGCCCTTGGCGCCTCTGGTTTGGCCAATGTTCCCATAATATCATTAATAGCGGTTATCGCACCCATACTATTTGGTATGTTGATCGGAAACATTGATAGGAAAGTTGCTGAATTTCTTAAACCTGGTGTTACTTTACTTTTACCCTTTGTTGGTATTACTTTAGGTGGAGGCATTAACATAACCGCAATTATAAGCGGTGGACTATCTGGAGCTTTATTAGCATTAATGACGATTTGTATTAGTGGCCCATTTGTTGTTTGGTGTGACAAATTTTTAAACAAAAGACCTGGTTATGCAGGATGGGCCGTTTCAACCACAGCCGGGAATGCAGTTGCAGTTCCAGCTGCAGTTGCAACTGTAGACCCCTCATGGTCCTCATATGTTCCTATAGCTACAGCGCAAGTAGCAGCTTCCACTGTATTGACTGCTCTTATAATACCTTTTATTACTGCTTTTTGGGTTAAAAAATATGGTAGCCCTCAATATCCTTTATATGAGGGGCAATTTTCAGAAAAAGACATTAAATCAAGCAAAATTAGTTCAAAAGAAAAAGAGGTGATATCTGTTGACTAATGCTGTTATATTACACCCTAGAGATTCGGTCGCGATTGTTACTGATAATATTTATAAGGGTGATACAATAACATTTATTGATAATGATGGTAATATTGATACCCTACAAGCTACTACTAATGTTCCTATTTATCATAAAGTTGCCATAATATACATAAAAAAGGGAGAATACGTCTATAAATATGGGGAAATTATAGGTTATGCAACGAAGGATATCAATATGGGCGAACATGTTCATGAACATAATTTAGAAAGTGTTATTACAAGAAATCACTAGCTAGGAGGAAAAAAAAGATGCTTCATGATAACCAAATGACTTTTTTGGGATATAAACGACCAGATGGCAAAATAGGAATTAGAAATCACGTTCTCATTTTGCCAGCTAGTGTTTGTGCTTCTGACACCACTAGAATTATTGCTAGCCAAGTACAAGGATGTGTAACATTTAATAATCAAAATGGTTGTTCTCAAGTCCCTAAAGACCTCACATTAACTTTAGATTTAATGAGCGGTTTTGCAGCTAATCCTAATATTTATGGAACTATCGTCGTTGCATTGGGATGCGAGAATGCTCAAGAGAGCATTGTAGTAGCCGAGATAAAAAAACGCACTAATAAACCTCTCGAATCATTAATAATTCAAGATGAAGGTGGAACTCTTAAAGCAATTGAAAAGGCTGTGAGATGCGCAAAGATAATGGTTGAAGAAGCTAGCACATTGCAAAAAGAAGAATTCCCAATATCTAATCTAATTTTAGGCACTGAGTGTGGAGGTTCTGATACAACAAGTGGCATTGCAGCAAATCCAGTTATGGGTAGTCTTAGTGATAAATTAGTAGCATTGGGTGGTACGATAATACTGAGCGAAACCACAGAGTTAATAGGTGCAGAACATATATTAGCAAAAAGAGCAAAAGACGAAAGGATTAAAAGAAGAATATATGAAATTATACAACGTTATGAAATGAGTCTTGCTTTTGTAGGAGAAAATGTAAGAGAAGGTAACCCATCTCCAGGTAATAAGGCAGGAGGATTAACAACACTGGAGGAAAAATCGCTTGGCTGTATTCATAAAGGAGGAACATCAAGCATAAATGAGGTATACGATTATGCAAAAGATGTTGATGCAAAAGGCTTGGTAATAATGGACACACCTGGAAATGATCCCTCCTCTATTGCTGGCATGGTAGCGGGTGGTGCTCAAATAATCGTATTCTCAACAGGGCGAGGAACACCAACAGGAAATCCAATTGCACCTGTGATTAAAATAACTGGCAATAGAGAAACATATAAAAAAATGCAAGATAATATCGATTTAGACTGTTCAGGGGTCATATTTGGCACACATACTTTAAATGAACTTGGAGACACCTTATTAGATGAAGTTAAAAAGGTTGCAAGTGGTAAACTAACAAAAGCAGAACAGTTAGGATACACGGAAATTGCCATAATGAGGGCGGCAAATTATGTATAAATACTTATGTATAAATACTTGTACATATCTTATATAAATTTGAGTTTAAAGGGAGATGGTTTCAATATATGACTGCTAATGCGAAATG